>Ga0207671_10001452_pt1 | contig 27352 bp, 16 predicted proteins | sample KBSC24metaG_FD_184352 | JGI IMG/M metagenome (GOLD analysis project Ga0207671, IMG submission 184352) | Corn rhizosphere microbial communities from Kellogg Biological Station, Michigan, USA - KBS C2-4 metaG (SPAdes) (version 2) | ecosystem: Host-associated > Plants > Roots > Rhizosphere > Soil... | reverse complement strand
TTAAATTCATTTTTTATAACCATCCCCATATCATAGTTATCCTCAATAATATGCAATAAAGGCTTTGGTCCCCTATAAGGAGTTTTCAATAAAGAATTATCTCACAAGGGGATACTTACATTAATCTGATCACTCATGGTTAGGTTTTCCGGGCAGGACTCCCGTATTGTTTATAAAGATAAAAATATTTTTATGTGTATTAAATACAATTATATTGAAAAATAATTTTTACTTTTTCAATCCGGTTTTAGTAGCTATGCGGAACATCCTAATTATCCAATTTCATGAAAAAGATCATCAAGTTTAGTATGCTGATGTGCCTGTCATTTTACAGCTGCAAAAAAGACCAGATTCGTGCGGAAGACGTGCAACAGGAAATGCTTGCCGCTGTTAATACCTTGAGTACCGCCGGATGTACCTGCGGTACTACCTATATGCCCCCGGTACCAGTTGTTAAATGGAACGATAAGCTTGAGATCGCCGCGGCGGCGCCCGCAAAGGATATGGCTGTTAATCACTACTTTGACCATATAGCCTCCAATGGCTCATCGCCGATACAAAGGGCCCAGGAGACAGGTTATGCAGGCATGTATATTGGTGAAAATATTGGCAGTGGTTATAATAATATTCAGCAGGTAATGGATGCCTGGAAAAAAAGCGAGGAGCACTGTAAAGCCATAATGGATAGTTTATATACCGAACTGGGAGCAGCACGACATAATACGTTTTGGGTTCAGGAGTTCGGAAAATAACACAGGTACATTATTGGATATATATATCCGAATATTAAAATCATCAACATACGCTTGTCTTAACTACATTGAAGTTAGCATTTTTGGGGTAAAAGAATAGGCTATGATCCGTGAAGTTAATTCAAGTTCTCTGGATTTAATTATACTATTTTTGATTATTGAAACAAATGCACAGCACAATACTTTTTGACCTATGAAAAAAACATCTTACCTTTTTATGCTTTCCTGCTTCCTCCTATTAGGCTGTACCGGTGCAAAAAAGCTGTCCGGCACCAATGATGCCGACAAAGGCTGGAAGAAATTGTTTAACGGTACTAACATTAATGATTGGTTTGTCAAGATCAATCATCACCTGGTCGGCGAAAATTACGGCAATACGTTTCGGGTGGAAGATGGCATGATCAGGATTAGTTATGACCAGTACGGCGACTTTAACGATCAGTTTGGTCACTTGTATTATAAAACACCGTTTTCTTATTTTCATCTGCGGTTTGAGTATCGCTTTGTGGGTAAACAGCAAAAAGGCGCGCCAGATTACACGCTCCTGAACAGCGGGGTCATGTTTCATTCACAGGATCCCAGGACCATGCTGAAGGATCAGGACTGGCCCATATCGATAGAAATGCAGTTATTAGGCGGTCTTGGTGACGGGAAACCAAGGCCAACAGGGAATATGTGCTCACCCGGCACCGATGTTGTTTACAAAGGCAGGGTTTCGCCTGACCATTGTATCAATTCTACTTCAAAAACCTACGATGGTGAGCAGTGGGTAAAGGGGGAATTAATCGTTCTGGGCAACAAATTAATTACGCATATTATCAACGGTGATACCGTACTGCAATATTCCAGGCCCACCATTGGCGGCGGTGTGGCACATGGTTACGATCCAAAGTACAAACAGGATGGAAAATTATTAAGCAGCGGCTTTATCGCCTTGCAAAGTGAGGGGCAACCTGTCGATTTCAGGAATATAGAGATCAAGCAACTGCCGGACGCGGGCCGGTAACGAACAAGCAGAACTATATTGCCCTTTCTTATCGATGGGGTTGTCGTTGCAAATTTAGTGGAACCCGCTATATGAATAGAAATCCCGACCGTGTTTAGCAATCAGTAGCCCCAAGTGCCAAAATATAGGTACTGGTTCGCCGCAAAACTATTCAAAGCTGTATAACGATATCGCTGCCGCCTACCAAAATGCTTTACGTTGGAAAATTAATGGTGATGTTGCCTGCGGAAATAAGGCGGTGACCATCATGAACGCCTGGGCATCTACTTTGAAATCTATCGGCGGATCTGCAGACAGGTGGCTTGCCGCTGGTATATATGGTTACGAGTTTGCCAATGTAGCCGAGATCATGCGCGACTATAGTGGCTGGCCGGCTACAGACTTTACCAATTTTAAAAATATGATGCTCAACGTATTTTATCCTATGAACCATGATTTTTTGGTAAACCATAATGGCGCTTGTATTACCAATTATTGGGCAAACTGGGATCTGTGCAGTATGGCATCAATACTGTCGATAGGCATATTATGTGATGATACCAATAAGTTTAATGAAGCGATAACGTATTTCAAAACCGGTGCCGGGAACGGGTCAATTGATCATGCTGTGCCATTTTTATACAACTCGGGCCAGTTAGGGCAGGGACAGGAATCGGGCCGGGACCAGGGACATCAGTGTTTAGATATTGCTCTGCTGGGTGCTTTCTGCCAAATGGCTTATAACCAGGGGCAGGACCTGTTTGCCTATGAAAATAATAAAGCATTGGCAGTTTGCGAATATACGGCCAGCTATAATCTTGGAAACACGGTGCCTTTCACCACGTACAATTGGGGCAATGGTCAAAACTGTGCAGCACAAACACAAACGGTGATCGCGGAAGGTGGCAGAGGAGATATCCGCCCAAGCTGGGAACTCATCTATAATTATCAGCAGTCACATGGTATTACCGGAACAACCTACAGCGGTCAGTATGCCACCAATGTAAGACCGGAAGGCGGTGGTGGCGATTATGGGCCCAATAGCGGAGGCTACGATCAGCTAGGATTTGGCACATTAACCTACTCTGTAGGGGCACAACCAATAGCGAATGGCACTTATAAATTGATCAATCGCGCCAGCGGAAAGTACCTGGATAATTTAGGTTCAACAACTAACGGTGCAAATGTAGCGCAATGGGCCTCAAGCGGTAGCAATAACCAGAAGTGGGTAATAGCTTATAGTGGTGGTTTTTACAAATTGGCTTGTGTAACAGGTAGCAAGTGTTTGGATAGTTATGACCATACTGCTGATGGCTCAACAGTTGCACAGTGGACAAGCGGCAGTAGTACCAACCAGCAATGGACAATTATTCCTGTAGGCTCCTACTATAAAATTGTTAACCGCACCAACGGCAAGTGTCTGGATTCAGGAGGTAGTACAACGGATGGATCTGCTATGCAATTCTGGCCAAGTAACACGAGTAACAACCAGCAATGGACCATCGCACCGTGATATACCTGTTGCTGTAAAGAAGAACGGAAAACCTATATTTAATTAAACAAAAATGGCCTGGCTATACGTCCAGGCCATTTTTGTTTAAACCATCCCCCTTATTTGACCCATTAAGCCCCCTTGTGATTCTTTGTTTTGCTCTACTTTCGAAACGCAATTATAAACGATTTTTCCAGATATGCTTTTGCACCTATTAATAAATCCTTTTAGTAACTATTAATCCGCCCATTATATAAGGCAAACGTCTTTATACAAGATTAATGAAATAGGTGCATGAGATGAAATAGCAAGGCAAGGAAAAATGATAGCAAAATTATGAAAGACAACTATTTGAAAGCCCATTCTAATATTATAGGATCAGCCATGGTATTCATTTTTGTGCTTATTTTGAGTGCGGGGTTGAAAGCTAATGCTCAAAGCAGTTTGTTACCCAATATAAATTATTGCGCGGCACAGGCCCAAAAAACGTTGAACACTATTCCTGCAAGCGATAATAACCTGCCCCGTAACATAGATAAAGGAAAAACAGACTGGCGTTATGTAAACTATAAAGATTGGTGCAGCGGTTTCTGGCCCGGGATTTTATGGTATTTATATGAAGGTACCCATGATGAAAAGTGGAAAACAGCTGCAAATAAATTTACGCAGGAGTTAAAGCCACTTGCTGAGCATCGTGGCTTTGATCATGATCTGGGTTTCATGGTATTTAACAGCTTTGGCAACGGATACCGGCTAACTAAAAATCCTGAATATAAGCAGGTGATACTAAGATCGGCAGATTCATTGGCTACATTATTCAATCCAAAGGTTGGTACTATTTTATCATGGCCGGGAATGGTAAAAAAAATGGATTGGCCCCACAATACCATTATTGACAACATGATTAACCTGGAGCTGTTATTCTGGGCCTCAAAAAATGGCGGCAGTAGGGAGTTATATGATATAGCTGTTAAACATGCAGAAACTACCATGCATAATCATTTCAGACCTGATTATACTTCTTATCATGTGGTAGTGTATGATACGGTTAGCGGGAAAAAGATAAAAGGAGTAACTCATCAGGGCTATGGGGATAACAGTATGTGGGCCAGAGGGCAATCATGGGCTATATATGGTTTTACCATGTGCTACCGCGAAACCAGGAAGCCGGAGTTTTTAGATTTTGCACAAAAAGTAGCAGATGTATATTTAAGTCGCTTACCGGCGGATCTGATACCTTATTGGGATTTTGATGCCCCGGCTATACCAAATACTGTTAAAGATGCTTCGGCTGCTTGCGTAACTGCTTCGGCATTGCTGGAGTTATCAGCCTTCATAAAAAATAAGCCCAAAGCTCAAATGTATCGTCAGAAAGCTGAGGCCATGTTGCAAACGCTTTCTGCACCAGCATATCAGAGCCGCAGTGTAAATGATGCTTTTTTACTGCATTCTACCGGGCATTATCCTGCCGGGACCGAGATAGATGGATCGATCATTTATGCCGACTACTATTACCTGGAAGCCTTACTTCGACTGGAAAAATTACAACATATAAAAGTTTATAGTAATCATCATAAATCACGTTAAATGAGATATTTTTTATTGGTTATCGTTTCATTTATCGCCTTAGCTGCTAAGGGACAAAACACGGTAAAAGGTTCTTCTGTTAATTTACAATCACCAGACCAAAACCTGACACTGAAATTTCATCAAAAATCATTTAGTGATCACAAACGAAAGATGTATTATGAAGTGAATTATAAGGGTAAGGAGGTGATAAAAGAATCGGCCCTGGATATACAAATGGATAACCAGCTTTCAGAAAAGGCAATGGCCTTAAAAATAGATCAGCATAAAGACTGGTGCGAGAACCTGGAAATAAAGGATATCAGAACAGTAACCCATGATACTACCTGGAAACCAGTAAACGGCGAAAGCAGCCAGATAAGGGATCATTACAACGAAGTGGATATAACACTGGTAAAAGATGATAATCCGATATATGTGATGCAGGTGCAGCTGCGCGTTTATAATGAAGGTGTGGCCATACGTTATTTCTTCCCTGAAAATGTAAAGGGAACTTACTATAACATAACTGCTGAAAATACAGAATTTAGCTTACCCTCAGCTACGCGGGCATGGTTTGCTAACTGGGCTCAGGCGCCTTATTATAAACTACCATTATTTAACTGGCCCGGAGAAAGCGAGCGCCCTTTAACATTAGAGCTGCCAAATGGCTTGTATGCAACACTAGCTGAAGCACAAATGGTTGATTATGCGCGTACCAAATTTAAGTTAAGTACCAATAAGCCCAATACCATTATTACGTCAATGTTTGGCGAAGCTCAATTGATATCGCCCGTTTATACTCCCTGGCGGGTAATTATGGTGGCAGAAAAGCCTGGTGATTTGGTTGAGCATGATTATTTGATACTTAATTTAAACGAGCAAAGCAAAATAACTGGCAATATTGATTGGATAAAGCCGGGCAAAATCATGCGCGTGATGACACAAACCACCGCAGATGCGAAAGCCAATATTGATTTTGCTGTCCAACAGAATCTGCAGTATATATTATTTGACTGGAAATGGTATGGGCCTGCCTTTAGCTTTAATTCTGATGCCACAAAGGTTGCCATATCTGATTTTGATTTACCGGATATTATTCAATATGGTAAAGATAAAGGAATAGGGGTTTGGCTTTATGTTAACCAGCAGGCCCTGCTGGCACAAAGCGACAGCTTGTTTGCAGTATATAGTAAATGGGGGGTAAAAGGCGTTAAATTTGGCTTTGTGCAGGTGGGATCGCACCGTTGGACAAGCTGGTTGGAGAAAGCCGTCCAACAGGCGGCGGTCAGCCGGATGATGGTCAATATTCATGATGATTGGCGCCTTACCGGCGAACAACGCACATGGCCAAATCTGATGACAGCCGAAGGTATAAGGGGTAATGAAGAAATGCCGGATGCCACCCACAATACTATTTTACCCTTTACCCGATATATAGCAGGTCCAGCTGATTATACGATCTGCTATTTCGATAAGCGCATAAAAACCACCCATGCCCACCAGTTGGCATTGGCCGCTATTTATTATAGCCCAATTCAAACTTTATTTTGGTATGATGATCCATCCCGATATCATCAGGAACCTGAATTGGAATTCTGGAGCAAAATTCCTACTACCTGGGACGAAACGAGGGTAATACAAGGTAAGCCCGGTGAATATATCACCACCGCAAGGCGAAAAGGATCTGAATGGTTTGTGGGAACTATTACCAATAATGAGGCAAGATCTCTTAAGGTGCCGCTTGCATTCCTGGAAGCGGGAAAAAAATACAGGGCTAAAATATACAGCGATGATCCCGGAGCTGCTACGGATACACATGTGCGGATAAGGAGCAGCTTGGTTAACAGCCAAACAATTTTAGACATTAGTCTGCAGCCATCGGGAGGTGAGGCATTATACTTGGAAGAAATTAAATAACAATATTCAGATGGCGTAAATTTTAAAGACCTGAGAGCCTGTTTACTACTCAACCCGATTTACGGATAGGGGGAAAGGCGGCCTTGTTTTGTATCAGTAAACCTGGTGTACATATCAGCGGAGGATATGTTGTATAGGTAATTTGCCGGTAGAGGAGATGAATTATTCTATCTCATTTTGACCAAAAAAACCGGGCATCGCGCAGGTTACCGGTTAATTAAATCGTTGTAAATCCAGGGAAGATATACTGAATAGCCCAAGCCCACAAATTGCCTTTTTTATGGAGCAGCTTAATTTAGCTAAAAAGATATTATCCAGGCGTTAAATCTTTTATATATCGGTGCTCTTTCAGATTATCTAATAACTCACTAATTTAATGATGAAAAGGAAAATCACCATTAATGACATTGCTAAAGAACTGGGTGTATCTAAAACTTCGGTATCGTTTGTTATCAATGGCAAGGCGCGTGAAAAAAATATAAGTACAAGTTTAGAGAGAAGAGTATTGGCCTACATTGATGAGATAGGCTATCAGCCCAACCATTTTGCACAGGGGCTACGTACCGGTAAAACAAAAATGATCGGGATGTTGGTAGAAGATATATCAGATCCATTTTTTTCTGCCATTGCCCGCGCGATGGAAGAAATTGCCTATAAAAAAGGATACAAGATACTTTACAGCAGCACCGAAAATGATACACAAAAAGCAAAAGATTTGATAGAGTTGTATCGTATCAGGCATGTAGATGGTTACATCATTGCACCTCCACCTGGTATTGAACCAGATTTAAAGGAGTTAACGGATGATGGTTTCTTTGTGCTGTTATTTGACCGCACTTTACCCGGGTTAGAAATTAGCAGTGTTGTAGTAAATAACCTTGAAAGTAGTTATAAAGCTGTTAAACATTTAATAGATAATGGCTATAGTAATATTGCAATGATCACCCTACTGTCCGATCAGACACAAATGTTTGACAGGAAATTGGGTTACATGAAAGCTTTAGATGAAGCTAAAAAGCCATATTTATTAAAAAAAATAGCTTATCATGATAAAAGGGAAAACTGCATACAGGAAATTCGGGATTTTGTGTATGCCAATAAGGAGATTGATGCACTGTTTTTTGCCACTAATTACCTTGCCGAAAGCGGGTTAGAAGCGTTAAAGCTTTTAAAGCGCTCTATCCCAGAAGATATTGGAATCGTAGTGTTTGATGATCATTATCTTTTTAAACTATTTACACCATCTATTACTGCCATAGTTCAACCAATTAAGGAGATCTCAGAACAGGTAATTCATTTGATGTTAAAAAGTATTTCGGGCCCTAAGATCAAAAAAAATATTAAAACGGTGGTTATTCCCGCATCGCTCATGATCAGGGACTCTTCTATACCTCAAACAAAAATAAACAGCGATTCCTGGGTTAAAAGACTGTTCAAAAATAACTTCTGAGTGAACAAATATTAAAAAATCACCCTTTATTTTTTTCTGATAAAAGACCTGTCAAATTGATTTTTTCTAAGAAGTAAAATCAAATACCTGTTATCAGGTCATTTGATAGAAAAAAGGGTGTTTTTATTGATTTACCCCCCGCTGTTTGACCCCGCACACCCCTTTTTATTTTTTTTCTACACTATACATTAGCAGCCAATTATAAACAACTATTGATACCAGTACCACTGGATTGGTCAATAAATCAATTTAGTAACCAATTTTTAATTTAAACTAATTTATGATGAAAATTTTTACTTTGCTATCAAGGTACAAAGCCGCTACAATTACGCTTTTTCTTTCCTTGTTGTTTTGTCTGAATTCCATGGCGCAGGACAAGACGGTAACAGGGAAGCTGATTGATGCCAAAACCCATGAAACAATTATAGGGGCAACTATAAAAATTAAAGGAACCCAAACCGGAACAGTAACCGATGTAAACGGTGATTTTAAACTTAAAGCGTCGGCAGGGGCTGTTTTGCAGATCAGTTACATCGGTTATGTGAGTAAGGAGGTTGTGGCTAATCTGGATGGCCCGATGACCATTAACTTAGCCTCCAACAGCAGTGATCTAAGCGAGGTAGTTGTGGTGGGTTATGGCACACAACGCAAGGCTTCACTTACCGGGGCTGTTGCAACCGTATCGTCAAAGGTATTTGAAGACAGAGGGCCGATCAATAATCCACTGGCATCATTGCAGGGGCAAGTGCCTGGGGTTATAGTAACGCGATCTTCCGCACAACCAGGGCGTGAAAACTGGAATTTTCAGATCAGGGGTGCAACCTCTACAAACGGGCAAGACCCACTGATTATATTAGATGGGGTACCCTTATCAAGTAATTTCCAACCAGATCCTAATAGTAATTATACTACCAGTAATGCTGCATTAAATTCTATTAATCCGGATGATATCGAAAGCATTTCGGTTTTAAAAGACGCTGCAGCATCTATTTATGGTTCAAGAGCTGCATATGGTGTTGTACTAATCACCACTAAAAGAGCTAAAAATGGCAAAATGGTAATTCAATATGATGGTTCTGTTTCCAGAAAAATTCTGGGTTTACAGCCAACTCTTATTAATGATAAGCAATGGGGCGAGGGGTTAATGCAAGCGTTAACGAACGATAATTATGGTGTAGCGCCTACCAGTTATCTATGGTACCAATTAGCTGCTTTGGCCACCAATCCGCCAGCATCAGGTTATATTGATATTACCAAACTGCCCGGTTATTCAGGTTCTGCTAACGGTGTATTGTATAATGGGGTTCCACTTCCGTCTTTTGGGGATGTTAAGGATTTTACCTTTTTTGATACCAATCAGCAAAAAATATTGTGGCAGAATGCCACTTCAACTCAGCATAATCTGAGCTTTTCGGGCAGGACTGAAAAGGTGGGGTACCGGGTATCATTGGGCTACTTAAATGACGGAAGTCAATTACGTTGGGGAACCAACGGAAACCAGCGGTATAATTTACGGTTTAATAATGATTACACTTTTAGTGAGAAGGTTAAACTGGAAACCAATATATCATTAGAAAGAAACAGTATACAACAACCATCCCTGTATAGCTATAACGGTTATAGCGCGCTTAGTGAATACGCGCAACCGGGTATGCCAGCCTTCACTTCACAAGGCCAGCCTTATGCCTGGGGGACTGTTTTCAGCGCGGCAGGGGCAGCAAGAGATGGTGGCTCGAACCTGGAGGTTAATACTAGGGCTCTTTTGAACAGTACACTTACCTATAATTTTGCTAAACACTTAACCTTTACTAGCGTGGCAGGTTATAATACCTGGATTCAGGATAGCCGTATACAGCAAAAGCAGGTTCAATATTATAATTATGCCGGTAACATCCTGGTGCAAACCTTACCATCTGCCGGTGGAAATAATAATGTTAACAATACCTGGTACCAAAGGATGAATACCACAGAACCTTATTATAACCTGAATGGCAGAGTGGCTTATAATAATACCTTTAACAAGGTGCATGATGTAAGTGTAATGATCGGTGGTTCTTATGAAAGAGACGAATTTAATTCTTTTGTCACCCGGACATACAACCTGAGTAATGATAATATTCCATCATTAGGGCTCGGTTTAAGTAATGGAACCGCCGGTTATGTAACCAATGGAGAAACCCAGAACAGCTATGCTTTAGGTTCATATTTTGGCAGGGCAACCTATGCTTACAAAAGCAAATATTTACTGGAAGCCATAGGGCGATACGATGGATCATCTAAGTTTATTGCATACGAGCGATGGAAGTTTTTCGGTAGTTTACAAGGAGGGTGGAGGATTATTAACGAAGATTTTATGAAAAACCAGAAGGTAGTTGATGAACTTAAACTGCGGGTTTCTTATGGAACAACAGGTAACCAGGGAGGGATAGGGTTGTATGACTATATTCAGTCGTTGCTAGTAAATTCTGGTGGTGCTTTGCTTGGATCGGGCACGGCAACTACGGTAACAACAACACAAAACCTGGTATCCTTAAACAGAACCTGGGAAACCGTGAAAAAGAAAAATATAGGCCTGGATTTTGGGTTCTTGCATAATCACTTAACGGGCAGTTTTGATGTCTATCAAAACGTAAACAGTAACATGTTGCTGGGCCAAACCTATCCTGGTGTTTTAGGCGCAGGAGCCCCAGCGGACAATATCGGAGAGCTTAAAACATGGGGTTACGAAGGGAGCCTGACATGGAAGTCAAAAATTGGGAGTGTTTCTTACAGTATTACCGGAACAATAACAGATAATCAGAATAAACTAATCCATTACGGAGGGGCGAATGTACTAAGCGCCGGATTTAATCCAACCGTAGAGGGATATCCCCTAAACTCTTATTTTGGGTTGAAGTATGATGGTCGCCTGCAAACCCAGGCACAGGTTGATGCTTATAATGCTAAATATGCGCCTGCAGGTAGTACCAATAATATAGGCTTACCAGTTCCAAGCCCGTTGGCTAATCCGGCTGGTCAGGTTTCCGGTCTTCGCCCAGGTGACAATACCTTTAAAGACGTAAACGGAGATGGTAAGTTAAGTATAGGAACAAGCACCACTAACCCGGGCGACCTGGTTTATCTGGGCAGTAACGATCCTAGATATAGCTTTGGCTTAAACCTGGGATTGCAATGGAATGGATTTGACTTTTATACCATTTTTCAGGGAGTTGCGAAAAGAACGATCTTCAGATCAGGTAATATGCGGGTACCTTATAAATCCATTTATCAGGGACAAAGTGATGCCTATGTTGGTAATACCTGGTCGCCAAGCACTCCAGATGCTTATTTTCCTAATCTGCACTCAGCACAGAACAATGGTATTAATACTTATAACTACCAGATATCTTCTTGGTCTGTTGAAAATGGCGCTTACATACGTCTAAAAAACCTGGTGGTCGGATATACTCTTCCTAAAAAATGGCTTGAAAAAAGTGGGGCAATCAAGGGACTTCGCATCTACTTTTCCGGAAGTGATTTATGGGAGCTAACAAAAATCCATGATGGATGGGATCCCGAAGTAACAAGAACCGTTGCCGGAAATGAAAGATTCCCTTTTTACCGGTATGTAACCCTCGGAGCTAATGTTACTTTCTAATTTTAATTATCAACGAAAATGAAAAAGAATAGCAAAAAATATATATTGGTATTGATAGCAATACTATTTATTATAAGCCAGTATGGCTGTAATAAAACCCTGAACTTAAAGCCACAGGACCAACTTAATGATCCGGCATTTTTTAAAACGTCAACTGATTTTAAAACCTTCGCTAATCAGTATTATGGTTACCTGAAAAACTTTACAACATTGCTGGGGGTTACTGATGCACCACATTCTGATGGTCGGTCTGATTTAACGGGCGGTGGCGGAAGCTTTGGCGCTGGCACGAATAGCGTACCAACTACAGAACCTGGTCAGGGTAATGCCGGTAATTGGACAACAGATTATGCCAGGATACGGGCGACTAATTATCTGCTTACTAAAGCTGTATCATATGTAGATCAGGCTGGTATTGCTCAATTTGTGGCCGAGGCAAAATTTTTCAGGGCGTATGTTTATTTTGATCTGTTGCAACAATATGGGGGAGTACCCATTGTAACAACCTTACTTGACCCTACATCACCCGATTTATATGGAGCAAGGGCAACCAGGGATGCCGTGGCAGATTTAATTATAGCCGATTTACAGGCTGCTATACCAAGCCTGCCCGCATCTATTTCGGCTAATTCTGGAGATTATGGCCGAGTTACGCAAATGGCTGCACAAGCCTTTTTATCAAGGGTATGTCTTTATGAAGGTACCTGGCAAAAATTCAGGAACGGGGATGCAACAAGATATAATGGATTACTTGACAAAGCCGTTACTGCATCCAATGCTGTTATTGCCAGTAATCAATATGCGTTGTTTGGAACACCTGCATCTAACGCCCTGGGAGGGAACAGTACTATCTTGGGTGATTCAGCCCAGAAGTACATGTTTATTTTAGAGAACCCTAAATCTAATCCGGCTGGTGTTACCAAAGCCGCTAATCATGAGTATGTATTGGCGGTAAGGTATGATGATGTTATAAAAGTAGCAGGTGTAAATATTAGCCGGTCCGCACGTAACGGTACAGGAGCAAACAGGAAATTTGCCAATATGTTTTTATGTACTGATGGTTTGCCTATAGAAAAATCGCCATTGTTCCAGGGGTATCAAACCTATATTTCAGAATATCAAAACCGGGATAGCCGGATGCGCTATACAATTAAAGTCCCTTATCAATATTACTGGTTTGGTTTACTGAATGGCAGGGTTAACTGGACAAATGATGCTGCTGACAGAGCAACGGCTGAGCAGGTAGTAAGACCTGCTGGTTATGGAGGTCAAAAATGGATTTCAGAACGCCCGGTAGCTGACAAATTTGAGTCAGAAGATTATCCGGTGATCAGGTATGCAGAGGTATTGTTAAATTATGCAGAAGCAGTTTATGAACGCAATGGCTCCATTGGTGATGCCGATCTGAATAAATCATTGAATCTGGTACGTTTGCGTGTAAATAGCTCCATGCCGCCTTTAAGTAACAGCTTTGCAGGTATGAACGGTCTGGATATGAGAACTGAGATCAGACGCGAGCGTGCGATTGAGCTGTTTGACGAAGATTTCAGGTTTGATGATATCAAGCGCTGGCACAGCGCTGCTATTGACCTGGTGAGCAATGTAGGCGGTACAGCTTATGGGAATTTAGCTGAATTTGTAAGCCCCTGGCCCCTTGGTACTAAATACACCGGTACACAAGCACAACTTGGCCCCGATCCGCTTAACCCTGTACCTACCAATCCAAAGGATGCTAATGGCTGCCTGATCACCGATCAAACGGTAAGGCAGTTTAGTGAGAAGAACTATCTTTATCCTATACCAGCACAACAACTTTCTTTAAACCCTAAACTTGTCCAAAATCCAGGCTGGTAACAACAAGCTGGTAAAGCTATAATAGCTGCTGTTAGGTGGTTATTATAGCTTTTAAGAATGGATTAATTAAGATTGCATTACAATTTCTGATGGTTTACGCTTTCTTTTATTGATAATGGTTATTGATGATTTTATTTGGTTTAGTTATATTTATATCACACCTGTAAGTTCATAGTTGTTCCTGATAATTTAACGGAAATGTTAAAATTATTCACGCATATTTGTGTTAACCAATTAAGTGTAATAAGAACAATCATTTTTGCAAACATGAAATATAGCAAGCTTTTAGTCCTGTTTTCTTTTATTTTATGCAATGTGAAAATGGCGGAGTGCCAACCGTTGTCATACATCGGTATTGACCAGGGTTTGTCTAATAATTCCGTTAGATGTATTTATCAAGATCACAAAGGTTTTTTATGGTTCGGGACATATGATGGTCTCAACAGGTATGACGGTTATAGTTTTAAGATTTTCCGGAATAAATTCAAGGATCCAGGTTCGCTCATCAATAATTATATATTTTCAATAACAGAGGATGAGCAATCCAATATGTGGATAGGTACTCATGGGGGAGCATGCCTATACAACAATCTTTCGGGAAAATTTTCAACGGTTAACTATATATCCAGGCAAAGTGGCCAAAACGCGGAAATAAGGGTTGGAGTGCGAGTTATCAAGTCTGACCAAAAAGGCAATATGCTGCTGGGTACATTGGGTAAAGGCCTGCTTTTTAAGGGCAAATCGGCACAGCTGGCCTTGCCGGTCCCTATTAGTAAGAATAATGTTCAGTTATGGGATTATGATGTTCAGGCTATTAAGCCCGACAATAAAGGGAGGGTCTGGGTATTTATACCACAAGTTGGGCTTTGTATGCTTAGCAGCGATAGTCATAAATTAAATATCGTTAGTTCGGTAGTTAGAAATGCTTATTGTATTGAACCTGATCATGAAGGTAATATCTGGATAGGAACGGGCGAGGGCTTGTTTTTTTATCAGGATAAATCAGGGGTAATGACTAAAGTACTTGATCAGGCAAAGGGGAAATTGACCTTTAGTAAAGTATCGGATATGGTACTTGATAAGCAAGGACAGCTATGGATGACCATCAATGGGGGCGGGATAAATATTTACAACACTTTAACACAGCACGTCAGCTATTTAAGAACAGAAAACGGGATCAGTCCGCTTTCAAACGATGCTGCCTATACGATATATCAGGATAAGGACAATAGATTTTGGATCGGTATTCTTAATGGAGGTGTTAATGTCATTGACCCACAAAAGGGACGGTTTAAAACACTTAGTCATGATCCCGCAGATCAACGTTCCCTACCTAAAAGAGCAATGTATGCGCTTTACCAGGATATTAATGATGATTTATGGATAGGCACAGAGGGTGCAGGAATTGCAGTATGGAACCGGAAAGCAAATGTTTTCAGCCAGCTTAAAAATGAAACGGGTAATACCAATTCGCTTAGCGACAATTTTGTAACCAATATCATTAGGGATGATGAGAAAAATATTTGGGCAGGTACCTTTTTTAACGGCGTAAACAGGTATAACAGGACAACACATACATTTGATCGTTATAAATGCATAAATCCATTATCCAATACTGAAAACAAGGTGATATCAACCATGTGCCGGGATCAGGAGGGGCATATTTGGGTTGGGACCTTAAAAGGAGATGGCATCAATGGCGCCCTTTATACTTTTGATAAAAAAGGTAACCGTTTTACTGCATTTGACACCAATCTTTCAGATCTGTGGAGCCTTACACCTGACAATGAGGGAAGACTATGGGCAGGAACACTTACTCAATTAGTTCAAATAGACAGAGAAAATAAAAAACATCATTTTTATGAACTGGGATATTATTTACGCAACATTTACGAAGACCGTAAACATAACTTCTGGATTGGAACCGAAGGAGGAGGATTGGTGTTATTTGACCGGGCCAAATCTGCAATTGTTGCCAGGTATACTACCGAAGATGGATTATGTAATAATTCTGTATTGAATATATTAGAAGACAAGGAGGGCGATTTGTGGCTAAGTACCTTTAATGGCTTGTCTAAGTTTAACCCGCGTACCAAAACCTTTAAAAACTATTACAAAAGCGACGGATTGCAAAGTAACCAGTTTCACTATAACTCTAAGGCTGTCCTGAATACCGGGGAATTGGTATTTGGAGGCATAGAGGGAGTTAATATCTTCTATCCTGAAAAAGTCACCGATATTAACAGCACCCCCAAACTGGTATTATCAGGAATAACGGTCAATAATCAGGCGTTAGAGAAAAACGCAGATTGGGTACGGAGTATCTCTTCAGATGTCATTAAAAAAATAGAAGTGCCCTATGATAAAGCTGTTTTTGCTTTTGATTTTACAGCGTTAGAATATACTGCCCCTGACAAAATTAAATATGCCTATTATATGGAAGGCTGGGATCGGGACTGGACTTATTCAGAACATGTGCGCTCTGCTAATTATACCCACCTTGACGAAGGAACTTATACATTTAGAGTAAAGTGTACCAATGCCGAAGGTCGCTGGATGTCGGAGCAAATTTCGTTAAGTATACGTGTACTACCACCCTGGTACAGGGCCTGGTGGGCCTATTGCCTATATTTAGGTTGTATTGTGGCAGGTATTTACGCTTATCTTTTTTACCATAAAAAACAAACCCAGTTACAATATGAAGTGAAGTTTGTAAAGGAATTGAATGAAAAGAAAATAGCCTTTTTTACAAATATATCGCATGAGCTGAGAACTCCCCTTACACTTATTGTTAACCCCATTAAAGATTTGTTGCACAGCAACGGAACCAACATTGATTTAATAGATATTAGTGCGGTATATCGTAATTCACGCCGTTTGCTGAGTTTGGTGGATCAGTTGTTACTATTTCGGAGTTCTGAAAGAGAGGTAGCTGATCTAAATCCTGCTATACTCAATTTGAAAGATGTTTGTTATGAGGTTTTCCTTTGTTTTAATAACCAGGTTAAAGCAAAAAAAATTGATTATCAGTTTCTTTGCCATGATAACAATATTAAGGTTTATGCAGATAGAGAAAAGCTTGAAATCGTGTTGTTTAATCTGCTGTCAAATGCTATAAAATATACACCCGAATACGGCTCCATCAGTATCCGGGTAGACAAAGGCGATGAATTTATTGAAATATTGGTAAAGGATACTGGTTATGGTATTGCTGAAGATACGGGCGAAAAATTATTTGAAAAATTTTACCGGCTGAATCAGGATGCGGATAAAATAAAGGAAAGCGGTTTTGGGATTGGACTTTTCCTTGCAAAAACATATTTAGAACAACATCAGGGTAAATTATCCTATACCAGTGTATTAGGAAAGGGCACCACATTTAAAATATGCTTACCTAAAATAAGTGAACATTTGTTTATTGATGCCCAGGAAGAACAGGAGGATCGTGGTAAAGTTACCCACCCACTGATACAGGAATTGATTACAGAGCCAGTTGAAGTGGGCGATAGTTCTTTGATGACATCTACCGCACATATTGACGAAATTATGAATGATGTAGTCAATAAAAAATCTGTCATCTTGTTGATTGACGATGATGTGGAAGTAAGGCGTTATATCAAACAGTTATTGCAGGATGAATTTATTATTCATGAGGCCGGGAATACAGAAGCAGGTTTTAAAAACGTGTTGGACTGTGAACCGGATATTATAGTTTGTGATATAATTATGAATGGCGTGAACGGTGTGGAGTTTTGCTCAAAGATGAAGGAATCACCTTCATTTAGTCATATCCCTATTATATTATTAACCGGAAGTTCGTCACCGGAGATCAAACTTAAAGGCATAGAATGTGGTGCCGATGATTACATTACCAAACCATTTGAAAGTGATTTGCTGATTGCGCGCATCAAAAGTATGTTAAAGGGCCGGAACACACTTAAAAATTATTTCTTTAACGAAATCACGTTAAAAAATAACAGCCTCAAAATCCCTGCTGAATACAGTGAATTTTTGGCTAAATGTATCCGGATTATTGAAAGCCATTTAGAAGATGAGAGCTTTTCTTTAAAGGCATTCACTGATGAAATAGGGATGAGCAGGTCAAAATTATTCAGGAAGATCAAATCGATTTCAGGTTTATCAAGTACAGAGTTTATCAGATATATCAGGTTGAGAAAGGCTGCGGAATTGATGATCCAAACCGATTTACAGATCAAAGAGATCGCGTTCAGAATTGGATTTCAGGATATCAAATATTTTAGGGAGCAGTTTAACAGGCTATTTGAAATGAACCCATCAGATTTCATCCGCAAATACAGAAAAACATTTATCAATAAAGACAATTTAAATACCAGCATTTCTTATTCAAGAAATAAACATTAGTATTTCGCCGGCAATTATATGTTTCACGCTATATACCCCCGTTATTTGACCCGTTAACCACCCTTTATTGGTTTTTTTTCGAGGCAATTTAGTGCTGGAAATATTTCGGAAGACAGATGTATCAGCCATTATAAGCGATTTGCCAGATACTAAAGAGGATATTGCAGCTGAACTTTTACCCGAACCACCAAAATTTATCTTTTATATAAAAAACTAATGAAGAAAATCTTTCTGCTTATTTTAACAATCTTTAATATCTGCCTTTATGCTAAAGCAGAACTGATTACTTATAAAGCACCCGAAGGTGTTGTTTTAAATAAAGACTTTAAGATCACGGTAAAAGAACACGGACACCAGGAATTGCCGGTACCTGCTTATAATGCGTCAGTAACAGAAGTTGTTGGCACTACAAATACAGTTCAACATACAGCCTTTGGTTATTTCGACTTTTCAGGTAAGGTTGAAGTAACTGTTATTTATCAAAAAGGCCCTGTTCAACAGGTTAAAATACGACCATCTGCCTACGGAATTACTCCTAAGATAGTGGGGAATACTATTGTTTTTACTTTAACAGAACCTCGTAATATTTCAATAGAGGTTAATGATGATATCTTTTGTAATCTCCAATTGTTTGCTAATCCAATTGAAATGAAAAAGCCATCAAAGAACAATCCTGATGTTATTTATTACGGCCCAGGGTTTCATCAAATAGGTATATTAAAAATCCCATCCAACAAAACAGTTTACATTGATGGCGGGGCTATTGTTCAGGGTCAATTGTTGGTAAACAGGGTTGAGAATGTTCATATCACAGGCCGTGGTATATTAACGCAGTTACCGTTAATAAATTCAGCAGACAAACCGGCTCTAAATGCACTCAAAAAAGAACAGCGCGGACGCAATGACCAGATCACCATAGAGTACTCTAAAAATGTGGGAGTAGATGGGCTTGTTGTACTACCACATAAATACAGTATACTCATCGGCCAATCAGCCGGTGTAAACATTAGTAATATCAAATCATTTAGCTCAGAAGGAAATGCCGATGGGATAGATGTTTTCTGCAGTTCTGATATTCTTATCAATCAGGTTTATATGAGGAATTCTGATGATTGTGTGGCGATATATGGACATCGTTGGGATTATTATGGAAACACAAGAAATATTATCGTTCAAAACTCAACCCTTTGGGCCGATATTGCTCATCCTGTACTTATTGGGACTCACGGAGATACGTCACACCCCGACACGCTGGAGAAAATTAAATTTATCAATGTGGATATTCTTGATCAGCATGAAAACCAAATCGACTACCAGGGTTGTATGGCCTTAGATGCAGGAGATTGTAATTTATTGAGAGATATTACCTTCGACAATATTCGTGTCGGTGATATCCGAAAAGGGCAATTAGTGAATATGCGTGTTATGTACAATCAAAAGTACAATACCTCCCCAGGCAAAGGAATTGAAAATATATACTTTAAAGATATAGCCTACAATGGTCATAAAGCCAATCTTTCCGTCATTTCGGGTTATGATGAAAGCCGGAAAATCAAAAATGTACTTTTTGAGAACCTCCGGATCAATGGAAAGGTAATTGCGGATAATATGCCAGGCAAGCCCGGTTTTTATAAAACAGGAGATATGGCTAATATATTGGTCGGTGAACATGTGGAAGACCTCCGGTTCATTCAAACGCCGGTGAATCCCACTGATAGTTCCGGTTCAAAATGAAAAAGTATCAAGTGTATGTTTTCCTAAGCATACTGCATATTTGTTTATTATGGGATACGACCCTTCTTGCACAGAATGCGGTATGGCAATGGTCTGTGCTAATAAACGATGCCAGAGAAAACACTGGTAAGGCAAGAGCATTTTTGTGGATCCCTCCGGATTGCAAAAAAGTAAAGGCATTCCTCTTCGCACAAAATAATATGGAAGAACAATCCATATTGGAAAACCCAAGTTTCAGAAAAGAAATGGGAAAATTAGGTTTGGCCGAAGTTTGGATAAGCCCGGCATATGATCTTTTATTCCATTTTGATCAGGGGGCCGGCGAAACGTTCGATCACATCATGCATGATCTGGCTGAGATATCAGGATATTCAGAACTAAACTATATACCTTTTGTTGGCATGGGGCATTCAGCTGCGGCAAGCAATCCCTATTATATGGCAGTCTGGAATCCGGATAGGGCCCTGGCTGCAATTTCAGTCAGTGGGCAATGGCCATATTTCAGGCACATTTCTTTTGCTCCTGATATTTGGGGCGACAGAAATATTGACTATATCCCTTGCCTGGAAACTATGGGTGAATATGAGGCTGCCAACAACTGGTCAGCAGAGGGATTGAAGGAAAGGCAAGCCCATCCTTTGATGCCATTAAGCATGCTATCCTGTCCGGCGGAGTTTCATTTCGCAAGTACCGACAGTAAGGGGGCTTATATTGCGCTCTACTTAAAAAAAGCGGTTCAATACCGCATGCCTAAAAATAAGCCTGCAGAACGGGCATCCAAATTAATACCCATTGACCCTACAAAAACAGGCTGGCTGGTTGATAAATGGCGCTTTGATCAGATTCCCTCAGCAAAGCCAGCACCCATTGATCAATATAAAGGTGACCATACTCAAGCCTTCTGGTACTTTGATGAAGAGATGGCTAACGCGACAGCCGATTATGAGGCCCTGCACCGTAATCAGAAGCCGCAACTGATTGGTTATATGCAACGTGGTAAGTTATTGGAACAGCATAACGTCCATCAGCAGTTTAACTTAAAATTTGATCCTGAGGCTGATGGTATTACCTTTAAAATACATACCACCTTTTATGATACGGTTCCCGGCGGCAGTACAAGACCAACAGGCTGGGCAAATATGCCAGTTGGGGCACCTATTGGTCATACTAAAAATAGTTCACCTATCACTGTTGATCGCATCACCGGGCCGTTTGTTAAAATCAATGATTCCACATTCAGGGTTCATCCTCAAAAAGGATTTTATGAATCTTCTCATAGTTATGAACTGTGGTTTTCGGCCAGCCACCCGGGCGATAATGAATATAAACCGGCAGTGCAGCAGGCTTTAATGTCAATACCTCCCAGAAATACACAAGGGAAAGAACAACACATTATCTTTTTGGAAATACCAAATCAGCACCCAAACAGAAAGGGTATAAAACTGAATGCTGTGTCGGATGCGCATGTTCCTGTAAGCTTCTATGTACAGGATGGCCCTGCAGAAATAATAGGCGATTGTTTGAGCTTGACTACAATACCGCCGCGTAGCAGGTTTCCAGTGAGAGTTACGGTAATAGCCTGGCAATATGGTAATAGTAATGAACCCAGGCTGCAGACCGCAGATCCGGTTGAACGCGTATTCTGGATCAATAAATAATAGAAGTTAATTTGTAGCCTCCATGATCTCTAAAATTACCCTTTTATTGCTGACTGTTTTTATTTTGATAGGTAGGTGCAGGGCTCAGGATAAACCTGAAGATCATGTTTATCAGTATAGCGTGAAAGTCGGCACAAGAAATGCTTATCTATGGATTCCGCCAGATTGCAAACAAATAAAAGGAGTGATCATATCACTGGCTAATTTATTGGAACGTAACTGGCTGGAAGATCCGTTAATACGCCATACAGCGGCAAAAATAGGTTTAGGCATCATCTGGGTTGGGCCTGCTCAAAAGGGAGATCAATCCTTTACAGCTGATATGAAACCGGGCATGGAAGTCGTTTTTCAGCAAATGATGGATGATCTGGCCCAGGAGTCTGGCTATCTGGAACTGAAAAATGCTCCGGTTATATCCATGGGGCATTCGGCTAATGGGCATTTTGCGTGGACCTTCGCCAACGCACTGCCTGAACGCACTATCGCCTGTATTCCTGTTAAAACAATACCATTACCAGACTCATTAAATTTTAAAGACATTCCGCTTTGTTATGTAGTGGGAGAAACCACGGAGTGGCCCCAATACCGTGTACCGGATCCGGCAACCAAACCGGGTGACCGTGATTTTTATTGGCCCGTGGTGAAGCAATCTGCTTTAGCCTTACGTGCACGTAATGACGATAACCTGATTGGTGTTGTGACTGATCCGGGTGGTGGACATTTTGACTGGTCAACCCATTTGGAGAAATTTATCGCCCTTTATATCCGTAAAGCATGTCAGTACCGTTTGCCAGAGCCAGGGCAATGTGCTTTAAAACCGGTTGATAAATCATCAGGTTGGCTAACTGGTACAGGCGGTATGGAAAAGGATGAATTTAAACCAGCTTCCTATAAATCATTTAAAGGTGGAAGGGATAGTGGCTACTGGTTTTTTGATCAGGAAACAGCAATAGCAGCGATGAAGTTTGAAGGCGATCGTGTAAAACGAAAGCGACAAATGCTTACGTTTATACAAGACGACCAATTATTACCAGTAGCCAAACTGGGTTATGCTGCTTTGAAATTTGAGTCGGCAGCAGATGGTATTTCTTTTCAGCTAAAAGGAGGCTTTCTGCCGGTAATGCCCCCAGAGCTTATTGGTGCAGGCCAAAAGCTGGGCCATGCATCCGGCCCAATTAGCTTTAGGGTGATTGCCGGGCCTGCTGTACAAACCGGCCCTTCAGTATTCAGATTGCAGTTTGACCGGACAGGGATGGGCGGTGAACTTTGGATACAGGAGGAAAATATCGGCGATGGGGAATATCGTCATGCGGTGCAACCCGGTAAAATGACGATACCCGCTAAATTGGTAGTTGGCAAGTTCCAGGAAATCAAATTTCCACAGCTGCAGAATGTGAAATATGGTATAAAAGAACAGATTTTACGCGCCACATCAGATTCGGGATTACCTGTGGATTACTATATCATCTCGGGGCCTGCCTATGTAGAAAACGGTATCATTAAATTTACGCCTATACCGGTTAATAGTAGATATCCTGTAAAGGTTAAGGTTGTCGCTTACCAGTGGGGGAGGATAAAAGAACCTTTGTGCCAATCTGCGGAGTCTGTAGAACAAACTTTTTATATCACCAGGTAATATAAACACTTATAAACATTTTACCAGAAAGCTAAATAGTTTTAAGACTCAAATGTTTACAGAATATAAAGCATAAAAAATATGAATCATATAAAAGGAGTATGTCTATTTTTAGGCGTTTTTTTATTCATCTGCTTGCCAGATGCCGTAAAAGCACAATCCTTCATACATCCGGGATTACTGCAAAGCAGGGAGGATATAGAGCGGATGAAAATAGCAATAAAAGACAAACAGGAACCTATATATAGTGGCTTCTTGGTTTTTCAGGCACATCCACAGTCACAAAGCTCCTATCAAATGCAAGGACCTATGGAAATGATTGGCAGAAATCCAACTATCGGACAGGGGGCTTACGATGCGGATGCTAATGCCGCTTATCAGAATGCATTGATGTGGACGCTTACCGGTCAGCAAGCGTACGCTGATAAGGCTATTGAGATCGTTAACGCTTGGTCGTCGAAGTTGAAAGTTATTACTGGTCGTGACGCCGTATTGATGGCAGGGCTCGGCCCATTTAAAATGGTGAATGCTGCCGAGATACTGCGTTATACTCATTCAGGCTGGTCCACCGCTGATATTGAAAATACAGAGCAGCATTTTCGGGAAGTTATTTATCCGGTTATCAAAGATTTTGCACCTTTTGCCAATGGTAACTGGGATGCTGCCGCTATGAAAACCATGATGGCGATCGGTGTTTTTTGCAATGACCGCGCCATATTCGAACGGGCTTTGCATTATTATATTAATGGTGCCGGCAACGGTAGCTTGCTTAATTATATTATTAATGAAATTGGTCAATGTCAGGAAAGTGGCCGGGATCAGAGCCATACGCAGTTGGGGATAGCTCATTTAGGCGATTGTGCCGAAATGGCCTGGCATCAGGGACTAAACCTATATGCTTATGCCGACAACCGTTTATTAAAAGGATTTGAATATACTGCAAAATATAATCTGGGACACGATGTGCCTTATGTGCTGCAATTGGATAAAACGGGCAAATATTTGCATCAACAATTATCAGTTGAAGGTAGGGGAAGGCTTAGGGCGATATATGAACAGATCTATAATCATTACGTCAAGCGTGCGGGTTTAGTTACACCCTATACCCAGCAGGCAGCAGAAAAGATAAGGCCGGAACAGCAAGGACTTCCCGGTGCGGATCATGTAGGATTTGGTACGCTGCTTTACTCCAGAGTAATAGCAACAGATGCTGGATACCATATTAACGCCTTACCCGCTGCACCTGCTGGTTTATTAGCCCAAACATCATTAAAAGATGGTAATACCATAACATGGGTAACCGTAATTGGAACGGACTACTATACCATAAAAAGATCTGAAAAGAAAACTGGACCTTATACAATTATAGCCAGTAAGCTTAACAATGCCATATATCGTGATCATAAAGTAGTGAATAATCGGACCTATTATTATACTGTTTCTGCATCCAATAAATCGGGTGAAAGTACAAATGCTTATCCGGTTAGCATTACAATGGGGCTTCCGGCTAATTGGCAACAGGCAGACATTGGAAATGAAGGAAGGCGAAAGGGCAACGCAAGCTTTAATGGCCAGCAATTTACTATAATGACTGATGGAATAGGGTTAGATAGTGTCCGTGATCGGTTTAAATTTATATATACAACTTTGAATGGTAATGGGATGATTACAGCCCGGTATGTTCCGCAGGTCAGCTCACAATATACCAGTTTTGCACTGGTTATACGCGAAGGAGTGGCGGATAATGTACCGGAGGTAGCATGTATCGTTAAACCTGTATCATCCGGGCAAGTAGAAGCACCACATTGGTACACCTCATTGCTATCCCGGGCAGGGACAGACAATCAAGTAAAAACCATAGTAACAGGTACTGAACTTTCAGCACCAGTAGTGACATTTGGTCGCCTAACAGGGTACTGCTGGCTTCGTTTACTGAGAAATGGAAGTGAATTCTCTGCTTATTCTTCCCTTGACGGTAGAAAATGGATAAAAATAGGCTCGGTTACATGCTTACTAAAAAATCAGCTATTAGTGGGCTTAGCTGTTTCATCGGGTTTGGAGAAAATATCAACTACAGTTAGTTTTGATCTGGTTGATTTAAAACGACGATGATACGATCCGGTTTATGATAAATTTCAGATGCGGCACAAATGAAAAATAAATGGAAAAATTGGCTGAACCCTGTATCCCTGCGAAACATAAAAACCGCCTACATGATATCACGAGGGCGGTTTTTAGTTTGGTGTGTGACCTGGGAGAGGCTCGAACTCTCGACCCACTGATTAAGAGTCAGTTGCTCTACCGGCTGAGCTACCAAGTCAATTTTTATTGGGGTTGCAAATAAACGAAATTTTATTGAAGTGCGAAAGAGTTTTCTTTTGGAGTCCGAAAGACCGGAAGTTAGTAAAGTCTGAAAGATTTTTTACTTCCGTCTTTCCGACTTCCGGTCTTTTCTGATTTCCGGGCTCTTTATACCGCAGCGTACAGATCTGCCCGTTGTTTTTCTACAACATCGCTGTTGATGTATTCGTCGTAGGTCATCAGCTTATCTATATAGCCACCTGGTGTTAGTTCAAATATGCGGTTAGCCACAGTTTCAACCAGCTCATGATCTCGTGAGGTGAACAGGATGGTGCCCCTGAAGTCTTTCATGCCATTATTAAGCGCTGTGATCGATTCCAGGTCAAGGTGGTTGGTAGGTTCATCAAACATCAGCAAATTGGCTTGTTGTAGCATCATGCGGCTAAACATGCAGCGCATTTTCTCGCCACCTGATAGTACATTGCTTTTTTTCAATACCTCTTCGCCAGAGAACAGCATCCGGCCCAAAAAGCCGCGGATAAACTGATCATCCTTTTCGCCTGGTGAATATTCACGCAACCAGTCGATCAGGTTATCATCCTTACCTTTAAAGTATTCCGCATTATCGATAGGGATGTCGGCGGAGTTAATAGTAACGCCCCATTTAAAGGTGCCTTTAAAATCAGTGTCACGGCCGGTTAAAATATTGTACAGGGCTGTGGTTGCCAAACTGTTTTGTGATAGTATAGCTATTTTATCGCCTTTGTTTACCGTAAGACTGATATTGCTGAATAAAAGCTCGCCGTTGAGGGTTTTGCTTAAATTTTCGATCTGTAATATCTGATCGCCTGCTTCACGGCCCAGGTTGTTAAATATAATTCCCGGGTATTTACGGTTGGATGGCTGTATCTCATCAATATTGATCTTATCCAGTGCTTTTTTACGACTGGTAGCTTGTTTTGATTTAGATGCGTTGGCGCTAAAACGACGGATGAACTCCTGCAGTTCCTTCACACGATCTTCTGTCTTTTTATTCTGATCAGAGCGTTGTTTCAAAGCCAGCTGACTTGACTCATACCAGAACGTATAGTTACCGGTATAGATGGTCATTTTTGAGAAGTCGATATCTACCACGTGGGTACAAACAGTATCCAGGAAGTGCCTGTCGTGCGATACTACCAAAACGATAGCTTCATACGATGCTAAAAAGTCTTCCAGCCAGCTTACGGTGTGGATGTCCAGGTCGTTGGTAGGCTCATCCAGCAGTAAAATATCAGGTTTGCCAAAAAGGGCCTGTGCCAATAATACGCGTACCTTTTGGGTATTGTCCAGGTCTTTTACCAGGTTGTAATGAAATTCCTCTTTAATACCCAGGTTGCTTAGCAGGGTAGCGGCGTTGCTTTCGGCATTCCAGCCATCCATTTCGGCAAACAGGTTTTCCAGCTCGCCGGCACGCTCACCATCGGCATCGGTAAAATCTTCTTTCAGGTAAATGGCATCTTTTTCCTTCATTACGGCATACATCTCTTTGTAGCCCATCATCACGGTTTCGATAACCGTAAACTCGTCAAAGGCGTAGTGATTCTGGCTTAAAACCGCCATGCGCTCGCCGGGAGTAAAGCTTACTGAACCGCTTGTAGGATCAATATCACCCGAAAGGATCTTTAAGAATGTTGATTTACCGGCACCATTGGCACCTATAATGCCATAACAATTGCCTTGTGAAAATTTAAGGTTAACGTCTTCAAATAAAGTCCGTTTTCCGTAACGTAATGATAGATTGGATACCGTAATCATGCTGCACCTGTAATTTGGCGCAAAAATACGGTAAATAGTTCATTTTTATGGTATGCAGGCGGGTATTAAATGGGGAGTTTTGAGGATTTTAATGGCTATACCGTCACATTTAATTGACATTGCCGTGTACATATTTGCCCATATTATGGGTAACTTTAAAACTAAGAGCTCATTTGAGCGTTATATA
>Ga0207671_10001450_pt1 | contig 27381 bp, 26 predicted proteins | sample KBSC24metaG_FD_184352 | JGI IMG/M metagenome (GOLD analysis project Ga0207671, IMG submission 184352) | Corn rhizosphere microbial communities from Kellogg Biological Station, Michigan, USA - KBS C2-4 metaG (SPAdes) (version 2) | ecosystem: Host-associated > Plants > Roots > Rhizosphere > Soil... | reverse complement strand
CGGCGCCAGCGTCATGCCGCGGCGCTGGCGAAGGGCCGCAGAGCCGGGCGGCGCCTGGCGCGCGGCGGGCGCCGGCGCGGTGGCGCGCCGAGCGCGGGCGAGCTCGTGCAGATCGTCGGCAGCCGCTCGCTGCTGGTCGACGTGCACCTGCTCGGCGGGCGCGACTAGCCGCCGCCGGCGCTCGTGAGCGGCGTCGAGCAGCGCGTGGAGGTGCGCCCCGCCGGTCCGTTTCGCCTGCCCGGCGGGGGCATGGACGGGGCGCTTCGGCGCCGTGGCGGCGTGCTCGAGCGTCTGCTGCACCACGGCGAGGAGCCCGTGCTCGTGCGCGTGGCGCAGACGGCGCCCGATCGCGTGACGCTCGGCGCGCGGGCGCGCACGCGTGAGGCGACGGCGCACGGAATCGCGCGCATGCGCTTCGCGCTGGGCGTGGACGAGGACCTGCGCGCCTTTCACCGGCGCTTCGCGCGCGACCCGCTGATCGGCCGCTCGGTCCGCCGTCGGCCGTGGCTGCGCGTCAGGCGCCGCCCCGAGCCCTTCGAGGCGCTGGCCTGGGCAGTCTGCGAGCAGCTCATCGAGTACGAGCGCGCGGCGGCGATCGAGCGCCGCCTGCTCAACCGGCTGGGGCGCCGGTGGGTCGGCTGGGACGGCGCCGCCAGCTCGCTGCGCGACCTGCCGACGCCGGGCGAACTGGCCGGGACTGCGCCGGCGCTGCTCGAGTCCTTCGACCTGGCGGGCGCGCGGGCGCTGACGCTCGTGCGCGCGGCGCGCGAGGTTTCGCTCGGGCGCGTGGACCTGCACAGCGCCGAGCACGAGCGCGGCTGGCGCAGGCTGCGCGCGATCCCGGGCATCGGCAGCTGGACCGTGGAGATGCTCGCGCTGCACGGGCAGGGCCGCCACGACCAGGTGCCCGCGGGAGACGTCGGGCTGCTCAAGCTCGTCGGGCGCCTGCTCGGCGGCGGCGATCCGCACGCCCGCGCGCAGGAGCACGAGGTGCGCGAGTTCTTCGCGCCCTATGAGGAGTGGGCGGGGCTGGCGGCGACGCACATGTACGCGGTCTGAGCGCTAGCGCTAGGGCACGATCACGGCCGCGCCGGTGAAGCGCCCCGCGCGCAGGTCGTCGAGCGCCTGGTTGGCGTCGGCGAGCGCGTAGCTGGACACGCGCGTCTTGACCGGCACCTGCGGCGCGAGCGTCAGGAACTCGTGGCCGTCGGCGCGCGTGAGGTTGGCGACCGAGCGCAGCACGCGCTCGCGCCACAGCGCGCTGTAGGGGAAGGAGGGGATGTCGGACATGTGGATGCCGCCGCACACGACCGTGCCCGCCGGAGCGACCGCGGCGAGCGCCAGCGGGACGAGCGCGCCGTCGGGCGCGAAGACGATCGCCGCGTCCAGCGGCTGCGGCGGCGTCTGCTCGGATGCGCCCGCCCACACCGCGCCGAGCTCGCGCGCGAAGCGCTGCGCGGCCTCGTCGCCGGCGCGCGTGAACGCATAGACCTCGCGCCCCTGCGAGCTGCAGACCTGGGCGAGGATGTGCGCGGAGGCGCCGAACCCGTAGAGGCCGATGCGTTTGGCCTCGCCGCACATGCGCAGCGCGCGGTAGCCGATCAGCCCGGCGCACATCAGCGGCGCGGCCTGGTCGTCGGGAAAGCCCGAGGGAATCGGAAAGCAGAAGCGCGCGTCGGCGACGGCGTACTCGGCCATGCCGCCGTCAATGTCACAGCCGGTGAAGCGCGCCTGCGGGCACAGGTTCTCGCGCCCGCTCAGGCACCACCGGCACTCGCCGCAGCTCCAGCCGAGCCACGGCACGCCCACGCGATCGCCCACGCGCGGCGACGCAGCGCCGGCGCGCTGGCGGTCGGCCTCGCTGGGCTCGCTCGCCTGCGCCGGCTCGCCCGCGGCCTCGACGGTGGCGACGATCTGGTGGCCGAGCACGCGCGGCGGAGAGGAGATCTCGACCTCGCCGTCGAGCAGGTGCAGGTCGGTGCGGCACACGCCGCACGCGTGCACCCGCAGCAGCAGCTCCCCAGGCCCCGGCGAGGGGACTTTGCGCTGCACCGCGCGCAGCGGGCGGCCGACTCCCTCGAAGATCATCGCGCGCATGCCCTCAGCCAAAGAACAGCTCCGCCGTCTCATACAGGGCCGGGTCCAGCAGCTTGGGCTCGCGCAGCGCCTCGGCGAGCGGCGTCAGCACGATCTGCGTGCCGCGCAGGCCGACCATCGCGCCGAAGCGTCCGCCGATCGCGGCGTCCATGGCGGCGACGCCGAAGCGCGTGGCGAGCACGCGGTCGAACGCCACCGGGCTGCCGCCGCGCTGCACGTGCCCGAGGATCGTCACGCGGCTGTCATATCCGGTCAGCCGCTCCAGCTCGCCCTCCAGCGCGACGCCGATTCCGCCCAGGCGGGCGTGGCCGAAGGCGTCGGTGGCCGCGTCCGCGCGCGTGTGCAGCGTGCCCTCGCGCGGGATCGCGCCCTCGGCGACGACGACGATCGAGAAGTTGGGCCCGCGCGCGTGGCGCGCGCGCAGGTGTGCGGCGACTTCCTCGACGTCGAACGGACGCTCGGGAACGAGGATCGCGTCGGCGCCGCCGGCGAGCCCCGCATACGTCGCGATCCACCCGGCGTGGCGACCCATCACCTCGAGCACCATCACGCGGTTGTGCGACTCGGCGGTCGTGTGCAGCCGGTCGATCGCGTCGGTGCCGATCTGCACGGCCGTCTGAAAGCCGAACGTCATGTCGGTGCCGCCGAGGTCGTTGTCGATCGTCTTGGGCACGCCCACGACCGGCACGCCCTGCTCGTGCAGGCGCAGCGCCACGCCCAGCGTGTCCTCGCCGCCGATCGGGATCAGCGCGTCGACCTCTCGCGCGCGCAGCGTCTCGCGCACCGCCGCCACGCCGACCAAGCCCTGCGGGCTCGGTGCCCCGCCGTCGGCAAACGGGTTCGTGCGCGAGGTGCCGAGGATCGTGCCGCCGCGCGGCAGGATGCCCGCGGTGCTCAGCAGCGTCAGCTCGACGGCGTCGTCGGACAGCACGCCCGCCCAGCCGTGGCGAAAGCCGACGAAGCTGTGACCGGGTTCGGCCAGGCCGCGGCGCACGACGGCGCGGATCACCGCGTTCAGGCCGGGGCAGTCGCCGCCGCCGGTCAGCAGCCCGACGCGCACGGCGACCCTCCGCTCGTAGTGCTGGCGCGCACGGCCGCCTCAGATGCCCTGTCCGGGCAGGAACTCGTTGGTGAACGGCTGCAGTTCGGCGGCGGGGTCGTGTTCGAGCAGGTGGTGGGAGAACATCCAGTTAGCAAACGAAGCCCACGCCGTCGGGCTCTGCCAGCCGTAGGGCTTGCCCGCTTGCGCCGGCACGGTCGCCGGCAGCGTCTTTTCGATCGTCGCCACCTGCAGCTTGGCTTCCAGCGAGGGGTTGGCCTTGACGACGAGCGCCGCGGCGGCGGCCGGATCGGCGCGCACCTCGCGCTGGCCGCGCGTGAGCGCCGCCAGGAATGCGCGCAGGTCCTGTCCGCGCTTGCGCGCCTCGTCCTCGCGCACGACGAGCACCAGCTCGTCGTATGTCGGCACGCCGGCCTGGTCGACGGGGATGATCAGCGGGCGCTTGCGCAGCTTCTGCAGCTGCAGCCCCTCGACGTTCCAGAAGCCGCCGAGCGTCGCCGCGACCTTGCCCGAGAGCATCGCCGGGACGAGGTTGAAGCCGACGTTGACTTCCCTGACGCTCGCCGGGTCGGCGCCCGCGGCCTGCATGGCCGTGGTCAGCTCGGCGGCCTGGTAGGGGATGCCGGCCGTGCCCACGGTCTTGTGCGCGAGGTCGGCCACCTTGCGCACGTGGCTGGACGGCAACGCGATGATCGACGTCAGCGGACGCTGCACGAGCGCGCCTATCGACACCAGCTTCAGACCGTGGTCGCGCGCGCTGAGCAGTTCGGGCTCGTAGGAGATCGCCATGTCGACCTTGCCCGCGGCGAGCAGCTTCAGCGGCGCGGCCGGGTCCGACGGAGTCTGTGGGCGCACGTCCAGCCCGACCGCGCGGAAGTCGCCGTGCGAGATCGCCGAATACAGCGAAGCGTGGTCGGCGTTGGGGTAGAAGTCGAGCATGACCGTGAACGGCTTGGCGCCGGACGCCGAGATCGTGTCCTGCTTCGAGCCGCACGCGGTCAGGCCCGCCAGCGAGGCGAGCGCGAGTGCAAGTGCGACGGCGCGCCGCTTGGTGGGCCTGCGGCGCAAGGCGGGGCGAGCTCTCACTGCGTTTCTCCTCCTGGTTGGGCGGCCCAAGGGGCCAGGGCGCGCTCGGCGAGCGTGAGCGCGTAGAAGCAGGCGATCGCGAGTCCGAACAGCACGAGCGCAGCAGCGTATGCGCGCGGCGTCTGCAGCACGGCCAGGTCGGCGTTGATCTCGTGGCCGAGGCCCGCGTGCGCGCCGCTGGTGACCGTCTGGGACTCGGCGATGTAGGCACCGATCACGCCGACGGCCAGCGCGATGCGCGCGCCGCTGATCGCCGCCGGCAGCGCCGCGGGCAGCTCGGCGAAGCGAAACGCCTGCCAGCGCGAGGCGTCCAGCGTGCGCAGCAGCTTCAGCTGGTCGCGCTCGATGCGCCCGAGCCCGTCGACCGTCGTGACGAGCACCGGGAAGAAGCAGATGAGCACGATCACCGCGAGCTTGGGCAGCACGCCAAAGCCCCACCAGAAGACCAGCAGCGGCGCGATCACCGCGATCGGCACCGCCTGCGAGCCGACCGCCAGCGGATAGACCGCGCGACGCAGCGCGTCGGAGAAGTGGATCAGCACCGCCAGGGCGAAGCCGAGCACGAGCGCCAGCGCGATGCCGAGCACGACCTCCTCGGCGGTGGGCACGAGGTTGCCCGCGATGAAGCCTGCGTTGTTCCACAGCGACGAGGCGACTTCGTGCGGGGCCGGCAGCACGAAGGAGCTCGTCGTGCCCACGTCGGCATAGGCCTCCCAGGCGCCCAGCAGGGTCGCCAGCAGCGCCAGCGGCGCAAGCAGCGAGCGCGCGGCCCGGCGCCCGGGCGCGCTGATGCGGGCAGCCGCCGGCGGCGCCACGCGGGCAGGCGCTCGCGCCGGTCGCGGCGCGCTCACGCGGGCTCCTTCGCGTCGCGGCTTCCCCGCGCGAGCAGCTGCAGCGCTCGCTCGCGCAGCGCGACCATCGCGCGGTCCGTGCGCGCGCGCGGGCGCGGCGCCGGCACGGCCAGCTCGCCGACCGCGCGTCCGGGGCGCGGCGAGAGCACGAGCACGCGATCGGCCAGCAGGATCGCCTCCTCCACGTCGTGCGTCACGAGCACGACCGTTCGCGGCTCGCTCGCCAGCGCGCTGGCCAGCCAGTCCTGCATCTCCGCGCGCGTGATCGCGTCCAGCGCGCCGAAGGGCTCGTCCAGGCACAGCACTGGCTTGCCCGACAGCAGCGTGCGCGCGAACGCCACGCGCTGGAGCATCCCGCCCGACAGCTCGGCCGGGTGCGCGTGCTCGAAGCCGTCCAGGCCGAGCTGCGCGAACAGCGCCGCGGCGCGGTTTCGCGCCCTTGTGCGCGGGACATGCGCGATGCGCAGCGCCAGCGCGGCGTTGTCGACGGCGCTCAGCCACGCCAGCAGCAGGTCGCGCTGGGGCATCAGCACCGCGGGCTCGCATTCGACCGTCCCGCCCTGAGGCGACTGCAGGCCGCAGATCAGCTCCAGCAGCGTGGTCTTGCCACAGCCGCTGGGACCGACGACGGCGAGCACTTCGCCATGGCGCGCCTGCAGCGATAGGCCAGCGAGCGCCGGCACGCGCGAGCCGCGACGGTCGGTGAACGTGTGGCCGACGTCGCGCAGCGCGATCGCGCGGTCCTTGCCGTGCCCGCCGATCAGCGGTGCTGGGGGGTGGGTGATCGTGCTTGGCAGTTCGCTCCCTTCGCGGGCATTACCCCACAGGTTCTAAGGGTCGGCGCCGGGGGAATCGCTTCCCGTGCGCCATCTCAGCCGGCCTTCCCGCCAGCACCCCTGGGTATCGGTTCGCTGTCGCTGATGCTATCGCGCGGCGCGCAGCTCGTCAGGCGACGCATCGCACCCGCCAGGCCAGCCGCCCAACGGCTGGGCGCCTCGGGCGACGGCGCCCGGGATCCTCAGGCGGCGACGACCGGTCGGGTCAGCGCGCGCACGAAGTCCTCGAGCTGTCCGGTGGTCCAGCACTCGAACGCCTTGCAGAACTCCTCGTAGGCGGCGATGACCGAGTCGCCGTAGTTCCAGTACAGGCGCGGCTCGGGATTCAGCCAGAACGTGCGCCCGGCGCGCGCGGCGATCTGCGCGAAGATGTCCGCGCGCGGGTCGCGGCCGTTGGTGCGCGCGTCGCCGAGCACGATGACGGTCGCGCGCGGGTGCAGGTCGTCCTCGACCTGCACGAGGAACTCCGACCACACGCGCCCGTAGTCGGTGTAGCCGGAGATGTCGGCGACGCCGGCGTCCGATCCGATGCGTTCGGAGACCGTCTTGAAGTTGCGCTCGTGTTCGAAGATGTCGGTGACCTCGGAGATGCGCTCGATGAACACGAACGAGCGCATCTTGCGAAACGTGTCGTGCAGCGCGTGCAGCACCGACAGGAAGAACACCGACGCCGAGGTGACGCTCGTGGATACGTCGCAGAGCACGTAGATCTCCGGCCGTTTGGGCCGGCGCGGGCGGAACTTCAGCTCGACGGGCACGCCGCCGGTCTGCAGCGACGCGCGCATCGTGCGACGCACGTCGACGTGCGCGTGGCGGCGGTGGCCGCGCATCTGCATACCCTGCGTGGCCAGGCGCCGGCGCAGCTGCGCGACGACGCGGTGCACGGCGGCGAGGTCGGCGAGCGGCCCCGACGGCAGGGCGCGGTCGAGCTCGCCGAGCGCGCGCGCCGGCGGCAGGTTGCCCGTGCGCTCGATCTGCGAGCGCTCCAGCTCGCGGCGCATCAGCGCCTCGAAGCGACGCAGCGCGTCGCGCGGCAGCCCGTCGTGGCGGGGGTCGTCCTCGGGCAGGTCGGGCTGGGGCTCGGCGCGCAGGCCGAGCGCGCGGCGGATGCGCTGCACGTCCACGCCGATCACGCCCGAGCCCTCCTGGCGGCGTGCGAAGGCCGCGATGGCCATGCGCGCGAGGTCGCGCATGGCGCCCTCCGAGCCATCGCGCAGCGCGGCGGCGATCTCGGCGCGCAGCGCGTCGAGCTCCTGCTCGGTCAGCTCTGAGAGATTCGCGCGGTCCTCCTCGCGAACGCCCTCGCGCGCGGCGGCCAGCTCGACCGCGCGAAAGAAGAAGCGCTCGAACACCAGCTCGAAGATGCGCCGGTCCTCCTGGCTCTTGGCCAGCGTCGCCGCAAGCGCCTCGCGAAAGTCCTCTTGGGAGGTCCAGCTGATCTCGCGCAGCACCTGAAAGGCGTCCAGCAGCTCTGATGTGCCGACGGCGACGCCTTCGCGGCGCAGCTCCTCGCCGAGCTCCAGGATGCGCGCGGGCATCCCCTCGGGCGCACCCGGCGCGCCCTGCGGCGCGGGTCCCGGCTCAGGCGACATCGGCGGGCGATCCGAGCTTCAGCCCCACCCGCTCGGCGACCACGTCCATGTCGGAGCGGTGCTTGACGATCACCGACATCGTCTCGTTGAACGTCTCGGCGTCGATGTCCTGCGCGCCAAGCAGCAGCAGCGCGCGCGCCCAGTCGATGGACTCGGCGATCGACGGCGGCTTCTTCAGGTCCAGCGCGCGCACCATGCCGATCACCTCGACCAGCCGGCGCGCGACCGTCTTGTCTAGATTCGGCGCGTGCAGGCGCACGATCTCCAGCTCGTGCTCGAGCTCGGGGTAATCCAGCCACAGGTACAGGCAGCGGCGCTTGAGCGCCTCGGTCAGCTCGCGCGAGTTGTTCGACGTCAGCAGCACGATCGGGTGCGTGCGCGACTGCACGCGGCCGAGCTCGGGGATCGAGATCTGAAAGTCGGAGAGCACCTCCAGCAGCATCGCCTCGAACTCCTGGTCGGTCTTGTCGATCTCGTCGATCAGCAGCACGACCGGCTGCTCTGAGGCGATCGCCGTCATCAGCGGCCGCGCCAGCAGGAACTCCTCGCCGAAGATGTCCTCCTGCACGGCGCTCCAGCCCGTGTCGGCGGCCTCGGCCTGGATGCGCAGAAGCTGCTTGCGGTAGTTCCACTCATACAGCGCCTTGGCCTCGTCCAGGCCCTCATAGCACTGCAGGCGCACGAGCTCGCGCCCCAGATAGCGCGCCAGCGCCTTGGCCAGCTCGGTCTTGCCGACGCCCGCCGGACCCTCGACGAGCACCGGCTTGCCGAGCTTGGTCGCCAGGTAGGACACCAGCGCGGTGGACTCGCCCGGCAGGTAGCCGACCGCGCGCAGCCCGGCGGAGACGTCTTGCACAGAGGTCGGCGCCGGCAGATCCTGCTGCGGCGCCTCGGGCGGTGAGACGGGCATCGTCAGCGCAATGATAGGCGCCGCGCGCGCCGGCCCTCACACCGGCCGCGCGGGGTGGCGCGCGACGTTGGGCCGCGCCGGCGTCCGCTCAGCGCTCCTCCTGCGGCGGCGAGTCCTCGAAGGACATCTGCTGTGAGGGCGCCGGCGGAAAGCGCGGGCGCGCGCGCGGCGCCGGCGGGTCGCTCGCCGGCGCGCCGGGCGAGTCCGGCGGCTGCCCAGGTCGCCGACGCGCCGGCACGGGGGCCGTCGCGACGGGGCGAGCGCGCTCGCTCGCGTCAGAGCGCGAACCGAGATCGTCTTCATCACTGGCAAGGACGGCCGTCCGCTCGCTGTCGGCGTCGCGCCGACGCTCGCGCGGACGGCGTAGCGGCGGTTGGCCGCGCTCGCTTGCGCGCATGCGCCGGCCGACGTAGAGCAGGCCGATCGCCAGCAGCAGGGCGATGAAGATGCCCCACTCGACGCCCACCGTGGCGGTGATGCGCTGCGTGCCCTGCAGGCTGGGCTTGTCCAGCAGCCGGTAGAAGATCAGCAGCGCCGCCCAGCCGCCGGCGAGCGCCACGATCGTGCCGTCTCCTCCGGGAAGCTGGAAGTCGCGCCCCTCGGCGCGCGCGAACAGCATCGCCAGCACGCCCGCGCTGACCAGCAGGACGGCCGCCTCGACGAACGAGAACGCCTGAAAGGCGCTGAGGCTCGCCTGGCTGGCCTTGGCGGCGTTGTGTTCGACGAACGTGTTCGTCTTGGAGTACCACGGCAGCAGCATCGACACGAACAGACCCAGCGCCGTCAGCGCGGCCAAGCGCTGCTCGCGTGCCAGCTCGCGCCATGCGTTCGTCAGCCGGTTCATCGTCCGCCTTCTTTGCGCCCCGTCTTCTGTGAGCGGCTCACTGCACCAGTCTAGGAGCGCTTCGGGCGGCGGGGCGCTATCGGTGCGAGACGACGATCGTGCCCGTCGCCGTGGCGAAGTTGCCCGCGGGGTCGGTCGCGCTGAGCGTCACGTTGAACGTGCCGCCGCCCGCCGGCGTCGACCACAGGATCTTCGGCTTGCCGCGGCCGACGTAGGCGCTGTTCGTCCACACCGTGCGCGAGCCCTTGCGCACGGTCAGGCGCACCGTGGAGACCTTCGACAGCGAAAGCTGCACGCCGGCGCGCGTGCCGCCCTTGAGCTTCTTGGTCAGCAGCGAGACGACCGGCGGCGTCTTCTCATAGCTGGCGAATTTCTGCGCCGTCGTGCAGTAGACCTGATCGCCGGCGATCGGCGTCGCCGCCGGGGCGCGGGCCGCGCGGTGCGCCGAGACGCGCGCGACGCTGGCCGGCGGCGAGGTGCCGCCGGACGGCGTGGTCGGCGTGGTCGGCGTGGTCGTCGTGGGCGTCGTGGGAGCGGTCGTCGGTGTCGTGCTCGTGGTCGTCGGCGGGGGCGCCGGCGCCGGCGCGGGCGACATCGGCGGGCCTTTGCGCGTGCGTTCGCACAGGTGCTGCAGAAATTCGGTGAGCAGTTCGTGGTAGTTGAGGTTCGATTCGGAGTACTGGTCGTACATCGACCAGGCGCCCGTGTCGAAGCGCGGCGTTTCCACGCGCGCCTGCGCGTCGCCGGCTTCGAACAGTTTCAGCCCGAGCGGGTCTTTGGTGATCTGCGTGTAGTCGTAGAGGCCGACGACCGCCTGGATGAAGCCGTTGAGGATGCGGTCGCTCGGCGCGTAGGTGTACTCGGCGTAGAGCGACCCCGCGGGCGTCTTGACCTGCACGCCGCTGGCCGGCGGCGTCTGAAAGATGCCGACCGCCTGCTGCGCCGCCGCGAGCAGCGCCGGTTCCTTGAAGCGCGACCACGAGCGCGCGAGCACCTGCAGCGCCGTGCCCTGCGACAGCCCGCTCGTCCATGGCGGCTTGCCGCCGTCGAACTGGAACATGTACTCCCAGGCGATGCCGCCGGCGCGCTCGGTCGCCAGCGGCAGGATTTCCGACAGCAGCTGGCGCAGGTTGGCGTTTTCGTGGCCCGACAGGTAGTAGCCGTTGCCCTCGCCGAAGGTGCCCAGCCACTGGATCTCGATGCCCTGCCCGGCGTAGTACTCCCAGACGATCTTGCTGCCCGGCAGGCTCACGCGCGTGCCATTGGAGAGTAGCGGTTCGCTCGTCCACCAGCGACGGTTGTTTTCCAGCGTCAGGAAGATCACCGGCAGGCGCGAGGGGATGAAATAGCCGCCGGCGGCCATCGCCTGCACGTTGGCCATGACCGCGCCGAGCTCTGAGCGTCGCGTGCCGCTGAGCCTGCGCAGCGAGTTTTTGGCGGCGACGTAGGCCTTGTAGTACTGGCTGTATTGCGCACGCGTGATCGCGCCGCTGCGCTGCAGGCTCTGCAGCGCGCCGGACACGCTCGGGCGCGCCGCAGCCGCCGGCGCGGCGGTCGCGGCGAGCAGCGTCAGGACGCCGAGGGCGAGCGCCCGGAGAAGCTTTGCGCGCACGCGGCGCATGCTATGCGCGGCTTGCGTTTGCGCCGCCCGTGCAGCGCTGATTGCAGCCGGACGCGCGCTGAAGCGCTCGAAGGAGGGCACGCCTGAGGAACACGCGCGCGGGCGCGCGAGTTGCGCCCGGTGCGGCTATTCGCGATCGAGCTCGAGGTCGTCGTCGGGTTCGAGCTCGTCCTCGTCCTCGACGATCTCGTCGTCGCCGGCGCTGAGCAGCTCCTCGCCGCCGGGCTGGTAGGTCACGCGAAACTGCTCGATGAGCTGGTCGCGGCGGTGCTCGTCGACCGGTGCCTCGTCGGCGATCAGCACCCACACGCTCTCGTCGAGGTCCTCGGACTCGAAGATCTCGTGATCGACCTCCGGCGAGTCGTCGACGATCACCAGCACCTCGGTCTGCGGGTTGAAGTAGGTGCCCGGCCGGATCATCAGCTCGTCCAGCGCGAAGCGGCGGGGGTCGCTCATGGCGCGTTTATACCTGACCGGACGCCAGCCGTGCGGCCGGGGTGACGCCTCTCGCGCGCCCGTGTCGCCGACGGCTTGCGCGCCGTCCTGCGCGCGGCCCTATGGATCGAGCTCGGCGAGCGTGCGCTGGACCTCCTGCTCGACGTCCAGCGGCTCAAGGCCCTTGCGCTCGCGCCGTTCGTTGCGCGCGACTACCAACTGGCGCACCTCCGTGGTCAGCCCGGGATCGTGCCCGGCGGACTGCATCGGCGCGAGCAGCTTGGCGACCTCCGCGTCGATGTCCAGCGCCGGCTCGCCGCGGCCGAGGCGGCGCGCGTTGCGCGCGGCGAGCATCTGGCGGACTTCCATCTCCTGCTCGGCGCGCGAGCCGGCCGCGCCGGCGGAGGTCGCCGGCGGCGGGGCGCCGTAGGGATCGCTCTCGCCGGTCAGCCCGCCGTCGCCGATGTGGTCGAACATGCTGCCGCGGCTGAACAGGAAGACGAGCGACATGACGACCGATACGGCGACCGCGCCGAAGACGACGATCGGGAAGGCGCTCTGCAACACGAATGCGCTCGGCGGCACCCCTTGATTGTTGCTCATCGCCGTGCGCTCCGCTACCCTCCGTGGTCAGGGTTGACTGACCAGTCAATCATTGTCATTTCGCCAGCCCGTAAGGGGGATTTACCGAGAGATGGTCGATTTCACGCTCACCGACGAGCAGAAGAGCTTGCGCGAGATGGCGCACGACTTCGCGGTCAAGGAGATCCGCCCTGTCGCCTGGGAGTACGACAAGGACGGCACGTGGCCGAAGGACATCATCGAGAAGGCCTGGGAGGTCGGCTTGATGAACTCGCACATCGAGGAGGCCTATGGCGGCGCCGGCGCCGGCTACCTGGACGGCTGCCTGATCGAGGAAGAGCTCTCGTGGGGCTGTTCGGGCATCCAGACGTCGCTCGGCTGCAACGGCCTGGCGACCGCGCCGATCGCCTTGGGCGGCTCGGAGGAGATCAAGAAGAAGTACCTGGGTATGCTCACCGAAGCGCCCAAGCTGGCCTCCTTCTGCCTGACCGAGCCCGACGCCGGCTCAGACGTCTCGGGCATGCGCACGACGGCCGTCAAGAAGGGCGACAAGTACGTCATCAACGGCTCGAAGTGCTTCATCACCAACGGCGGCTACGCCGACTACTACACGGTCTACGCCAAGACCGACAAGGAGGCCGGCCACCGCGGCATCTCGGCGTTCGTCGTCGAGCGCGACTGGGGCGTGGTCGTGGACAAGAAGGAGGACAAGCTCGGCCAGCGCGCGTCCAACACGGCCACCATCTCCTTCAACGACGTGGAGGTTCCGGCGGAGAACCTGCTGGGCGAGGAGAACCAGGGCTTCAAGCTGGCGATGATGACGCTCGACCGCACGCGCCCGGGCGTCGCGGCGATGGCCACGGGCATCGCGCGCGCGGCCTTCGAGTTCGCGACCGACTACTCGCGCGAACGCGTGCAGTTCGGCGTGCCGATCGCGATGCACCAGGCGATCCAGTTCATCATCGCCGACATGGCCACCGAGATCGAGGCCGCCCGACTGCTGACCTGGAAGTCCGCCGCGATGCTCGACCGCGGCGAACGCAACACGCTGATCTCCTCGCACGCCAAGCGCTTCGCCGCCGACACGGCGATGAAGACGGCCACCGAAGCGGTGCAGGTCTACGGCGGCTACGGCTTCATCAAGGAGTACCCCGTGGAGAAGCTGTTCCGCGACGCCAAGATCATGCAGCTGTACGAGGGCACCTCGCAGATCCAGCGCCTGGTCATCGCGCGCGAAACGCTTTTGCCGCGGCGCGTCGAGGAGCCGGCCGAGGTCGGCGGCGTGGAAACGGTCGCCGTCTGAGCGCCGCCAGCGGCATGAACGTTTCAGCCATCGATCGATCGACGGGGTTGGTGGGCGCCGTCTCCGTCGCGTGACGGCGCCCACTCGCCTCAGCGGATCAGCAGCGGCGTTCCGTAGGCGGACACGACGCCGCCGGGCGCGACCTTGACGAGCACGCGGTAGGCGCCTTTTTTCACGCGCACCACGCGGCTGAACCTGCCGCTGATCGAGTTGCGCGGCTTGACCACCGTGCCGCCCGCGAGGATGCCGCGGCCCTGCGCGATGCGCAGGACTCCAACCTGTGCCCCGACGACCGCCGGCGTGACCGTGCCGTAGATGCGCGCGAAGCCGTGGCGCTTGGTGCGCGCGACGTGGCTGCTCACGCGCACTGCGACGTTCTCCGTCGTCACCGGGCTGATCACGGGCGCCTTCGTCGTCGTGGCGACACGGAATTGCGTCGACTGTTCCTGGTTGAGCAGGGTGAAGCTGAAGCCTCCCGACGCCGAGGTCAGCTGGGGATTGCCGACGTTCTGAAAGCCGCCCGTGAAGGGGAACGGGTTGGCCTGCAGCACGACCGCGCGCTGGGCGTTGTCGGTGCCGGAAAGCGTGCCCTGCACGGTGATCAGGCCGCCGAACGGCACGGGGTTGGGCGAGGCGAGGATCGCCAGCGACAGCGGGATCTTCGTCGTCAGCAGTTTTTCGTCGTCGCCGATCGTCGCACCCGCGCTGTTGACCGCGACGAGCCGGTAGTGGTAGACGGTGAGCGGCTGCAGGCCGCTGATCGCCAGGCGCACCTGCACCTGTTTGTCGCCGGCTCCGGCGTCTGAGATCGCCGTCTGCGAGCCGTAGGCTTTCGTCAGCCCGTACTGGAAGTAGTAGGACGTGTTGCTCCCGTTCGGGTTTACCGTCCCGGTGAGCACCGCCGAGGCGTAGCTCACTTCGCGCGGGCCGTTGGTGTTCACCTTCGGCGCGATCGCCGCCTGCGCCGCGCTGGGAATCGCCAGCACGGCCAACAGCAGTGCCACGGCCGCGATCCCCCGGCGCCGGGCCGGCGCTCGCCGGCCGTCGCGGCTGGTGGGGTCGCTGGGGACTTCGCCTGAGTGCCTCATGTCTGCCTCCTACCCCCGATAGTGCTTGCGCCTTTCTAAACCACGCAACCCGCGGGCGCCCCGAGAGGTGCGGTGGCGGGCCGGCGAACGCTAGGCTCCGGCAACCCTAGCCAGAAGAGGAGACACAAAAGACATGTTCGTGTTCAAAGCCGCCGTCGTGGGCGCCGGGACGATGGGCGGACAGATCGCCCAGACGATCGCCGCCGCGGGTATCCCCGTGGTGCTCAAGGACATCGACGACGCGCTCGTGCAGGCGGGACTCGACGAGGCGCGCAACGTTACGACGGGCCAGATCGGCAAACTCGCCGAGAAGGGCAAGATCACCGCCGAGCAGGCCGCCGAGCAGGTCGAGCAGATCGTCGGGCGCATCGAGGGCACGACCTCCTACGCGGCATTCGGCGACGTCGACATCGTGATCGAGGCGGTGCCGGAGAAGATGGAGATCAAGCAGGCCGTGTTCGCCCAGCTCGACGCCGCCACGCCGGGTCACGCGATCCTCGCTTCGAACACCTCCTCGCTGTCGATCACCGAGATCGCAGACGCGACGCTGCGCCCGGACAGGGTCATCGGCTTTCACTACTTCTACCCGGCCTCGATCATGCCGCTGATCGAGATCGTCGAGGGCGAGGAGACCTCCGCCGAGACCGTCAGCGCCGCCGTCACGTTCGCCCAGGCGATCCGCAAGCAGCCGATCACCTGCGCCGAGGTGCCCGGCTTCGTCGTCAACCGCATCCTCAACTCCGGCAGCGCCGAGGTGTGGCGCGAGCAGGAGGAGAAGGGCCTTTCGATCAAGAAGATCGACGAGGGGCTTGGCTCGGCCGGCGTGATCCCGATCGGCCCCTATCAGCTGATCAACCTGCTCGGCCTGGATACGGTGCTGCACGTCGCAGAACACCTGCTGGAGTCCTATGGCGACGAACGCTTCTACGTGCCCAAGGGCATGCAGAAGCTCGTCTCCGAAGGCAGGCTCGGGGCCAAGACGGGCGGCAACGGCTTCTACAACGCCGACGGCGAGCCGGCGCTCTCCGGCGACAACGAGCCCGACATCGCAGAGCTCGTCGAGCTGATGTCGCTGAAGACCTTCCTGGAGGCCTGCCTGGTGCTCGAGGAGGGCGTCGCCACCCACCGCGACATCGACTTCGGGATGATGGCCGGAGCCGGCCTGGACCCGCGCCGCGGCCTGCTGCCGCCGTTCATGCGCGCCGACTCCGAGGGCCTGGACACGGTGCTCGAGCGCATGGAGAGCGCACAGGAGCGCCACGGCGATCGCTTCGCGCCGCCGACCATCCTGCGCCGGCTGGTCGCGCAGGGGCGCCTCGGGCAGAAGACCGGCCAGGGCTTCTACGCCTACCCGCGGCCCGACGCCGAGCAGCCGGCCGACGTGGTCAAGCTGGAGACGCGCTCCGACGGCGTGGCGATCGCCTGGCTGGCAAACGGCCAGATGAACTCGATCTCCCCGCAGGTCGCCGGCGACCTGGAGAAGGTCTGGGCGAAGGTCAAGGACGCCGGCGTGCACGCGCTGGTGATCGCCTCGTCAAACCCCTTCCTGTACTCCGCCGGCGCCGACATCAAGGCCTTCACGACGATGGACGCGGCCGCCGGCGAGACGCTCATCCACGAGACGCACGCGCTGTTCAAAGAGCTCGGCTCGGGCGGCATCGCGACGATCGCCGCCGTCAACGGCCTGGCCTTCGGCGGCGGCTGCGAGCTGGCGATGGCCTGCGACGTGCGCATCGCCGCGCGCTCGGCGCTGTTCGGCCAGCCGGAGATCAAGCTGGGGATCATCCCCGGCTTCGGCGGCACGCAGCGCCTGCCGCGCCTGGTTGGCGCCAACAAGGCGCTCGAGATGAACCTCGTGGGCGACCCCGTGCTCGCCGACGAAGCCTTCGAGTTCGGCCTCGTCAACCGCGTCGTCGACGATCACGAACTGCTCGACACGGCGCTGTCGTGGGCGCGCAAGCTCGCGCAGGCCGCGCCGCTGGCGATGGCGCAGATCAAGGGCGTTTCCGCCGCCGGCGACCTGGACGCGGGCATCGAGGCCGAGAAGCGCGCCTTCGCCGAGGTCTTCGCCAGCGAGGACGCCAAGGAGGGCATCGCCGCCTTCCTCGGCAAACGCGCGCCGCGCTTTCAGGGCCGATGACGGCCGAGTGAACATGCAGCTCGATCGCCGCGAGGCCTCTCACGCCCGTCGTGGAAGGGCGCTCAATCGGAGTAGTCGAGATGGAAGACCTGCCCGCCGGGCTGGTCGAAGGTCACCGTAAACGTCTCAAAGAAGTCCACCCGACCGAAGAGCGAAACCGTGTCCTTCGCAAACTCTGGGGTGAGCTGGAGCTCGGGTCCCCATAGCTCAATCCCCCTTGGTGGAGCGAAGGGCACGATGACCTGTGCCTCGAGCGGATACGGCAGCACCCAAGTGGGGAACCAGATATTGCCAGCTCCGCCGGAGCCGTCCGGGGTCGGCTGGAGATCCTCGTCAGGAACACCGAGCGCTGATGCCACGCTGTTCGGCAAGAGGGTCTTATCGGCTCCGCTATCGACCACTCCGGCGATGGCCTTGCGTCCATCGGGGCCTTTAATTGCAAGCCGTAGAACTGGCATTGCGCCGATATACGGAGTCGTGAGTCGCGGCACCGTTTGTCCAGATTGCTCAGTTGCAGACCACGGATCGGTACCTAGTGACCGAAAAGAGGGCTATCATGCTTTCGCCATTCCGCAGACCGCTGTCCGGAGGGACAATGGCACCAGTAGTAGACATCTCCCAGCCGCCAGTTCCCGCCGAGGTATTTGATCGGTTCCCGGGACGGTGGGTTGCTGTCGACGATGGCGAAATCGTTGCCGATGCGCCCACCCTCGAGGACTTGGAAGCCGATGAGCGGGTCGGCCCCGCACACACGCGTTTTCGGGTGCCCGAGAAGGATGCCAAGTTCTTCTAAGCGTCGTCCCGTTGCGCCCCGTTGCCGACGGGCCCACATCGAACGGGGTATAGCTTCCATCGCCGCTCTTTCCTTCGCGTTGGACGCCTGCGGACACAGGACTAACGGTCCAATGCGATCGTGCCCATCGTGACGTAGCGCTCGGACGGCATCCGCCAGTCGTGCGAGGATCGGAACGCGCTGCTTGTTCCTGCCGCGCTCCATCGCAATGCTCTGACGGCCCGGGCGGACACCCGGGCCGTCATTGTTCTCGGTATAGGGTTTCGTCGTGCTCAATCCCGCAATTGACACCGGCACACCCGCGCAGCGTTTGAGCGCCGAGCTCAATCCCACCGACGTGCGGTCCGTGGTCCGCCTGGCCGAGCTCGTGCGCGACGCGCGCTCGGTCGTCGCGCTGACCGGCGCGGGCATCTCGACGCCTTCGGGCATTCCCGACTTCCGCACGCCGCGCAGCGGCCTGTGGGAGCGCGTGGACCCGATGGAGGTCGCGCACATCGACGCCTTCCGCAGCGATCCGGTGCGCTTCTGGAGCTTCTACGGCGAGCGCTTCGCGACGCTCGGCGACAAGCGCCCCAACGGCGCGCACGACGCGCTCGTGGCGCTGGAAGCGCGCGGCCTGCTCGACGGCGTGATCACGCAGAACATCGACACGCTGCACCGCAAGGCGGGCACGCGCGAGCTCGTCGAGGTGCACGGCAGCATCGCCAGCTGCTCCTGCCCGGACTGCGGCGCCAGCGTCTCGCTGCAGCGCACGCGCGAGCTGCTGGCCGCCGACGAGCAGGGCGTTCCGCGTTGCGCGTCCTGCGGCGGCGCGATCAAGCCCGACGTCGTGCTGTTCGGCGAGCTGCTGCCCGCCGCCGCGCTTGCGCGTGCGCGGGCGATGTGCGAGCGCGCCGACCTGCTGCTGTGCATCGGCTCCTCGCTGGAGGTGCACCCGGTCGCCGGCCTGCCGTTGCTCACGCGGCAGGCGGGCGGCGCCGTGGCGATCGTCACGCAGGGACAGACGCCGCTGGACGACGTCGCCGACGTGCGCCTGGCCGGCGACGTGGTTGCAGAGCTGCGGGGCCTGCTCGCCGCGCTCGGCGACGCTTAGCCGCGCCGCAGTCAGGAGCGCTGAAGAGCCCTACGAGGGCAGTTGCGCGACCGTCAGCAGGTACTCCGCGCGCACGCGCATGCTGCCGTCGCTAGCCTCGTTGGCTGAGGTGTAGAGCTCGATCAGCTCGCCGCGCAGCGTGTCCCACTTGCCCTGCGGCTCCAGCGCTGCCTTGGCCATGATCGTCGGGCCGAGCACGCGTTCGTTGTACTCGAACCACTTCTCCGGCGACTCGGCCTCGAAGGTCACGTCGCGGCGCTCGAACGCCAGCTCTGCGCCGCTGTCTGCGAACAGCGAGCGCACGTGCTCCTCATCGCCCCACATGACCGGCTGCACGAACTCCGGCGGCGGGGGCGGCATGTAGGAGCCGACCGTCTTGAACATGCGGCCGTTGAGGCCCGCCGGCGTCCATGCCGCGACGACGACGCGCGCGCCGGGCCTTGCCACCCTGACGAGCTGCGCGGCGGCGACGTCGTGGCGCGGGGCGAACATCACGCCGAAGCAGGAGGTCACGCGATCAAACGATCGATCATCAAAAGGCAGTTCCTCGGCGTCCCCCTCGACGAACTCGATCTGCACGCCCGCCTCGGCGGCACGCTCGCGCGCAACCTCCAGCAACTTCGGCGTGAGGTCCAGCCCGGTCACTTTCGCGCCCGCCAGCGCGGCCGGAATCGCCACGTTGCCGCTGCCGGTCGCCACGTCGAGCAGGCTCTCGCCGCCGCCCGCCTGCGCGCGCTCGGCGACCAGCTCGCCGACCGACGCGATCGTGCGCGCGAGGTCGGGGTAGTCGCCCGCCGTCCACATCATCTTCTGGCCCTGCTTGATGCCACTCACGTCGATGCTCATCGCAGCTGCCTCCTCATCGGTTGACTGTCGCGCGCTCGATCTTGAGCAGGTCGCGCTCGGGCTCGATCCGCCAGCGCTCGGCGACCGCCGACAGCTCCTCGTCGAGCGGCCAGCGATCGGCGACAGGCTCGCCCGCGTGTTCCGGGCTGGCCCCCTTCAACGTCATCGAGCCGCTGTTGTCGCCGATCTCGCGCAGCTGCGCCACCTCCTCGGCGCTCAGCGGCGAGGGGGCGGTGACTGCAGCCAGCTCGGCGCGCTTGTCCTCGACCGCGCGCGCATCATCGCCGCTCTCCTGGATCAGCGTCGGCGCGACGCAGCTCACGGCATCGTGCGCGAGGTTCCACGCGCACGCCAGCTGCAGCATCGTCAGATCGTGGCGCTCGGCGTACGGGCGCATCAGCTCCAGCTTCTCGCGCCCGCGCTCCACCCATCCGTCGGGACGGAACTTGCGATGGTCGTACTCGGCGAAGGCGTGGCCGGGGAGCACGTCGTCGTGGAACAGCCCGCCATAGTCGACCACGCGCGTGATCAGCTCGACGTCGTTCGCCTGCGCGGCCGCCAGCGTCAGCTCGCCCGGCCACGGCTCGAGCGGGTTGAGGATGATCATCGCCCAGTCGATCTGCTCGCCAAAGCGCTCCAGGCAGTCGATCAGATCGAGCGTGAAGCCGTTGGCCGGCCCGGGCGCCACGCCCAGCAGGCGCGTAAGCCCGGCCTCGCGAACGGCCTGCATCCCCTGCCACACGGCCGCGCTCGTATAGCCCGTACGGTCGGGGTTGTGCAGCAGCAGCAGGTCGAAGCTGTCCACGCCGCAGCGCTCGAGGCTGTGCTCGGTGGCCATGCGGATGTAGTCGCCGTAGGCCGCCTCGTCGCGCAGGCGGGCGTCGGTGAAGCGCGGAAAGCCCTTGGCGCCCTCGCGCTCGCCCTCGTAGAAGTCGTGGCCGATCGCGCCCACGAGGCAGTAGTCCTCGCGCGGGACGCCGGCGAGCGCGCGACCGAGCGCCAGGTCGGCCTCTCCTGCGCCGTACGCGTCGGCCGTGATCACCGTGTCGATCCCCTCGCCCGGCGCCAGCAGCGCCTGCAGGCGATCGTCGGTCAGCGGCTCGCCGAAGTGCATGAAGCGACCGCCGCTCCACGTGCCGATGGCTGTCGTCGTCGGGTCCACGCGCCCACACTAAAGAAACCCCGGCGCCGTGCGCGCTCGAAGCGTCGCTTCCAGGCGTCCGAGCGCGTGGCGCAGCGCCGCTTCGTCCAGCGCCTCGGCGGCGAACGCCGCGCGCGCCTGCGCCTCGACGCCGATGCGCAGCGCGCCGAGCTCGGCGATGCGCACGGCGAGATCCTCGCGGTGCTCGCCGGGCAGCTCGGCCACGGCCGCCGCGTAGGCGGCCTGCAGCTCGATCGCCGCGTGCGCCAGGCGGGCGTTGTCGAGGTCGACGCGCGCGCGCAGCACGTGCTCCTCGCACAGCAGCGCCGCGCCGCGTCCGCCCAGCAGCTCGGCCATGCGCTCCTGCGGGCGCAGCGCCGCGGCGCGGTCGCCGATGCGCTTGCGGCGCACGCCCGCCGGTCCGCGCCAGGGAAGCTCGCGCGCCGTCAGCCACAGCCCGTCGGCGACCTGCTCGCCCTCGCCCCAGCCCGCGCGGATCACCAGCGCCTGGTCGGGCGAGATCTCGTTGACGTAGGGGTCGGCGGCGGCGATGCGGTGAAAGTGCAGCACGCGGTTGAGCACCGCCGCCGCCGACTGGATCTCGCGCTCGCCGTCGAGATCCGACAGCCACGCCTTGGCCTGGCGCTCGGCCGACACGGAGACGGGATCGACGAGCGTCGCGCGCGCGGTCGCCACGGGCGCCGGCTCGGGCTCTGCCGGCGCAGGGCGCCGGCGCGAGCCCGAGCGCGTCGCCGCGCTGAGCAGTTGGCCGCGCGCGGGCGCGCGTCGCTGCGCGCCGAGCGTGGCGAGCACGACCACGCGCTCGGGGTCGGCGCCCTCTCGCGCACGGATCAGATAGCGACCGTCCGGGGGCCCCAGCTCCCAGGGAAACTCGAACTGCACGAACAGGAAAAAACGATCAGGCATCGCTGCACCGTATTCTTCCTCGTCGGCGGCGACCTACCAGCCGCCGCGGGCCAGCGAGCCCGCCCATCCCGAGACCAGGAGCGCATGGATGTCCGATGCGAGCAATGTCGCCAAGAGCCTGCGCGACCGGTTGAGCGAGAACACGGAGGAGCGGTTGGGGAAAGCGCTTTCCGACCTGCTTGAAAACCCCCTGATCACGGGGGCTATCGGCCGGGCGTTCGACGCCCGGGAGAAGGCTTCTCAAGCACAGGAGGTTGCAATGGGTGCATTGAACATTCCGTCGGCCGCCGACATCGAACGGCTGACCCGGCGGCTGCGGTCGGTGTCGCATCGCCTGGAGGGCATCGAGGACGGCGTGCATCGCCTCGACCGCGCTCTCTCGCCGAGCGCCGTCGAGTCGCGACTGTCGGCGATCGAGGACCAGCTTGGCAAGCTGACCAGCAGGCTCCGTCCGCAGGGCGCCCAGCCGGCGCGCGCGGCCGCGGCGGCGAAACCGACGCGCAGCAGGTCCACGAAAGCCAAAGCCAAACCCGCCAAAGCCAAACCGAAAGCCAAAGCGGCGAAAGCAAAACGCGCGACCAAAGCGAAAGCCACGAGCGCGAAAACGGCCGCCAAAAAAACGGCCAGCAAAGCCAAAGCCGCAGGCAAAGCCAAAGTCAAAGCGGCCAAAAAAACGGCCGGCAAAGCGAAAGCCGCAGGCAAAGCTCGCGTGAAAACGGCCGGCAAAGCGGCGAGCAAAGCCAAAGCTGCGGCCAGCCGCAGCAAAGCGGCCAGCAAAGCCGGCAAAGCAAAACCGGCGAAAGCGAAAGCCAAAGCGACGCGCGCGCCCAAAGCCAAACGCGCCGCGGCCAAAGGCAAAGCCGGCAAACGCTGACGCGCCGCGCGGCGGCGTTTCAGCCGGCGGCGACGTCGGGCGTGCTCGGCGGCTTGCGCTGGCCGTCGAGCGCGGCCAGCGCGACAGCGCCCATCCGCTCGGCGGCGGCGTGCAGCGCGTCGTCGGCGATGCGCGTGCGCGCGCCGTGCGCGTCGAACGTGTCGGTCACCGTGAGCAGGCAGGCGACGGGCACCTGCGCGGCGGCGCCCAGCGCGAACAGCGTCGCGGCCTCCATCTCGATCGCCAGCGCGTCGTGCGGCAGGTCGCGCTGCGCGGCGTCGTCGTAGAACAGGTCGACGCTGACGACCGCGCCGGCGCGCGCCGACGGCGCGCTGCGCGCCAGCGCCTGCGTGAGCGCTTCGTCGGCGGGCACACGCTCCGCGCCGGCGATCGCGCGCGAGGCGCCGTCGGCGCAGACGGACTCGCTGGCGATCACCAGGTCGCCGAGCGCCAGCGCGCTCGACAGCGCGCCGCACGTGCCGACGCGAATCGCCCGCCGCGCGCCCAGCGCGATCAGCTCGCTGAGCACGATCGCCGCCGACGGTCCGCCCATGCCGGTCGCCTGGATCGTCAACGCCAGGCCGTCGCCGGCCTGGCCGGTGTAGCCCCACAGGCCGCGGTTGTGGTTGAACATCAGCGGCTTGTCCAGCAGCGACTGCGCCAGCGACAGCGCGCGCCCCGGGTCGCCGGGCAGCAGCACGCGCTCGGCCAGCGGCGCCGTGGGGCGCAGGTGGATGGCCAGTGCCGGGACGGTGTGGCTGTCGGACATCGGCCGCGACTTTAGACTGCGCCCAATGGGAAAGCCCTTCGCCTCGCGCCTGAGTGGCTGAGCCCGCAGAAGATCCGACCAGCGAGACGCCCGAGCCGACGCTCGGGCAGGTGGCCGCGCGTGCGGGCGTGTCGCCGGCGACCGTCAAACGCTGGATCCAGAAGGGCCTGGTGCCGGGCTATGAAGGCCGTTGGACGCCCGCCGCCACCGCCTACGTGCGCGTGATCGCACGGCTGCGCGCGCGCGGGCACTCCCTCGAGCAGATCAAGCGCGCCAGCGACAACGGCCAGCTGGCGGTCGGGCCGATCGAGAACCTGCTGGGCGGCTCCGAGCCGCGCTACACGCTGCGCGAAGTGGCGCGCGAGAGCGGCTTGGAGGAAGCGCTGATCGAGCGACTCGTCGCCGCCATGGGCCTGGGCGCGCAGTCGGCCGCGCTGATGTCCGAGGAGGACCTGCAGATGATGAAGTACGTCGCCACGATGCTCGAGGCGGGGCTGCCGTCGGTCGCCTTCCTGCAGCTCGCGCGCGTGTACGGGCAGTCGATCGCGCAGATCGCCGAAGCCGAGGTGCGCCTGATCCACCTCTACGTGCACGAGCCGATGATGCGCGCGGGCATGCCCAACGTGGAGATCGCCGAGGAGATGGAGGGGCTGGCGCGCGAGCTGATCCCGTTCGTCGTGCCGCTGCTGCGCTACGTGCACGACCGGCTGCTCGGCGACTTCGTCGAGCAGGACGTCATCGGACACATGGAGACCGACCTCGCCGAGAGCTCGTCGGAGGAGGGGCGCGTGCGCGTGGCGATCGTCTTCGCCGACCTCGCCGGCTACGCGCGCCTGACCGTCGAGCGCGGCGACGAGGAGGCACTGGCGGCGGTCGAGCGCTTCGTCGAGGCCGTCGAGCAGACGCTGCCGGCCGACGCGCGCGTGATCAAGACGCTCGGCGACGAGGTGATGGTCGTCGGCCCCGACGCCGCCGGGCTGGCGCGCTGGGCGGTCGGCCTGCGCTCGGCGATCGCGCAGGGCGACCCGCCGCCGCGCATCGGCATGCACTACGGCGACGCGCTGTACCGCGACGGCGACTACTACGGTCGCGAGATCAACCAGGCGGCGCGCGTCGTGGCGCGCGCCGGAGGCGGCGAGGTGCTGGTCACGCGGCCCGTCGTGGACGTCGTCGCCGGCGTCGACGGCGTGAGGTTCGAGCGCATCGGCGAGGTCGGCCTGAAGGGCTTCTCCGAGCCCACCGAGCTGTTCATCGCCTCCGACCGCGCCGCCGACCGGACCGGGTAGGGGGCCGGGCTCGTGGGCGTCGCGGAGGTCCGCGAGGCGGTGCGCGCCGCAGGACTGCTGGGCCAGCAGCGGGCGCTCGTCGCGCTGCTGTCGGGCGGGCGCGACTCCGTGTGCCTGCTCGACGTCGCGGTCGCGCTGCGCGGCGGCGGCGCTGTGCGCGCGCTGCACGTCAACTACGGGCTGCGCGAGGAGGCCGATGCCGACGAGCGCCATTGCGCGCAGCTGTGCAAGCAGCTCGGCGTGGAGCTGTCGGTGAGCAGGGCCCGGGCGCCGGCGCCGGACGCGAGCGGCAACCTGCAGGCGTGGGCGCGCGAGCTGCGCTACGACGCGGCGCGGCGGCTGGCCGAGCCCGCCGACGCGTCGATCGCGACCGGCCATACCGCAAGCGATCAGGTCGAGACGATCCTCTATCGCCTGGCCGCCTCGCCGGGCCGCCGGGCGCTGCTGGGCATGGCGCCCGTCGAGGGACGCGTGATCCGTCCGCTGCTCGCCATCACGCGCGAGCAGACGGCGGCGTACTGCAGCGAGCGCGGCCTGGGCTGGCGCGAGGACGCCAGCAACGAGGACGAGCGCTACGCGCGTGCGCGCGTGCGCAAGCGCCTGGTGCCGGCGCTGCGCGCCGTGCATCCGGCGGCCGAGTCCAACGTGCTGCGCACGGCGCTGCTGCTGCGCGAGGAGACCGAGCTGCTGGCGGCGCTCGTCGAGGACGAGCTCGGCGGACGCGCGCAGATCGCGATCGCGCGCCTGGCGCAGCTGCCGGCGGCGCTCGCGCGGCTGGTCGTCGTGCGCCTGGCCGAGGACGCCGCGGGAACCTACGTGCCGCAGGCCGGCGAGCGCGTGGGCGAGCTGCTGGCGCTGGGCGCGCGCGGCGGTCGTGCCGAGCTGCACCTCGGCCGATTCGTCGGCGCGGTGATCGACGACGGCGTGCTGAGCATGCGACGCCTGGCGCCCGGCGAGACGTCTGAGCGACCGCGGACGCCGCCGGGCGAGGACTAGACTCCCCCTGGTGGCGAGTTCGGTGCAAGCACCAGAGCAGTCGGCGATCGGCGAGGTGCTCGTCAGCGCCGAGGAGGTCCAGCGCCGCGTGGCCGAGCTGGGCGAGCAGATCTCGCGCGACTACGCCGGGCGCTCGCTGCTGCTGATCGGCGTGCTCAAGGGCGCGGTCTTCTTCCTGAGCGACCTGATGCGCTTCATCGACATCCCCGTGGAGGTCGACTTCATGGCGGTCGCGTCATACGGCTCGGCGACCGACTCCTCGGGCGTCGTGCGCATTCTCAAGGACCTCGACGCGGCGATCGAAGACCGCGACGTGCTGATCGTCGAGGACATCGTCGACTCGGGCCTGACGTTGCAGTACCTGATGCGCAACCTCGGCTCGCGCAACCCGCGCACGCTCGAGGTGTGCGCGCTGCTGACCAAGCCCGAGCGGCGCAAGGTCGACCTGCCGACCCGCTACGTCGGTTTCGAGATCCCCAACCGCTTCGTCGTCGGCTATGGCCTGGACTACGCAGAGCGCCACCGCAACCTGCCGTTCGTCGCGGTGCTGGAGCGTTAGATACGGCGTCTGACACGGCCCTGGCGCGGGCGTCAACCGCCGGAAAAACCGGGTCCCCATGGTAGGCTAGGGGCCTGGTGACCACGATCTCGCCCGGCGCCAGAGCACTCAGGATCAGCCCATGAGCCGTTTCTTCAAGAGCGCCGCATTCCCAATCCTCATCGTCGTGGTGCTGGCGTTCCTGGCGGTCAAACTCGTCAACCCCGGCTCCAGCGACCATCGCTCGCACAGCTACCAGACGCTCGTCGCCAAGGAGCTTCCCGGCGGCGAAGTGCGCGAAGTCAAGTTCAAGAACAAGAGCAAGGCGCTCGAAGTCAAGCTGAAGAACAAAGAAACGTACGAAATCGGCTACGTCGACCAGGCCGCGCCGGAACTGATCAAGGAACTGCGCACGGCCGGCGTGCAATACAACGTCGAATCGGAAAAGAGCAGCGCGCTTTTGAGCCTGCTCACCTACATCATCCCCTTCGTCCTTTTCTTCGGTTTCTGGATCTTCTTGATGAACCAAGTGCAGGGCGGCGGCTCGAAAGTCATGTCGTTCGGCAAGTCGCGCGCCAAGCGATTGTCGGCGGACTCGCCGAAGATCACCTTCCGCGACGTCGCGGGGGTAGACGAGGCCGTCGAGGAGCTGCACGAGATCAAGGAATTCCTGGAGAACCCCAAGAAGTTCCAGGCGCTCGGCGCGCGGATCCCCACGGGGGTCCTGCTGTACGGGCCGCCGGGAACGGGCAAGACGCTGCTCGCGCGCGCCGTCGCGGGCGAGGCGGGCGTGCCGTTCTTCTCGATCTCCGGCAGTGACTTCGTGGAGATGTTCGTCGGCGTCGGCGCCTCGCGCGTGCGCGACCTGTTCGAGCAGGCCAAGCAGAACAGCCCGTGCATCATCTTCATGGACGAGATCGACGCCGTCGGGCGCCACCGCGGCGCGGGCCTCGGCGGCGGCCACGACGAGCGCGAGCAGACGCTCAACCAGCTGCTCGTCGAGATGGACGGCTTCGAGGCGAAGGACAACATCATCATGATCGCGGCCACCAACCGGCCCGACATCCTCGACCCGGCGCTGCTGCGCCCCGGGCGCTTCGACCGCCAGATCGCCGTCGACCGCCCCGACCGCAAGGGCCGCGCGAAGATCCTCGAGGTGCACACGCGCGGCAAGCCGCTGGCGAAGGTCATCGACATCGACGCGCTGGCCGGCCAGACGCCCGGCTTCACCGGAGCCGACCTGTCCAACCTGATCAACGAGGCGGCGCTGCTGTCGGCGCGCACGGGCAAGCGCGAGATCGGCCAGGACGAGCTCGAGGAGGGGATCATGCGCGTGATCGCCGGCCCGGAGAAGAAGACGCGCGTGATGAGCGAGAAGGAGCGGTTGATCACCGCCTACCACGAGATGGGCCACGCGCTCGTGGCGCACTTCCTGGAGCACTCCGACCCGGTGCACAAGATTTCGGTGATCTCGCGCGGCCAGGCGCTCGGCTACACGATCTCGATGCCCCAGGAGGACCGCTTCCTGACGACGCGCGCCGAGCTCAAGGACGCGATGGCGATGACGCTCGGCGGCCGCGCGGCGGAGGAACTGATCTTCTCAGAGATCACGACGGGCGCCTCCAACGACATCGAGAAGGTCACCGCGACCGCCACGCAGATGGTCATGCGCT
>Ga0207671_10001449_pt1 | contig 27408 bp, 26 predicted proteins | sample KBSC24metaG_FD_184352 | JGI IMG/M metagenome (GOLD analysis project Ga0207671, IMG submission 184352) | Corn rhizosphere microbial communities from Kellogg Biological Station, Michigan, USA - KBS C2-4 metaG (SPAdes) (version 2) | ecosystem: Host-associated > Plants > Roots > Rhizosphere > Soil... | reverse complement strand
TAAGCACAGCAATGTGTTCAGCTAAGCAGTACTAATCGGTCGAGGGCTTGTTCAAATAACCACACAGTGGTTAATAACCATTCAATTGGTTATAACCACTCACTTGGTTTACAAAAGTGATATGCACGCTGTTTCCTGATCCATATGAAGTTGTCTAAGAACAGGCAATAAGCTGTTCTTTGATACAGATTTTCGGGGTCGATGAACGCTGTAACAGGTGTTTTAGGCTCCCTGCTTCGATGTTTACATTGGAGCACCCTGTGACGCAGGTCTTCGACTTACGTCATGGGCAAGATTTCTGGGATGATATCCTAGAGAAACTATAAGCCACAGGTCCGAAGAGCAAGAGCTTCGGCCAGTAGGATCCGCCCCCGGTGGAGCCTATAAGTATGTGGTAACATTTCTGGTGGCTATGGCGGAGGGGTCCACCCGTTCCCATTCCGAACACGGAAGTTAAGCTCTCCTGCGCCGACGATACTCGGTGGGCAACTGCCCGGGAAAATAGGTCGCCGCCAGATTAATTACAGCCCATAAAGGGCATACTCGAAAGAGCGCAAGCCCGAAAGGGCAACGACAAGAGACCGGATCACGATTGTGATCCGGTCTCTTGTCTTGTGTGAGCACGATAAACGCCTCCGATTACATTGTGTGATTGGAGGCGTTTTGTCGTTTACGGAGGGGCGAAACTTAGCTTGATGCGCCGCGAAGACGAGAGATAGGCTCACAGCATTGAGGCGGCTTTTCATCAAATTCGTGCCGGCTAGCTGTATTGAATTTGGGTCTTCCAACCTGAATAGTGGGATATGAGATCGCTTAATTCCTGTACATCCTCAAAGTTATCTGTTTGAAGTACGACTAATCTATCTCCGAAGCGGTAGTTGGGATCTGAGATTGAGAGGATGCTCCATGATCCTTCCTGATTTTCCTTTCTTCCTATCCTCAATGAACATCCCGACCAGTTACGTGTCCATCGCAGCCCCAGCATTTGCGCGCAAACGGTAAATCGGTCTTCAGTGATCAGCCATTCTTCCGATCCAAACCATCCGAAAAGCAGAGTGACAATAGACCATGCTGCTAATGAGACCGAAGTCAGCATAAATAAAATTCCTGCTACAGACATGTAAGTATTCAATCCAGAGGGAGATGTTCCTTGTCCAAATAAGCCGCTGCCCATTCCGCCACTTAGCAATGCAAACGGCAGTAGAAATGCGCTGCATCCAAATCCGCTACCGACTGCAGATTTGCGTAGACGCCAATCTCCTTTCTTGCTGCGCCTTATCCGCAGTGTGTTGCCTTCCTCTAGAATAATAAACTGTCGTTCAATACGCTCGCGAATTGCCAGCCTTGATTCTATAAGAAGCCCCGGTATCTTCCCTAAAGGTGAAACATCAGGAAGGGAATAGGACTTTAGCAGATCCTTGAGCAGCTCTTCGACATGTTGTGCATTCGGAATTGCCAGGAATTGTTCTACTTGAACATTCTTGTGGCCTTCGGAATCAGTAGTATAGGTTCGCCGGAACAACAGGTCACCCAGTCCATCCTGTCTCTCTGTCCGTTCCAGAGTATTGATCGCTCCAGGATCAAACCTTTGTACTGTGCGGGCAAATCCGACTTTGATGATTATGATCCGCCGGTTGGTAATTGCATAGATAGTCTCCCTTGCGCGATAGAAAGTGAATACGGGAGATAGGAGGCAAGCTAGGCCGATCAGGACGAAAGGAACCATGAACAAAATGGAGGAGAGATCTGGTGTAACACTTTGGCTCGCAATATTTGCAATAAATGACGGAATGCAGAATGCAGCCCAAATGCAGCCGAAAAGGAAAATAGGAAGCGCTTGCGACATCGCACCCTTGGGGATTGGCTGGTCTGTCCATAGAAGTTCTTCTCCGATACCAAGTTCCGCAGACACGATCCGCCGGACTTCTATTGGCGTCATCTTCATTTGCCCCCATTTTTCAAAGCAGCAATACCATATATTTACATAATTAGAACTGCATAACCCCTTTCGGTTGTATATTTGCGTGTAACAGACCTCGGCGAGATCCCTATTCCATAGTGATGAATATGATTGACGGCGCTATGCCGGACTATCGGCGATGACAGGGCAATGGTGGATGCGGTCTCTGCGGTAGAGGGAGCTAAAGTCTCGTGTTTCTAAAATATCGGCCTGTTCGCGTGGAAGATCTTGAAGAGTGTTCCCGGTGCATTCCCGATGGCGCGGCTTATGATGAGGTTTCGCGCAGGCAACTTATTCTCCTCTGGAGAGAACTGCTTTGCTCAGGGGCAGCCAATGCTGCAGTGATGGAAGATCAGTTTGCGCCCCGTGGCAAGAGGATTGTCTGGTTCTGTTTCAAGGTGTTCGTATCCGATGCGTATGCTCTCTATTTGAAAACAGACGCGCCTCCCTTTATCGGGGCGGAAATACTGCGCAATTGGAAGAGTGGGATGTCTCCGCTGATGACGCTGCCTGAAATTCGCCGCGCCAATTCAGGACCCGGAGTGAATATCGTCGTACTGAATTCCGGAGCGCCGCCACGAGTGATGGAGGGTGACAATCTTACCATGCTTGCCGATAGGGTCATCGACTTCACATGGTACTTTTCCAGCGGCTATAACTGCCGTGAGCTTCTTGAGGAATTTTATGACGACTTTATGTGCCGCTGGGCAGAGAATGCCGGATTTGGTTTGCGCACGGACTACTCGTCGTATTTTGAGAGGCATCCAGAGCGGCGTCCGATACCTGGAGAACATCCGCGGTTGTACGGTATCAGCCGGTATGAAGCTGACACCCGGCCGGGATCTCTGGCTTCCCTGATATTTCGGTGGAACCCGCCACGTTTTTACTTTAGACCGGTAGAGCAGGCTCTTCTCACCGAGGCGCTGCTTGGAGAGACTGACGAAGACCTGGCGGAGTCATTGGGCATTGCGCTGGTGACTGTGCGAAAACGCTGGGATAATATCTATGAGCGTGTGCAGGACGTCGCGCCGGAGGTATTTCATACGGCTTCCAGCGCAGGCAATCGGGCGGGAGAGAAGAAGCGCCGGCTACTCTCATACTTGCGGCAGCATGTTGAAGAACTGCGGCCGCTCGAACCTGAGCGCGCGCCTTCGTTTGAACGTCAGTCGCCGGCAGCGCCGTTCGCCCAGGTGGTGTCGTCTCAGGTGTGAAACAATCCGCCAACGGCTCTTGTTCTAATCATCCTCGATCGTAAAGATAGTCATGACTTGCTTGGTAGCGCCGTCAACCGGATCGGTAAGCGTTTTTGTCTTTGCAAGATAGTCGAGGCTGAGCGCTTTGACGTGGCCGTCGCAGAAGATCGTATTGACGCGGCCGATGTGGCGCTCCATGATATTCTGGAGGCGTCGCACTCCGCCGGCCGTCTTGATCTTCGGGTTCAGGGCCGTGGTTCCCCAGAAGAAGCCCTGCGACCCTCCGGGGTTTGTGCCGCCCTGGTCGCTGTTATCGTTGTCGGTGACCCATACGGTATCTGCCGGCACGGCAAGCTGCGACATCGTTACGACGTAGGCGGGAGTTGCGCCTGCCGCCGGAGCGGAGCGAGGAGGGGTCTGGTTGTCGCCGATTGCGCCGTATGCTCCATTCAACCCGTAGCTGCCATAGTTGACGCCGCTTCTATAGTGATAAGGCGGGCTGGTGGAATCGCTCGGGCAATTGAAAATAGCTTCGCTTTTCACATATGGGAAGATGGCGTCCATCCATTTGTAGTTGGTTGTCGCATCGGAAGGCAGTGTCTTGTCGCCCCAGAAGGATTGAAAAATGGCCTCGTCATTATCCTGAACATACTGCACCATTGCCAGGCCGATCTGACGTTCGTTGCTGGCGCAGGATGTCTGGCGGGCCTTCTCACGTACTTTCGCGAAGACAGGGAACAGGATGGCGGCGAGGATGGAGATGATAGCTATCACGACGAGAAGCTCGATCAACGTGAATGCTGTGCCTGTTCTATGCTTCATTGGACTTACCCTTACTGCCGCGAAATGAGCAGGCGCGGAGGCCTGTTCCCACAAATTCTCGGGACTATAAATCAGGCTTTCTTAGCTGCGATTGTGTCGGCCGGTTCCTCGGATTTCTCTCGCATTGGAACAGGATCGACCATCAATGCCTGAATACGCTCCATTGTCACTTTCCCGAGAATGGTGAGCGCCTCTTTGCCTGCCCCGGGATGTTCGGCAAGAACGTCGGATGTTCTGAAAGGCTTGCCGACTGTAATGACCACTTTCCCACGGTGAAAGGTCTTGCTCCCCTTCGGAAGGAACAGCTCGGAACCTTCGATCGAGACCGGCAGGATCAAGGCGTCGGCCATTTTGGCAATCATGCCGAAGCCCTTTTCAGGCGGCCCAAGCGTCTTGTCTTCGGAACGTGTTCCTTCTGGGAAAATGGCGACGATTTTGCCCGCTTCCAGCAAATCTATGGCTTTACGCAGGGCCGCGCGATCGGCCGCGCCTCGTCGGACGGGAAAGACGCCCAGGCGTTTTACAAAGAAGCCGATCACTCCGTGAAATAACTCCTCTTTTCCCATGAAGTACGGTTGCCGGGGGCAAATGGCGCTCAGCAGCGGCGGATCCACATGCGCTCTATGGTTGGACGCCAGGATAAATGCGCCTGTAGCGGGCACATTCTCTTTGCCGCGTACGGTAACCGGGCCGAGCAGTCGCAGGAAGCCGAGGGCTATTCCGCGGATATTATAGAAAAACCGAGTAGGAGGATCGATGGCCAGTCCGGCTGCGAGTTCCTTCTTGCGGGCATCGGTCATTGCGGGATCAGGCATGGCGCGCGCGAGCCTCCGCATGGCATCGAATGATCTCGTCGATCACGTCTTCCGCGGTAAGCGGGTCGCTGTCCAGAATAACGGCGTCGGGTGCGGGGACCATGGGCGCCACGGCGCGTCCGCCGTCTCGCGCATCGCGCTCTTCGATATCGCGCAGGAGCTGGTTGAAATCAACGGGGGTGCCGCGTTCGGCAAGCTCGGCGGCTCGGCGTTCGGCTCGTCTGCGAGAAGAGGCCGTCAGGAAGATCTTCACTTCCGCATCCGGCATGACGACAGTTCCGATGTCACGGCCTTCCATAACGATACCGCCGGCTTCGGCGATCCTCTTTTGAATGGCTACCATGCGAGTGCGGACTTCCGGAATGGCGGACAACGGGGAGGTAATGGCGCTGATCTGTGGCGTACGGATCTCATCGGTGATCTCGCGGCCATTTACGAAGACACGAGTCGCATTACTCTCAGAACTCCCGGACTCCAGGTGAATATCTATGGCATCGGCAAGGGTAATGACGGCATCGGGATTATCAGGCCCAATCTCCTGCTGGATTGCAGCCCATGCGAGCGCCCGGTACATTGCGCCGGTGTCGAGATAAGTATAACCAAGCCGCGCCGCGACGGCGCGGGCGACGGTGCTTTTTCCGGCTCCCGCAGGACCGTCGATAGCGATCGTCAGCAGGCGCGGCGGTGCGTACGGAACAATGCTCATGGCGTCATTGTAGCCTGAGCCTTCCCTGGCTGTCAACGCGCTGGGGAAGGACCATTGCAATCGAGTATATCCTGTCGCGCAGAGATTTTCTGCGCTACGCCTGCGCCGGCGGATCGACGGTGATTTTCGTCTCTACGGATATGCCCAAACCATTGCCGGGGCGTCCGCGCAGGATATACTGACCGGCCGGCAGGGGATGCCCGCCGTAGTCTTTCAGATCAAAGCCTGCCGTGAATACCTGAGACTGTCCCGGAGCCAGGCGATGGCGCAGCCGGAAGTGCGGAATAATCCGTCCGCGCGCTGAATCGAAGACGACTTTCCCATCCTGCCGCTCGATTTGCCAGACGGCTCCCAGGCCGTTTTCAGCATATACGAGGTCGGAGAAGCCGATGTTGGTGATGGTCAGGGTGGGATTGACGGTTGAGCCGGAGGGCCAGTGGGTGGCGCCTTTTTCGGTTCCCAGCGCCAGGCTGTAAAGCCCGCCTGATGGGCTGTCGATGCTGCCTTGCGTAATGGCCACCTGCTGCGCGTCATCCGGGGCGACATCCGTCACCGCTCGCGGGGCTTTGTCCTTGAGCGCCGCCGAGAGGACCCTGTGCGCGTACTTGGTGTTGGTGCGTATGGGAAGGGGATGTGGCGCCGGATCATCCGCAACGGCGGGGATGGTCCAGGCTCCCAATTCCTCATTGGCGTGTGCCGGCATTGAAAGGATCAACGCTGATCCTGCACATGCGATCGCGATCGCAGCTGTAACGGTTCGTCTTATAGAATGCATTGGTTTTTTCCTTTTGCCGGCCAAGCTAGAATGCCTGCAAAATTGTTCTCCCAGGAGTACAGACTGGTCCGTTGCCATAATTGTTCCCCGGTCTGCATTGCTGGTAACATATGTGCCGGGTAATGCCGAAAGTATTTGCCGGGAGGAAATAACGATGAATGACACGGTGAAGCCGGTAACGATATTGGAATTAGGACAGAAGAAGGGGCGCGGCGAGAAGATAGCCATGGTGACGGCCTACGATTATCCCGCTGGGCTTCTGGCTGACGAGGCCGGAATAGACGTCGTCCTTGTTGGTGATTCGCTTGGCCGCGAGGTGCTTGGCTACGACAATGAGTTGTCCGTGACGGTCGAGGATATGCTGCATCATACGCGAGCCGTGAGGAGGGGAGTGCGCCGCGCTCTGATCCTTGTGGACATGCCGTTCTTATCATATCAGGTCAATGAGGATGAAGCCGTTCGCAATGCAGGCCGTATTCTTCAGGCGGGAGGCAATGCCGTTAAAATCGAGGGCGGAATTGCAATCGCTCCAACCGTGAGACGGCTCGTCAACGCGGGTATACCTGTCATGGGACACATTGGTTTTCAGCCGCAGAGTGTCAATGTTACAGGAATACGGCGGCAGGGCACGGATGAAGAGAGTGCGCAGCGCGTGCTTGACGATGCTCTGGCGGTGCAGGAGGCAGGCGCTTTCGCCGTGCTGATGGAACTTGTGCCGGCAAATCTGGCGCGCCGTGTGACTCAGGCGCTGGAGGTTCCCACGATCGGGATCGGCGCAGGGCCAGGCTGCGATGGGCAGGTGCTTGTCTTCGGCGATGTGCTTGGACTGCGGAGAGACCGCCCCGTGTTCAAACATGCCAAACGATATGCTAATCTCGGCGATGATATCCTTGCCGCGCTGACGAATTATGCGGAAGATGTGCGATCTGGACGATTCCCTGCTTGATGTCATTGCAACTTTTGGCGGCTTTGGCATGTCTCATGCAAGTGTTACTGTAAAACATGCACAGGAATGTGCCGAAAGATGAGGATGCAATGACCAACATTACAGATACGTCTCAAGATGACCGCATGATGGGCATGATCGCATATGTCCTGGGGTTCTTTTTTCCCATTATTGGTCCGCTGATTATTTGGCTGATCAAGAAGGACCAATCTAGATTCGTGAGCTATCATGCTCTGCAGGCGTTGATCTTTACAGCCGTGACCAGTGTGGCCTCGACGGTCGCATGGTTTCTTACGGCAGTCCTGATCGGCTGGCTGTTGGTGCCTGTAGTGGGCATTGTTCACCTTGCGTTCTGCATTCTGGCAGCCATGGCGGCGAATCGCGGTGAGTGGTACGAAATTCCGGCCATCGGAAAGTTCGCGCGTCAGTCTGCCGGTGTATAACTGAAGCTGACTTACTGGGCGCACCGGGAACAGCCGTCCAAAGGCGGCCGTTCCTGTTTCCAGGAAGGTATACTTAAAGGCGAATTCGGGCCGGAACTGCGTGAACGTGTTTCGGACCCACAGAAGGAGCTTTCGACGATATGCCAAAGCTGATCCTGGTGCGCCACGGCGAATCCCAGTGGAACCTTGAGAACCGGTTTACGGGCTGGGTGGATGTGCCGCTTTCCCCCAAGGGCGAAGAGGAAGCCAAAATCGCAGGCGAACACCTGAAGGACTTCCAGATCGACAAACTTTATACATCTGTCCTGCAGCGCGCAATCAACACGGCGAAGATCGCCCTGGAGACCGCGGGCAAGGGCGAACTGCCTACCGAGCGCGATCAGGCGCTGAACGAGCGCCACTATGGCGACCTGCAGGGGCTGAACAAGGCCGAGACCGCCGTCCAATATGGCGACGAGCAGGTTAAGATCTGGCGCCGCTCTTACGACATTCCGCCTCCGAACGGCGAGTCCCTCAAGGACACAGCCGCGCGAACCCTCCCATACTTCCAGAGCAAGATCCTTCCCGACATCAAGGCCGGCAAGAACGTGCTGGTCGTGGCGCACGGCAACTCGTTGCGTTCGATCGTTATGGATCTCGACAGCCTTACCAAGGAACAGGTGCTCGAACTCAATATCCCGACGGCTGTGCCGCTGGTGTATGACTTCGACGACGCCGGCAATATCCTCGGCAAGAAGTACCTCTTCGAGCGCGCATAAGCACGCCGATATCGGAACCCCCATGAATGCCCGGCGGCTTTTGTCGCCGGGCACAATTTGCGCCGGTAATATTTTATGCAGACAATCTCCACGACGGCGGAACTCCGGGCTCAGCTGAACGAGCTCCGCAAGGCAGGCAAGACCATCGGCCTGGTGCCGACGATGGGCGCCTTTCACGAAGGGCACCTGACCTTGATGCGTCAGGCGCGGGCGAACAACGATGTGGTCGTCGTCACGCTCTTCGTCAACCCCACGCAATTCAACGATATCAACGATTTCGAGCGCTATCCGCGCGACGATGCCCGGGATGCGCGACTGGCGGAAGCAGAGGGAGTGGATTTTCTGTTCATGCCTTCGCCGTCGGAGGTCTATCCACACGGCTTCGATACCGTCGTCGTGGTGCGCGGACTCACGGACCGGCTTGAAGGACAGTCCCGGCCCGGACATTTTCAGGGTGTGGCTACCGTCGTTACCAAGCTGCTTAACATGGCGGGGGCGGACCGGGCATATTTCGGAGAGAAGGACTGGCAGCAGCTGCAGGTCATCACTCGCTTGACGGCCGACCTCAATATCCCCACCGAGATCGTTCCTGTTCCGATCGTCCGCGAGGCCGACGGCCTTGCAATGTCCTCGCGCAATGTTCTGCTGACACCCGAGCAAAGGGCTGCGGCGACTGTTCTTTCCTCTGCGCTCTCGGACACGCAGGCCATTGCGGATACCGGCGTGACCGATGCCTATCAGCTTGGCGCATGGCTGCGGCAGACCATTGAGGTCCAGCCGCTGGCAAAAGTGGACTATGCGATCATTGTAGATCCGGAGACACTGCAGGAAGTGGACACTATTGAAGACGGCGGCATCGCCCTGGTGGCCGCCACGTTCGGCAAGATCCGCCTTATCGACAATCGTGTTATGAGATCCTGGGGCGGGCCGGGTTTGCGGCGGTAGGAAAAACCGCTGCCTCACCTTCACTGCCCACCCCGCTACATTTTTTGTTAACCTCTAGTTTTGTTAACCTCTAGTCGCTGAAGTCGAACGCCTGCTGTGGCGCGTTGGCCTTTTCTTCCGCGGCTGTGCGGATGGCGGCCTGCTGTTCGGCGAGTTTGCGGACGGAATCCTGATGTCGGCCGAAACCCAACTCCTTGAAGAGTGGGAGAACGCGTTCGGGCTCCACGGGCGCGAGACGGGCGTCAGAGATGGAGAACTCGAATGGGTGGTCGCAAACGAGGGTAACCAGCTTCCGAGACATCTCGATGTTGGGCGCGGCTGCTTTCAGCGCATCCCTCTGCTTTGGGGAGAGCTGGTCGACATTGGCGAGGATGCCGTCGAGAGAATCGTACTTTTCAAGCAGGGTAGCGGCCGTCTTGGGGCCAATGCCCGGAATGCCGGGTACATTGTCGACATTGTCTCCGATGAGTGTCAAATAGTCGATAACTTGATCCGGGCGGATATTCTTTGCTGCCTTGAGGCCATCGACATCCATCGACACTCCGGTATGGACATCGAAGATCCCGACATTCTTACTGAGAAGCTGCTCAAGGTCCTTGTCCTTCGATACAATACGCACTGTGAGATCCTGATACTGCGGATCGCTTGTGACACGATGGACGAGGCACGCGATGACGTCGTCCGCTTCCAGGCCAGGGACACCGATATAGGGAATGCCCAGGGCGCTTGCCACTTCGAGTACGCGGGGGACTTGCGCGACGAGGTCATCCGGAGTTGGGGCGCGAGTGGCCTTATAGTCGGAGAACATCTCGTCACGGAAGGTTGGCCCGGGGGCGTCGAGGGCGATAATCACGTGGCTGGGGCTGTGTTCCGATAGCAAGCGCATCAGCATTCCTGTGAAGCCGAACACCGCATTGGTGGGTTCTCCCGTTACGGAGGATTTCAGGCTTCGGATTGCAAAGAAGGCGCGAAATATTTGAGCGTAGGCGTCGATTACGAAGAGAGTTTCGGGCATGGTGTCCTTTGAGTCGCGGGGGCGCAACGGGCCGGCGAAGTCGATCTGTGTCTATTCTAACATTCCGGTGCGCCCATTGGAATAGGTTTGCCGACATTGAGGGAACAAATGAGCGATGTCGAGACATTATATAGGGTGGAGGAACAATATTATGGAAGAGGCGATCTTCGCAGCCGGCTGTTTCTGGGGTGTCGAGGCGGCCTTCCGCCAGATCCCGGGAGTGACGGAAACCGAAGTTGGATATACAGGCGGTCACGTTGCGGAAGCGACCTACCGCCAGGTGTGCGGTGGCGACACCGGGCATGCCGAAGCGGTCAAGGTGACCTTCGATCCGTCCAAGGTCAGCTACAATGACCTGCTTAATGTGTTCTGGGAGAATCACGATCCCACGACTATGAACCGCCAGGGACCCGATATCGGCTCACAGTACCGGTCGGGGATATTCTACTTGACCGATGAACAGAAGGCGGCGGCCGAGGCATCGAAGCAGGCGCTGCAGGACAGTGGCAAGCTCAAGCGTCTCGTGGTAACGGAAATCACCCCGGCGTCGGAGTTCTGGCGCGCCGAGGAGTATCACCAGCAGTACGCCGAGAAGCGTGGCATGGTGAGCTGCCATTTCTAAGGCGGCTGGCGTTCTGAAGTGCCCGACATGAAGACAAGCCGTACTTGCATTTGCAAGTACGGCTTGTGCTGCTTGAGGCGAATGGATCATCAAAATGGGAGACAAGTTCGACGACGAAGAGATCTACCATTCATCCCTCGCATGATACTTTGCCTTCGCTTACGATCCCCATGGCTCATCGTCAAAATAAATCCTTCGCCACTAGTAAATTTCTCTGCCTGCATGCCAATATACTTGTGAATGCGACCGGCTGCCCGGCTGTTGGCGTTTTACCCTTTTTGTGCATTTGGGGTGAAAGCGCTATGCTCTCACCACATCGATAAGCGCCATTCGCTACTATGACCAATGGCGCGCCAGCCTTCTGTCTGCCTGCCGGCACATGTCTGCAGCATACACTAACCTCTTTCCTTTTTCTGCCGCGTTGTCTGGCGGTACAGGTCCCAACTTATGGTTCTCTTCGGCCAATTGCAAGGCGCGCTAAGATGCCGTTTTGCTCCTCTTCGCGCATGGCTTTGCCTGTGCTTGTTGATGATCTGCGCGGCAAGCTGCGGCGCCCAGGCGCCCGCCGTTCCCGCTGGGCTGTTTGCCGTTCCCGGCGGTATGGCTGTCGTGTTGAGCTGGGGCGGCGTCCCAACTGCCACATCTTATAATGTGAAGCGGGGCACAACCGGTGGCGGACCATATACGACCATTGCCGGCCCGACAGCTACAACCTATTCGGATACGCCGCCGGCGCAAAATACGCAATATTTCTATGTGGTGTCCGCAGTGTCGGCTGGCGGAGAGAGCGCGAACTCAGCGCCGGTGGCGGCGAGCGTACCCAATGGAAGCATCCTCCCTGATATTGCCGACTCGTACGTCACCGAAGACCACCCTGCCAACAACTATGGAACGCAGACGGCGCTGTCGCTTCAGGTCGTTAGCGGGCAGACGCGCACCCTGTATATTACATTTGATTTAACTCCTGCAGGCGGCGCGATATCCTCGGCAAAGCTTGCCCTCTACAAGTATTCCGGCGGCGGTGTGGATACTCAGACGGTATACGGTGTTACCCCGGGAAGCTGGACGGAAAGCACGCTTAAGTGGAGCAACGCCCCCGTTCTGACCGGCACACCCGTGGCAACCCTTGCCACAGGCACGGCCGTGCAGTATTACATGTTCGATGTCACTACGTACGTCAAACAGCAACAGCAGGCGGGCGCGACTTCGGTCTCGTTCGGCATCACCACAAGCGGCGTGGCAAAGTCCAATTACTACTCCAAGGAAAACGCGACCAATCGCCCGTATATGCTGGCGACGGTGGGCGCTCCACTTCCGCCTTCGGGCTTAAACGCCGCGGCGGGCCAGACGAAGAAAGTTACGCTGACATGGAACGCCGTACGCGGCGCGACCAGCTACAGTGTGTATCGCGCTCTTACCAGTGGTGGACAGGGAGTTGGGGCGACGCATGCGGGCATTGCGGCCAATACTTACACGGATGTGGGCCTGGGAGACAATATCACCTACTACTATAAGGTGACAGCGCTGAACTCCAACGGGGAGAGCCTGAAGTCGCTGGAAGCATCGGCAAAGACAAATGCTCCTCCAGCCATTACGACCGCTGCAGCCCCCAATCCAAGTACGATAACGAGCGCGAACACACAACTCAGTGTAGCCGCCTCCGATGACGGCGGCGCTGGTAACCTGACTTACACCTGGGTTACTACGGGATCTCCTCCCGCCGCAGTTACGTATTCCGCTGCCAACGGAACCAATGCCGGCAGCACGGTTACGGCGAACTTTACCAAGGCAGGAACCTACAGCTTCAAGGTAACCGTTGCCGACAGCGGCGGCCTCAGCACTGCGAGCACTACAAGCACTCCGGCGACCGTAAATGCGACGCTCACCAGTATCGTGGTAACACCCGCTTCCGCAGCTCTGAACTTGAAGGCGACCCGGCAGTTTACGGCCAGCGCCAGAAATCAATTTGGCCTGGCCATATCCCCGCAGCCGGCGATTACATGGTCTACTGCGGGCGGCGGCACGATCTCCGCTGCGGGCTTGTTCACAGCCGAGTCGGCGATTCCAGGTAATGCCCAATCAGACGGTCCGTTCAATGTGACAGCTGCCTCCGGGGCTGTTACGGGCACAGCGCCCGTAACGATCCAGGATGCCGTGCCCACTGTCGGCATCGCCGCCAAAGCCAGTCCCAGCCCGGCTACCGGCACGACGACCATGCTTTCCGTAACCGGCGCGGATGACGGGGGAGAGCCCGCGCTCATTTACACATGGAGCGTGACGGCATCGCCGCCTGGGTCCAATCCGATTTTCTCTGTCAACGGAACCAATGCCGCCAAGAAGCCGACCGTTACATTCGATCGCGGAGGCAGCTATACGTTCCTCGTGACGATTGCGGATCCGAATGGGCTCACAGCGACATCATCGGTTACGGTTGTCGTTAATCAGACCGTTAAGACTGTAGTGGTCACGCCTGCAACCGTGACTGTGCCCCTTGGCGGAACGCAGCAGTTTACGGGAACCGCCCTCGACCAGTTCAACATGGGCTTTTCGTCTCAGCCCGCGTTTGTGTGGAGCGTCGTTTCAGGCGGCAAGGGAACGATCAACGCATCGACCGGGCTTTACTCTGGCGGCGCGGTTGCCGGAACGGCCACGGTGCGAGCCACCATGGGAGCCATATTTGGTTCTTCCGCAATTACAGTGACCAGCATCGCTGCGGATGCGCCGGCGCCAGGATGGGCGTCAGGCGCTGTCCTCAGCGATCCGGGCTCCGCAGGCGGTCCTGCCGGTCCCGGTTCGTCCATATCCACCGTTCTACCATCACTCGTGGCTGAAAGCAGACCGGGCGCGGATATCGATTCCTACAATCCGCTTGGTCCGGATGCTTCCTACGAGCGATACTATCGGTCGTCGTTGGCCGGTTCTGTCCATGCCAATGCGCCCGGGCTTTCGGCAGGCTGGACCGACAATTACGATATCGCCTTCATAGCCACCAGTCCGATCGCCTGGAGCGCCCTGAACCTGCGCTATCCCGACAACGGCGTTGAGACGGTTACACCGAACACGCCCGGCGGTACACCGGACGGCACGTTCTCCCATCCGGCAGGCGCGCCGTATATCGTAACGGGAGTGCCCTCAGCCACGATAGGACAGTGGGCATCGGTCACGATCACCTATGCCGATCACAGACAGTTCGCCTTTACGCCTGCCGTGGTTTCCGGCAGCAACGCCGCCTATGTGCTGACCGGCATCCGGAACCTGGTCGGGCATCGAATTACGATCAATCGCGACACGGCGGCAAATAGCAGCCGAATCCTCTCGATCACCAATGACGCATCGCCGGCGGCAACTCTGCTGCAGTTCACGTATACCGGCTCACTGCTGTCCAAAATCGAGGATCTTCAGTCCGTAAATGCGGCAGAAAACCGGCAGGTGACCTATGCGTTTACCTCCGGCAACCTCACCGATGTATCACAGATTGCCGTGGACGGCGCTTCGAGTGTATTGGATCGTTGGAAGTACGCCTACCAACAGATCGGGACGTCGTCTTATCTCAAGAGTGTCTCAGCGCCCAATCCCGCTTCGCCCGGCGCCATGACCACTGCGACCATCACCTATGACACGAGCGCGCATGTGCAGAAGGTGACCGACGCCGTCAATCGGACGCGTGGATATACTCCGCTCACCAATGCCACCACCGTGAACGTTGCGGATAACCTGGGACATACTGCCCTGACATGGACGCCCAGATACCTTGCAGGCGCGCTTCAGGATGCAGGGTTTACCGATGCGGCGAACAATACGGAAACACGCGCCTATGCAGACGCGAACAACCCGTATTCATCCACACAGACGATCGATCGCAACGGCCATCAGGTAAACACTGCCTACGCCGATGCATTCGGCAATCCGCAGACGGTAACGTCGCCGCGCGGGGATGTCGTGACAAACACTTACGATTACTCGCAATTCGGGCTCGGGCAGCTTATCGGCAAGCAGACGACGCATGTTACCGGAGCAACGCCGGATGCGGCGCTGCAGGCGACGACCTACAGCTACTTTGGATCGGACAGCCCGTTCAACGGTCTGCTACAGACGGTGACATCTCCTGCGCCGGGAACGACCTCTGCCGCGCCGGGCACGGTCACAACCACGTACACTTACGATTCCACTGCCGTGGCCGGTCTGCCGCTGGGCAACCTCGCCATGCTGACGGTACCCGGCCCCAACACGGCCGGAACCACTGTGAACGTTACTTACAACTATACTACCGATGGCGCTTACAGCCAGACCGCCGCGGTAGGCCAGCCGTTGACGGTAACGGATGCGAACCTGCATGTTACGCACTTCCGCTACGATGGCCGCGGGAATAAGATCAGCGTTATCGATGCCGTCGGCTACGAGACCGATTACTACTATGATGTCGCCAATCAGCTTCAGGCAGTGGCGTATCCTACCACGAGCGGGAATGCGGCAAATCGCGCGGTAACGTACTACACCTACCAGTATCCCGGCGGTCCCATTCAGAACGAGGCGCTGTATTCCGAAGGACAGCTGGCAATCCCAACGCCGGGGGCAGTGTTCCCCGCGCCTGCCGTCGCGCCGTTCCGCAAGACGGCTTATACGTACACTGCTGAGGGCGAGGTGAGCGCCGTCGCGGATCTGGTGGGGAGTGTCGGTTCCTATACCTATGATGCCGCCGGCCGAGTTCTCAAATCCGCCGATGGGCGGGGCAACATTACGGGCTATATCTACGATCCCGTGGGCAGCCTCAAGCAGGAGCAATATCCGGCCGAATATGCCGTGACGCATGGCGCGCCGGCGGCTTCCGGCACAGCCGATACGCTTACCTACGGTTACGATCCGGCCCAGAACCTGACCAGCCGTATCGACGGCCGAGGCTTAACCACTACCTGTGCGCGTGTCGATCCCGAGAGTCTGGTCACGCAGATCAGCTATTCAGGCGTGCCTGCTACGGTGACGGCGATCGGTTCGGTCAACTTCACATATGATCTGTTCGGCCGCCGCATCGCAATGACGGACGGCACCGGTTCCAGTTATGTGGGCAGCAGCCCGGCGGGAACCGGCGGTTATGATGATTTGAACAATGTGCTGTTGACGACGCGCAGCTTTACGGGCGGTCCGCAGGGCCAGCAGCTTTCGTATGCCTATAATGCGGACGGATCGCTTGCTACCATGACGCTCCCGGGTTCGGGGCAGGTGAGCAACCCGTTGACCGTCAACGCGGGCCAGTTCGCCTACACATACGATAACGGCGGCAAGATGAAGACGCTGACAGCGCCCTGGCTGCCGTCTACGTTCGGCTTTAATGCGTCGCGGACTGCTGAGCGTTTCACTTACGGCTATTTCAATAACAACTGGATCAACACCAGCTTTGCCTCACTCTTCAGCACGACATACGGCCGGAACACACGGGGCTTCCTGACACAGCTCACAAATACGAGCCGCAATACGACGACCCCGTATTCAGGCAATACCCCCTCTCTGTATAACGGCTTCAGTTACGATGCCGCCGGAAATCGCCTGGGTGAGACGGTGACCACGGGAGGATCGAATACTGCCTTCAGCTGGAACCGCACGATCGGATATGCTTACGATGCGCGCGATCGTCTGATTCAGGAGATGAGTGTCCCCTCGGGTTCGACCGGCGCTCCGGCCGCGCCTCTGACTTACGACGAGCACTTCAATTACGATCTTGCAGACAACCTGCTAGGCTTCAAGGATGCCTCGGCGGGCGGGATCGACTTCGGCTTTAACACAGATAATGAGGCCGTCATTCCCGCCGGCTTCAGCTTCGACGGCAACGGCTCGATGACCGCGGAGCCTGCAGGCGGTCTCTTCGCCGGAGCTACTCTGACCTATGATCCTGATGACCGCCTTACGGCGATCTCCTCACCGGCCTTCTCAGCCGGTTATGACGGCGACGGACTTCGAGCCTTCAAGACGGCTCCGGTGACGGGAACGGTTTACTACCTCTATGCCGGCGCGGGAGTGCCGGTAGTAGAGGAGACCTATAATTCCGGAGCCGGCACCACGACGATAACGGCGGTGAATGCTGTTGGGGCAGATGGCTGGCGCGAACGTTACCGGCCGTCGGTAAGCGACTTCATTGACTACGCGTTCGATCCGCAAGGTACCGTTGTGCAGCGCGCTCTGGGCAAGAGCAGCGCGCAGGCGTTCAACGACGTCTGTGTGTGGGACGGCTACGGCCAGGAGCGCAGCGACCAATCGACTAACACAACGGGCGATGTCCAGTACACCCAGTTCGACCCCGTCGGTTTCGGTGGCCAGTACGGCAGCTACGGAGACTGGGAACTCGCCCAGGTCAACAGCAACACGACGACACGTCTGTTCCTTCGCCAGCAGCCGTCATTGTTGTCGCAGCGTTACTACGACCCCAGCACAGGCAGGTTTATCAGCCGTGATAGGAGTGAAAACGGCAGCGCCAACCCGTATGGATATGCGGTTGGAAATCCGGTCAGCCGCAAGCGTCCCAATAACGGTCCAATTCTCGACAAACCTTCGACCAAGCCATACAAGAAGGACACACGCACGAGGTCGTTCAACAATCCAGAAAAGCAGTGAGAAACTGTCGGGGTCTTGCTCAAGCGAAATGACTACTCCTTAGCTGCCGAGCCTTTGATGGCGATATGATGCGCGAACGCAAGGTCGTGGCAAAGATTGCGGCAGCGCTTCAGGCTGTGATTATCATCTCTCCATCCGGTGATTGGAAGCTGGACTTCTAGGAATGGAAACTGCAAAGCCTCTCTCCCGCAGCGTTCTCACGTCTATATTTAAGCGGCATCACGGAATAAGTGAGGCGTCGCGAGTTGTCGAAAACCTCGACGATCCATGGCTTGCTCCGGTGAGGCTGCACATTGACCTTGAGGCTGATGAACAGCCGGTCGTCGCCATGATACTGTGTGCGGAACACTGGCTGCTCATCACCACAAAACGCAGTTTGTACTACTATGCATCAGATATGGAAGAGATCCGGCACTGTCATGTCATAAAAGCCGGCTGTAATGATTGGATTTTACTGAGAATTGGTAAGAAGCATATCAATCTGCTGGATATAGAAACCCAAAGCTATACTGTGCGTATGGTACTTGAGCGCGGACCGACATTCTATGCCTTCTGGAATCTCTACAGGTGGATCTGGCTGCGCGCCGACTTCGAGCGTGAGCAAACTCTTTCACAATAGCTCCATTCCGGTTGAGAGTAAGGCTACAGGTGGGAGTACGCATTGGATAGCAAATATACGGGCGTTACCGAGCAGATCGAGTATGGGTTGGATAGCGTTGATCCGGATCGGCGTATGGAAGTTAATCTCAGGGATCTGCTTTACGTCCACAAGACGCTCGCGGAGATCGTTGCTTTCTTTCATCAGCCGGATCATCTCAAAACCCTTGAAGATGTGGAGCGGTTCATGGGCGATTGGACATCAGGCGCTCTCCACAATGTCAAGGAAAGTTATTACCATAAATTGCAGGAGATGCTTCCTGAGGACATCGAAGAGGCATTTCAAGAAGGGCTGTTCGACAATCCTATTCCACCCTATTATCATGCCGTGGATAGCGCCTCGGCGTTCGCATCTCTAAAGAGCGACGCTGGCAGGGAAGACACGAGCCTCTAACATGCACATCTCATTACGCGATTACTTAATTCATGGCAAGCTTGGCTCGTTCACAGTCGGAATGGCTATCACCGAGATGCTGTCGGCGTTGGGGGAACCTGATGCTGTCAGCGTGCCACGTCGAAAAACGAGAAAGCCTCAAGTATATAAATACGGCGATTTTGAGATCTTTACGCTGTGGGACAACCTGGATGTCACATGCACAATCTACCTCGAGTATCCGCTTGACCGGGAAGCTCTCAGCTTTCCCGCATTCACTGCGGATATCTATTGGCCGATTGCACAACGCTGCAGCAGGGCCACTGTGGAAGCCTATTTGTGGGAAGAGTCCCTTGCGTTCGAAGATTGCCCTGAGCGCTATGGTCTGAAGTTGACTGCTACAGATGCGCTGTTCACATTTGAGAACGATTGGTTGGGAGCGATTTCAACGTCGTGATAAATCTTTGCGCTTACCCTTAAAAGGCGAGATGCCGGGTGGTGTCATCGACTAATGCTATTTGGAATGAGACAGAGTATATGGCATACCTGATCGATATCCGGAAGACCGGCGAAGATGAGCGGAGCGTGCAGTACTATTTCGAGGGTGATGGTTTCGATATCGCCCGAGGTTCCGGGCTGATCAGTATCGATAAGCTCTCCGGTGACGTGGATGTGCTGGAACACTCGGGCAAAGATTGGGAACGGCTGTGCGATAAAGTCGTGGGAAAACTCAGCAGGTTCTGGAAAAGCGGACAGTTTCCGGATTGTACGGATTACGCAGCTTAATACAGGCTGTGATCGCTTCGATGCCTAATCAAAATTTATGGCCGAGTTCCTTATCGCGTCGTTCGTGATATAATCAGTTTTGCGTATGAATCATAATTTTTGTTTGCGCGAAGGCTGTTAATTTTATGCACGATAGCTCCGCCTATATGGACGACATCATGACATGCGTCCATTGTGGACTGTGTCTGAACTCCTGCCCGACATATCTTGAGACCGGAAGCGAGCCGGATAGCCCGCGCGGCCGTATCACCCTTATGAAGGCGATGGCTGAAGGGCGTGTCACGGTCCGCGATAAGGATGTCGTGGAGCACCTGGATCGATGCCTTGGCTGTCTCTCCTGCGAGACGGCGTGCCCGTCCGGCGTTCCATACGGACGCCTGATCGAGACGGCCCGCGAGCAGATCGCGGAGCTGCGCGGGCGTTCAGCGTCGACGGAGCTGTCGCGGCGGGCGCTGCTGGGCGCTCTGACAAACCCAGGCCAGATGGATGTGGCGTTGCGGCTGGCTGCCGGTGTTGGAGCCGGACGCATGCCCGGCGTCGTGGCCGGCGTATTGGCGGGGGAGCCCGTCGCCGCCGAGGATCGGCTTTCCCTTCCTGCGCGGCCGAATGTGCCGCTTCCGCCGGCATTCGTTCCGGCTGTGGGCAAACGCCGCGCCCGAGTTGGCGTGCTGCTCGGCTGTGTGATGCGGGTACTGTACTCCGACACCAATGACGAGACCGTGCGGGTGCTGGCTGCCAACGGCGTCGAATGCCTCACCAATCGCCGGCAGGGCTGCTGCGGGGCGCTCCATGCGCACAACGGCTATGGCGATACGGCGAAAGCCATGGCGCGCTCCCTGATCGATGCCTTCTCGCCGGGCGACGGCCTGGATGCGATCGTCGTAAACTCTGCCGGATGCGGCAGCACGATGAAGCACTATGGCGAGATGCTGGCCGATGATGCCAGGTACGCGAAGCGCGCTGAGGCATTCTCTGCCAAGGTACGCGATGTGAGCGAGTTCCTGGATGAACTGGGATGGGAAGCGCCACTGAAGCCGCTCTCGAAGGAGCCGATCACGGCGACATACCACGATGCCTGCCACCTTGCGCATGGGCAAGGCGTGCGCGATGCTCCCCGCGCGCTGCTTGCGAAGATCCCTGGCCTAAAGCTTGTCCCGCTGGCTGAAAGTGAGATATGTTGCGGTTCAGCGGGCATCTATAACCTGACAGAGCCGGAAATGGCCGCGCGACTGCAAAGGCGCAAGCTTGAGAATATCCGTGCGACCGGCGCGACGGTTGTTGCAACCGGCAACCCTGGGTGCCTGGCATGGATCCAGGCAGGCGCTCAGCGCGACGGCGCGCCTATTCGTGTCGCGCACCCTGTATCGCTTCTCGCGGAAGCGCTCGGGGATATGTGACCGACCTGTAAGTGAGTGTGTGTTTGACTTCGATCTCTATTGCCGACAGACCTCAGGCCCAAATGCGAAAGTGGTGGCCTGAGGCAACAGACCATCTTGGATTTCTTGACGGACTGCGCGGATTGGCCGCGCTGTTTATTGTCTGCCATCACAGCTATGCCCTTGTGGAACTGACCGGCGGCATTCTCCCGCGCAGCGCGCAGTTCCTTCGCTACGGGCACTTCGTGGTGAGCCTGTTTATCATGCTTTCCGGTTACTGCCTTGCCATGCCCCTCTTTTCGCATGGCGGCCTTCGGGGCGGCTGGAAGGGCTTCCTCAAGCGGCGGGCGCGCCGTATCCTGCCGCCTTATTATGCCGCAGTGGGAATCAGCCTGATTATCACGCTGCTTGCAGGCAACAAGGTCATTCCCATGACCGGCTATATCGCCCTGACATGGCATGGTCTGCTCAGCCATCTGCTGCTTGTGAACAATGTATGGGGCAATGTGTCTCATACCGTATTTGGCGACCCCGAACTTAGTGGCGTATTCTGGTCCACGGCCGTGGAGTGGCAGATCTCCCTTGCGTTTCCGCTGCTCGTATGGCTCTGGAAGCGGACGCACCCGGCGGTGGTTGTCACTCTGGTGGGGGCGATTGCCTATGGCGTGCAGCACTTCTGCGCCGGAACCGTGTGGATGGGGTTGAGCGCGCCGTATTACCTGTTGTTTGCAATCGGAATGCTGGCGGCGGCGGTGGTGTTTTCGCCGAGGTTTGCAGCGTGGCGCCCGAGATTGCCCTGGTCTACGCTGTGCGCGCTGAGCTTTGCGGGATTTGTTGCGGCTGCCCTGAAGCTGGGCCTGGGCGCGCTAATGTCCAGGATGGACATATCGGATCTCATGTTCGCTCCGTTCTGTTTTCTGCTGCTGATCGCTGCGTCGCGGTTGGGGAAATTGAATCGCGCTCTGGCCTGGAAGCCGCTCGCGCTGGTTGGGGGCTTCTCCTACAGCCTCTATCTCATTCATGAACCTGTGCTCAAGGTCCTGTTTGGAGGCCTGTTTGAGAAGCGCGTGCATATGCTGGGCGGCACGGCGGCGTTGTGGCTGACTGTGATTATCATCGGCCCGCTTGTCGTTGCAGCGTGCCGCGTGTTCTTCCACTTTTTCGAAGCTCCGCTCCTGCGCCGTAAAGCGCCGGTTGTTGCGGCTATCTCAGCGGAACCAGCCCGCTGACTGCCCTACCAGACCTTCCAGTTCTCCCGGCGTGATGACGGCTATGTCGCCGGCAATGCACCGTTTCAGGGCTGCCGCGGCATTGCCGTATCGCAGTGGCGAGGTCGCCGTGCCGGCTGAGGAAGGCTGATTGAGCCAGGCGGTCAGGAATGCTGCCCCAAAGGCGTCTCCCGATCCAAATCTGTGGTTCCCTTCGCATTGAAAGGCTTCGCTCGCCTCATAGCGGTCGCCGTCGAGCATGACTGAACCCTGTGCGCCGCAGGTGACGACTATGGTCTTGGGCTGATCCGCACTTCCGAAGCGCTCTTGCAACGCGTTCACCACTTCGTGCGGCTCGCCTTCTATGCCCCAGAGAACCTGGGCATCGCCACGGGCGCAGATCAGGACGCGCGCCTGTGCGCATGCCTTCTCTACTGCGGCTGCGGCATCCTCCGCAGTCCACAACCGTGACCGGTAGTTGATATCGAACGACAGGGCTATGCCGGCGTCCGCTGCTATTGCGAGCGCTCGGTCGAAGAGCGAGCGTGGACCGACGCCGAGGGCAGGGGTGATACCGGTGAGGTGCAGCAGCCTTGAATCCGCAATGTCCCCGAGGTTCCAATCGTCCGGGTTGACTGTCGCAAAGGCGGATCCGGCTCGATCGTATGTGACCTGCGGTCCTAGCGGCGCGGGCGGCAGCTCGGCATAGAATGTTCCCAGACGCGCATTCGGCGTCCAGCGAACACCTCTTGTATCCACGCCCTGCGACTGCAACTCTGCAGCGACACGGCGGCCGTTAGGATTGTCCGGCAGCTGTGACCGCCAGGATACTCGAAGCCCAAGACGCGCCATAGCGCAGAGCGTATTCGATTCCGATCCCGCCACAAAGCTCTCGAAGCTGCGGGCGCTCTCCAGCCTCGTTCCCGCCGGAGGGGTAAGCCGGAGCATGGTTTCTCCGAATGAGATGACATCCCAGGGTTTGCTGTCCGTAAGTGTTGCTGTCATAGTTAACCTGCCGTAAGTACGGATTATGCCGCCGTCTGGCGATGTGCGTCAAGAGTTTATTGGGGCGCTCATGCCTTGGCGATTAAAATCACGGGCTGGTAAAATCACGAGTGCCCAGAGGGCGCCCGCCTGAGCCGACTCAGAATAGTGTTCGAAAACGATTTCTTCAGTGTCCGCAGGGACAATTTGTGACCTTACTAGCCCGTGACTTCAGTCGCCAGGGCCGTTGTGGCGGTAGAATAGGGGAAGCCTGAAGGCCTCACGAACCCGCCGAAAGGAAATTCAATGACTGATTCTCCCGTTCCGATGCTGCGCCCTCGCGCTCCGATTGCGATCGTGCGACTTGACGATCTGGCGCAGAGCGAACATATACTGGCCGCCCTTCTTGAAGGCGGAATTACTCAGGTGGAGTTTACGTTGACGTCGCCGGGAGCGGTCGATGTTCTGGCGGCGGCGCGGCGCCACTTTTCTACGTCTATGCTGGTCGGCGCCGGCACGGTGCTGACGCCTGAGGATGCGCGAGCGTGTATCGAAGCCGGCGCGCAATTCCTTGTGACGCCCGCGTTCGTTCCCGATGTCGTGTTCGAGGCCAACACTGCCGGTATCCCGATCGCTTGCGGGGCTTATACGCCTACCGAAATGCTTCAGGCGCACCAGGCCGGAGCGGATTTTGTGAAGCTGTTTCCCGCCACCAGTGTCGGGCCGAGATATATTCGCGATGTGCTCGCGCCGCTCCCATTCCTGAAGATCGTGCCCACCGGCGGTGTCACTGTGGAGAACGCCGGTGAGTTTCTTGCCGCCGGGGCGTACGCGGTCGCCGTAGGCAGCAACCTGGTATCCAAGCAGGCGGTGGCAGGCGCTGACTGGGCCCAGATCACGCAGACAACCAGGACGTTTGTGGAGGCGTGCCGGTAAGAATGGGAAGTCCAGGGCGAGCCGGTGCGGAATGGATGCCAGGTATTTGGAACGAGCAGGTGCGGAACTGCGGCCAGGCCTGCGGAATGAGCAGGTGCGGAGACCTGCTCCCACAAGGCAGCTATTTGAACACGTGGGGGCACAGAGGCCCCAGGAAGGCGTTAGCCTTCTATTAAGACTGCTGTGAAATCGTCTCCGAGGAGGCCGCCATGACTGTCGCGCTGAGCTTTCAGGAGCATCTCGATCGCAGTGCGGCCTCCGTTGTAGCGGAGGATCTCCGTGATGGCTTCCCAGCCGACATAGCGGTAAACGCCGTCGGTGGCAAGCAGCAACTTCCATGGAGACTTCAATTCCGACTTGAACGACACAGGGTAAGCGCCGCCGGAGCCGATAGGCGGATTGCGGCGCTGATGCTCCGTCAACAAAATCGCTTCATGCCGCGTGACCAGGAACGCTTCGCTGTCGCCGGATGATGAGCCGCAGACGGCATTCTGTTTCACGGACACACCCACAAGAGTGGAATACCCTGCCTCTCGGTCTTCCTGGACGGCATCGTCGGCGCTTGCAATGATCGGGGGCCAGTTTTTGGGGAAGAAGAGCCTATCCACCGGCGTCAGGGCGCATAATTCCACGCATTTCACGGCCGCAATGCGACTCGCTGCCCCTCCTCCTGCCTGACCTCCCTGCCCGTCGGCGATAGCGCACAGGATAACATCCGAATTGGCAGGATGGTAGCTGGAGACATGGTGGTCTTCGTTGATATGCCGATGCCCGGCCTCAGAGTGTGTGTAGATTTGCATGACGGTAGTGTCCGATGTCGCAAGTTCCCCTCCCCAGTAAGACCCACTGGTGGGCGGGGAGGGGATCTAGCCTACCAGTACTGCCACGATCCTGTCGTGAGGACGTAAGCGCCGAGGGCGAGATTTGTCGTCGCGTGGGCGATGACGCACGCGCGGGCGTCGCCGGTGTATTTGAGCAGAAAACACATGGCTGCGCCGAAGACGGCGGCGGAAAGCCACTCAGGGTGGCTTAGCGCGAAGATCGCGACGTTGGCTGCAAGCGAGGTCGTTGTGAAGCGGCCGTTTGGAACGGTTTCCCAGTCGTCGGGCTTGTCGATAAATCGCAGCAGAAACGCGCGATAGAACGCTTCCTCAATGAACGGCGCAAGCAATGCCAGCCCGATCAGGCGTACGGCCATGAAGCCGTCGCGAACCGCAGCATTGCCGATCTCGTGGAAGGGGTTGTATGCCGTTCGATGCCCGAGAAGGGCGATGTGCGGTGTGATCCGGTCCAGGGCGACCCAAATGGCGGTGAGCGCCAACCCCACTACGGCCGCGATTGCGCCATTTCGAAGGGAGACGCGGCCATCGCCAAGACGGGGGCGCAGCACAAAGAGGCTGATTCCTACGACGAGGACTTTCAGAGTGTAGATGAGCGGATAATGGCCGGGCATCGACGATTCCAGGGTGGTGATACCGAGGAACAAGAAGAAAGGGACCGCGTATGGAGCCCACTTTGGCAATTGCGACATAATCTCAGTATGCCGTACATGCGCTGAATGGTCAAGGAAGAACTCCTCATCCCACATTGCCAATCTTGTCCTCGCGGGCCATAATAGACGGGCATCGATAGCGGGCTCCGACCTGCTCATTCCCCTCGATTTCCAAATCCCAAAGCAAGGCCGGCGCTTATGTATCGCACTGTACTCTTCGATTTCGACGGAACGCTTACTCCATCGCTGGATCACTGGCTGAGCGCCTTTGTCCGCGCTCTTCGGAGTTACGGCATAATGCTGGAGGAAGACGAGATCATCCGGCGATGCTTTTACCGCCCGTATGCCGAGGTCGTCGCCGATCTGGATCTGCCGTCGGCGGATGAGTTGTGGGACCTCGTGTACGAGGGTCTGAACATCGCGTTTCGCGACGCCATCCTCTTCCCGGGCGTTCTGCCGCTCCTGCATGAGTTGCATGAACGCGGTACGACACTCGGAATAGTGACGTCAGCGCCGCGCGCACTTGTAATGTCCTCTTTGGAATCGCTGGGGATTGCATCCTTCTTCGGGACCCTGGTTGCCAGTGACGACCTGGACAAGCATAAGCCGGACCCCACCCCACTGCTGTTTGCGATTGAGAAACTTGGCTGCGGTATCGAAAATTCCCTGTATGTGGGGGATTATGTCGTGGATGTTCAGGCTGGCCGGGCGGCAGGAATGCACACGGCGCTGCATATTCCGGAGCGGCATACGCGATTTTACGACTTTGACGTGCTGCGAAGCACACAGCCGGATTTCGAATTCGCGGAGTATTCCGAGCTGGCTGAGTATCTGCGCCGCCCTTAGGCCGCCCCAGTATTTGTAGGTTAGCCTATGCTGTTTCGTCTTGCATGGTCTTGGCAACAATATAGGCATGAGCGAAGAAGCTAACACTGAGCATTTTCATGGCGCCGTGGATGCGCCGGATGTCAACGAGCGGCATGCATTTTTGCAGGCGGCGCAGATCGTAGCCGGGGAAGCGCAGCATGCCAATGGCCGTTTCACGTTTGCCGGCTATGCTGTCGATGGGGAGCCGCCGGTACTGGAAACGGCCGGAAGGTATGTCCGCGACGGCAACATCATTCGCGTCTTCTTTGACACTCCTGCTGCGCATGCTGAGGATGTTTTCCTGCCGCATTTGCCGTAGGCTGATCTTCCATAAATGGTCCGCCGTACGAATAGTGGCATTGGATGGCGGACCGATCAGTTAGATGATTTGCTGCGCGGACGAAGCAGAGGCGCTTAAAGCACATTCTCCTGCCTGCTTGATGTAAGGTTGCGTTAACCTCAATTGTGCAAATGGTATGCAAAATGTGGGTACATAGGCCTGAAGGCATACTGCTTCTATGGCTCATATAACCCACAAGACATTTCCATGTCCCGGTTGCGGAAGGGAGATGCGCGTCCGAGTCTATGATTCGGTAAACGTGACGATCGAGCCAAAACTCCGCGAGCTTATTCTTAGCAACCGCATCCACCGCTTTGATTGTTCTCAGTGCGGACAGCCGATCGCCGTGGAAACCACCATGCTGTACCATGACATGGGCTACGGTTTTGCCGTCTGGTTTCTGCCTGGTGGAAGTGACACGGATATTGCAGCGTTGCGCGCAGGCTTCGACGGCAGCCAGCCGCGATATATCGAGCAGGCTCCTGTCACCACGGAGTGGAACCATTTCAAAGAGACGATACTCGATATCGAGCGAAGAACCGCGGCCTACGAGCCATAGTATCCTCTACTGGGCAAGCCTTTTCGGAATCCTCTCCCTCAAGCTCGTACAACTCGCTTTTTCCCTCTCCCACAGGGAAAGGGATGTCCAAGGATCGTAGGGTAGTGTCAACTCTGTTCTGTAAATTGTCGGAGTATCCTTGTGATTGATTGTGATTAATGAGCGAACGTCAAGTAAGCCTTGTCAGCTTGCCAGTCGTCGCTGATCTCCATCAAAACAGCCGAAAT
>Ga0207671_10001446_pt1 | contig 27434 bp, 26 predicted proteins | sample KBSC24metaG_FD_184352 | JGI IMG/M metagenome (GOLD analysis project Ga0207671, IMG submission 184352) | Corn rhizosphere microbial communities from Kellogg Biological Station, Michigan, USA - KBS C2-4 metaG (SPAdes) (version 2) | ecosystem: Host-associated > Plants > Roots > Rhizosphere > Soil... | reverse complement strand
GCATCGAGGAGTTGCCGGAGTTCCGGCCCAGCTGCGGGCGCAGCCGCTCGACCTCGTCCGCCAGCGCACCAACCGTCGACTTCAGGTCCTCGATCTGCCGCTGCTGGATCGCCACCAGCGCAAGGAGCTGACTGGATACGTTCCACGTACACCAGCGAACGATACCCTGGGCGACGTGTCGTCTCGCCACCGCCTGACGTCTGATTTACGAACTTCCCGCGGAGCGCATAACGAAGCTTGTGACAATGCTGTCGCAGACCTCGTCGGGGAGGAGGTTCGTCGGGGCGGAGCCGTTCATTCATCTGTTGAGCTACCTGCCGAGATCCAGGCGCGCATCGACGAGCTGAAATTAGAACGTCCGAACGCTGCATAGCTGCCATGGCAATCCCGTCGGGCGGATGGTTCTCGGGCAGCCTGGGCACTGCCGTGCCAGGTGAGTGTGTGGCGCGGCTTTTGCCGTTGGATTCTCGAGTATCGCACCGAGGCCCGAGGTCAGTCGCGAGTTGTGCGGCTGCAAGCGCAATTTGCGCGATCCATGCCCACCACCCGCTGGCGGCGACGCCGATGACGGTTGATACTGCCGACAGGAGTGCCGCGAGGGTCAGGCACTTGTCGGCCTGCGCGCCCCCTCTTCCGCTGCCGTCCCTCCGGTACATGATGGCTCCTCACTCGTCTCGATCCCCTTCAGGGCCGTCAGAAGCAGGATGCTGAGTGGAGTGGGGACTTCTCGAGGAGCCAGAGCGGACCGCGGCTGGCCCTGACGTGGACCGCAACGGGACCAGGCCCTACAGACTGCTGTGCCGCCTTCGAAGCCGCAGTAGCTTGAGGAACACGGAAGGAGTCGGGGCATGGCTGGACGGAGAACACAGGATCCGCGGACGGTGATGGAGCAAATGCTCCGCGGCATGGACCGCACCTACGAGGAGATCGCCGCAGACTTCGAAGCACTGGCTCGCAGCCTCGGCGAGCGGGGCGTCACGATCTCGCCCCGACACCTTCGGCGCCTGGCGTCCGGCGAGCGGGTTGGAACGACGCCGGCGACCAGGCGTGTGTTGCAAGCGCTGTTCGGAGCATCCGTCGACGACCTTTTGAGCCCGTGCGGCCGGGAGAAGCCTGGCACTCGCCCTGCGGAGATCTGCCAAACTGATGCGGAGACACTGGCCATGGCAGCAAGACGTTCGCGGGACTTCACCCTCAGCAGCCAGGTGGTCTCCAGTACCGAGGCAGTGGACCGGCTCAGTGATGAGGTTCGCGAGATCGCCTCCATTTACCAGCGCGAACCGATCCCGGTCGTCCTCGGAAGATTGGTGATTGCCCACGATGCCGTACTCACGGCACTTGAGCTCCGCCAGACACCGGCAAACGCCCGACAACTTTATTTTCTTGCTACGATCGTTTCGGGACTGCTGGCGTACGTCGGCAACGACACGGGAAGACCGCAGATCGCGCTGGAACATTCGCGCAGCGGCCTAGTGTGGGCGGAGTACACGGACCATAAAGGGCTGCGGGCGTGGATCAGAGCCATACAATCGCACATCTGCTACTGGGCCGGTCGCTCCTGGGAGGCCATCCGTTACGCCCAAGCCGGCGCAGAGCTGACGAGCGGGCAGCCTGGTAGCACCGTTGTTCCGTTTCTGATTGCGAGCCAGGCCCGGGCCCGGGCTGCCCTTGGCGATTCGGAGCAGACACGTGTCCTGCTCGATGGCGCCGCCGACGCATCAGAGCGTGTTGTTCCCGACGAACTGGACGACTTCGGCGGCATGTGCACCTTTGGCCACCCCAGGCGCCTCGCTATGGCGGCTCGTTCGCTCGCTGTATTCCCTGACCTGGCACAGGCGGCGCAGAACTACGCCAATCAAGCTGTTGACGCGTATGAGAATCGGAACGGCGAGTTCTGGGATTATGCCGGACAGGCTGATTCAATTATCAGTCTTACGCTGGCCCGTCTTGCCGATCGGGAGGTGGAGGGCGCGGCGGAATCGCTGCGCCCAGTACTCGAGCTGGTACCGGAAAAGCGAGTTTATGACATCGTCGCGACGGTTAACTTGGTCCATGCTGAGCTGAACCGTTTTGCGCCGGAGCGTAGAGCGCGAGATCTTCAGGAAGAGATCGAGGCGTTCACCCAAACTTCACTTCCGTCCTTCCCGATGTAGGGGTGTCAGCGGGCAATCTGAAAGCGTGAACCCGCACACATCTAGGATGAAGTCCAAGTGGAGCTGAGGCTTTGTAGATCCCGAGGCTCACCAAGGCGGACTCGATTGTGACGCATCCACTCACCCCGAGCGTGTGTGACGACTGCCGCGGCCTGCCTCCTAAGGCCTTCCCTCGATCTGAGCAGCGCGGGCTACGACGAAGATCCATCGCTACTACTGGCGAGAGCTTTTGACTGAGAGCCACCTGCGGTTTCTCCAGTGGTGCGATGACGAAGGTATCTTGACCGTGGACGACGCCGGCAAGTCGCTGGTGCTGTGGCTTGAGCATCAGCAGCACAAGGACCAGATGAAACAGATCGAGCGCGAAGTTCTCGCAGAGATCAAGCAGCTGCACGCGACGCAGCCGAAGTACGTCTATGACGAGCCGTCTGATGCTGATGTTCTGAAAGAGAACGGTGTCCGAGTCACGAACGTCAAGGCCGCTTACTTGACGCCGACCCGCGATCGGATGCGGGTGCTTCCGCTGGGAGTCACGGACCAGACGCAGGCTCAGTCCGTGGAGGACTTCATCGCAGCACGGTTGCGGGCCGCAGGTCGCGAGCTCATGTTTTGCGAATCGCTGCCGTTTCAAGCGCTCTATGGCTGTCTGATGTACCTATGGGTCCAGGACCCCGCTGACCCTCTCAACCGGCCGGCAGGCGTCAGGCGCGAAGGCCAGGGCGGCACCGATGGCCAACTCATCTGGACGCTACTTCCAGCGGACTATGGTCGGCAGGCACACGCCGACCGGCGCCGGGCTGAGCTCGAAGCGCATCTCGACTTCATTGGCACCACGACGGACGACCTCTTGTGGGCGTTCGACTACTGGCGTGAGTACTCACGGCCGCTGCGGCAGTACCTGTGGGCCTACAGCACGGAGGACGAACAACGGGCGAGGACGATCATTGGCGTGCTTGGCGTGGAGCGAGTGAAGACGGTCCTGCGGTGGTTGGCAGAGGCGTATTGGGACCGCTACGTGGGCTGGCCGGACCTTCTGACATGGCGCGAAACGCCTGACGGCCCCCGTGACGTGCTGTTCGTCGAGGTCAAATCCAGCTCCGACCAGCTCAGTGACGATCAGAAGACCTGGATCGAGGGTAACCGGAAGACGCTCGATTTCGACTTCGAGCTTGTGAAAGTTCACCGCTCCGAGCGTGTGCAGGTAACCGAGCAGCCAGGCAGGCGCGAAGCAGCCGGTGCCAGTCACCTAGGGTGCGACCGCTGAGGCGTTGGACTACCATTCTCTTCAGGAGCACTCGTCGGCGCAAGCCTCGGGAAGCCCCGTGACCAGCCGAAACGTGCGAAACGCTTCGGTCAGCTTGGGTGTAGTCCAAAGAGCGTTCAGCCCACTAGGGTTCGGAAGCACCCACAGCCCCGTCTCCCCAAGTGCCTCCTCCTGCCGTCCCATCACCGCCTTCGGCGCGTTGAACGCGACGCGGTACGCGCCGATGCCGACGACCGCCAGCCAGCGCGGGCGGAAGTCGGCGACCTTGGCGCGCAGGATCTCGCCGCCGGTGCGGTACTCCTCGGGGCGGAGGTCGGCGGCGCCGGCGGTGGCTCGGGCCACGACGTTGGTGATGCCGAGGCCCAGGCCGAGGAGCTCCTGCTGTTCCTCGGGGGCGAGTTGGCGGGGGGTGAAGCCGGAGCGGTGGAGGGCTGGCCAGAAGCGGTTGCCGGGGCGGGCGAAGTGGTGGCCGGTCAGGGCTGAGACGAGGCCCGGGTTGATGCCGCAGAACAGGACGTCCAGGTTCGGCGCGATGACGTCGGGCAGCAGGCGTCCGGTCGCGGCGGCCAGCTCCTCGGGGGTGTAGCGGGGCATGGCACGACCGTACGCGACGTCCGCGTGTGCTCGGCGCCGCCCGCGCGCCACCGTGACTCCCACCGTCGCGCGAGTAAGAATCCTGAGTATGTCTGACCTTCCCGTGCTGAACACCTCGGACCCCGAGTACGCCCGCGACCCCTACGCCCTGCTGGCCCCGATCACCGAGGGCGGACCGGTGATCCGGGCCGTGGTGGACGGGCTGGCCGTGTGGCTGGTGACCGGCTACGACGAGGCCGTCTTCGTGTTGTCCTCGCCGCAGATGAGCATCGACGGGATCAAGAACTCCGGGCCGGAGGCGCGCGAGGTGTTCTGGGCCGGCGCCGCCGATCGGGGCCTGCAGTCGCACATGGGACGCATGGACCCGCCCGACCACACACGGCTGCGGGGCCTGGTACAGCAGACGTTCACCCCGAGGCGGGTGGCGGCGCTGGAGCCGTGGATCCGCGGGATCACGCGCGAGCTGATCGCCGCATTCCCCTCCGGCGAGGTCGACCTGATGGCCGCCTTCGCGATGCCCTTGCCGATCACCGTCATCGCCGAACTGCTGGGCATCGACCCCGCCGAGCGCCACGACTTCCGGCACTGGGCCGACACGACGCTGCAGGCGGACGAGCAGCACGTGGAGACGGCCGCCGACGCGGGCCGCAAGATCTCCGAGATGCTGGCCGGCCTGGTCGCGCAGCGCCGCGCCGTCGCGGACGTGCCGTTGGACATCACCCACGAGGGCACCCTCATCGACGGCCTGATCCGAGCCCACGACGAAGGCGACGCCCTGAACGAACGCGAGCTCATCTCGGTGCTGTTCCTGCTGCTCGGCGCCGGCTACGAGACCACGGCCAACCTCATCGGCAACGGCATGCTGATGCTGCTGTCCGACCCCGAGCGCCTCGCCGCGGTCCAGAAGGACCCGGCCCTGCTGCCCGTGGCGATCGAGGAGTTCCTGCGCCTGAACCCGCCGGTGAAGGTGGTGTTCCCGCGTTATGCGCTGGCCGACGCCGAACTCGGCGGGGTGCTGATCCGCGCCGGAGAGCCCGTGGTGGTCCACTTCAGCGCGGTCAGTCGCGACGAGCGTCGCTACAACGACCCGGCCGTCTACCGTCCCGGCCGCGGCGCCGACCGCTCCGAGCCCTCGCACCTGACGTTCGGCTACGGCCTGCACCACTGCCTGGGCGCCCCGCTGGCGCGGCTGGAGGCGCGCATCGCGTTCGGCGAGCTGCTGGGCGCATATCCGAACCTTGAGTTGGCGGCGCCGGCCGAGTCGCTGACCTGGCGGCACAGCCGGTTGTTCCGCGGGCTGTCGACGCTGCCGGTGCGCCTGGGGGATCCGGCGACGTAGGACCAAGTGGTCCAGCAGGTATCAACACCGTGATGACAACCTGTCCGGACGTTAAAATGTCATAACATTCTGTTGACCGGCTGCCCGGTCAGCAGGAAGCTCGCAACAGTGGCCACCACAAGCACCCGTAGCGACGGAGGCTGGCATGACACTGTTGGGGCTGGTCGGCGTCGGGCGCATCGGGGCCTTCCACGCCAGGACGCTGCACGGCCTGCCGGACGTCGAGGTGGTGGTGGCCGACGCGCAGTCCGGCCGCGCCGAACAGCTGGCCGCCACTCTCGGTCTGCGCTGGGCGCCGGACATCGGATCGCTGTTGCGCATGGACCTGGACGCGCTGGTCGTCGCGACCCCCACCGGCAGCCACGCCGAGCTGATCGAGCGCGGCGTCGCCGCCGGGATCCCAGTGTTCTGCGAAAAACCGGTCGCCGAGAACAGCGCGAAGACGCTGGAAGTCATCAAGACCGTCGAGAAGTACGGCGGCCGCGTGCAGATCGGCTTCCAACGGCGCTTCGACACCGGGTACGCGGCGGTGCGCGCCGAGGTCCACTCCGGCGCGTTGGGGCGAGTGCACACGTTGCGAGGTCAGACGAGCGATCCGTTTCCGCCGCCCGCAGGCTATATCGCGACCTCCGGCGGCATCTTCCGGGACTGCAGCGTGCACGATTTCGACGCTATCCGCTGGGTGACCGGCCGCGAAATCGTGTCGGTGTTCGCCTCCGGTTCCGCCGCCGGTGAGGCGTTCTTCGCAGAGTTCGGCGACGCTGATACCGCCGCTGCCCTGCTGCGATTGGACGACGACGCGCTGGCGACCGTGACGGCGACGCGGTATCACGGCGCCGGGTACGCGGTGACGCTGGACGTGGCCGGGACGCACGGCAGCGTCGGCGCCGGGTACGACGACGGCTTGCCGTTGCGGCCGGTCGGCGGCGAAGCGGGTGGAGTCGGCGGGTCCGGTGGGTCCGGTGGGTCCGGTGGGTCCGGTGGGTCCGGCGGGTCCGGTGGCGCCTGGCCGAAAGGGCCGGCGTACCGCGGGTTCATGGACCGCTTCCAGCAGGCCTACGAGGCTGAGTTGCAGGCGTTCGTGCAGTTCGCTCAGGGACGGATCGAGAACCCGTGCCCGGTGGGTGAGGCGCTGGAGGCTCTGTACGTGGCAGAGGCCTGCGACGTATCGCGGGCCGAGAACCGGCCGGTGGCGATTGCGGAGGTGCGGCGATGATCACGGACCGGATCGCCGGGGCGCCGATTTCCTGGGGCGTGTGCGAGGTTCCGGGATGGGGCTATCAGCTTTCTGTCGAGCGGGTACTGGCGGAGATGGCTGAGGCGGGGCTGCGGGCCACCGAGTTCGGGCCGGACGGCTTCTTGCCCGACGATCCCCACGAGCGGCGCGCGCTGTTGAAGGAGTATCAGCTTTCTGCGGTGGGCGGTTTCGTGCCGGCGGTGCTGCATGAGGCGGGGCACGATCCGTGGCCCGCGGTGCAGGCCGCATTGGCCGGGTTCACCGCCGCCGGCGCGGATCTGCTGGTGGTGGCGGCTGCGACCGGTGCCGACGGCTACGATTCGCGACCGGTCCTGGACGCCGACGGTTGGCGGCGCCTGTTCACGAACCTGGACCGGATCCGGTGCCGTGCTGTGGGCCTGGGCATTCGCACCTGTCTGCATCCGCACGTCGGGACGATGATCGAGACCGGCGACGACGTCGAGCGGCTGCTGGACGCCTCGGATACGCCGCTGTGCCTGGACACCGGGCATCTGCTGATCGGCGGGGGCGATCCGGCGTCGCTGGCCGCGCGGGCGGCGGATCGGATCGTGCACACGCACCTGAAGGACGTCGACGCCGCGATGGCTGCGCAGGTCCGGGCCGGCGAGGTGACGTACTACGACGCGGTGCGCGCCGGGATGTACCGGCCGCTGGGGCTCGGGGACGCGGACATCGCAGGAGTCGTCGCCGCCTTGGAAGGGAACGAATATCAGGGCTGGTACGTGCTGGAGCAGGACACGGTGCTCGACGCCGAGCCGGGGCGCGGGGACGGGCCGGCCGTCGATGTGCGGGCGTGCGTCGCGTACCTGGAGGGGCTGGCATGAGCTACGACGTGGTCACGATGGGCCGGGTCGGGGTGGATGTGTACCCGCTGCAGGTCGGGGTGGGGCTGGAGGACGTCGAGACGTTCGGCAAGTTCCTCGGCGGGAGCGCCACGAACGTCGCGGTCGCCTCGGCTCGCCACGGTCGGCGCGTGGCGGTGGTGACGCGGGTCGGGGCCGATCCGTTCGGTCGGTTCGTGCGGCGGGCGATACGCCGATTCGGGGTGGACGACGCGTTCGTCGCCGAGGTCGAGGGGCTGCCGACGCCGGTGACGTTCTGCGAGATGTTCCCGCCCGACGAGTTCCCGATCTACTTCTACCGCTGGCCCAAGGCCCCGGATCTGATGATCGCACCGGACGAGCTGGACCTGGAGGCGATCGCCGGCGCGGGAGTCTTCTGGGCGACGCTGACAGGGCTGTCCGCCGAACCGAGCCGATCGGCGCACCACGCGGCGTGGCAGGCGCGCGCCCGCAAACCGCACACGATCCTTGACCTGGACTACCGCCCGCAGTTCTGGGAGTCCCGCGCACCGGCCGGCCGCGCTGCCCGGCTGGCGCTGCCGCACGTGACGGTCGCGGTCGGCAACGTGGACGAGTGCTACACGGCCGTCGGCGAGCGCGACCCGCACCTGGCGGCCGAGGCGCTGCTGAGCCTGGGCCCGGAGCTGGCGGTGGTGAAGCTCGGCGCCGACGGCGTGCTCGCGCGCACCCCGAAGGAGACGCTGGAGCTGTCCGCGCCGCGGGTGAAGGTGCTGAACGGCCTCGGCGCGGGCGACGCGTTCGGCGGCGCGCTGTGCCACGGCCTGCTGGAGGGTTGGCCGCTGGAGCGCACGCTGCGCTTCGCCAACGCCGCCGGCGCGCTGGTCGCCGGGCGCATCGAGTGCTCGACGGCGATGCCGGAGACCGGTGAGGTGCTGGCGGCGCTGGAGGCCGGGGATGGGTGAGGGGAGGGGCGGCGCGCTGAGGGTGCATGCCGACAGAGCTTGGATTGAGAGAACACGCTCGGGCAGTGCTCGCTTCGGCAGAACTTGCTCCGACAGAACACGCCCCGACAGCGCTCGCTTCGACAGAACACGCTCCGACAGTGCTCGCTCCGGCAGAGCTTGCTCTGATAGGACACGCTCCGACAGAGCTTGCTCCGACAGTGCTCGCTCCGACAGGGCCCATGCCGACAGCTATCACGGGGCGGCGCGCGCCAACCCGTGGACAGGTCTGGCGCAGCGCCCCGTACCCGGCCACCATTCGATCAGGTCCGCAGATGGCGGCGCTGCATCCTCGGTGCGAGTCTTCCGCGCCGGCGCGCCGGCCCCCGAACAACCGGCCCGGCGGTGTGGCGCCGGGCCGGTGCGCGTTCCCCTTCGGCGTTGTGTGCCGCGCCCCCGGCTTTGTGTGGAGGTCGTTCGTGGTTGACGTTGGGGAATTGCGGCGGCTGCGGCAGGTCAGGGTGGCCGAACCGGAGGCTATAGCGGCTGCCGCTTTGGCGCGGAGGCGGCGTCCGCTGATGGCCGGCGGAGGACGGCTCATGCTCATTGCCGCCGATCATCCGGCTCGGGGTGCGCTCGGTGTGCGCAACGATCCGCTGGCGATGGGGGATCGGCGGGAGTTGCTGGAGCGGCTGGTCGTCGCCTTGGCGCGGCCGGGCGTCGACGGGGTGCTCGCCACGCCGGACGTCGTCGAGGATCTGCTGTTACTCGGCGCGCTCGACGACCGGGTCGTCGTCGGGTCGATGAACCGGGGCGGGCTGGCCGGCTCCGTCTCCGAGCTCGACGACCGCTTCACCGCCTACGACGCCGCCGGCATCGCCGCCGCGGGCCTGGACGGCGGCAAGATGCTGCTGCGCATCGACCTCGGCGACCCGGACACCGTCGCCACGCTCGAAGCGTGCGGCCGTGCCGTGTCCCAGCTGGCGAGCCGGCGGCTGGTGGCGATGATCGAGCCCTTCATGGCCGGACGCGCCCTCGACGGCCGCCTGCGCAACGACCTGTCGCCCGCGGCCGTCGTCCGGGCCTGCGCCATAGCGGGCGGCCTGGGCTCCACCAGCGCCTATACCTGGCTCAAGCTGCCGGTCGTGGAGGACATGGAGCGGGTCCTGGCGGCGACGACGCTTCCGGTGCTCCTTCTCGGCGGCGACCCCGACGTGGCGCCCCAGGAGACCTACGCCGCCTGGGAGAAAGCTCTCGCCCTGGAGGGTGTTCACGGCCTAGTAGTAGGACGGGCGCTGCTCTACCCGCCTGACGGAGACGTCGCCGCGGCGGTGGACACGGCAGCCGCCCTGGTGAAGCCCGGGGTTCGTGAATGAGTAGCGGTAGTACCGGCGGCACCCGCCGCCTCACCGTCGCCCAGGCCCTCGTCCGCTTCCTCGCCGTCCAGCACACCGAGCGTGACGGCACCGAGCACCGGCTCATCGAAGGCGTGTTCGGCATCTTCGGCCACGGCAACGTCGCAGGCCTCGGCGAAGCACTCCTCGGTCTGGAACTCCAGGACCCAGCTCTGCTGCCCTACCGCCAAGCGCGCAACGAGCAGGCGATGGTCCACACCGCCGTCGCCTTCGCCCGCATGCGCGACCGCATGTCGACCTACGCCTGCACCACCTCCATCGGCCCCGGCGCGACCAACCTCGTCACCGGCGCGGCCCTGGCCACGATCAACCGCCTGCCGGTCCTGCTGCTCCCCGGCGACGTCTTCGCCACCAGGCCCGCCAACCCGGTCCTGCAAGAGCTCGAAGATCCCCGCAGCCTGGACATCTCTGTCAACGACACCCTGCGCCCGGTCTCCCGGTACTTCGACCGAGTCAACCGTCCGGAGCAGCTACCGGCGGCGTTGACGAGTGCGATGCGGGTACTGACAGACCCCGCCGAGACCGGCGCGGTGACGCTGGCGCTGCCGCAAGACGTGCAAGCCGAAGCCTGGGACTGGCCTGAGGAGCTGTTCCGCCACCGTACGTGGCACGTCCCACGCCCCCGAGCGGACACGGCCAGCCTCGAAAGAGCTGCGGAGGCGATCAAGGCGGCCGAACGCCCCCTCATCATCGCCGGCGGAGGTGTCACCTACTCCCAGGCCACCGAAGCCCTGCGCACCTTCGCTCACGAGACCGGCATCCCCGTCGCCGAAACCCAGGCCGGACGAGGCGCGATGGCTGAATCCGACCCGCTCTCGCTGGGAGCCGTCGGGGCCACGGGCACCGAGGCGGCGAACATCATCGCGGCCCAGGCCGACCTCGTCATCGGCGTCGGTACCCGCTTCTCGGACTTCACCACCGCCTCGCACACCGCCTTCGCCGACCCCGACGTGCGCTTCGTCTCCATCAACATCGCCTCCTTCGACGCCGCCAAGCACGCCGGCATCGCAGTGGTCGCCGACGCCCGCGCTGCCCTGGAAGACCTGACCGAGTCGCTTACCGGAGCTAGGACTGGAGCTGGCACCGGTTCTAACTCTGGAGCTGGCACTGGACCTAGCACCGGAGCTAGAACTGGAGCGACCTACAGAGCCGAAATCGCCGACGCCCGCTCACAGTGGGCCGCGACAGTAGAAGGCGCCTACCAGTTCGCCAACGTCCCGCTGCCCTCCCAGATCGAGGTCATCGCCGCCGTCAACGACGCCGTCGGCCCCGGCGACGTCGTCGTCTGCGCCGCCGGCTCCATGCCCGGCGACCTGCACAAGCTCTGGCGCACCGGCGGTGACCCGAAGGCGTACCACGTCGAATACGGCTACTCGTGCATGGGCTACGAGATCGCCGGCGGCCTCGGGGTGAAGCTCGCGGCGCCCGAGCGCGAGGTCTACGTCCTGGTCGGGGACGGCTCGTACCTCATGCTCGCCCAAGAGATCGTCACCGCCGTCGCCGAAGGCGTGAAGCTGATCATCGTCCTGGTCGACAACTCCGGCTACGCCTCGATCGGAGCTCTGTCCGAGTCCGTCGGTTCCCAGCGCTTCGGCACCGCCTACCGCTACCGCGGCGCCAGCGGACGCCTGGACGGCGGTCCGCTGCCGGTAGACCTCGCCGCCAACGCCGCGAGCCTCGGCGCCGTGGTCGAACGGGCCGCCGACCTGGAGGAGTTCGTCGCTGCCCTGGCGCGCGCCAAAGAGGCCGAGTGCCTCACGGTCGTGCACGTCGCGACCGATCCCTTCACCAGAGCACCGGACGGCGGCGCCTGGTGGGACGTGCCGGTCGCGCAGGTATCAGAGGTGGAATCCACACTCGCCGCCAGAACGGGGTATGAGGAGGCGAAGAAAGCTCAACGCCTGTACCTGTAGCGCCACAAAGAGATGTGGAGAAGGCACGTATGGCACGGAGAACACGCTCTTCCATCGGCCGGCTGCTCACCGCGACGCTGGCCACGCTGCTCCTGGTCGCCGGCTGCTCGTCGTCGAGCTCGGCGTCCAAGACGGGGGCCGCCGCCGGCGGATCCTGTCCCTACACCTTCGCCGTGATCACCCACGGGGACAACGGCAACTTCTGGAGCGTCGTCTACAAGGGCGCCAAGGACGCCGCCAAGGACACCGGCTGCAAACTGTCCGAGACCTACGGCTCCCAGCAGCAGGGCCAGGCCCAGCCGGACGACAACGCCGAGAACGCGCAGATCCAGAACGCGATCAACGCCAAGGTCAACGGCATCATCGTCTCCGACCACGCGCCGAGCGTCATGAACGCCACCCTGGCCGCGGCCTCCGACGCCGGCATCCCGGTGGTGCTGGTCAACGCGGGGTGCGACGACGCCGACATCGCCGCGGCCAAGGCCGTCACCTGCGTCGGGCAGCCCGAATCGCTGGCCGGCAAGCAGGCCGGGCAGCGGTTCGCCAAGGAGAACGCCTCCAACGTGCTGTGCGTGATCCACCAGTCCGGGCAGAACCTGCTCGACCGCTGCGACGGCATCGCGCAGGGCCTGGGCGTCGGGCAGAAGTGCGCAACTGGGGACGCCCCCACTTCCGGTCCGGCGTGCACCGAGCTGATCCTGTCCACACCGAACGCCGCGTCCAACCCGCAGCAGGCCGTCGGCCAGGTCACGGCGTACCTGCAGTCGCACCCCGGCATCAACGCCGTGATGACGCTGAACAACGCGATCGGCCAGGCGCTGGTCACGGCCAAGCCGGCCAATGTGAAGATCGCGACGTTCGACCTGTCCAGCGACGTCCAGAACGACCTGCAGGCCTCCCCGCCGACCCTGGACTTCGCCGTGGACCAGCAGCAGTACCTCCAGGGCTACCTTCCGGTGGAGTTCCTGTACGTCTACAACAAGCACGAGGGCAACGCCGTCGGCGGCGGCACCACCGTGGCCAGCGGCCCCAAGCTCGTGGACAGCACCAACATCAAGTCCGTCGCCGCCGCGATCGCGGCCGGGGACGACTGATGACCAGCTCGAACGTCGCGGTGGCCCGGCCCGATGAGGCCGGGCCGCCGCCCGCCGACGGCCCCTCCGGCGGCGCGCGCGAGCAGCCCGACGGCGGCTGGGCCGCCGCGCTCACCAGACTCCTGCGACGTCCCGCCCTCGGAGCTCTGCTCGGGGCCGTCGCCGTGTTCGTGGTGTTCACCGTCACCGACAGCACCCCGCAGCACCTGTGGCTGACCCAGACCGGCTTCCAGGCCTGGGCCCAGCAGGCCGCGTTCTTCGGGATCATGTCCGTGCCGGTCGGGCTGCTGATGATCGGCGGCGAATTCGACCTGTCCACCGGCGGCATGACCGGGTTCTGCGCCATCATCATGGCGCTGCTGGTCGGCAACGAGCACTGGAACGCCTGGGCCGCCGTCGGGGTGACCTTCGCCTTCGGAGCCCTGATCGGCGCGGTCAACGGCATCGTCGTGACCCGCTCGGGGCTGCCGAGCTTCATCGTCACGCTGGCCACGTACTTCGTCTTCCGCGGCCTGTCCGTCGGCGGGGTGCTGAAGGTCAACCACGGCAGCACCAACATCGGCCTGACCGGCACTCAGCATCCGGGGCTGAAGAGCGCCAAGGACGTCTTCGGCGGCTCCTTCGCCCACAGCCACGGCCTGCCGGCCGGATATCAGACCGCGATCCTGTGGTTCGTCGGCGTCACCGCCGTGGCGATCTGGCTGTTGGCCCGGACGAAGTTCGGGAACTGGGTCTTCGCGGTCGGCGGCGACGCGGACGCGGCGCGCAAGGTCGGCGTACCGGTGCGGCGGACCAAGATCCTGCTGTTCATGGGGACCTCGACCGCCGCGGCGCTGGTCGGGGTCATCTCGTTCCTGCAGAGCAACACGGCCGTGTCGGAGCAGGGCGTCGGATACGAGTTCTACTACATCATCGCCGCGGTCGTCGGCGGCTGCCTGCTCACCGGCGGGCACGGCTCGGCGCTCGGTGCGGCCCTCGGCGCGTGCATCATCGGGATGGCCCTGCAAGGCGTCATCTACTCGGGCTGGGACAGTTCCTGGGACTTCACGTTCCTCGGCGCGATCCTGTTCCTGGCCGTGACCGTCAACACTCTGACCCACAGAAGAGCGATGAGGTCCCGCCGATGACCCCTGCTGAGGAGCAAGACACGGCCGTGCCGCTGCTGGAGGCCGACGGTGTCGGCAAGTACTTCGGGAATGTACGCGCTTTGAGCGACGTGTCGTTGTCGGTCGGCGCCGGTCAGGTGACCTGCGTGCTCGGCGACAACGGCGCCGGCAAGTCGACGCTCATCAAGATCCTTTCCGGAGTGTTCGCGCCGGACGAGGGTGAGGTGCGCATCGACGGCTCCGTCGCGAAGTTCCACAGCCCTCGCGACGCGCTGTCGGCGGGCATCGCCACCGTCTTCCAGGACCTGGCGATGGTGCCGCTGATGGCGATCTGGCGGAACTTCTACCTGGGCTCGGAGCCGACCAAGGGCTGGGGGCCGTGGCGGCACTTCGACGCCCGCGCCGCCCGGGCCGGCACCCGCCAGGCGCTGGCGGCGATGGGCATCGACATCCGCGACCCGGACCAGCCGGTCGGTACGCTGTCCGGCGGCGAGCGGCAGTCGGTGGCGATCGCGCGCGCCGTGCACTTCGGGGCCAGGGTCCTGATCCTGGACGAGCCGACGTCCGCGCTCGGTGTCAAACAGGCCGGGGTGGTGCTGCGGCGCGTCGTCCAAGCCCGGGAGAGGGGCCTGGGCGTCGTGTTCATCACCCACAATCCGCACCACGCGCATCCGGTGGGGGACCGGTTCGTCGTCCTGAACCGGGGGCGGCTGCTCGGCGACTTCGCCAAGGACGACATCGCCCGCGACGAACTGGTGCGGTTGATGTCCGGCGGGGCCGAGCTGGAAATGCTTGGACATGAGCTTGAGCGGATACCGGGGATCGGCGCCCCGGTGCCCGCACGGCCCGAAGACCCGGAAACGCCCGCCGGCCCGGCGCCGGCTGGAGCGCTCGACGAAAACGGTTGACCGAAACGCTGGTGAGGACGTCGTCATGCCACTGCCCCGCCCCGCGACCCTCGGCGCGATCCGCGTCGCCCGGGAGGCCGCCACCTTGATCCGCCGCTCGGCCGCGCCGCGCCGGCTCCGCTTCAAGACCTCCGCCGCGGACCTGGTCACCGCCACCGACCTGCGGGTCGAGCGGCTGGTCCGGTCCTGGCTCAAGGCCACCCATCCCGAGCACGCCGTCGTCGGGGAGGAGGGCGGCGGACTGGCCGAGATGGACCTGTCGCGGCCGACGTGGTTCGTCGATCCCGTGGACGGCACGACCAACTTCGTGCGCGGCATCCCGCACTGCGCCTGCTCGCTGGCGTTCTGGGACGGGCAGCGGCTCGCGGCGGGGGTCGTCGCCGATGTGGCACGGCGGCGCATCTATTGGGCCGAGGCGGGGCGGGGCGCTTATGAGGGACGCCGTCGGCTGCGGGCCTCGCCGGTCCGGCGTCTGGACCGGGCGGTGCTGGCGACCGGGTTCCCGCCGACCCGGTCCTTCGACACCGACGACAACCTGGCCGAGTTCTCCTCGGTGTTCCGGCAGTCGCGGGACGTGCGGCGGACCGGCAGCGCCGCGATCGATCTGGCGTGGGTCGCCGCCGGGCGGCTGGACTGCTACTGGGAGCAGCGGTGCGGGCCGTGGGACTGGGCCGCCGGGGTGCTGCTGGTGCGGGAGGCCGGCGGGAAGGCGACGACGTACACCGGGCTGGAGTGGCATCCCGGGGACGCGGACCTGGTGGCGTCGAACGGGTCGGTGCATCCGGCGCTGATCGAGTCGTTCTGCGAGGCGCGGGCGGCGGCGGGGTTTCCGGTGCGGCCGCCGCAGCCTGCTTTCAGGGCTGCGTCGTCGGGGCATGCGCCGTCGGGGGCTGCGACTTCCGGGGCCGCCTCTTCTGGTGCTGCCTCGTCGGGGGCTGCGTCGTCGGGAGCGGCGGCGGGCTAGGCGTGTCGGCGCTCACGCCCAGGACGCGGCTCACGCGGTGACTCTTGCCGTCCGGACTGAACACCGCGAACCCGCTGCCGCCGTCGAGCCGTGCGGTGACGGTGGCCGACGGCACCGTCACCAGCTATGCGGAGGTGCCGCCACTGGCCGCGACGGTGGTCCCGTCCGGGTTCAGCGACAACAGGACGATCGGGGAATCGGGGAACAGCCTGACTCCGTCGGCGGAACGACTCTCAGCCAGCCAGCTCCCCGGCCGGGGCGGCCGGTACGTCGCGGAGCTTGCGCAGCGGCGAGCCGAGCAGGAACAGGGCGCTGCAACACGCGCCGATCGTGGAGATCCCCAGCGCCGTGCGGATGCCGACGGTCGTGGCCAGCCAGCCGCCGGTCAGGGCGCCGAGGGGGCGGATGCCGTAGTTGATGGTCTGCAGGACGCCGGAGATGCGGGAGCGCAGGTCGTCGGGCATGACGGCGGTGATGTAGGCATTGCCGCAGATGTCCAGGACCATCACGCCGAGGCCGGAGAGGAACTCGTAGACGAACAGCGTCAGCACGATCAGCAGCTTCGGCCCCGAGGCGAGGACGACCAGCGCGTGCGGGGCGGCGAAGCCGAGGAAGCCCAGCGTCATGCCCATGCCGATGCCTATGCGTGCCACCACGCGGCTGGTCAGGGCCGCGCCGAGCAAGCCGCCGATTGCGCCCGCGCCGAGGGCCAGGCCGAGAAGTCCCGCGTTGATGTGCAGGTACTTCGTCACGTACAGGATGAACAGCGCCTGGAAGATGAAGTCGAAGAAGTTGACCGTCCCGACGGCGCCCTGCAGGGCCCTGATGCCGGGGGTGGCGACGATCCAGCGCAGCCCGGCCAGGAAACCGCCCTTGGCCTCGCGGTCGGGCGCCGGCTCCACGGGACGGATGCGGCTCAGGGAGATCGCCGAGACCAGGTAGCTGGCCGCGTCGGCGACGAGGGCGAACGGCGCGGTGAGCAGTTGCACGGCCAGGCCGCCGAGGCTGGGGCCGGAGACGTAGGCGAAGGCGCGGCTGCCGTTGCTGAGGGACGAGGCCTGGATGAGCTCGGAGTTGGGGACCATCGCGGCGAACAAGGTGTTGTCGGAGATGCTGAACAACACCGCGAGGATCCCGACGACCACCTCGGCGACGATCAGCTGTGCGAGGGTCAGCACGCCGAAGGCATAGGCGACCGGCACCGACAGCACCGCCAGGAAGCGCCCGGCGTCGGCGGCGAGCATGATGCGGCGCCGGCTGGGAAGCCGGTCGACCCAGACGCCCGCCGGGATGGAGAGCAGGAGCGCGGGGATCATCGGCGCGGCGGTGAGCCACGACATCGCGCCGGCGCCCGCGCCGAACAACAGGACCGCCGCCAGAGGCATCGCGATGCGGTGCACCTCGTCGCCGATGAGGGACACGCTGTGCCCGAGCCAGAACCGGCGGAAGTCGCGGCGGTGCAGGACGGCGGGGACGCGGTGGCGGAGGGAGGGCGGGAGGAGGCGGGATATGGCGCCGGTGGTGGATGCTTCGGGAGCGGGTGCTTCGGGAGCAGGTGCTTCGGAAGTAGGTGCTTCGAGAGTAGGTGCATCGGGAGTAGGTGCTTCGGTGGCGGCAGCCGGCGGCCGGGATGCTTCGATGCTGGTTGCGGGCCGGACCTCGGCCTCGGTTCGAGCATTGGCCTCGGTCCGAACCTCGGCCTCGGGCCGGACCTCGGCCTCGGTTCGAGCATTGGCCTCGGTCCGAACCTCGGCCTCGGTCCGAGCATTGGCCGGTGTTTCGGCGGGCGCGGTCATGAGGGCGTGCCTTCGCCGGGACCGTCGCTCGGGTTGTCAGTGCTCGCGCCGGTCTCGGGAGCCGAGTGCCGGTCCTTCCGGAAGGCGATCCGCAGGAGCTGGACCAGCTCGGCGCCCTCCGGCCGCAGCTCCGGCTGTGTGTTCCGGTCGTAGAACCGCCCGAACAGTTCCTCGATGCCCTCGGTGAGCTCCAGGAGCTCGGCCGGCGTCAGGTACAGGAGCGTGTCGCCGAACGCCTCCGCCTCCTGCCATTCCTTCGGCAGGCGGTCCCAGTTGCGCTCGGCGTGGACCACGTCCTCGAAGTACTGCTTGGCCAGGAACACCCGCAGCTCAGAGGTCGCCGCCGCTACCGCCGGGTCCGCCGCCGCCCTCGGAATCGACGTGAACTGCGCCGTGGCCCGCCACGGCTTCTGCCGTCCGGGCCCGGGCACCTCCTCGACCACGCCGTACTTGGCGAGCATGCGCAGGTGGTAGCTGCAGCTGGCCACCGACTCGCCGGTCAGCTCCGCGGCGCGCGTGGCGGTCAGGGGGCCGTCGGTCCGGAGCAGCCCCACCAGCTCCATCCGCGTGCGGTGCGCGTAGGCGCGGATGGCCTGGGGGTCGTTCAGATGCAGGACGTCATCGGGCTCTGAGCTCGTCACGCATCTAAAGATAGCTTTCTAAAGAAGTCTTTACAAGGAGTCGGCTCAGGGCTCGAACTTCATCACCTCCACCTGGAACGGTGCTTCTCCGAACAAAGCGACCGCGGCCCGATACCCGCTCGGCACCTGTACCGGCAGCACCCGGTGCCGGTGCGAGCTCGCCGGCTCCACGCACGCCACCAGATCCCGCTGCAGCACCGCCGCCTTCGTGTTCGCCCAGCCCAGGCCTCCGGCCACCTTCGCCGCCGCCTCCTTGCGCGTCCACAGCCGCGCGTAGCGGTCGGTCTGCTCCAGCAGGTCGTGGCCGCCGGCGACGTAGCGCGCCTCGAACGGCAGGAAGTAGCGCTCGGACATGACCACCGGGTCCAAGCCCTCGGCGAGTTGGCGTACGTCCACTCCCACCTCGCGGTTCGCCGCCACCGCCAATAACGCCAGCGCGCCGTCGTGAGCCAGGCTGATGTGCGGGACGTGAGCGCCGCCGCCGGAGGGCGACAGCGCGGGCTTGCCGTTCGCATCCGGGGCGAACGTCAGCGACTGTGGCTCGACGCCCAACTCGCCGCCCAGGATCACGCGGCGCGCGCCGTGCGCGACGAGGTACCGGTGCCGGTCGCGGTCGCGCAGGAAGTCGGCGGCGTGGGCGAATTCGCCTTCGTCCAGCAGCCTTTCGTAGCTCTCGGCGGTGTCCGGGGCGATGTCGGTGTCGATGATCCAGACGCGGATCCGGTCGGTCATGGGCGCACCGCCGCGGGGTCGATGTCGGCCGGGGTGAGGATGCGGGGGCACAGGCACATGCGGTGGCGATAGCGGTCGCGGAAGTCGGTCGGGCGCAGTGGTGCGTCGTATCGGGTCCCCATGGAGTTCACGTTTCCGAGCGGTGCCGCTCCAAACGCGCCGCCGGACGCCGACCGCGTGGGCGGCGTGACCTGGGTTCGGGACGGGCTGGGGCGCCGGCAGCGATTTGTTGTCAGTAGGTCGCAATAGTCTTTTTCCCATGAGCGAACCTGTCCTTCGCGCGATGCGCGAGAGCGACCTCCCGGCGCTGTTCGGGATCCAGTGCGACGCCGAGGGGCAGGTGATGGCCGCGTTCGCGAGCACGGCCAACGACCGCGAGGCCTATCTGGACAAATATCGCAAAATCCTGGCCGACGAGCGGATCGTGAACGTGGTGGTGGAGGTCGGCGGCGAGGTGGTGGGGAGCGCGGCGGCGTTCCCCCTCGGCGAGGAGATCGACGTGACGTACTGGATCCGGCGCGACCACTGGGGACGCGGCTTGGCGGGCGCGGCTCTGGCGGCGGTGCTGGAGCAGGTGCCGGCACGGCCGGTGTTCGCCTCGACCGCCGGCGACAACGTCGCCTCGCAGCGGGTGCTGGAGCGGTGCGGCTTCAAGCGGACCGGCGAGGAGGAGCGGGCGTTCGCCGAGGCCAGGGGGGAGGAGATTGTGGAGGTGATGTTCCGATTGGACTGAGAGACGAATATGATCGAACTCTGATGAAGAGTACGGGCCCTGCCGCCGGATCCGCCGAGACCGGCTCTGCCGAGACCGATTCCGGGGCTGGTTCGGCCAAGCCGGATTCGGCCGAGTCAGGTTCGGCCAAGTCAGGTTCGGCCAGGACCGATTCCCGGCCCGATGCGGTCAACACCGATGATGCCGAGACCGATGTTGCCGAGACCGGCCCCTCCGGTTCCGCCGACGCCGCCCTGGCCGAGGCCGAGCGCTGGTTCGTCCGGCACGGCGTGCCGCACTTCGTCGAGGAGCGGTACTACGTGCCCGGCCTTCCCGCGTTCCTGCGGCCGTTCGCCGCGGCCATCAGGCTCGCGCGCCTCGGCGCCATGCTCGGCTACTGGACGCTGCGGCGGGTCTTCTCCGAGGTCCGCGAGGTCGGGCACCTGGCGGTGCGGGCGCTGCCGCTGCTCGCGCTGTTCGGCATGGTCATCTTCTTCACCAGGGACTTCTGGCTCATCGCCGCGGCCCTGACCTCCGGCTGGCTGTGGGTGACCGCCGCGTTGTTCGTCGCGCTGATCCAGGCCTTCCTGGTCGCGCGCCTGCCCGAGGAGTTCGGCACGCTGCCCCGGGCCTGCACTCCGGACCACATACGCGCCAGCTGCGCCGCCACCCCGCTGGAGTCCCTGGCCGAAGCCGAGTCCGACCTCACCACCGATCCTGCCCTGGGCCTGGGCCAGCGCCGCAACATGTTCCTGTATCTGCTGCTGTCGCAGACCATTCAGATCAGCCTGCTCAGCTGGATGGTGTTCTTCTTCTACGTCGTCTTCGGCGCCATCGCGATCCGCCCGCCGGTCCTGAAGGAATGGTTCGGGCACGTGCCCGCCGACGCCCGGCTGTGGGGAGTGCGGGTGCCCGGCGTCAGCAGCGAACTGCTCCACGTGGCGGTGATGCTCGCAGGACTGAGCGCACTGTACTTCGCGATCACCGCGCTGACCGACGCGGTCTACCGGCGCGAGTTCTTCGACCGGACGCTGGCCGAGCTCGACAAGGCGATTCACATGCGGTGCGCCTACTTGACGGTGCGCGGCAAGTCTTAAGGCGCGCTCTACTTTCAAACCAGGCCACCTTCAAACCGAGCCGTCGAACTCGGCCTTAAAACCGTGATCCCCGAACCCCCGAACCCCGAGCGCTACTTCAACAACCGCGACATCCGCCGGTCCGCCAAAGGCTTCCCGCCGGTCTGGCACGTCGGGCAGTACTGCAGCGAGGAGTCGGCGAAGGACACCTCGCGGATCGTGTCGCCGCAGACCGGGCACTTCTCGCCGGTGCGGCCGTGGACGCGCAGGCCCGACTTCTTCTCCGACTTCAGGTCCTTCATCGGCAGGCCGCGGGAGCGCTCGACCGCGTCGGTGAGGGTGCTGATGGTCACCTGGTACAGGTCGGCGACTTCCTCCGGGGTGAGCTTCGCGGCGAGCTTGTAGGGGGACATGCGGGCGGCGTGCAGGATCTCGTCGGAGTAGGCGTTGCCGATGCCGGCCAGCACGCTCTGATCGCGCAGGACGCCCTTGATCTGGCGGCGCTCGCCGTCCAGCAGGCCGGCCAGGACCTCGACGGTGAACTCCGCCGACAGCGGGTCGATGCCCAGGCGCGCGATGCCCGGCACGTCGGCCGGATCGCGCACGACGTACACCGCCAGCCCTTTCTTCGTGCCGTACTCCGTCACGTCGATGCCGCTGCCGGCCGGCTCCTCCATGCGGACCCGCAGCGCCAGCGGCCCCTTGCCCGGCCGGGGTGGCGCCGTCGGCAGCTCCTCCTGCCAGCGCACCCAGCCGGCCCGCGCCAGGTGCAGCACCAGGTGTACGTCGCCGATCTGGAAGTCGATGAACTTCCCATGGCGCGTCACCCCGCTGACCACCTGGCCCTCCAGGGCCGACAGCGGCGGGTCGTACGTCTTGAGCGCCTGGATCGCGACCGGCGTGGCCGCCGCCACCGCGTGTCCGGCGAGGTGCTCGTCCAGGAACGCGGCCAGCGCCTGGACCTCCGGCAGTTCGGGCATGACAGCAGTCTGCCCGCTGGCGCCGCGTGGCGCTCGCCGAGGCGGTGCCGAACACCGGAAGGCTTTGCGCAGAACACCCTTTCGATCACCCTCGATATTTGCCACGCTGAGCAAATGCGCCGACTGTGTGCCACGACCGCGCCACTCCTGTGTGCTCTGCTCGCCGTGGTCGCCGCCGTGTGGCTCGGCGCGCAAGCCTCCGACTCGGCGAAGGTCAGGCTGCACGCCGGCCCGGCGACGGAGGCCTTCGACATGCCAATCCACGTCGCCGTCGACGGCTTGTACAAAGGCGAGAAGGTCACGGTTCAAGGACTGTCCCGGGACGCTTCCGGCGGCCAATGGAAGTCCTGGGCCCGGTTCACCGCCGGATCCGGGACGCTGGACCTGGCACGCTCGGTCCCTGAAGCCGGCACGTACCACGTCGCGGACGCCGCCGGTCTCCTGTGGTCGCTGCAGCCTCCCGCCCCGCTCGGTTCGAGCCCGGGGCGCCTCGGCCCCGGCGACCGCTTCATCGTCCAGATGCAGGTGCTCGTCGGCGGCCGAGTCGTCGCAGAGCAGGCCTTGACCCGTTCGGTGCCGCAGCCGACGCAGAACCCGACCGTCGCGACGGCCGGCTTCCATGGCTCGCTCTACCTGCCCCCGAACCTCGCCGCGAGCCCGAACACCCCGGCGATCGTGGTCATCGGCGGCTCCGAAGGCGGTGTGCCGAGGCCGGTGGCCGCCGGGTTCGAGGCAGCCGGCTACCCGAGCCTGGCGCTGGGCTACTTCGGCGAGCCCGACCTGCCGAGCTGCCTGTGCTCGATCCCGCTGGAGTACTTCGCACACGCGGTCGCCTGGCTGCGCTCCCAGCCTGGCTTCGCCGACCGTCCCGTCGTGCTGTGGGGCGCTTCCCGGGGCGGTGAGGGCGCCTTGGTGCTGGCGTCCTACCAGCCGGACCTGTTCGACGAGGTGATCGCGGTCGCGCCGAGCGACCAGATCAACGGCCCCTTCGGCCCTGGTGCGGACCAGGCATCGGCGGCGTGGACGCTGAACGGACAGCCGCTGCCCGCCGCGCCGGACCCGATCCCGGTGTCGCGGATCCGGGTCCCGGTCCTGCTCACCGCCGGAGGAGCCGACATCGTCTGGAGCTCCGCGGTGTACGCGGCCAACGTCATGGCCCGGCTCGACAGCACACCCGGCGCGCCCGCCCACCACTACCTCGCCTTTCCCGACGCCGGGCACGCGATGGCCGGGATCACGCCCTACGTGCCGTACAACACCGCGGTATACGGCGGAACCCCGGAAGCCAACGCCTTCGCCGCCGAGAGCACTTGGCCGCAGATGATCGCGTTCATCAACCGGGCCGAGCGGCATTCCGTGCCCTGACGTGCGCACTCGCGCAATACCCGGTCGCCTCGCACCTGCCGGGTGAAAAATCACGCGCCACGCCAGCGGTTGAGCGCCTCGGCCCGCACCGGCCGCTAGATTCCGGGCATCCAATACGGAACCGGGAGTAGTTGTGCGCAAGTGCGTGTCATTGGTCGCCGTGGCGTCCGCCGCCGTCGGGCTGGCCGCGTGTTCGTCCCCGAGCCAGCACAGGGAGCCGGCCGGGGCGGCGAAGCCGGTCGGTGCGGCGGCCTCGCCGGAGTCCGTGCGGGCCGCGCACGCGGTGCCCGCCGCGCCGATCGCCGCCGCACCGGTCGTGCCCGCGGCCTCCGGCGCGGTCCCGGCGCACGCGGCAGCCGCAGGTGCGGGCCGGAATCCACAGCCGGGGCAGGCAGCCGGGCAGGCAGCCGGGCAAGGAGCCGCGCAGGGAGCCGCGCATGACGCCGCCTCCGCCATCGGCGCGCCGGTGCTGATCCCGTCCGGCACCACCGGCGCCGTCCCGCAGCCCGCGCACCCGCACGCCGCCGGCGGCTCGGCCCGCCCCGCCGGAGCCTCCCGGGCGCTGGCGCCCGCCCTGCCGCGCCCGGCGCCGGCGCCCCCGCAGTCGGCTCAGGGCACGAACATCGGCTACGACCCGAACGCCGCCGCGACCTCGCAGATCATGAACGCCGTCGCCGCCGCGCAGATGGACGGCAAGACCGTGCTGCTGGACTTCGGCGCCAACTGGTGCACCGCGTGCCGGGCCCTGGACAAAGCGATGCACACCCCGAAGGTGCGGTCGGTTCTGCAGCAGCGCTACCACGTGGTGCAGATCGACCTGGGCAACGCCGACCCGGCGCACATGGCGCTGGCCACCCAGTACGACCCCCTGGGCACCTTCGGCATGCCGCTGCTGGTCGTGCTGAACCCCGACGGCTCCGTCCGCGCCGACTCGGCCCGCTCCGGCCAGCCGAAGTACACCGAAGCCGACATGGCCGCGTGGCTGAACCAGTGGGCCGTGCGATGAGGTCTTCCACGGTTCTCACCGTCGCCGCGCTGTCCGGAGTCCCGGTGCTCGCCGCGCTCGCGTTCGCCGCGACCGTGCACAGGCACCCCGTCGACGTCGGCTTCAGCGAATCCGGGGTCGACGTCGCGATGCACCTGTCGCAGGACGGCAGCAAGCTGCTGACGACGTTCACCCCGCAGCGTCCCGGCTTCCACCTGTACAGCGTCGGCCTGCCCGCCGACGGCATCGACGGACTCGGCCGCCCGACGCGCGTGGAGGTCGCCGGGGCGCTGCGCAGCCAGGGGCCGCTGACCGCCGAGTCGCCGGTGCGGATGCTGGCGATGCAGGGCACCGACGTGAGCTTCCCGGTCTACCCCGACGGTCCGGTGACCACCGAGCTGCCGGTCGCCATGGACTCCCAGGGCGGTGCGAAGGTGCTGGTCAGCTATGCCGCGTGCAGCCCGCAGGAGTGCCTGATGCCGGTCAGCTCTCACCCCGTGGAACTGACGGCCACGACCCTGTCCTCCATGCGCGGCTGACCACGCACGGCGCTGCGGGCTCGGTGGGCACGTTCGATGGCCTGACCCCAGTACGTCCCACCGAGCATCAGCGCCGCACCCGCGACGGCCGGCGCCGCCAAATGCTCCCCGCCGAGCGCCACACCGGCCGCCACGGCCCACACCGGCTCGGTCCCCAGCAGCAGGCTGGCCCGGCTCGCCGACGTGCGGCGCACGGCCCACGTCTGCGCCACGAACGCGAACACGCTGCAGAACACCGCCAGATACGCCATCTCGGCCCAGGCGCCGGCGCCGGCGTGCGCCAGCTTCGGCAGCTCGGCGCCGGCCGGGATCGCGAACAGCGCCGTCCCGACGTAGGTCTGCACCGCGGTCAGATTCAGAGGCCTGATGTCCCCGGCCGCGGTGAGGCGCCCGACGAGCGCGACATGCCCGGCCCGCACCACCGCGGCGGCCAGCATCAGCAGGTCACCGGTGCTCGGCGCGTGCAGCCCGCTGCTTCCGCTCATCAGCAGCCCGACCGCGACGATGGACAGGCCCGAAGCGGCGAAGTAGCGCGCGGGCAGCGCGGGGCCTCGGCGGTCGAGCAGCGGGGTCAGGACGATGGTCAAGCTGATGATGAGGCCGGCGTTGGCCGCCGACGTGTGGGCCACGCCGTAGGTCTCGATGATCAGGACACTGGCCTGGGTCACGCCGAGAATCGTGCCCGCACGCAGCTCCGCGCGGTTCAGCCGCAGCTCACGCCGCGCGGCCAGGAACGCCGAACCGGATATCGCCGACAAGGCGTAGCGCGCCAGCAGAACGGCCAGGACCGATGTCGCGGCGGCGGCCGACTTGGCCGCCAGATAGCTGGAACCCCAGACGAACGCGACGAGCAGCAGTGCGATGTCGGTGCGCCGGTCGCTGAGGCGAAGGGGACGGTGATCGGCGGTCAGGGAGGTCGAGGTCACGCGGCCATAGTGAGGGCGCGCCTTCTGTGTAGTCGAGAACGTGATTCTCAACCAACCATGAAGTTTCTCTACACTGTCGGGCCGTACTGTTGACCCATGGACGAACGCCAGCTGCGCATCCTGCGTGAACTCGGCGAGCTGGGCAGCGTCGCCGCCGTCGCCGAGGCGCTGCTGGTCACGCCCTCGGCGGTGTCGCAGCAGCTGCGCCTGCTGCAGCGCGGCGTCCCGGTCCCGCTCACCGAGCGCTCGGGCCGCCGCCTGACGCTGACCGCCGCGGGCCAGGCGCTCGCCGACGCCGCGATCGAGGTCGAGGCGTCGCTGGCCCGGGCCCGGCAGGTGGTGGAGCAGTTCGTGGCCGAGCCGGCCGGGCAGGTGTCGGTCGCGGCGTTCCACAGCGCGGCGCTGGTGTTCTTCCCCCGGCTGCTGCGCGCGCTCGCCGAGCCCGGGTCGCCGCGCTTGGCGTTGGCCGATCAGGACGTCGCGCAGGAGCAGTTCCCCAAGCTGACCCGAGAGTACGACCTCGTACTGGCGCACCGCTTCGACCACGCCCCGCCGTGGCCGCGCACCGTCACGGTCACCCCGCTGCTGCACGAGCCGCTGGACATCGCGCTGCCGGTCGGGCACCACCTGGCGGCCAAGGCGCGGCTGACGCCCCGCGACGTGGCGGCCGAGCCGTGGGTGTCCGTGCACGCGGGCTTCCCGGTCCTGCCGCTGGTCGAGGCCATCGCCACGGCGGCCGGCCGCCGTCCGGAGCTGGTGCACCGGGTCAACGATTTCACCGTCGTCGCCGAGCTCGTCGCGGCCGGCGGCGGCGTGATCGCGCTGCTGCCGCGCTGGACGACGCGTCCGCATCCGGGCGTGGTGCTGCGGCCGTTGTCGGGAGTGCGAGCCCGGCGGCACATCGACGTGCTGCACCGGCCGGAGGCCTCGGTGCGGCGCGCGGTGCGGACGGTGCTGGGGGAGCTGCGGATGGCCGCGGCGCAGGTCCAGGACTGATTCGGGGCGCGGCGATGAGTTTCGGGCGCCCCGCTCGTCTGACTCCATGAGCGGAGCGGCGATGAATGCCGCCCTGGCACGAGAGACCGTGGAGGACTCATGACGAACACCCCGCCGATCGCCGACCTGGCCACCTGGCAGGCGGCGCGCGACGAGCTTCTGGTCCGCGAGAAGGCCCACACCCGCGAGGGCGACGCGATCGCCGCGGCCCGGCGCCGGCTGCCGATGGTGGAGTTCGACGGCAAGGTCGAGGTCGTCGGCCCCGACGGCCCGGTGCCCTTCCTGGACCTGTTCCAGGACCGCGACGAGCTCTTGGTCTACAAGCACATGTGGTACGACGGCGCACCTCACCAGGGGCAGTGCGAGGGCTGCACGCTCGCCGCCTGGCACCTGCGCGACGCCAGCTACCTGAACGCCCGCGGGGTGTCGCTGGCGATCGTGACCACCGGCGCCTGGGCGGAAGTCGCGCCCTTCGTCGAGTTCATGGGCCACCCGCAGCCGTGGTACTCGGTGCGCGGCGTCGAGGAGCCGGTCGGAGGCGAGATGGGCTGCCTGACCAGCTACCTGCGCGACGGCGACCGGGTCTTCATGACCTACTCCGTCACCGGTCGCGGCACCGAGGCGTTCAGCGGCTCCTTCGCTCTGCTCGACATGACGCCGTACGGTCGGCGTGAGGCGTGGCAGGACAATCCGGAGGGCCGGCCGACCGGGAACCAGCCCGGCTGGTTCTGGCGCTCGGACGCCGAGGGGAACGCCACCTGGGGCCCGACCAGCCGTCCGGTGCCGCAGTGGACCAGGCCGGGAGCCACGGCTGAGCAGACGCTGGGACGTCAGGGTCACCACTGTTGATCCGGCGAACCTACGGCTGATCCCATGGCGCATTGCTGATCCCGGCCTGACGCGCGGCTGATCCCGCGCCGGTTCCTGACCGATC
>Ga0207671_10001445_pt1 | contig 27471 bp, 23 predicted proteins | sample KBSC24metaG_FD_184352 | JGI IMG/M metagenome (GOLD analysis project Ga0207671, IMG submission 184352) | Corn rhizosphere microbial communities from Kellogg Biological Station, Michigan, USA - KBS C2-4 metaG (SPAdes) (version 2) | ecosystem: Host-associated > Plants > Roots > Rhizosphere > Soil... | reverse complement strand
CGTCGGCGGCGCGCGCGCCGGGGGGCGCCAGGCTGTCGCTGCGCCCGCCGCTGGCCGTGGCGCCGGCGCCGCACGGCCAGCTCGTCATCGCCGGCTCCTCGCCGGCCTCGACGGGCGGCGGCCAGCTCGTGCAGGGAAGCGCCGGCGGTCCGTTCTCGACGCTGGGCACGCTCGCCGGCGCGGCTTCGCAGAACGCGCTGGCGACGGGCTACCTCGGCGACGTCGCCGCGGCCTCGCCGACGGGCGGCGCCAGTCGGCGCGCGGGCGCGCGCATCGACGTCGAGCGCTACTTCGCGCGCGCGCTGTCGCCGTCGCGCATCGTGCCCGCGCGGGACGGCGCCGTGCAGGCGCTGACCGTCAGCCTGGACTTCCGCACCGACGCGATCGCGGTATGGCGCCAGCGCGGCGCGCTGTACGCGCACGACCTGCCGGCCTCCGGGCGCCCGCAGCCGACGCAGCGCCTGGCCGGCGCCGGGCCCGCGCCGCGCGTCGCGGCGCTGATCTCAGACGACAACCGCGCGATCGTCGCGTGGGCCGACGAACGCGCGGGCACGACCAGCGTGTACCTGGACGCGTCCTCCGAGGGCGTGCGCTTCGGGCGCCCGCGCCTGCTCGAACGCTTCGCCGACCCCGCCGGCCTGGCCTACCCGACGACTTCGCCGCGGCTCGTTCGCCTGAGCTCGGAGAGCGTGATGATGGCCTGGTCGGGCGCCGAGCACGGCCGCTGGGTCGTGCGCACGGCGGCGATCGACCTCAACGGCCTGCGCCGGATCTCAACGGTCAGCGACGCGCACGCCGACTCGCTGCTCAGCGACCTGCAGCCGGGTCCCGACGGCGAGGCGATCGCGCTGTGGACAGAACCGCAGCGCACCGCCGACGGGCGCCTGGACGTTCGCGACCAGGCGCTGCTGGCCGCGCGCGGCATCGACGCGTATCCCGACAGGACGCTCTTCGGCGCTCCCGAGCAGATCGCGCCGCCAGGCGCCAACGACAAAGTCACGCTCGCCTTCGATCCCGCCAGCGACCGCGCGTTCGCGCTTTGGCGCGGCGAAGGCGGGCTGGTGTATTACGCGCTCCGCACCGCCAGCTCCGCGCATTGAGCGCACAAGGTGTGGTGCTGCCGCAGACCTTTTGAGGTCCGATCCAAACTAATCCAATTTTGTCCAAACGTTTGGAAATTATGTTATGCTCCAAATGATTGGACTGATTTGGAGCAATTTGGACATGTATGTCGCTACAGCGCCATCCCTGACAGATCTCTTCGTCGAGCTCAAGGGCGAACGCCTATTCGAGCTGCTGCAGCTGGGCATCAAGGATGACGGGCGAGACTATGTCCACTGGGACAAGCTCCGCCAGCTCGATCCACCGGCGAATCTCACGCACCGAGAGTGGTGGATGCTCATCAAGTTCGCCCGGCAGCAGCTTCTGCGCCCCTTTCCACTCACCGACGCCGACGGGGAGCACTTCTCGTACGGGGTGCCGGACCTCGTTGCGCGTGGGCTGCACTACGTAGATCAGCGTTGCAGTGGCGAGATCGCGATGCCCGAGGTGGTGACCGCCGACGACCAAGCACGCAGCCACTATCTCGTGAACTCCTTGATGGAGGAGGCGATTAGATCAAGCCAGCTTGAGGGCGCCACGACTACGAGGCGTGTTGCAAAGGAGCTGCTCAAGACGGGTCGCGAGCCAAAAGATCGCAGCGAGCGAATGATTCTCAACAACTATCGCGCGCTGCAGTACATGCGGGACGAGATGGATGAGACTCTGACGCCAGAGTCTGTGCTCGAGCTGCAACGCATCCTCACCGAGGGCACGCTGGACCATCCAGACGCAGCCGGGAGACTTCAGCGTCCCGATGAGATTCGGGTTTCCGTCGTCGATCCCAAAACGGGCAAGGTTGTCCACACTCCGCCTCCGGCCGAGCAACTTCCAGAGCGTTTGCGGGCCATGTGCGACTTTGCGAATGAAGGCGAGGCTCCCGATCGGTTCATCCATCCGGTCGTCAGAGCGATACTCCTGCACCTGTGGCTTGCCTTCGACCACCCGTTTGAAGACGGAAATGGTCGAACTGCAAGGGCGTTGTTCTACTGGTACATGAGGACCCGCAAGTACTGGCTCGTCGAGTATTTGTCGATCTCGCGCATCCTCCGTGATGCGCCTGCTCAGTACAGCCGGTCATTCATGTTTACCGAGCATGACGCGCTTGATGCGACCTATTTCATCGTCTATCAGCTTCGGGTTATCCAGCGGGCTATCGACCAGCTTCACGCGTACCTTCGAAAAAAGATCAAAGAGGTCCGTGACGTCGAAAAACTCGTTCGAGGGTCAACCAACTTCAATCAGCGACAGCTCGCGCTTTTGGGCGATGCCCTACGCGATCCCGAAGCGAGCTATAGCTTTACGACGCATGCGACAACAAACAACGTCACGCATGAGACGGCGCGAAACGACCTGATTCCGCTCACCGAGCTGGGCCTGCTAGAGCGGCGGCGCCAGGGCCGGACCTTTAGCTTCACGCCGGTAAAAGACCTCGCGGACCGGCTCAAGACCATTAGCTAAGCCGCGATTGCCCGCGCCGCTTGTCGCGCTCAGAAGATCTGCTTGTAGATCAGAAAGAGGTTCAGCGAGGTGATCAGCACGGCGAGCGCGACGCCGGCGATCGTCGTCAGGCGCCCGTTGACGTGCGCGCCCATGACGTCCTTGCGCATGGTCAGCATCACCAGCGGGATCAGCGCGAGCGGGATGCCGAACGACAGCACGACCTGGCTGAGCACGAGCGCGTCGGTCGGGTTGACGCCGATCGCCAGCACGACCAGCGCGGGCACCATCGTGACGGCGCGGCGCAGCAGCACGGAGATGTTAAGTTTGAGAAAGCCGCTCATGACGACCTGGCCGGCGTACGTGCCGACGCTCGAGGAGGACGCGCCGGAGGCGAACAGCGCGACGGCGAAGGCCAGCGCGGCGAGGCCGCCGACCTGGTTGCCGAAGCCGTGGTAGGCGGCCTGCAGGCTGTCGACGCCGGTGTGGCCGGTCGTGTGAAACAGCTTGGCCGCGACGGCCAGCATCGCCATGTTGACCAGGCCGGCGCAGGTCAGCGCGATGACGATGTCCAGGCGCTCGAAGCGCAGCACGCGCCTGCGCTCTGAGTCGTCGCGCATCGGCATGCGGTTCTTGGTCAGCGCGGAGTGCAGGTAGATCGCGTGCGGCATGACCGTCGCGCCGATGATGCCGACGGCGACGTACAGCGACTCCGAGTCGCCCAGGTGGGGAACGAGCCCGCCCAGCGAGCCGTGCACCGTGGGGCCGATCTTCAGCGTCTCATACAGGAAGCCGAGGAAGATGATGCCCAGCAGCGCCGTGATCGCCAGCTCGAAGCGGCGAAAGCCGTGCGTCTGCAGCTCGAGGATGGCGAAGGCGATGAAGCCGGTCATCACGCCGGCCCACAAGAGCGGCACGCCGAACAGCAGGTTCAGCCCGAGCGCCGCGCCGACGAACTCGGCGACGTCGGTGGACATCGCCATGACCTCCGCCTGCAGCCACATGACCCTGCTGGCCGAGCGCGGGTAGTGCTCGCGAAACAGCTCCGGGAACGTGCGGTCGGTGGCGATGCCGACCTTCGCCGACAGGTACTGAATGAGCATCGCCATCAAGTTGGCGGCGAGCACGACCCACAGCAGCAGGTAGCCGAACTTGGCGCCGCCGGAGATGTTCGTGGCGAAGTTGCCCGGGTCGACGTAGGCGATCGCCGCGACGAACGCCGGGCCGAGCATCGCCAGCGTCGCGCGAAAGCGGCCCTTGGCGAGCAGCAGTTCGAGGTGGCTGGCGACGTGCGGCACGACCGCGCCGCCCGCCGGCACCGCGCCGGCGCCCACGCCTTCGAGCACCGGATCGGGGCGCACCGGCGGTGTCAAGCCGAGACCTCCTGGCGACCGGCGCCACCGCTGCGATCGTCTTGGCGCGACACGGCGGCGGGCTCGGGCACGATGCGCTCGCGGCGCACGCGCTCGGCGCGGCTGTCGGTGGCCGGCTCGCGATCGACCTGCACGCGCATGGCGTGCGCCAGGCGCCCGCCGATCGCCTGCTGGGAGCGCCCGCCGGAGAAGCTGACGAGCAGCGGGCCGCCGAACGGCTGGCGCTCGCGCACGACCAGGGGGTCGCCGGGAGAGATGTCGCGATCGGACAGGTAGCGCAGCATCTCCGGGTCGGCGTCTGAGACGCGCACGAACACGCCCTGCTCACCCTCTGACAGCAGCGCCAGCGGATGCGTCTCCTGCTCGTGCAGCTCGAGCTCGGCGCTGGGGATCGGGTCGCCGTGCGGGTCGAGCGTCGGGTCGCCGAGCTTGGCGGCGATCAGCTGCTCTAGATCCTCGGAGATGACGTGCTCGAGCACCTCGGCCTCGTCGTGCACGCGATCCCACGGCATCTCCAGCGCCTCGGCGAGGAACAGCTCGATCAGCCGGTGGTGGCGGATCACCTCCAGCGCGACCTTGCGCCCGTCGCTTGTGAGACGTACGCCGCGGTAGGGAAGGTGCTCGATCAGCCCCAGCTCGCCCAGGCGCTTGAGCATCGCCGAGACCGAGCCGGGCGTGATCGCCAGGCGCTCGGCCAGCGAGTTCGTCGCGACCGGCTCGTCGCTGCGCGATTGCAGCGTGAAGATGGCCTTGCAGTAGTCCTCCACGGCCGGCGAGCGAGCGTGTTCTCTTGCTGACATGAAACTAATGTTATGGCATGCCAAACATTCTGTCAAGCCGTCCCTGGACTTCCTTGCCGCTGCGCTTTAGGACAGGATGCAGGCCGGATGGACCGCGACTACGAGCTGCAGACGCATCAGGCCGAGGATCGGCACTGGTGGTATCGCGGTCGGCGCAGCGTGCTCGAGCGCGTCGTCGCCGACCTGCGTTTGCCCGCGCGCGCGCGCATCCTCGACGCCGGCTGCGGCAGCGGGCGCAACATGGTCGAGTTCGCGCGCCACGGAACGGTCACCGGCATCGAGCTGTCGCCGACGAGCGTCGGCCTGGCGCGCGAGCGCGACGCGGGCGAGGTGGTCGAAGGGTCGGTGCTGGAGATGCCCTTCGACGCCGACGCGTTCGACCTGGCGGCGTCGCTGGACGTGATCGAGCACCTGCAGGACGACCTTCAGGCGCTGCGCGAGCTGCGCCGCGTGGTCGCGCCGGGCGGCGCGCTGCTGCTGACCGTGCCCGCCTATCAGTGGCTGTGGAGCGGGCACGACGAGATCAACCACCACCACCGCCGCTACACGCGCCGCTCGCTGCAGCGCACCGGCGAACAGGCCGGCTGGCGCCAGGTGCGCACGACGTACTTCAACTCGCTGCTGTTGCCAGCCGCGATCCTGCTGCGCGTGCTCGACCGCTTCAGCCGCAAGACGACCGAGTCGAGCCTGGACCTGTGGGTGCCGCCCGAGCCGCTGAACCGGCTGCTGGAGCTGCCGCTGGCGCTGGAGGCCGCGATGATCGGCCGCGGCGGGCGCATTCCCGCAGGCCTGTCGCTGCTGGCCGTGTTTCGCTGAGCGCGGCCATACCTCCTAATAAAAAGAAAATCCGTTTATCGGCCCTGCGGGCCACGTGCGTGCGCGAGGCGCGACAGCGCCCGGCGTCACAGATCGGCGTCGGCCGCCGCGACGGGGTGATGATGCATGCGAAACGTCCACGCGCGGTTGACCAGGAACGTGACGACCGTGACGATGACCGTGGCGAGGGCCTGGCTGAGCAGCTTCTCGATGCCGGCGTCGTCGACGAACAGGTACAGCAGGCCCAGGTTGAGCCCCAGCCCGCAGCCCTGCACGATGCCCCAGCGCACCGGCGTCAGCGCGTCTCCGACGTGTCCCGCGAACGTCCAGCGGCGGTTGAGCAGAAAGCCGTTGACGGCGCCCAGCACGAAGCCGATCGCCGACGCCGCCAGGTACCACACGCCGAAGACCTTCAGCAGCACCGTGTAGATCGTGAACGCCAGCAGCGTGTTGGACACGCCGACGACGCCGAACTTGACGAACTGCACGAGCATCGGCGCGTTGATGCGCTCCAGCGGCGCCGGCAGGCGCAAGGACGCTCTCTCTGTCTGGTCGCCGTCTGAGGACATTCTCAGACAGGATGAACGATAGATTCATCTCAGGCTTAAGCCATTGTCTGAAAATCAGCGAAGATGCACGCTTGGCCCGACCCGACCGAAGTGAGAGAGCAGATGCCTGACACGGCGCTTCGCACCCCGACGCTGCTCAGCGTCGTCGCCCCGGTGTACGACGAGCAGGAGCTGATCGAGGACTTCGTCGCGCGCGCCTGCGCTGCGGCGGCCGACTATGAGTTCGAGCTGGTGCTCGTCAACGACGGCTCCTCCGACCGCACGCCCGAGCTGCTCGACCAGATCGCCGCACGCGACAGGCGCGTGCGCGTCATCCACCTGTCGCGAAACTTCGGCCACCAGGCCGCGCTGACGGCCGGCCTGGAGCACGCGGCCGGCGACGTCGTCGCGATGATCGACGCCGACCTGCAGGACCCGCCGGAGCTGATCCCCGACATGATCGCCCAGTGGAGCCAGGGCGCCGACGTCGTCTACGCCGTGCGCAAGCAGCGCGACGGCGAGACGGCGTTCAAGCTCGCCACCGCGTCGTGGTTCTACAAGCTGTTCGACAAGCTCGCGCAGGTCGACCTGGAGCCCAACTCCGGCGACTTTCGCCTGCTCGACCGGCGCGCGCTGGACGCGCTGCTGGCGATGACCGAGCGCTCGCGCTTCCTGCGCGGCATGACCGTGTGGGTCGGCTTCAACCAGACGGCCGTCTCCTACGAGCGCGAAGCGCGCCACGCCGGCGAGACGAAGTACACGCTGCGCAGGATGCTGCGCTTCTCGCTCGACGCCATCACCTCCTTCTCGCACCTGCCGCTGCAGCTGGCCACGTACGTCGGCATGCTCTCCGCCGGCCTCGCCTTCGTGGCGATCCCCGTCGTGATCGCGCTGCGCGCCTTCGACTCCTACCTGCCGGGCTTCGGCTCGATCACCATCGCCATCCTGCTGCTCGGCGGCATCCAGCTGATCGCCATCGGCGTCATCGGCGAGTACGTCGGGCGCATCTACGACGAGGTCAAGCACCGCCCGCTGTACATCGTGCGCGACGAGCGCAACCGCCCCGTCCCCCCGGGCGGGCGGCCCGCCGTGCCCGCCGCGCGAGCGGGGCTGGCGGCGCGCGCGACAGAGCGCGTCGGCAAGACAGAGCGCGTCGGATAACGCCGCGCGTGACCGCTCCACAGCGCCGCGCGCGGTGTTGTGAGCGTCGATGAGCCCTGCGCGGCATCGCTTCGTGCGCCATCGCGTTGCGCGTCAGCGCTCCGTGCGCCATCGTCCTGCCCGCGATCGCCCCGCGCGCCATCGCTCCGCCGTCGCGCTGGCGCTGTGCTCGGCGACTGCCTGCGCCTGCGCGTGCTGGGCCGCGGGCGGCGCGCCGCGGGCGCTCGCCGAGGCCTGTGCGGGCGTCGGCTCGGCGCCGTGCCCGTACGCCTCCGCGCAGATCGTCGGCCAGCGCGCGGAGGGCGTGCTGCGCTTCCCCGAGGCCGTCGCCCTGAGCGCCGCCGGCGACGTGTACGTGGCCGACCAGCTCAGCTACGTCGTGCAGAAGTTCTCCGCCACGGGCGCCTTCGAGACCGAGTGGGGCTCCTTCGGCGGCGGCCACGGCCAGTTCGGCCCGATCGGCGGCCTGGCCACCGACGCGGCCGGCGACGTCTACGTCGTCGACTCCAGCCACAACCGCATCGAGAAGTTCGACGCCAACGGCAACTTCATCCTGCAGTGGGGACACACGGGCTCCGACCCCGGCCGCTTCAACTTCGGCTCCTCGCAGGACTACACCAAGCCGCCGGGAGGCGGCATCGCGGTGGCGGGCAACTACGTGTACGTCGCCGACTCCGGCAACAACCGCATCCAGCGCTTCAACCTGCAGGGCGCCGAAGGCATGGAATGGGGCACCAAGGGCTCGGGGCCCGGCCAGTTTCGCTATCCGCGCGGCGTCGCCGCGAACGCCGGCGAGGTGCTGGTCGCCGACGACGACAACCATCGCATCGAGAAATTCGACCCGAGCGGCGCCTATCAGGGCGCGGCCGGCTCGCAGGGGACCGGCGCCGGGCAGTTCGGCTTTCCCTACGGCATCGCGCTGGACGCCGCCGGCAACGCCTACGTCGCCGACGACCTCAACCACCGCGTCGTCAAGCTCAACGCCGACCTGAGCTTCGCCGGCGCCTGGGGCGGCTTCGGCTCGCGGCTCGGCCAGCTGGCCTTTCCGCGCGCGATCGCCAGCGACCCGGCGGGCGACTCCTACGTGACGAACACGGCCAACGATCGCATCGAGATCTACGACCCCGAAGGGCGCTTCGTGCGCACGATCGGCATCTCCGCGCGCGGGCCCAACGCGCTGACGGCGCCGCGCGGCCTGGCGATCGACCCCGCCGGGCGCCTGCTCGTGTCCGACACCGTCGGCGGCCGCCTGGAGCTGTACGCGCCCGAAAGCGACGCCTACGCCGGCCAGTGGACCGCGGCGGGCGGGCACGCCGCGAGCTTCGCCAAGCCGTCGGGCATCGCCATCGACGCGCGCGGCTCGCTGTACGTCGCCGACGAGGGCAACGAACGGATCGTGCGCCTGTGGGGCGACGGCACGTTCCTCTCGGAAGTCGGCGGGCCGGCCGGCCTCGGCGGCGCGCAGCTCAACGGCGCCGACGCCGTCGCCGTGGCGCCGCAGTCGGGGCGCACGTACGTCGCCGACGCGGGGCACAACCGCGTGCTGGTCTACGGCGCCGAAGGCTCGCTGATCGCGCGCTGGGGCGCCGGCGGCGGCAACGGCGCGGCCAGCAGCTCCACGGGCGGCTTCAACCACCCCTCCGGCGTCGCCGTCAGCCCCGCGCCCTTCGGCGAAGACGTGTACGTGGCCGACAAGGGCAACGACCGCATCGTCGAGCTCGGCCAGAACGGCCAGGTGCTGCGCCAGTGGGGCGGGCGCGGCGTCGGCGACGGGCGCTTTCACGCGCCGTTGGGCGTGGCCGTCGACGGCGGCGGCGACGTGTTCGCGCTGGACAGCGAAAACAACCGCGTGCAGGTGTTCGACGCCGCGGGACGCTTCCAGGCCAAGTGGGGCCTGCGCGGCACCGGGCTCGGCGCTTTCTCCCAGCCCGCCGCCATCGCCGTCGGCTGCGAAGGCGCCGTTTACGTGGCCGACACGAACAACAACCGCGTCGAGCGCTTCAACCTCGCAGAACCCAAGCCCACCGGCTGCCTGGCGCCGGGCGCGTGGCCGCCGCCGCTGGACGTCGCGCCGGTGCTGCGCGTCGGACTGCCCAGGCGCAGCGGGGTGCTCGCCCGCCGCGGACTGGTGCTCAGCGTCGCCTGCCAGCGCGGCTGCAAGGTGCTCGTCTCGGCAACGCTCTCGCCGGCCGCGCGCCGCGGCTCGGTGGCGCTGGTCGCCGCCGCGCGCACGCTGCCGCGCGCGACCAGCGTGCGCGTGCGCCTGCGCCTGGGACCGCTCGGCCTGCGCCGGCTGCGCAAGGCGCTCGGCCGCAAGGCCGGGCTGACCGCCCGTGTCAGCATCGTCGCCGCCGGACCCACCGGCCGGCGCACTACGGTTAATCGAACCTACTCCGTGCGCCGATAAGGAGCCCATGAGCACGAGCAGTTGGCAGGACGACCAGCCGGGCATGTCGAGCATGGACCACCGGCGCGAACGCGTGCGCATCGAGACCGGGCGCCACCGCATCGAGGGCGTCATGACGCTCGCGCGCGACGGCTACCGCAGCCGCGTCTCCGACGTGCTCAACGCCTCCGAGCGCGACTTCCTGACGCTGACCGACGTGACCGTCTCGCCGCTGGAGGGCGGCCCGGTCGAACTGCACGAGTACCTCACGCTCGCGCGGCGGCACATCGTCTTCGCCGTGGCAGCGTCCGATCCGCAGGACTGAGCGGCGCGGGCGCTCGCCGAGCGCGCCGGGACGCGCCTGCCCGACGCTTGCGACCCGGCTTGCGAGGCTCGTACATGCGTCCGCGGCTTCGCGCGGCGAGCGCTCGGGGTATGGCTTACTTTCGATATGTCCATGCTGTTGGAAGGCAAACCTTCAGAGCGCACGGACACGCCCGGCGAACGCGCAGCACAGCCGCCGTGGGCGACGACGCTCGCGCCTTCGCGCGCAGCCGACCAGGCGGCGGCCTCGCGCCTGCTGGCGTATCTGCCTGTGGCGTTCGTGGCGACGGGGCTGGTGATCGTGCTGCCGGCCGCGCTCGTCGCGGCGTTCGTGCCGCACAGGGGCGTCGCGATGACGATCGCCTCGGCGGTCGTCGCCGTCGCCGTCTCGCTCGCGATCGCGACGGGCGCGACGGCGCTGTGGAAGCGACAGCCGTACTCGCGCGACGTGATCTTCGCCGACCTGATGCTGTGGTGCTGGTGGCGGCGCTACCGGACCGAGCGCCGCCTGTCACAGGCGCGCGAGCTGTTCGAAGCGGCCAGGCGCGCCGGTCCGCGTGTGAACATCGAGCTGCTGCTCGGCCTCAGCCGGCTGCTGCAGGCGCGCGACTCCCACCTGCACGGCCACAGCCAGCGCGTGGCGCGCCACGCCGCGCGCATCGCGCGCGCGATGGGGCTGTCCGAGCAGGAAACGGCGAAGATCAAGACCGCCGCGGAGGTTCACGACGTCGGCAAGCTCTACACGCCGCGCGAGATCATCAACAACCCGCGCCGGCTCACGCAGGCCGAATACGAGATCGTCAAGCAGCACGCCGCCTGCGGCGCGGAGATGCTGACGGTGGTCGGCGACCCGGAGATCACGGCGATGGTGCGCCATCACCACGAGCGAATCGACGGCCGCGGCTATCCCGACGGGCTGGCCGGCTCGGCCATCCCGCTCGGCGCCCGCATCATCGCCGTCGCCGACACGTTCGACGCGATCAGCTCAGAGCGCGCCTATCGCCCGGCCATGGCGCAGAAGGCCGCGCTCGACACGCTCGACGCCGAGGCCGGAGCGCAGCTCGACGCGGACGCCGTGGCCATGTTCAAACAGGGCTACTGCGCCCGTCGCTCCGTCGCCTGCTACGCGTTCGGCGTCACGGGCTGCGAGCGCGCGTTCGCGGCGCTGCAGTCGCTGACCTCGCACCTGGGCGTCGGCGGCGCGTCGGTCGCCACGCTCGTTCCCGCGCTCGGCGCCGCCGGCGCGCTTGCCGTCTCCCCCGGCCTGTTTCGCGTCTCGCGCGACGCGCAGCCCGCCGCCGGCGCCTCGGCGCTGGTGCAGCCGCTGACGGCCGACAGCGCGGGCGCGAGCGCGGCGTCGCCGGGCGAAGGCGCTGCGGGCGCGGTCGGCGATCGTTCGCCGGGTTCGCACAGCGATGCGCCCAGGGTGCGCGCGGGCATCGACCCGCCGACGCGGACCCGGCGCACACCCACGGGCGCCTCTCCCGCCGCGGGCGCGCCGACGCCCGCCGGCGTAGGCGCGGGCGCGGATGGCGTCGACGGTTCGGGCGGCGCCGGCGGCGACAGGGGCTCGGGTCGGCGCTCGACGCCGCCGCCCGTGGCCAAGCCGCAGCTGCTGCCACCCCGCGGCAAAGCGCCCGAGGTCCCCACGCCGCCGATCCCGCGAATCGCCGTCTCCGAAGCGACGACGCCGTCCGTCACGATTGCGAGCGTCGGCACGCCGAGCGTCAGCACGCCGAGCGTCAGCACGCCCGCCGGCGCCGTGCCGAGCTTGACCACGCCGGGCGTCAGCGTGCCCGGCGTCGGCCTGCAGGGCGCCGGCGTGCGATAGGCCCGGCCCGAGAGCTGCAATCGGAGGTCTGGCGAGGCGACTGGCGGTGCGCGCTCGTCGCTTTGACCAAAGAGGCCTTGCGTCCTGCGGCATGGAGGGCTTCTTCGACCGGCTCTCGTCGCTCACCGAGTTCGACCTTCGAGCGTTTCGCGCCGCTGCCGCAAGAACGCGGCATGGAGGTCGTCGGGTCGAGGCTGGCCGAATCCGACCCGCTCCAGTCGTCGCCGTCCTGCGCCCCTCGTGACGCGAATCGGTTACCGTCGCCGTGCAGTGCAATGGGGCGGCAAGGAGGAGCGAGCATGGAATCCAAGGCCATCGACCCGGTCGACTTCCGCGCGGCGCAGCACAAGCACTGGGACTCCGCTGCGGTGGGATGGAAGCAGTGGAGCAGGTTCAATGACAACGCGGACCGGCACATCAGCGAACGGCTGGTGGAGCTCGCCGGCGTGCAGCCGGGAAGCCGAGTCCTCGACGTCGCAGCCGGCTATGGCGAGCCGGCGCTGACCGCCGCGCGTAAGGCCGGCCGGGAGGGCCGCGTGGTGGCCACGGACATCTCCGCCGTGATGCTCGCATTCGGGCGTGAACGCGCGGCGGCGGCCGGCTTGGACAACGTGGAGTTCGTGGAGTCCGACGCCTCCCGCCTCGATTTCCCGCACGCGAGCTTCGACGCCGCCGTCTCGCGCTGGGGAATCATCTTCGAGCCTGACGCGGAGGCCACCGCGGGGCGCATCCGAAACTTCCTCAAGCCGCGCGCGCGGATGGCGATCAGCTCGTGGGGCGAGCCCGATCGGGTTCCCTTCCTCTCGATTCCTTTCAGGACGACGATGGAGCGGCTGGACGTGCCACCGCCCCCGCCCGGAACGCCCGGGCCCCTCTCCCGGCCCACCCCCGCCGCCATCGGCGGGCTGCTCGAAGGAGGCGGGTTCTCGGAGGTCGCCGTGGAGCAGGACGAGGTCATCTTCGAGTTCGAGTCCGCCGAGCACTTCACCGCCTACGTCAGGGCGATCGCCGCCCCCATCCGGGCGATGATCGAGCAGCACGCGGGCGAGGCCCAGGAGGAGGCCTGGGACGCGATCACGCAGGCCGCAGCGGATGCGAAGGGTGGCTCCAAGCCGTTGAGCTTCTCCAACGTGGTGCTGCTCGCCTCGGGTTCCGCCTAGCGCTCAATGGCTCTCCATGAGTGGCGGAGAATGGAGCGGAAGGTGCCGCGTGGGATCTGCTTGGCACCGGCAGGAACGATGACCGTGAGCTTGGGGGTGGCCGGCCATGCGGTACTTGACGTGGCTGCCTCGCCGAGAGACGAATGCAAAGCCCGCGTGTTCGAGGGCCACGATGATCTGCTTCGACGAGTAGAGCTTAGGCGGCACGCTTGAGCGTCAGCGTGCGGACCTCGGGGGGAGTCAACGGAGTAGCGTCACTGGCCGGGGCATCCTCGAAGTAGAGCTCCAGGGCCTCCTTGAGATTGGCTACGGCCTCAGCCTTGGTGTCGCCGAAGCTCGACACGTCTACATTGAGGCACTCGACGAAGTCGAGCTACATCTCGACAGCGAGGACGCCTCGCTACGTGATGGACGACGCGAGCGCACGATTTTCCTGATGCGTCTGGGCTATCCCGAGCAAGGCATGGTGCTCATGAACGGCGACAGCGTTATCCGCCCATGGATGGAGCTTCGCACTGCCTATATTCACGGCTGCTACCAGGCCTCGTTGCTCATCGGACAGTCGTTCTTGCGAGCGCTTCCTTGTCCGGCTCCACGCATTTGTTCATCGGCGCTTTGGGATCGGTCCCCTAGTAGAAGTCCTCAATGGCTTGAAAGATTCCGCATCCATCAATCCCGATCAGTTGGAGATCGACATTTAGCTCGTCGAGGCGACGGAGAGGGCAGCGGCGGCCATCAACTGCGCTTCTCATTGTCCTCTCAGGACAGAGCAAGAACCAATGAGAGTGCTTCGTCCACTCCTCGCATCTCGCTCGCGCTCAGGTGTCCCTCGAAGTCATCGAGCCGACGCACGTCCAGCGCGCGCAGTTGCTCCACCATCACTCGCGTCGGCTGGCCGGCGATGTCGATCTCGGGTCGGAAGCTCGCCGTCCGCACACTTTGGGAAGTAGGCGCAACGAGCACGGTCGAAAGCCCGAGGAGCTCATCTGCCTGGACAAGTACGGCATAACGAACCCCGTGCTGCTCATGCCCGCGGCGCTGAGGCAGCCGTACGCGGTAGACATCGCCGCGCGTCACTCAGGCCACTCGGCGCCGATTGCGTTCATGTCGGCCATCACGTTGCTGCGCGCCGCGCGGTCATCCGGATCGTCTGCGAGCGCCGCAACCTCCGCCGCAAGTCCTGATCGCCTCCGCTCGCGCTCAGCCGTCTCGGAGATCGCCTGGCGGGCGGCCTCCGCGCGAGTGAGCCCCCTCTTTCGAGCAATGTCCTCCAAGGCGCGCCAACCGTCGTCCCCTAGACGCAGTGAAAGCGGATGGGAGGCGAAAGCCATCAAAGAAGCGTAGCGCATATTGCACTACGCCTGATGGACTCGTTGATGAGGTCAGGCACCCACCAAGCAGGACCAGCGCCTGGGATGTCCCGACACGGAGGTTTCGAACAACGTCAATCAGCCCGGCCAAAACGGGGATCGTGGGAAAGTCCTCGAAATCTCCCTGGCCCTTGATCCGGCGCCTGCATGAGGAGCGTTTCCGACAGATCTCCCGCTAGGAACCCACGATCGGCGGCTTCAACAGCCTCGGCCGTCGATATTGCAGGCTCGCAGTCAGGCGCTGCGAAGCAGGTCTGCGACTACTTCGGCAGGCCGCTGGTGACGACGCGCTGCGAGCTGTTGCAACCGCTCGGCGTCCTCGTCCTCGACACCGACGACGATCGTCAGTTTGGCGTCGGGATTTCCGACATGTGCCTCGACATATCGAGGATCGACCGCCGTCAGGTCGGAGTCGAAATCGCCCGGACCGGGATCAGGATCTGTCCAAGGATCGTGCGCCATGTTCATCTCCTAAGGAGTTTACGCTCGCGCGGCGAGGAATCCCATCCCGTCACGATCAGCCAGGTTGTCGGGTCAATCGTCTGCTCGATGACCAGTGTCAGGACTCGGCCGCCATCGGTGCGACCGATGAGCAGTCGGCGCTTGCCGGCGGACGCACTACGCGGGTTGCGCACAAGGACATGGGGATTGCGAGGGATCTGGCGTGCATCGTGCGTAGCGATGCCGCGAGCCCCGAGCTTGTCGATAGCCGCCTCCGTCGCAAGCAGCTCATTGATGAGATCGGGCACGCACGAAGCATGACCAGCGCTTGGGATGTCCCGGTAAGTCGATTTCGAACAACGTCAATCGACCCAGCGAAAACGGAGAGGGCGGGATTCGAACCCGCGATGGAGTTTGACCCCCATACTCGCTTAGCAGGCGAGTGCCTTCAGCCTCTCGGCCACCTCTCCGGGTTGCGGGCCAAGTCTAGAGCTTGATCGTCCCAGCCCACGCGAACGATGTTTGCGCGGGGGCTGATCGGGCAACCGAAGAATGAGCCGATTGACTCGGTATCGGGGCGCACGACGAGTGGCGCTTTGTGGCATCGCTCGGCGTGCGCTCACGCGTGCACGTCCTTCGGCTCCCTCAAGAGGGCCGGCGCGTCGCGCGAGCTGGCGATCCGGGATCGTCGTGGTTGGATGGCACGAAAACGGGAATCATCATGGTGAGAGCTCACGAACGAGGAGGTAAGCCCATGCGCACGGCTCGTTCAACCGCCGCGATCAGCGGGCTGCTGATCGCGCTGCTCGCTATCTGGGGCGCCCTGATCCCCTTCGTCGGCCCGTACTTCGACTACGCCTTCGGCGTCAATCAGACCTGGCACTACACCGCCGACCGTCTGTGGCTGGACATCCTCCCCGGCGTCGTCGCGGTGGTGGGAGGCCTGGTCTTGCTCGCCTCCTCCAGACGCGGCGTGCTGCTGTGGGGAGCGTTGCTGTCGCTGATCGCCGGCGCGTGGTTCGTCGTGGGACCGGCGGTCAGCCTGACGTGGGAGAGCGCCGCCGGGCCGATCGGGCGCCCGTTGTTCGGAAGCACGCGGCAGATGCTCGAGCTCGTCGGCTACTTCTACGGACTGGGCGCGCTGATCGTGGCCTTGGCGGCATTCTCGCTCGGGCGCGTCTGGACACGCTCCGCATTGGTCGCCGACGAGGCGGTCGCCACGCAGCCGACGCCGGCGCCGGAGCGGGTTGACGCGGGCGCGGATTCAACGGCGCCGCGCGCAGCACAGGAGCCAGCGCCGGCGCGTCGAGCGCCGTGGCGATCGCGGCTTCTGCGACGTCGCGGGCAGACGGCTCCTCGCGAGCGTCGCCCGGTCGAGCGCCAGCGGTAGGTCAGCGATCGATCGGCGTCGAAATGAAGGCTCCAAGAGAAAGGCAAGCCCATGCGCCTTCCGGTCCAGTCCGAGGATGACGCCTTCCGCTCGGTCGTGGCCATCGCAGCGCTCGCCGCGATCTGTCTCTTGTTCGGCTACCTGACCGAGCCGCTGGTCGCGCTCGTCTTCGCGTGTGTCGTGCTGGCGGGCGCGCTCGGCTGGACGCTCGCACGCAAAGCGCCCGGGTCGTCGCTGCGCGAGGCCGAAGCCGAGGGGGGCCGCGAGGACGATGCTCGGCACGTGCTGCTGATCGCCAACGAGGCGCCCACGTCGGGGCAGCTGCGCACGCAGGTCTTCCGGCGCGCCCAGTCCAAGCCGACGCTCGAGGTGCACGCGCCGGTGCTGCAATCGAGGACGCATTTCGTGACGACCGACATCGATCGTGAGACCGCGCAAGCGCGTCGCCGGCTGCAGAGGATCTTGAGCGCGGCCCACGAGGAGGGGCTGGTGGCAGACGGTCACGTTGGCGATCCGATCGATCCGATCGCGGGGGTCGAGGACGAGCTGCGTCGTCATCGCCCCGACGAAGTGATCATCACGACGCATGCCGCCGGGAGCGTCAGCTGGGTGGAGTCAGAGCTCGTGCAGCGTCTGACCTCAGAGCTCGAGAAACCGGTCGTCCAGGTCGCGGTCGATGGAGGGCACGGCGGCGGCGAGACCGGCGGCTGAGCTCCGATACGCTGGCGCCGAGTGAACCTCGAGCGGAAGGAGAGCACCATGCACGCAATCGTGCTGCAGGTCACCCTCAACGACGTCGAGGCGGCTACGAAGGCGCTTCACGAGCAGGTCGTGCCGCGCGTCTCGGGGTCTCCGGGGTTCGTCGCCGGCTACTGGATCAACCTCTCCGGGAACCGCGGGACGTCGGTGTCGGTGTTCGAGTCCGAGGACGCCGCGCAGGCGCTCGCCGGCCAGATTCAGCCGCCGGGCGACTTCGTCAGCTTCGACAGCATCGACGTCGGCGAGGTCGTCGCGAACGCGTAGCCGTCGAGCAAGACCAGGGCCGCTGCGTCGGTATGCACCTCGCTCGCTCACGTTTCGGGCGATTTGGCGCGATCCACTAGCCTTCGACGGCGGTCGCTCGGAAGGGTGGCAGAGCGGTTGAATGCGACGGTCTTGAAAACCGTTAGACGGGCAACCCCCGTCTCGGGGGTTCGAATCCCCCCCCTTCCGTAATTGTTGTGTCTCGGGACATGCTGGACGCATGTCTCGGGAGACGCTGGACAGCTTAGGCGGCTGTGATGCGCTGGTAGGTGCGGCTGGGGGTCCAGGGTGAGCTGGCGTAGCAGCTGCCCGTCGAGGTCGATGACGCGGATCTGCAGGTCGGCGATCGACTTCCTCGCACATCGTCCGAATGAATTCCTGACAGGCGTCTTCGAACTGGATGCTGAGATCGCCGCCGCCAGGTTGCGCGTGCTCGCGCTTGTACAACACCAAGGGGAAGAGTCTCGAGCGCTTCGGCTCGATTGCCCGTCATGCGTTGGTCTTGGAGCGGTGGCCTCGGTTATGTTGACTCGATGCCCAAGCAGTCCCAGCAGCAATCGCATGCCCTGGAAGGGGAGCGCGTGCGGCGCCTGCGGCTACGTGCAGATGGACAGCGGCCGCTGTCCGTGAATCTCAAGGAGACGATCGCGCTTACGCGCAAGCTGCACGAGCTGCGCGACTCCGCGCAGCGTGCCCGTTGAGCGCTCCGTCGTTCGACCAGCTTCTCGCCCGACTCGTTCAGGCGGATGTTCGCTTCGTCGTAGTTGGCGGCTTGGCGCTGGGATCGTGGGGCGTTGTACGGGGAACGAAGGACTGCGACATCGTGCCCGACTCGGCGCCGGAGAACCTCGACACGCTCGCCCGCGTCGCGGTCGTGCTCGGCGGGCGCGTCCAGAACTGGGGCAGTCGTTGCTCGGTTCGGAGCATTCCATGAAGAGGGCCGCCGGACGTCCACGTGATCTCGTCGACCTGGAAGATCTCGACGCCGCCCAGCCGCGCCAGGATTGAGCCGGGTCGACTCGCCAACTCTTGCAGGGTCCACACGACACGAACGGCCGACCGGCGCGCCACGGTGAAGACGCGTGCTGCGCCGACGAAAGCGCGCCGGCCATACCGCTGACGGGTATACGCTCCCGCCGATGACCTGCATCGCCCTGGACACGCTCACCTGGCCGCAGGTGGAGGCGGAGATCGCCGCCGGTCGTGACACGGTGGTCGTCGCCTTGGGAGCGACAGAGCAGCATGGACGCCACATGCCGTTGGCGACCGACGCGCTGGTCGGCGATCATCTCGCTCGCACGGTGGCCGACCGGCTCGACGCGTTCCTCGCGCCCACGCTGAGACTCGGCTGCTCCGAGCACCACGTCGGCTTCGCCGGGACGATGTCGCTTGCCGAGAGCACCTTCCACGCGATCGTCAAAGACCTCGTCGGCTCGCTGCTGCGCGGGGGCTTTCGGCGAATCGTGCTGCTGCCCACCCACGGCGGCAACTTCGGCCCGCTCGCCGCCGCGATCGCGCAGCTGGAGAGCGCGGAGCGGGCCCACGTCGTCGCGCTGACCGACCTCGGCGTGCTCTTCGAGATCGCGCAGATCGGCGAGCGGGAGTTCGGCGTGCCGCTCTCAGAGGGCGGCCTTCACGCCGGCGAGTGGGAGACCTCGCTGATGCTCGCGATCCATCCCGAGCTGGTGAGCATGCAGAGCGCCGAGGCCGGGTTCACCGGGGACCTGCAGGAGGCGGTCGCGTCGATGTTCGCAGGCGGCGTGGCGTCCATCTCCGCGAACGGCGCGATCGGCGATCCCGGCCGCTCCAGCGCCGGGCACGGAGAGCGCTACTGGAGCGCCGTCGTGGATCTCGTGCTCGAGCAGATCGGCGCGGCGGACGGTCCGTCTGCCGGCTGAGCGATCGGCGCCTTCAGCCGGCTGAGCGACTGGCGCCTTCAGCCGCGCAGGCGCACCGGCAGCGTCTTGAGCTGATTGGCGAACGGCGATTCGACGTACTTGGGCGTGTCGGCTATCCGCATGTCCGGGAAGCGCGCCAGCGTCTCCTCGATGAGGATTCGCAGCTCCAGGCGCGCCAGCGCCGTGCCCAGGCAGAAGTGCCGCCCGCCGGCGCCGAACGCCTGGTGCTCTGGGTTGCGCGTCACGTCGAAGCGATCGGCGTCCTCGTAGCGTGTCTCGTCGCGGTTGGACGACGGGTACCACATGACCAGCTTCTCGCCCTCGCGAATCGGCTGGCCGTGCAGCTCGGTGTCGCGGGTCGCGGTGCGGGCGAAGTGCCCGAAGGCGGGAAACATGCGCAGCGACTCCTCGACGACCGCCGGCACCAGCGACGGATCGTCAAGCACGAGGCGTCGCTGGTCGGGGCTCTCCATCAGCGCGCGCATGCCGCTGCAGTAGGTCGCCTTGGTGCTGTCGTTGCCGGCCGCCATCAGCAACACGAAGCCCATGACGATCTCGTGGTCCTCCAGCCGCTCGCCGTCTATCTCGGCGTGCACGAGCACGCTCGTCAGATCGTCCGTCGGCGACGCGCGGCGCTCGGCGATCAGCTTGCCACAGCGCTCGAACACCTCGGGCACGTCGCGCTCGATCACGCTCTGCGTGCCCTCGGGCGTCGCGTCCGGGTCGCCCGCGCCGACGAGCGTCGCCATCAGCCGCGCCCACACGACGTCATCGTCGGGCGACAGCCCCATGAAGCTGCCGATCACGCGCGCGACGACCGGCTGTGCGACGTCGTTGACCAGGTCGCACTCGTCGCGGGCATCGAGTCCGTCGAGGACCTCGACCGCGATCGCGCGGATCGCGTCCTCGTGCTCGGCGATCCGCTTCGGGGTGAACCCGCGCTGGAACAGCGCCTTCAGGCGATCGTGCTTGGGCGGGTCCATGCCGATGAACATCGCCTGCTGCAGCTCCAGCGGCAGGATCGCGTTCTTCAGCGCCGTGAATCCGCCTATCTCCGAGGAGAACGTCTGCCAGTCGCGGCTGACCTCGAACACGTCGTCGGCCGTCGTCACCGACCAGAAGCCGTCCTCGTCGGGGTACTCGGAGATCCGCTCCGACCAGTGCACCGGACACTCGGCGCGCATCCGGCGAAACAGCTCGTGCGGGGGGCCGTCGCAGAAATTGGCGCGATCGCCCACGAGCACACGGTCAAGCGGCTCCTGCTCCCGGCTGGTGCTGGCCATGAGGTCCCTCCCCCTTGCAGCGCTGGATCGTGCTTCGATCCTACACGTACGTCCACTGCGCGTTTCGCCTGCCGGGCGATGGGTAGACCAACGACATGCCCCTCGGAACATCGATATTCCTCATCGCCGTAGGCGCCATCCTGCGCTACGCGGTGACGGCCACTGTCTCCGGCATCTCGATCACGACGATCGGGCTGATCCTGATGATCGTCGGGGCGCTGGGGCTGGTCCTGTCGCTGCTGTACATGACGACGTGGCGTTCGCGCGAAGTGCGCGAAGCGCCTGTCGTGCGCGAGCGCGTGGTCGAGCGCGAGCCGTACTAGAGCCGTCCTGCGCCCGGCGCTGTGAGAGCCGAGCGCGCGGCGCGCGAGACCGACGTGCGACCCGACGCAGGCCAACCGCGCTAATCCGTTCTTTATCGCCCGCCGGTTCAATGTCTGGTGAAATCCGGCCCGAGCGGGAACGGCGCCAGCGGCAGGCGGGAGGCGGCCGCGGCCCCGCCGTCGACGGCCTACGATCAGAGCGCGTATGGAGAGCATGGGCCCCGAGGGGGATCGCAAGGTCAATCGCCGGACGTTCGTCAAGCGCGGGGTCGCCGCGGGCGGACTGCTGGCGGGCGCGGGCTTGGGCATCGGCCGCCTGGCCGACGCCACCGGCGACTCCGGCTCCAGCGCCGGCGCCGCGAAGGCGCCCAACAGGCCGTTCTCGGTCGACCCGCGCCACCCGAACATCCTGGTCATCCTCGTCGACCAGATGCGCTTCCCGACGTGGTTCTCGCCGCTTGGCGACGGATCGGGGCTGCCGCCGAACCTCGCGGCGCTGCGCAAGGACGCTGTCTCGTTCTCCGGCCACTACACCGCCGCCAACGACTGCACGCCCGCGCGCTCGACCCTGCTCACCGGGCTGTACACGCACCAGACGGGCTGCATGATCACCGGCGGCAGCACGCTGGACCCCGGCTTTCCCACCTGGGGCACGATGCTGCGCCAGCAGGGCTATCGCACCCACTGGTACGGCAAGTGGCACCTGGCCCACCGCGACGGAAAGTGGAACAGGCGCCGCGGAGAACGGGCGATGCAGCGCTACGGCTTTCACGGCGGCACCTACCCGTCGCCCAACGGCGCGCCGGGTCAGGGCTGGCGCCTGGACGGGCGCATCGCCCGCCAGTTCGCCAAGTGGTTCGACGAGGAAGGCGGCGCCGGCCCGTGGTGCACGACGGTGTCGTTCGTCAACCCGCACGACATCGCCTGGTGGTATCTGTGGAGCAACCGCGTGCGCGCCGAGGTCAGCGCGCGCCCGGTCGCGCAGTCGCTGCCGGGCAACTTCGAGACGCCCGAGCTGCTGGCCAAGCGCAACAAGCCCGTGCTGCAGCGCTCGCTGCAGGACACCGCGGCGGCGTCGTTTGGCCCGGTTCCCTACGAAGGCCCGGAAGCGGCCCAGCTGTGGATGCAGTTCTTGAACCTCTACGGCAAGCTGCAGCGCGAAGTCGACGTGCACATCGGCCAGGTGCTGGCGGCGCTGAACAGCCGCCCGAAGGTCGCCGCCAACACGGTGATCGTGTTCACCTCAGACCACGGCGAGTACGGCGGCTCGCACGGCCTGCGCGGCAAGGGCGCCGCGGCTTATGAGGAGGCGCTGCGCGTGCCGCTGCTGGTCAAGGACAATCGCGGCGAGCTCACGCAGGCGCCCGAGACGACGCGCAGCCAGCTGACCTCGAGCGTCGACATCGCCCCGCTGCTGCTGACGATCGCCACCGGATCGAACGCCTGGCGCGGCGAAGCGCACTACGACCACCTCGCCTCCCGCGCCGACCTCGCCGCGATCCTCGCCAACCCCGACGCGCCCGGCCGGCCCTACGTGTTGCACGCGACCGACGAGACGGTGACCGAGTACGCCGTGGAGTCCTACGCCGCCGACGCGCCGCTGCACGTCGTCGCGCTGCGCACGCAGGAAGCCAAGTACGCCACCTACTCGACGTGGCGCCAGGGCGGCATCGAACCGCTCAGCGACAGCGACGAACGCGAGCTGTATGACTACAGCACCGACTCCGGGCGACTGGAGCTGCACAACAGCGCCGGCGAAAACGACCTCGAGAGCAGCCTGCGCGCAACGCACGAGCAGGCCTTCGAGCAGGAGCTGCGCGGCCCGCTGCCGCCGCGGCTGAACGCCGCGCGCGCGCGTGGCTTCGCCGACTACTTCGACGTCGCCAAGAACGCGGCCAACAACGCAGCTCTCGCGCGCGAACGCCGCGCCGAACGCTACTTCGAAGGACTCGAGGAACAGGGCGGCGTGTCGGCGGGCGAAAGCCGCCTCAAGCGGCTCAGATCCGCTTCGCGCGCGAGACGCCGATGACGGCGCCCGACGCGTCCAGCGCCTGCGTCTGCACATAGCTTCCCGGCGACGCCGCCGCTACGGAGATCGCGGTCTCGAAGCCGGCCCGCGGCGCCTGCCCGGCGACCGCCAGGGCGCTCGGCGACGCTCCCGCCAAGACGCGCCAGGAGGCGACGTCGGTCGCTCCGTTCCAGCTGGCATAGACGGTCGCGCCGCGACCGGACTTCGACCGCACGGCGGCGAGCGCCGGCGGTTCTGAGGGACTGGCGCTCCACGCCAGGCGATACGCGCGATAGGACTCATACGACGCCGGCATGTGCGCGTCGAACAGCAGCTTGCCGCCGGCGCTGAATTCAGAGATATAGGGAACCTCGCCCCAGCCGACCATCCAGGCGCCGCCGGCGAGCGCCTGCACGTTGCCCTGGCTGCCGGCGACGAGCGCCTTGCCCGGATGAACGTCTGAGCGCACGAGCGCCGCCGTCTTGCGCTGCGCGTCAAGGCGCACCTCGATCGCGCGCGACTGCGGGTGCACGGCGGGCGTGGCGCCGTTGTCGAAGAAGGTGATCGTGCCGTCGGGCTGTTCGCGCGCGTCGTGCTGCCACGCGGTGGGCGTGGCGCCGCCCATGCGAAAGCTGCTGTGCTTGCCCCCCAGCGTCCAGCGCACGCGACCGCTGCGCGCGTCGACGTCGTAGGCGGCCCAGGTGTTGCGCGCGTCGACCAGCAGGTCGCCGTCGCTTTTGACGTCGACGGCATTGATGTGGAAGTAGTCAAACGGCGTCGTGCGGCTCGAGTGCTTGGCCGAGGCGTAGGAGTCCGACAAGGCGACGTGGTCGAGGCTGTGCCACTCATACATCACCAGACCGGTCTTCAGGTCGATCTGCTGAAGCAGCGTGTCGGCGACCGCCGCGTCGCGCGGACCGCCGACGCTGGAGAGGTCGCAGTCGATGCCGTCGTAGACGGTGATCAGCGCGGTGCCCTGCGGCGTGATCTGGAATTCGTGCAGGTCGGGCTGGTAGCCGTTGCCGGCGCGCACGACGGCGAGCTGTCTGTAGGAGCTGTCCATGATCACCTCGCCGGCCTTGCTCTGCCCGCCGGCGACCAGCGGGTCCTGCCACCAGGTGAGCACGGGCTTTCCTTCGTAGGACTGCACGCGGAAGTCAGATGCGCGCGTGCCCGTCGGCGACAGCGCCTTGAACCAGACCAGCGAGCCGTCTTCGGCGAGGATCATCGGCCCGTACTGCCCCGGCCCGGAGTAGGGCGCGACGAAGATGTCGCCCGGCGCCGTCCCTGCGGCGTGCGTCGTCACGGCCACGGCCGGCGGCTGCAGATCCGGACGCGAGCGAAAGCTCTGGTAGGCGGCCTTCTGCGGCGCCGGGCGCGGGCTGCCGCCGGCGACGCCGCCGTGGTCCTGCACCGCCGCCGTGAAGCTCCAGGCGAGCGGGATCGCCTTCGCGCCGTCGCGCAGCGTCGCGCGCACGCTCACCTTCTCGCCCTGCGTGAAGGGCTTGGCCGGCAAAAAGCTCGCGCCGTCGCCTTGGGAGTAGGCCGCCAGGCGTCCCGCGTGCGCGCCGCTCAGCGAGCCCTTGACGATGACGCCCGACAGCGCGTCGGGCGGCGGGCCGAGCATGCTGATCTGCGTGGAGACCGAGGCGTCGCGCGAGTCGGGCGCGGGCGAGACGGTCACGCGCGAGCCGGCGAGCGCGGCCGACACGTTCAGCCGCGCAGGCGTGCAACTCGGTGAGACGCCCGGTTCCTTGAACTTGCTCGCCCTGGCGGTCGCCTCGGCGCCGGCCCGGGTCGACTGCGCGACGATCGCGATGATCGCCGCGGCGAGCAGCGCCAGCGTCGCGACTGCCAGCGCGACGCGCGTGCGCGCACTGCGCCGGCTCACTCCCTGACCGTGGCCGACACGCCGAGCGCTGCGCCGGACCCGTCGAGCGCCTGCACGGCGAAGTACGGACCGGCGCTGTGCACGGTCAGCCTCGCCTCGAAGCCCGACTTGGGCGCGGTCGCGACGGGGGCCAGCGACGAAGAGGAGGCGCCGGCGAGCACGCGCCAGGAGGCGACGTCGGTCGCGCCGTTCCAGCTCACGGCCACGCTCGCCGCGCCGGAGCCCGCTGCCTTGACGACCAGCGCCGGGCGCCCCGGCGCCGTGGCGCTCCAGGGCGATAGATAGGTGCGGAAGTTCTGCACGCTCTTGCCGAGCGTGCCGTCGAGCAGCACGTGCCCGGAGGAATCGAACTCGGTGAAGTTGGGCAGCCCGCCGTAGCCGAGCAGCCAGTTGCCGCCCGGCAGGCTGAGCGTGTTGCCCTGGCTCGCCGCGAGCAGCGTTTTCGAGGGGTTGACGAACTGCTTGACCAGCGAAACCGTGTGGCTGGAGGTGTCCGCGCGCAGCAGGATCCCCCGCGACTGCTTCTCCTTGGGCGGAGCGGAGGCGTTGTCGAACACAGAGATCAGCCCGCCGGGCTGGAACTCGGCGTCGTGCTGCCAGTACTCGCGCGTGCCCGCGCCGAGCTTGAAGCTGCTGCGCTTGCCGCCCAGGCGCCAGCGCACGTTGCCGCTGTTGATGTCCACGTCGTAGAGGCCCCAGGTGTTGCGCGAGGAGAGCAGCACGTCGCCCGCCGAGCCGGGGTCGACGGAGTTGATGTGCACGTAGTCCCAGGGGTAGCCGCTGGCGCGCGGGGCGACGTTGGATTCAGACAGCGGGATGTGGCCGAGCGTGTGCCACTCCCACATGACCAGCCCCGTCTTGACGTCCACCTGCTGCACGACAGAGTCCAGCACGATCCCGTTGGCCGAGCCGTGCATGCTCGACAGGTTCATCTTGATCGGGTCGAAGATGTCGATCCACGCGCTGCCTTCGGGCGTCAGGCGGATCTCGTGCAGGTCGGCTTTGTAGCCGTTGCCGGCCCTGACCGTGGCGATCCGCCGGTAGGAGCTGTCGTATACGACGTCCTCGCCCTCGCCGAAGCCGACGCGGATGATCCTGCCCTGCCACCACGTCAGCACCGGCTTGCCCTGGTACTGCTGGACCTGGAAGTTCGTCGCCGAGACGCCCGCCGGGAGCGGGTGAAACCAGATCAGGTTGCCCTGCTGGTCGGCGATCATCGGGCCGGCGGCGCCCTTGCCCTGATAGGGCGCCAGGAACAGGTCGCCGGGCGTCGCAGCGGGCTTGGCGGCCGTCGTGATGCGCACGCTGGAGGGCGTCAGCGACGGCGCCGAGCTGTAGTGCTGCACGGCGCGCGCGTCGCCCGGGTTCAGCGCGAACTGCTTCTGGCTGACCGTCGCCTGGTGGGCGATCGTGAAGCTCGTGCTGAGCTGCGCGCCGCCCGCCTGGGCGTGCACGGTGACCTTCTCGCCGGCGCGGAAGGGGTGGCTGGGAATGAAGCTCTCGCCCGTGCCCATCGAGTACGCGCGCAGCACGCCGCCGTGCGCGCCGCTGCGCGAGCCGCTGACGCGCACGTCTGAGACCTGCGTGCCGGGCCCGCCGAGGAAGCTGATCTGCGTCGACGGCGAGGCGTCCGGCGTGCCGGGCTGCGGCGAGACGGCGACCGCGCCGGCCGCGGCTTTGGCGACGGGCGAGCCGCTGGCCGCCGAGGACGCCGGCGAGGCGCCGCCGCAGGCGGCGATCCCCGCGACGGCCGACAGCGCCGTGACGAGGATGCCGGCGGGACGAATCACGGCGAGCGGTCTCACCCTCGCCTGACGCGCTTGGCGCGGCTGCGGCGCCGGCGCGGGAACTGTCGCTGCGGGCTGGTCAAGGTCGGCGATCCTATCCGCTTGCGAGGCGGTGCGAGCCGGTCGCGGGCCGCGGCTCGGGTCGAACGACTACGAGGAGGAGACTCGCTACCGGCGCGACGTAGCCGAGCGCATCGCCCTCGCCCCGACGCACAAGCGCTGACGGACGCGCTGTAGCCGGAAGGTATTCGACTCGGGCGATGCTCGGGCTGGCGAGCGGACACGCGAGGCGGCCGTCGTGCTGCTCGTCGCATCCCGCGACCGTCGCTCGCGGCTTCGCATCTAGCGCTGCCAAGAGCCCGACAGGCGGACCCTCTATACCCCCACGACTCACGCGGGTTCAGAAGCGGGTCGTACTACTGGCCCAAACGAGCCGCATCGTCCTCGCCTGAAGATGGATAACTCAGCTGGCTGCTCCTTCGCTCGGCCAACATCCGATTGAACTCGTCTACGAACCACGGCGTGGTGCCCCATCGCTTCGGATAGCGCCCCGCGAGGGCATAGCACTTGATGCGCCTGCCGCTCTTCAGGTGGATTTCGACCAACGGCGCTCCGTAGAAGCCCGGCCCGCTGGCGAAGCGCTGGACGTCGGCCCATTTGATCGTGTAGCGCCTGATCGGGTTTCGTACTTCGAACTCGTCCGCCGCGTCGCTGACCGTGACACGGATTCGCGCAGATTGGGCGATGTACAACGTCCCGGCGAGGCCGACCGCGACGTAAACCGCGAGGCGCACGGCTCTCGCTCCGGTTGAATCGAGCGTCGACCTCAGCGCGATTGCGGTAACCAGGAGCATTACCAAGCTCAGGCAGATCCCGATGTACGGCCCGCCCTTGTTGCGGTAGATTCGGGGCTGCAAGTGGAGAGGTCGTCCGACTGGAGTGGGCGGCGTGACTACGATCGTTCGTCGCCTGAAGGCGCACTGCTCGGTTGGCTCTTATTTCGCTCGGCCAACATCCGATTGAACTCGTCTACGAACCACGGCGTGGTGCCCCATCGCTTCGGATAGCGCCCCGCGAGGGCATAGCACTTGATGCGCCTGCCGCTCTTCAGGTGGATTTC
>Ga0207671_10001444_pt1 | contig 27486 bp, 23 predicted proteins | sample KBSC24metaG_FD_184352 | JGI IMG/M metagenome (GOLD analysis project Ga0207671, IMG submission 184352) | Corn rhizosphere microbial communities from Kellogg Biological Station, Michigan, USA - KBS C2-4 metaG (SPAdes) (version 2) | ecosystem: Host-associated > Plants > Roots > Rhizosphere > Soil... | reverse complement strand
CAGCGGCGTGTGCAGGGCCGGCGTGACGGTCCAGACGACGTGGTAGCCGACGTAGATCGCGAGCACGAAGATGATCAGGTTGGTGACGGTGTGGGAGACGAGTTCGTGTTCCATGGTCGGTCCTCTTTCCTCTTATTTGCGCTTGACTTCGCCGGACTGCGTCATCAGGCAGGCGGCGACGATGTCGTCGTCCATCGGCACGCTGAAGCCGCCGTCCTTGGGCAGCACCAGCTTCAGGAAGTCGAGCACGTTGCGCGCGTAGAGCGAGCTCGCGTCGGCGGCGACCAGCGCCGGCAGGTTGGTTTCGCCGACGATCGTCACGCCGTGCTTGATGACGGTCTTGTCGGCTTCGGAGAGCGGGCAGTTGCCGCCGCTGAGGCCGCCGGCCAGGTCCGGGCCTTTGCCGGCGGCGATGTCGACGATCACCGAGCCCGGCTTCATCGCCTGGACCATCGCCTCGGTGATCAAGGTCGGCGCGGCGCGGCCCGGGATCAGCGCGGTGCTGATCACGATGTCGGCCAGCGCGACGCGTTTGGCGACCTCGACCTGCTGGCGCGCCAGCCAGCTCGGCGGCATCGGCTTGGCGTAGCCGCCGACACCTTCGGCGGCCTCCTTCTCCTCGGGCGTGTCGTAGGACACCTCGATGAACTTGCCGCCGAGCGACTCGATCTGCTCTTTCACCGAGGGGCGGACATCCGAGGCCTCGATCACCGCGCCCAGGCGCTTGGCGGTGGCGATCGCCTGCAGGCCGGCCACGCCGACGCCCAGGATCACGACGCGCGCGGCCTTCACCGTGCCGGCGGCGGTCATCAGCATCGGGAAGAAGCGCCGGTAGCGGTCGGCGGCGATCATCACCGCCTTGTAGCCGGCGATGTTGGCCTGCGAGGAGAGCACGTCCATGCTCTGCGCGCGCGTGGTGCGCGGCGCGGCTTCGAGGGCGAAGCTGGTCAGGCCGGCCGACGCGAGCGCCTGCAGGCCGTCGCGGTCGAAGGGGTTGAGCATGCCGATGAGGGCGGTGCCGGGCTTCATCAGGCCCAGCTCGTCGGGCTGCGGCGAGCGCACCTTCAGCACCAGCTCGCTGCCGAAGGCGCCGCTGCGGTCGGTGATCTCGGCACCGGCCGCCACATAGGCCTCGTCGGTCACGCTGGCGGCCACGCCGGCGCCGGATTGCACCCGGATCGTGTGGCCTTGCGCCTTGAGTTTCTTCGCTGTCTCTGGCGTGACGGCCACGCGGGCTTCGCCCGGCAGCGTCTCGAGCGGTACTCCGATCAGCATCGGGCGACTCCTCGGTAGTGTTCTGGGTTGAGCGGCGGTGGCGGAGCTTACACAAGTCTGGCGTGACATCCGTCACGCGCGCGACCCGCGCCATCTGCGCACAGACCGGGAATCGGCGTGGTACTACCATCCCACCATGTCCAAACGATGGAAACCCAGCGTCACGGTCGCCGCGATCATCGAGCGGCGCGGCAGCTTCCTGCTGGTCGAGGAACACACGCCGGAAGGCCTGAAGCTGAACAACCCCAGCGGCCATCTCGACCCGGGTGAATCGCTGCTGCAGGGCGTGGCGCGCGAGGCGCTCGAAGAAACCGGCTGCGGCTTCGCGCCGACCCATCTGCTCGGCATCTACCAATCGCGCTTCTTCCGCCCGCGCGACGGCGAGGACGTGACCTACATGCGCTTCGCCTTCACCGGCGCGGCCAGCGATCCGGCGCCCGGCTGGGTGCTGGACCACGGCATCGTGCGCACCCTGTGGATGACGGCCGACGAGCTGCGCGGCTGCCGCAAGCGTCACCGCAGCCCGCTGGTGATGCGCTGCATCGACGACTACCTGGCCGGCGTGCGCTACCCGCTGAGCGCGATCACGACCGACCCCACGGTCTTCGCGCCCGAGATCAAAACCTGACGCTACGCCGGCCCCTGCTTCATCATGCGGAGCATGCGGTCGCGCGACGCGCTGAGCAGCCGCTCCATCGCCGTCGACGCCGCGGCCGGCTCGTGCGCCTGGATGCCGCCGGCCACCGCGGCATAGAGCGACAGATCGCGCGCCGGATGCTCCGGCTGCCGGTGCAGCATCTCGGACGACACCCGCAGCGCCGACTTGATCGCTCCGCCGATCGTGATGAACATGCCGTTGCGCGAGACGTTGATGATCGTCAAATGAAAGTCCAGGTCGGCCTCGGCCGCCAGGCGGCGGTCGCCGCGCTGCAGCGCGTCGTCGAGCTGCTGCAGCCGGTGGGCGATGTTCGACAGGTCGTCCGAATCGCCGCGCTGCGCCGCCAGCGCGCTCGCGCGCGGCTCGAAACACAGCCGCATCTCGAAGATGTCGTCGACGATCTTGCTGTCGAACTGCGCCAGCAGGCGCCAGCCGAGCACATCGCGGTCGAGCAGGTTCCAGTCGGCGAACGGCAGCACGCGGGTGCCGATCTTCGGCAGCGTCTCCAGCAGGCGCTTGCTGGAAAGCTGCTTCACCGCCTCGCGCACCGTCGTGCGGCTGACGCCGAACGCGGCGCACAGCTCGGCCTCGACCGGCAGCACCTCGCCCGGCCGGTACTCGCCGCCGACGATGCGCGTCCCGAGGATGCGGGCCACCTGCCCGCTCATCGTGCCGACCAGAGGCTCGCGTTCAAACACGTGGAGTTCCCGGGTTTCTGCCTCGATCACGCACGGTCTGCGGCTTCGGTGACGATGACGTTCCAGGAGCCGGGCTTCAGCCGCGCCGTCAGCCTCTCGCCCTGCAGCTCGACCCGCGGGTTGGCAACCGGCGAGACGGTATCGGGCGATTCGCGCGTATTGGTGGCCTTCATGTTCGGATGATGCAATTCCAGCGCCTCGACCAGCCGCCGCTTCGCGCCCAGGCCGCGCAGGTCGACACGCAGGTCCATCTCCTCGGTCAGATGCCGGTTCAGCGCGAACACCGCGGTGCGGCCGCTGGCCTCGTCGTCGACCACCGAGGCGCAGAGGTATGGGATCTCGGGGAAGGTCTTGGCCTCGTAGGTCGGCGAGGTGATCACCGGGCGCAGCACGCGGCCGTGTGCATAGCGCGAGGTCAGCGCGAACGGATGGAAGATCGTCTGGCGCCACGCCGGGCCGCCCGGCTCGGTCATGATCGGGCCGATCACGTTCACCAGCTGCGCGATGCAGGCCGTCTTCACGCGGTCGCAGTTGTTCATCATCGTGATCAGCGCCCCGCCGTTGACCAGCGCGTCTTCGTGGTTGTAGACCTCCTCGATCAGCCGCGGCGCCTCGGGCCAGCCGGGCTTGCGCAGGTCGCTGATGCTGCGCGCCTTGTACCAGACGTTCCATTCATCGAAGGACAGCATGATTTGCTTGCGCGAATGCTTGCGCGCGGCGACGCTGTCGGCCACCGCGACGATCTCCTTGATGAACAAGTCCATCACTTCGATGTTGCCGAAGAACTCCTCGGTCGCATCGAGCTTGTTCTCGAAGTAGGTGTGCAGCGAGATGAAGTCGACCTCGTCGAAGCAGTGTTCGAGCACGGTCGCTTCCCACTTGCCGTAGGTCGCCATCTCGTGGTTCGACGAGCCGCAGGCGGCGAGCGTCACGGTCGGGTCGACCATGCGCAAGACCTTGGCCGTCTCCAGCGCGATGCGGCCATATTCGTCCGCCGTCTTGCGGCAGATCTGCCAGGGGCCGTCCATCTCGTTGCCCAGGCACCAGAACTTGATGTCGTGCGGCTCCTCGTAGCCGTGCGCGCGGCGCCGGTCGGACAGCGTCGTGCCACCCGGGTGATTGCAGTACTCGATGAAATGGCGGGCTTCGTTCGGTCCGCCGGTGCCGAGATTGACGCCGAACATCGGCTCGACGCCGACCGCCCGCGCCCAATCGACGAATTCATTGGTGCCGAATTGGTTCGTCTCGGTCGAGTACCAGGCCAGATCAAGCCGGCGCGGCCGATCGGCCTTGGGGCCGATGCCGTCCTGCCAGTCATAGCCGGAAAGGAAGTTGCCACCTGGGTAGCGGACGATGGTCGGCGCGAGTTCGCGCGTCAGGTCCATCACGTCGCGGCGAAATCCGTTTTTGTCCGCCGTCGGATGGTCCGGCTCGTAAATGCCGGTGTAGACACAGCGGCCCATGTGCTCGACGAAGGCGCCAAAGACGCGGCGGTCGAGATCGGCAATGACGAAGTCGCGGTCCACGACGATGCGCGATGAAATCATGGTTCGATGATCCTGAGTCGAGTGAGTGTTGAAAGCGGGTCACTTGGCACCGGCGAGCATCTTGTTGATGCGCTCTTCACCGGCTGCGGTCGCTTCGCCGATCGGTTTCTTAGAGACCATGATCGCGCTCAGCGTCTCGCCCAGCATCTCCTGGATGCGGAACTGGCGCGGCACCGTCGGCGCGAGCGAAATGCCGGTCTGCGCGATCGCGCCGATCGCACTGCGGAACGGCAGCTTGTTGAATTCGGCACTCTCGATCACCGACTTGCGCGTCGGCAGATGGCCGGTGCGCGCCCATTCGAAGTCGTTGTCGTAGAGGAACTTCAGGAAGGCGAGCGAGGCGGCGCGGGTCTTCGCGTCCTTGGCGCCGCCCTTCAGCATGATCCAGGAGTGCCCGTCGGCCCAGGTGGCCTTCTTCGTATAGAGATTGGCGAAGGGAATCACCGCATAGCCCTTCTCCAGCGCCGCGCCCGCTTTCTCGGACTGGGCGATCATGTCGCCGATCAGCCAGGTGCCGTTGACCATCACGCCGGCATCGCCGCTCATGAAAGCCTGGTTCGTCGCGCCGTAGTCGTTGTCCTTCAGCATGTCGCCTTCTGCGTAGAGCTTGTTCATCAGCTCGATCGCGGTGACGGCTTGCTTGCTGTGCAGGTCGATCTGGCGCTCGCTCTTCGGGAACACCGTGCCGCCCTGCTGGTAGAGCAGCGTCAGGAAGGTGCGCGTGTAGGCGGCGGTCTCGTTGCCGACGACCCAGGCGAAATACGGCTTGCCGGTAGCTGCCTTGAACTTCTTCGCCTGCGCCAGCAATTCGTCCGGCGATTTCGGAATCACCGCGGAGCCGTCGGCATTCGTCAGTCCGGCCTTCTTCATCAGATTCAGGTTGATGTGCCAGAGCCAGGAGTGCGTATCGAACGGCAGCGCATAGGTCTTGCCGTCGAAGGTGACGCCGCGCTTGCCGTGCTCGGTGAAGTCGCCGGTGTCGATGCCGACTTCCTTGAAGCCCGCATCCAGCGGCTCGACCAGGTTGCGCTTGACGAAGTCGCCGAGCACCGCCTCATGCATCACCGCGATCGCCGGGATGTCTTTCGAGACGATGCGCGCGCCGATCTGGTCGTAATACGGCGTCCACTCGATGACTTGCGTCTTCACCACCGCATTCAGCTTGTTGGTGGCGTTGAACTTGTTGGTCAGCGCGGTGATGATGCCGCACTCTCCGGCGGACTTGCTGACATCGGTGACGTTGCCGAAGTCCGCTTCGCAGGCGCCGAAGAAGCGCGCGAAGGTCACCACCGTCTTGTCTTCGGCCTGCGCGCCCGAAACCAGCGCCAGCCCCGCGGCAGCGGCGAGCACGACTCTGCGCATTGTCTTGATCATTGTTGTCTCCTTTGTTGGCTCAACGGACTGTCGTGCCGGCCACGGCCATCACGATGTACTTCTGGAAGAACAGATAGAGGATGAAGATCGGCAGTCCGGCGAAGACCGCCTGCGACATCAGATAGCCGATGCCTTCGGATTGCGCGAAGTTGGACTGGGTCGCGGCGAGTCCCAGCGTCAGCGTGTACATCTCGGGCTTGGAGGCCGAGATCAAGGGCCACAGGTAGTCGTTCCACGCCGACAGGAAGGTGAAGATGCCGAGCGTGGCCTGCGCGGGGATCGACAGCGGCAGGATCACGCGCAGGAAGATCTTCCAGCGCGAGGCGTTGTCGAGCAACGCGGCTTCTTCGATGTCTTTCGGGATCGCCTTGAAGTACTGCGTCATCAGGAACACGCCGAAGGGCGCGGCCAGCTTCGGCAGGATCAGCGCGCTGTAGGTGTTGTGCAGGTCCCATTCGGCGAACATGCGGTGCAGGGGGATCACGATCGCCTGCTCCGGCACCGCGAGGCCGGCGAGCACGAAGGCGAAGGCCCAGCGCTTGCCGGGGAACTCGGTGCGCGCGAAACCGTAGCCGGCGAGCGAGGCCAGCAGCAGGGTCAGGAAGGTCTGCCCGAGCGCGACGATGCAACTGTTGACGACCCATTGGAAGACGGCCGAGGTGCCGAGGATGTCGCGGTAGTTCTTGAAAGTGAACGGCGGCGAGAACAGCACGTCGGTGTGCTGCATCAGGAAGGCGTTCGGCTTGAAGGACAGCGCGAAGACCCAGATCAGCGGCGCCGTCCACAGCAGCGCGAGCACGATCACGCTGCCGAGGATCAGGCGGTCGCCGAGTTGTTTGCCGGGGGTCGCCATTTCAATTTGCCTCGCGCCGCCGAGCCACCCAGGCTTGCACGGCGACGCCGATCAGCATCAGCCCGAACAGCACCTGTGCCGCCGCGGCCGAGTAGCCGAGGGCCCATTGCCTGAATCCCGCCTCGTAGATGAATTGCACGATCGGCCGCGAGGCGTTGTTCGGCCCGCCGTTGGTCATCAACTGCACCTGGCCGAAGATCTGGAACTGCAGGATCACCTCGATGATCGTCACCAGCGCCACCGTGCGCTTGATCGCCGGCAAGGTGATCGCGGTGAAGGTACGCCAGCGGCCGGCGTTGTCCATCGCCGCGGCTTCGTAGACCTCCTGCGGCACCTGCTGGAGCGCGGCGAGGAAGAGCATCATCGGCAGGCCGATGATCCACCACACGGTCACCAGCGCTACGGACGGCAGGGCCAGGTTCTCGCTGAGCAGCGGTGCGATCGGGCTCAGGCCGATGCTGCGCATCACGTTGGCGAGCAGGCCGCGATCGGGCATCAGCACCAGGCGCCAGATCAGCGTGACGATGGTCACCGACAGCACCGATGAACCGAAGAAGATCGCCCGCAGCGCGGCGCCTGTCTTGCCCGGGCGGTTCAGCGCCAGCGCCAGCGCCAGCCCGAGGGCGACGAAAGCCGGCGTGCTCAGCACGACGAAGTACAGCGTGTTGAGGATCGCCCGGCGGAAGATCTCGTCGTGCCACAGGTTCAGGTAGTTGGTCAGCCCGACGAACTCGCTCTCGTTGGACAGCAGGTCGATCTCGTTCAGGCTGAGCCAGAAGCCGCGGAACACCGGCACGACGAGCAGCACGATGTAGACGGCGAGGAAGGGCAGCACGAACAGCCAGTGGCCCCAGCCGGCCGCGGCACGCAGGGCAGAGACGCCGCGGCGCTGCGACAGCGCGGCGCGAAGGCCGGGATCGACGGTCGACATGATGCGAGCCTCCGCCTACTGCGCCGCGTGATAGGCCTTGCCGGCCGCGTCGAACAGATGCAGATGGCCAATATCGAGACGCAGCTTCACCGCGTCGCCGGCGGCGATCTCGCTGTCGCGGTGCGCCTCGGCCACCACCAGCGCGCCGTCTTCCAGCAGCACGTGCGCGAGCGTGCGCTCGCCAAGACGCTCGATCACCTCGGCACGGCCGTTCAGCTCGCCGTCGGGGGCGGGCTGCAAGGCTTCCGGGCGCACGCCGAGGCTGAGCTCGGTGCCGGCCGGCACCGCGATGACCGGCACGCCGGTGCTCAGCTCCGCCCCGCCGGGCAGGCGCACGCGCACCCGGCCGCCGATGTCGGCGAGCCGCGCCACCGGCAGGAAGTTCATCGCCGGGCTGCCGACGAAGCCGGCCACGAACCGTGTCGCCGGGCGGCGGTAGATCTCCATCGGCGCGGCCACCTGCTCGATGCGGCCGCGATTCATCACCGCGATGCGGCTGGCCAGCGTCATCGCCTCGATCTGGTCGTGCGTGACGAAGACCATCGTCGCACCGAGGCGCTTGTGCAGCCGGGCCAACTCGACGCGGGTGCGCGCGCGCAGGGTCGCATCGAGGTTCGACAGCGGTTCGTCGAACAGGAAGGCGGCCGGCTCCTTGACCACCGCGCGGCCGATCGCCACACGCTGGCGCTGTCCGCCGGAGAGCTGGGCGGGACGGCGCTCGAGCAGCGCGTCGAGCTCGAGCATCTGCGCCGCGTGGGCGACACGGCGCTCGATCTCGGCCGACGGCACCTGCACGTTGCGCAGCCCGAAGGACATGTTCTCGCGCACGCTCATGTGCGGATACAGCGCGTACTGCTGGAACACCATCGCCACGTCGCGCTGGCCCGGCGCCAGGTGGGTGACCTCGCGGCCGCCCAGCCGGATGCTCCCGGAGGAGACCGGCTCCAGCCCCGCCAGCATGCGCAACAGCGTCGACTTGCCGCAGCCCGAAGGCCCGAGCAGTACGACGAACTCACCCGGGGCGATCGTCAACGAGAAGTCCGGGATGACCTCGACCGCGCCGAAGCGCTTGCTCACCTGCGTCCATTCGATCCCTTGCACGGCTGTCTCCTTGGGTGGCGGCTCCAGCCCCTTGCCGGGGGCAAGGGAGCTCTGGGCCATCCTTTTTCTATTCATAATATGAATCGCATTCTTGGCGTCCCAACGCATGGACGAAATCCGTGCTTACCCGGACCTTTACGCGCCTCCCTAAAATTCGCCCGATGAAGGCAAAACGGGTGGTGGTGGGCTTGTCGGGCGGGGTCGATTCCGCGGTCTCGGCACACCTGCTGAAGGAGCAGGGCTACGACGTGGTCGGGCTCTTCATGAAGAACTGGGAAGACGACGATGACGACGAGTACTGCTCGTCGCGCCAGGACTTCCTCGACGCCGCGAGCGTGGCCGACGTGCTCGGCATCGAGATCGAGCACGTCAATTTCGCGGCCGAGTACAAGGACCGCGTCTTCGCCGAGTTCCTGCGCGAATACGCCGCCGGCCGCACGCCCAACCCCGACGTGCTGTGCAATGCCGAGATCAAGTTCAAGGCCTTCCTCGACCACGCGATGCGCCTCGGCGCCGAGAAGATCGCCACCGGCCACTACGCCCGGGTGCGCGAGCGCGACGGCCGCTTCGAGCTGCTGAAGGGCCTGGACGCGGCCAAGGACCAGAGCTACTTCCTGCATCGCTTGACGCAGGCGCAACTCGGCAAGACGCTGTTTCCGGTAGGCGAACTGGCCAAGCCCCAGGTGCGGCGCATCGCCGAGCGCATCGGCCTGCCGAACGCGAAGAAGAAGGACTCGACCGGCATCTGCTTCATCGGCGAGCGGCCGTTCCGCGAGTTCCTGAACCGCTACCTCGCGAATGCGCCTGGCCCGATCAGGGACGACCGCGGCCGCGAGATCGGCGAGCACGTGGGCCTGAGCTTCTATACGCTGGGCCAGCGCAAGGGCATCGGCATCGGCGGCTTGAAGGAACGCGGCGCGCCGCGCGGCGCCGGCGATCACGACCCCTGGTTCGTCGCGCGCAAGGACATGGCGCGCAATATCCTGTACGTCGTACAAGGCCACGATCATCCGTGGCTGCAGACGCAGGCGCTGACGGCCGACGATGCCAGCTGGATCGCGGGCGATGCGCCGCGCGCAGGCGTGCTGTCGTCGAAGACGCGCTATCGGCAAGTCGATGCGCCCTGCTCGCTCGAGGCGCGTGATGCCGACGCCTTTGCGCTTTCCTTCCCCGATCCGCAATGGGCCGTCACGCCGGGCCAGTCGGCGGTGCTGTACGACGGCGAGGTGTGCCTCGGCGGCGGGGTGATCGCGACAGCGACGGAATATTCATAGAACGAATCGGTCGTTGGTCGCTGCGCCGGTGCTTATGCACAATCCGCAGATAACCAGACTCCGGATGCGCGCGCCGCGAGCGGCACGCCGCGCACACGCTCCCGCATGAACTTCCAGCAATTGCGCTCGGTCCGTGAGACCGTGCGCTGCGGCTTCAACCTGACCGAAGTCGCCGCCGCACTGCATACCTCGCAGCCCGGCATCAGCCGCCAGATCCGCGAACTCGAGGAAGAACTCGGCATCGAGATCTTCGTGCGCGTCGGCAAGCGCTTGACCGGGCTGACGCCGCCCGGCGAAGTGCTGCTGCCGATCGTCGAGCGGCTGCTGCTCGATGCCGGCAACCTGCGCAGCGTCGGCGAGGATTTCCGCGCCCAGCACAGCGGCCGCCTCTCGATCGCCGCGACGCACGGCCAGGCGCGTTATGCGTTGCCGGCGGTGGTGCGCGACTTCCGCCAGCTCTATCCGCAAGTCACACTGAACCTGCACCAGGGCTCGCCGAAGCAGATCGCCGAGATGCTGCTGTCGGGCGAGGCCGATCTCGGCGTCGCGACCGAGGCGCTGGCGCAATACGAACAACTGGTCGCGCTGCCCTGCTACCGCTGGACGCACAGCGTCGTCGTGCCCCCGGGGCACGACCTGCTGAAGGAAGATGGGCCGTTGACGCTGAAGCGCCTGGCGCGCCATCCGATCATCACCTATGACGCCGGCTACACCGGCCGCCGCCACATCGACGAAGCCTTCGAACGCGAGAACCTGCGACCCAGCGTGGTGCTGACCGCGATGGATGCGGACGTGATCAAGACCTATGTCGAGCTCGGGATGGGCGTGGGCATCGTCGCGTCGATCGCTTTCGACCAGGAGCGCGACCGCACCCTGCGTTCGCTCGAAGCCGGGCATTTGTTCGAGATCAACCTGACACGCCTGGCGATCCGCCGCGGCACCTGGCTGCGCGGTTATGTCTATGCGTTCATCGAAGCCTTCGCGCCGACCTTGACGCGCCAGGTGGTCGATGCGGTGCTCAGCGGCGAGATGTCGCCCGACGAGCTTTGATCAGGGCGCGCTGATGCGCGTCACGCCGCTGCGCGTCAGCACGTAGAGCGCCCCGTCGAGGCCGACGATCAGGCCGACCGGCGAGTCCGTCAGCGTCGCAAAACTGTAGGCCGCGTTGCCGTTCGCGGCATCGAGGCGCGCGACGAACTGGCTCGTCAAGTCGGCGAAGAAATAGCTGCCGCGATAGGCCGCGGGGAAGTTGCCCGCGTCGGGATAGAAGGCGCCGCCGATGATCGCCTCGCCGGTGAAGAAACCGCCGGGGCCCGAGCCGGGCGGGCTTGCGGCGCTGTGCTTGTAGCTGAAGATCGGCGCCGTGATGCCGGCCGCCACGCCGTCCGGGCCTTCGGACGACGGCCAACCGTAGTTCGCGCCGGCAAGGCCGACGTCGATCTCTTCCCAGGTCGCGTTGCCGACATCGTTGATGTACATCACGCCGGTGCCGGGCTGGAACGCGAACGTGTAGGGATTGCGCAGGCCGGAGGCCCAGATCGCCCGGGCCAGGCCGCTGCGCGTGGCCTGGAAGGGGTTGTCGGGCGGGATCGAGCCGTCGTCGTTGAAGCGCAGCAGCTTGCCGAAGGGGCTCGCCGGGTCCTGCGCGCGTGCGGCCACCGCGTTTTCGCCGACGCCGACATAGAGCTTGCCGTCCGAGCCGAAGTGCATCGCGCCGCCGTTGTGGTTGGTCGCGCCGAGCGCGGGCAGTTCGACGAGGATTTGTTCGCTGCCGGCCGAGGCCACGTCGCCGAGCGCGGTGAAGCGGCTGATGCGGTTGTGCGTGCCGCCGACGTCGGTCGTGTAGTAGAGGTAGACCCAGCCGTTGCTGGCGAAGCCGGGGTGCAGCGCCACGCCGATCAGGCCGCGTTCGCCTGCCGGGTTGACGGCGAGCTGCACGAAGGGCGTCGGCAGCAAGGCGCCGTTTTTCGCGACACGCAGGCTGCCGCCCTGTTGCGCGATGAAGAAGCGGCCGTCAGGCGCCTGCGCGATGGCGGTCGCGCCGCCGAGTCCGGTCAGCCAGGTGTCGTTGCGCGTGAAGCCGGCCGGCACCGCGCGGCTGCCGCCGAACAGCAGCGTCGTGCTCGCCCAGCCAGAGACCTGGCCGCTGGCGTTCGTCGCCTGCACGCGCACGACATGCTGGCCGGATGCATAGGCCTCGGTATCGATCGTGGTGGCGTAAGGCGCGGCAGTGAGCGGCGCGCCGGCCGGCTGGCCGTCGACCTGGAACTCGACCGCCGAGATCCCGCCCGCATCGGTCGCCGTGGCGGCCAGGCGCAAGCTGCCGGCGAGTCCGCTCGCATAGGCGGATGGCGCGGTCAGGCTCACCGTGAGCGTACCGCTCGAGGCGGTCGGCGGTGGGGCGGCAGGGGACGGCGGCGACGCGCCGCCGCCTCCGCCGCCGCAGGCGGCCAGCACGATCAGCAAAGCCGGCACGCTGGTGCGAAGCAGGGCCATGGCATGCAAGCTCACGTCGCTTCTCCTGACAGGCGATGGGATCGAGAGGGCCGTTGCCGGAGGTCAACGATACACATGGTCGATGGACACCTTATCGCCCGTTACGAGCGTCACGCGGAAGATGACGAAATGCCCCTGGTCGCGTGCCAGCGCGACGTAGGTGTGGCCCTCGACAGCCGGCACGCCGAACTGGTAGTAGCCGCTATCGGGAGGTTTGATATCGCCGAGAGCGATCGCGCTCACGTCCCCCATGTCGATCAGCCCGCGCTGGCCGGCGTTGTTGGCAAAGAACATCGCCGCGCCGCTGGGGCCGATGGACAGGTAGAAGTCGCCGCCGACGAGCGGCCGGGTCGTACCTTGCTTGAAGTCGCGGCTGTCTTGATCGCCGAGCGTCAGCGCACGCGCGGACGCGGTATCGCCCCCGGCATCACCTCCGGTGTCGAAATCGATCTCCAGTTCTTCGGACACGTCGACGATCGTGACCAGCGCATAGCGGCCGCCGCTCGTGCGCACGCAGACCTTGGCACCGACCCGCACCGCGATGGCCTGGGTCGACAGCGGCGCGCGGGAGCACTCCTCCGGGCGCGAGACGCTTTGCTCGACCAGTCCCATCGCGACTCCGGCGAGAGGCTGCAGCTGACGCCGGCTCGGGTCGGCCGCCTCGTAGCGGATGTCGTTTCCTTGCCTGCCGCTTCCGCCGTCGCCGTCCAGGTCGAAGACGTAGGTCGAGCCGAGGAAGACATGTCCGGAATAGCGGATGCCGGCGCGCCGCTCGCGCTCGATCATCAGTTCGATGGGGCTGTTCGCGGGCACGCGCGCTCCGGCCGAAGGCACCTGGTTGTAGACCACGCCGGCCGCACGCTGGCCGAGCGTCAAGAACACGCGCCGCCCGTCCCGCAGCTGCGCCTCCTTCAGCCGCGACACGGCCGCCTCGGCCGACAGCCCGCGGACCTCGGGCACCGGCAGCAGCTTCGGCCGCACCGCCTGCGCGCCCGAGCCGTCATCGGCAAGTGTCGGATTCGGTGCCGGCGGCGGTGCTTCGATGGGTCGGCCTGCAAGCCTGGCGCCCCACCAGACCGCGCCGCCGAGGGCCAGGACGGCCAGCGCGCCGGCCAGCACCGCGAGGCGCGGGAGCCGTCGCTTCCCGTTCGCCGACAAGGCAGCGATGCGCCGCTGCGCCTCGTCGACATAGCGGCCGTTCGGAAACCGGACCAGGTAGTCGAGATAGTCGCCGACGGCCGCACTCTGCCGGATCGACGACCATGCCAGCACCTCCAGTTCCTCGGCCGCCATCGCCGGCGGCGCCCGGCCGGCCTGCGTCAGGGCGCGGCGCTGCTCCAATCGAGCCCGCACTTCCTTGAGCAGGCGCTGCCATTCCACATCGCCGGGGTCGCCGTTCCAGCGCGTCAGATCCCTGGTCTGCAGCAGCTCGAAAGCCACCGGCCGCTCGCACGGCTCCAGCACCACCGGCAGCAGCACCCCGTGCCGGTCGGCGACGGTGGCCTCGGAGCGCACCCAGCGCGACTTGACCGACCGCGGCGTCCACAGCACCAGCACGAGCAAGGCATTGCGCAGATTTCGGTCGATCGCTTCTTGATAGTCCAGGCCGCCTTCCAGCTGCGTGTCCCACCAGACGGTCAAGCCCTCGGCCCCCAGCGCGAGCGCGATCGGCGCGACCTTCGCACGGTCCTCCGACTTGTAGGAAATGAAGATGTCCGCCATCGTGCCCTCGCGGCCTCGAGCGAACGGGATTGTGACCCCTGCGCCTTCATACGGCGCACCACCGATGGGCAGCCCTTGCGGGCCGCCTTCAGATCATCGCGGCCGGATCGTTGTATTCCTCTTCGGCCGCGAAACGCTTGACGTTCAGAGGCAGCAGATGCACCGCCGAGCCGGGCTTCAGGCCGAGGCGCTCGCGCAGCGCGATGTATTCGCTGCGCGGCAGTTCGACGTCGACATAGCTCGAGTCATCGCTGCGCTTGAACTCGAGCCGGGTGTTCGGGCCGACCGTCAGTGCCTGCGCCAGCGTCACCGGCAGCGAGCCTTCCTGCGGCTGCGCGACGATCTGCAATTCGTGCGGGCGCACGTAGCTCACGTCGCTGCCGCTGCCCTGGCCGAGGCGGCCGTGGAACAGGTTCACGTCGCCGAGGAACTGCAGCACGAAGGGCGACGCCGGATGGTCGTAGACCTCGTCGGGCGGGCCGTCCTGCTCGATGCGGCCCTTGTTCATCACGACGATGCGGTCGGCGACTTCCATCGCCTCCTCCTGGTCGTGCGTGACGAAGACGCTGGTGACGTGCATCTCGTCGTGCAGGCGGCGCAGCCAGCGGCGCAGCTCCTTGCGCACCTTGGCGTCGAGCGCGCCGAAGGGCTCGTCAAGCAGCAGCACCTTGGGCTCGACCGCCAAGGCACGCGCGAGCGCGATGCGCTGGCGCTGGCCGCCGGAGAGCTGGTGCGGGTAGCGATCGGCGATCCAGTCGAGCTGCACCAGCTTCAGGAGTTCGGTGACCTTGGCGGTGATCTCCTTGTTCGAAGGCCGGGTCTCCTTCGGGCGCACGCGCAGGCCGAAGGCGACGTTCTCGAAGATCGTCATGTGCGCGAAGAGCGCGTAGTGCTGGAAGACGAAGCCCACCTGGCGCTCGCGCACGTCGGTGCGCGTCGCGTCCTCGCCGTGGAACAGCACGCTGCCGCTGTCGGGCACTTCAAGGCCGGCGATGATGCGCAGCAGCGAGGTCTTGCCCGAGCCCGACGGGCCGAGCAAGGCGACCAGCTCGCCCGCCGGGATGTCGAGATTCAGGTTGTCGCAGACGACGGTCTTGCCGAAGCTCTTGTTGAGGTTCCTGACTTCTATGCTCATGTCTCTTCCTGCCCTTCGACGGCGCGCTTCTGCGCCTTGACCCGCTGCTCGACGACGTACTTGAGCACCAAGGTGACCAATGCGAGGCCCGCCAGCAGCGAGGCCACCGCGAACGACGCGGCGAACTGGTATTCGTTGTAGAGGATCTCGATGTGCAGCGGCATCGTGTTGGTCTGCCCGCGGATGTGGCCCGAGACCACGCTGACCGCGCCGAACTCGCCCATCGCGCGCGCATTGCAGAGGATCACGCCGTAGAGCAGCGCCCACTTGACGTTCGGCAAGGTGATGCGTCGAAACAGCTGCCAGCCGTTCGCACCCAGCACGCGCGCCGCCTCTTCCTGCTCGGTGCCCTGCGCCTGCATCAGCGGGATCAGCTCGCGCGCGACGAACGGAAAGGTGATGAAGACGGTCGCGAGCACGATGCCCGGCACCGCGAAGATCACCTTCAGATCATGGTCGCGCAGCCATTCGCCGAACCAGCCCTGCAGCCCGAAGACGAGCACGAAGATCAGGCCCGAGATCACCGGGCTGACCGAGAACGGCAGGTCGATCAAGGTCAGCAGCAGGTTCTTGCCGCGGAACTCGAACTTCGCGATGCACCAGGCCGCGGCAATGCCGAAGACCAGGTTCATCGGCACCGAAATGCCCGCGGCGATCAAGGTCAGCTTGATCGCGGAAAGCGCGTCCGGGTCGGTGATCGCGGCGAGGTAGACACCCCAGCCCTTCTTGAACGCCTCGATGAAGACGATCGCCAGCGGGATGAACAGGAACAGGGTCAGGAAGGTCAGCGCGACGCCGATCAGGCTCCACTTGATCCAGGCCGGTTCGGTGGTCGCGGCGGTGACGTCGGGCGGCGAGACGCTCGCGGCGGACGAGCGTTTCGGCAGGGGCAAGGCTTCCGAGGGCATGCTCATCTCAACGCCCTTGCTTCGCACGTGTCCATGCCTGCAGGCCGTTGACCGTCAGCAGCATGATGAAGGCCGCGACCAGCATCACCACGGCGATCGCGGTCGCCCCGTTGTAGTCGTACTGCTCGAGCTTGGTGATGATCAACAGCGGCGTGATCTCGCTGATCATCGGCATGTTGCCGGCGATGAAGATCACCGAGCCGTATTCGCCGAGGGCCCGTGCGAAGGCCAGCGCGAAGCCGGTCATCAGGGCCGGCGTCAGCACCGGGAAGATCACCATCGTGAAGGTCTGCCAGCGCGAGGCGCCCAGGGTCGCGGCCGCTTCCTCGACCTCTTTCTGCAGGTCTTCCAGCACCGGCTGCAGGGTGCGCACGACGAAGGGCAGGCCGATGAAGGTCAGCGCAACGAACACGCCCACCGGCGTGAAGCTGACCTTGAACGGCAGGAACTGGCCGATCCAGCCGTTCTGCGCATAGAGCGCGGTCAGGGCGATGCCGGCCACCGCGGTGGGCAGCGCAAACGGCAGGTCGACCAGCGCATCGACCACGCGCTTGCCCGGAAAGTCATAACGCACCAGCACCCAGCAGACGATCAGCCCGAAGAACGAATTGATCAGCGCCGCGCCGAGCGAAGCGCCGAAGGTCAGGCGATACGAGGCCAGCACGCGCGGCGAGCTGACCGCTTCCCAGAACGCCGGCCAGGTCATCGTCGCCGTCTTCAGGAAGGCCGCGCTCAACGGGATGAGCACGATGAAGCACAGGTAGAGCAAGGTGAAGCCGAGCGCCAGGTCGAAACCCGGCAGCACGCTGTGGCGCTTCAGGAGCGTGCGGGTGAAGATCATCGTGCGGGTTCAGCTCTGGGGTTCAGCTCTTTTTGGCGGCTGCGATCACCTGGTCGTAGATCGCGCCGTCGTCGAAGTGCTCCTTCTGCGCCTTGCTCCAGCCGCCGAACATCTCGTCGATGGTGAACAGGTTGAGCTTCGGGAAGTCCTTCGCGTACTTGGCCTGCAGCGCCGGCGAGCGCGGGCGCAGCTGGTGCCTGGCGGCGATCTCCTGCGCTTCGTCCGACCACAGGTAGTCGAGGTAGGCCTCGGCCTGCTTGCGCGTGCCCTTCTTGTCGACCACCTTGTCGATGACCGCGACCGGGTTCTCGGCGAGGATGCTCCACGGCGGGTAGACCACGTCGAAGTTGTCGCCGAACTCGGCGCGGATCAGGTTGACCTCGCTCTCGAAGGTGGCGAGTGCATCGCCGATGTTGCGCTGCGCGAAGGTGGTGGTTGCGGCGCGGCCGCCGCCGTCGAACACCGGCACGTTGGCGAAGGTCTTGCGCAGCTGCTCCTTGGCTTCGGCCGGCGTGCGGCCGGCCTTGATCGCGGCGCCCCAGGCGGCAACGTAGGTGTAGCGGCCGTTGCCGGTGACCTTCGGGTTCGGGATCACGACGCTGATGCCGGGCTTGGCCAAGTCGGCCCAGTCCTTGATGCCTTTCGGGTTGCCCTTGCGCACCAGGATCACCGTGGTGGAGGTGGTCGGCGCGGCGTTGTTCGGCAGGCGCTTGGCCCAGTCGAGCGGCAGCAGCTTCGCGCGTTCGGCGATCGCGTCGATGTCGTTCGCCTGGTTCATCGTGACAACGTCGGCCTCGAGCCCGTCGATCACCGCGCGCGCCTGCTTGCTCGAGCCGCCGTGCGACTGGTTGATCGTGATGTCCTCGCCGCTCTTGGCCTTCCAGTGCTTGATGAAGGCGGGGTTGTAGTCCTTGTAGAACTCGCGCGCCACGTCGTAGCTGACGTTCAGCAGGGCCGGACCGGCCGCCATCGCGGGCAAGGCAAACACCGCAGGCAGGGCCAGGATCAGGGCGCGGCGCAAGGCCTGGGAGGCGGACAGAGGCATGAAGGATGCGCGCGCAAACAGGCGCCCAAAAGCAATCGAGCCGCGCATGGTAGACAGGCGCGGCCCAACGACAAACGATCTAATTCTTGGATCGTTATGCGGATATTGCTCGATACCTCGCTTCCGGACTCACTTCTTCGTGTAGATCTGGTCGAACACGCCCCCATCCGAAAAATGCGTCTGCTGCGCCTTGGTCCAGCCGCCGAAGGTGTCGTCGATCGTGAACAGCTTGATCTGCGGGAACTGCTTGACGTACTTCGCGCCGACCTTCGGATCGATCGGCCGGTAGAAATTCTTCGCGGCGATCTCCTGCGCTTCCGGGGTGTAGAGGTAGTCCAGGTAGGCCTGGGCCACCGCACGGGTGCCGCGCTTGTCGACCACCTTGTCGACGATCGCGACCGGCGGCTCGGCCAGGATGCTGATCGGCGGATAGACGATGTCGAACTTGTCGGCACCGAATTCCTTCAGCGACAGCTGGGCCTCGTTCTCCCAGGCGAGCAGCACGTCGCCGACACCGCGCTCGGCGAAGGTCACGGTCGAGCCGCGCGCACCGGAATCGAGCACCGGCACGTGGGTGAACAGGTCGGCAACGAATTTCTTTGCCGTGGCGTCGTTGCCGCCCGGCTGCTTCAGCGCGTAGCCGTAGGCCGCGAGGTAGCCCCAGCGCGCGCCGCCGGAGGTCTTGGGGTTCGCGGTGATCACCGAGACGTTCGGCTTGATCAGGTCGCCCCAGTCCTTGATGCCTTTCGGGTTGCCCTTGCGCACCAGGAAGATGTAGGTCGAGGTGTAGGGCGAGCTGTTGTGCGGCAGGCGCTTTTGCCAATCGGCAGGCAGCAGCTTGGCCTTTTCCGAGATCGCATCGATGTCGTAGGCCAGCGCCAGCGTGACCACGTCGGCATCGAGGCCGTCGATCACCGAGCGTGCCTGCTTGCCGGAGCCGCCGTGCGATGACTTGACGCTCAGGTTGTCGCCGGTCTTCGCCTTCCAGTGCGCGCTGAAGGCGGCGTTGTACTCCTGATAGAACTCGCGCGTCGGGTCATAGGAGACGTTCAGCAAGGTGATGTCCTTGGCCAGCGCCAGCGTGGCCGCAACGCCGGCGAGGGCTGCGACGAAGGCGTTGCGAAGGAGGCGGGTGCGGGTCATTCAGGATTCCTCGGGTCGAGTTCGGTAGGCCGGCCGTAGCGGCAGGCTGCGCATCGTAGGCAAGCCGCTTGCGACGAGGAACGAATCGAAACGCCGTTGCTTATGCGGCGAGCGAGTAAGCAGACATCGCCATGTTGCGTCATCCGACGCGACATATTCGTTGCGAAAAACGAACGGTTCGGGTTGATTTTCGTATGAGAATCACTCTCATTCTCATAAGCAACCACAACCCATGAATCGCCTGACGCCGATCGCCACCACCTTGCTCGCACTGAGTGCCTGCCCGATCGTTTCGGCCCAGGAGGCCCTCACCGTCCTCAAGCCGATCGTCGTGGAGGGCGCAAAGAACCCGGACGATTTCACCGCCCCCAGAAGCAGCCTCGGCAAGGTCGGCGAGCTGCGCGATGCGCCGCAGTCGATCACCATCGTCAACCAGGCGTTGATGAAGTCGCAGGGCGCGACCTCGCTGGTCGACGCGCTGCGCAACGTGCCCGGCATCACGCTCGGCGGCGCCGAAGGCGGGCAGATCGGCAACAACATCAACCTGAACGGTTTCAGTGCGCGCACGGACGTGTACCTCGACGGCTTCCGCGACCGCGCCCAGTACTACCGCGACATCTTCGCGCTCGACTCGGTCGAGGTGCTGATGGGCCCGAGCTCGATGCTGTTCGGCCGTGGCTCCACCGGCGGCGTGATCAACCAGGTGACGAAGAAACCCTCGCTGAAGCAGGCGACCGAAGTCTCGGCGGCCGTCAGCAGCAACGGCCTGGTGCGGACCACGGTCGACCACAATCAGCCGACCTCGGACACCTCGGCCTTCCGCATCGCCGCGATGGCGCAGGACGGCGCGCAGTCCACGCGCCACAAGAACGCGGTGCAGGACTTCGGCATCGCGCCGTCGTTCAAGTCCGGCATCGGCACCGCGACCGAGATCACCTTGTCGGCGCTGATCCAGCACAACCAGGACACGCCGGACTACGGCCTCGGCCCGCTGAACGGCCACCCCGCGCCGGTCGACCGCAACACCTGGTACGGCTATGACGACGACCGCACGATCCAGGACGTGGTCGCGCTGAGCGCGAACGTCGATCACAAGTTCAGCCCGGGCCTCTCGCTGCGCAACCAGACCTCGTTCTTCGACGTGCACACCGATGCGCGCGAGACGGCGCCGAACATCATCGGCACCGTCGGCGCCAAGGGCTTCACCGCGCTGACCTCGAGCGCGACCGTCACCGCCTCGAGCAGCCTGCCGCTCGACCAGCTCTACGAACGAGTGCAAAGCCATGACCGGGTGATCCACGACCGCTCGATCTCGAACCAGACCGAGCTCAGCGCGAAATTCGACGGCGGATCGATCAAGCACAGCCTGATCGCCGGCCTCGAACTCGGCCACGATACCTACGACAACCAGGGCTCGCAGCGCAACGGCAGCTGCAACGGCGTGGCGCTGCAGGCCGCGACGGCGACCAGCGGCTACGTCGACTGCGTGCCGGTGGCGAGCCCGCCGGGCGGCGATTCGCCGGCGAACGTCGCCAGCACGCCGGGCAATCATCAGACCGGCACGGCGAATACGGTGGCCGTCTACGTCAACGACACGGCCGAACTGAACCCGCAGTTCAAGCTGGTCGGCGGCCTGCGCTACGACCGCTACGAAGCCAGCATCGGCAACTCGATCAGCTCGGCGACGGCCCTCGCCTCGGCCGACCAGACCGTCAACTTCACCAGCGTGCGGGTCGGCGGCATCTGGCAGCCGAGCGACGTGCAGTCGTACTACCTGTCCTACAGCACCTCGTTCAACCCGTCGCTGGAGCAGCTCACCTCGACCACCGGCGGCACGCAGCCGCTATCGCCCGAGAAGAACCGCGCCTACGAACTCGGCGGCAAATGGGACCTGGCCGGCGGCAACGTCTCGTTGAACTCGGCGATCTTCGAGATCACCAAGTACAACGCGCGGGCGCAGAACCTCGACGGCACCTACACCGCAGTCGGCACCGAGCGGGCGAAGGGCTTCCGCGCCGGCGCCTCGGGGCGGATCACGCCGCTGTGGCAGGTCTTCACCGGCTACACCTACCTCGACGCGACCATCATCGACGGCATCGCGGCGAATACGCAGGGCAAGGTGCTGCAGAACACGCCCAAGCAAACGGCCTCGCTGTGGACGACCTACCGCTTCCTGCCGCACTGGGAAGCCGGCGCCGGGCTGATGGCGATGTCGCAGCGCTACGTCACCAACACCAACCTGGTGCAGGTGCCCGGCTACACCCGCTTCGACGCCTCGCTCGCCTGGCGCCAGCCGGCCTACGACATCCGCCTGAACCTCTTCAACCTGGCCGACAAGCGCTACTTCGACAACCTGGTCCAATCCGACGGCGGCCGCTCGGTGCCCGGCACCGGGCGCACCGCGCTGTTGACCTTCACGTACCACATCTGAACCCTTCGCCGTCATGCTGGTTGCCATCGCCCAGATCCTCGACGCCTCCCAACTCTCCGCGCTGCGCAGCCGGCTCGACAACGCCGGCACGGCCTGGGTCGACGGCCGCGTGACCGCCGGCTACCAGGGCGCGCCGGTCAAGGCGAACCAGCAGATCGACGAACGCTCGGAGGTCGCCCGCGCCTGCCAGCAGATCATCCTCGGTGCGCTGGAGCGGCATCCGCGCTTCATCAGCGCGGTGCTGCCGAACCTCGTCTACCCGCCGATGTTCAACCGCTACGGCGAAGGCATGGCCTTCGGCCCGCATGTCGACGGCAGCCTGCGCATCGATCCAAGCAACGGCCGCAAGCTGCGCACCGATGTCTCGGCCACGCTCTTCCTCAACGACCCCGGCGACTACGACGGCGGCGAGTTGCAGGTCGAGGACAGCTACGGCCTGCACAGCGTCAAGCTCGCGGCCGGCGACATGGTGGTCTATCCCGCAACCAGCCTGCACCAGGTGACGCAGGTGACCCGCGGCACGCGCCTCGCGAGCTTCTTCTGGGTGCAAAGCCTGGTGCGCGACGACGGCCAGCGCACGCTGCTGTACGACATGGACAACGCGATCCAGCGCCTGAACCAGACCGAGGCCGATGCCCTCGCGCGCCGCACGCTGGTCGGCTGCTATCACAACCTGTTGCGCCAGTGGAGCGAGACGTGAGCCCCCGGCCGCGGGACTACTCGCGTCCACCCCCAAGGGCCTCGCTTGCTCCTCCTGCGCTGAAACGCCGATGAACCTGACCCACGACCACCACCGCCGCGCCACCTTCGTGCGCTGGCTGCGCAAGACCCACGGCTGGTTCGGCCTGTGGGGCGCGACCCTCGGCCTGCTGTTCGGCACCAGCGGCATCTGGCTGAACCATCGTGCGGTGCTGAAGCTGCCGCCTGTCGCGATGCAACGCAGCGATTCGCAGATCGCACTGCCCGATCCGGCGCCGGCCACGGCCGAAGCGCTCGGCGCCTGGCTGCAGCAATCGCTGCAGCTGCCGCAGCCGCCGACGGCGATCCGCAGCGAACCGGCGCGCCCGGTGCCCTGGGCCGAGAAGACACACGACGGCACGCCGCGATTGATGCAGCCCGAACGCTGGACCATCACTTTCGGCGGGCCGGAATCGAACCTGCAGGCGGAAGCCTGGGCCGGCAACCGCTCTGTCAGCGTGCGTCGTACCGAGAACGGCCTGCTCGCCACCTTGATGAACCTGCACAAGGGCGTCGGCATGTCGGTGCCGTGGATCCTGCTGATCGACACCCTGGCCGGCAGCCTGATCCTGCTGTCGATCTCCGGCGTGCTGCTGTGGACGCAGACGAACCGCCGCCGCACGGTCGGCATCGTGATCTTCGGGGTCTCGCTGGCGACGACCTTGGGGCTGGCGCTGTCGCGCCTGTAGCGCAGCGTTCAGCGCACCGGCGCCGCGGTCTCCAGGTAGCTCGCCAGCCACTTCGAGCGCGGCGCGTGATGGATGCCGAGGCGGTCGAGTTCGGCCAGCATGTCGTCGGCGTAGACCGCTTCCAGCGTGGCGGCCGGCATCTCGACCAGGCCATGCGCCGGATCCGCGGCCGACGAAAACCGATAGGCCGCGGCCAGCAGCGCCTCCGCAGTCCACCACAAGCGCTGCAGGTGCGCGCGCGTCGCGGGCTGGGCGGCGAGGCGGGCCAAGGTTTGCGGATGGCGTTCGCGTGCGGCCTTCAAGTAGCTCTCGGTGTAGAGCATCAGGTCGAGCATGCCGGCGAGGTTCGTGTCCAGGCGTTCGTGCGGGCACAGGCGCTCGCAGGCCGGGGCGGAGAGCAGCCGGATCTCGGTCAGCGCGGCGCCGGCATAGGCGTTGAACTCTTCCAGCAAGGCGCGGAAGTCGTTGCCGTTCCAGGCCGCCGCGCCCTCGACATAGGTGCGGTAGCGCTCGTCCTGCCGGAAGGCGGCGGGCACGGCTGACGCGGCGATCGAGGCGTTCTCGCTGTCGCCCGGCTTCAGGTCGGTGGCGAAGACCTGCCCGTCGAGGAAAAAACGTGCCCGCGGATCGTCGGCGCAAAGCCCCGAAAGGGCCGCGTCGAGCACGTGGCTGGTCTCGTGCACCGCGAGGCCAAGGCTTCGCAGGCCGGCCGGCTGGCCGTCCATCCAGGCGATGAAGACCCGCGGCAGTCGCCGCAGCAACGCATCGCCGTGCTGCGGATCGAAGCCGGCGAGCACCTCCCCGAGCGCGCGCGTTTCAGCCGCTTCGCCGGCCAGCGAAGAGCTGTCCGACAGCAGACGCGGGCAATCGTCGTAGACCAGCGTCACCGACGAAGCCGCCTGGCTCGTCGCCACCACCGTGGCGCCGGAAGCGGCCGGAGCAGCGGGGGCTTCATGCCGCGCCTTGCATCCGGCGCAGGCCAGTACGCAGGCAGCCAGCGCCCCGGCGAATGACGGCTGGATCATCGGCGCTCCCATGGCAGCGATGCTATGCCGCCAGCACGGCCGGCGCCTCGGGACTACAGTCGTACGCAAAGCACAAGCCCAGGAGACGACGATGACCCAGCCAGGCGACGCCTTCCTCGAAGCCCGCGACTTCCTGCTCGCGCACCGCGGCGACTACGACACGGCCTATGCCGGCTTCCGCTGGCCCAAGCTCGAGCGCTTCAACTGGGCGCTCGACTACTTCGACGTGATGGCGAAGGACAACCTGCAGCCGGCGCTGTGGATCGTCGAGGAAGACGGCCGCGGCGAGCGGCTCAGCTTCCTGCAGATGTCCGAGCGCTCGAACAAGGTCGCGAACTGGCTGCGCAGCCTGGGCGTCGCGCGCGGCGACCGCATCCTGCTGATGCTCGGCAACCAGCGTGCGCTGTGGGAGACGATGCTCGCGGCGATGAAGCTCGGCGCCGTCGTGATCCCGGCGACCACGCTGCTCGCGCCGGACGACTTGCGCGACCGCTTCGAGCGCGGCGACGTGCGCCATGTCGTCGTCGGCACGGCGCACACGCCCAAGTTCGCGGCCTTGCCAGGCACCTACACGCGCATCGCGGTCGGCGGCAGCCAGCCGGGCTGGGAGCGCTTCGACGACGCGTCCCAGGCGAGCGAGGTCTTCGCTCCCGACGGCCCGACCCATGCCGGCGACCCGCTGCTGCTCTACTTCACCTCCGGCACCACCTCCAAGCCCAAGCTGGTGCTGCACAGCCACCAGAGCTACCCGGTCGGGCATCTGTCGACGATGTACTGGATCGGCGTGCGCCCCGGCGACATCCACCTCAACATCTCGTCTCCCGGCTGGGCGAAACACGCCTGGAGCTGCTTCTTCGCGCCGTGGAATGCCGGCGCCTGCATCTTCATCTACAACTACGCACGCTTCGATGCGCCGGCCTTGCTGCGCGTGCTGCAGGACCACGGCGTGACCGTGATGTGCGCGCCGCCCACCGTCTGGCGCATGCTGATCCAGACCGACCTGAAGACCTGGAAGCTGTCGCTGCGCGAACTGGTCGGCGCCGGCGAACCGCTGAACCCCGAGGTCATCGGGCAAGTGCGCGAGGCCTGGGGCATCCCGCTGCGCGACGGCTTCGGCCAGACCGAGACCGCGTGCCAGATCGGCAACAGCCCGGGCCAGGCAATCAAGCCGGGCAGCATGGGCCGGCCGCTGCCGGGATATCGCGTCGCGCTGCTGGATGCGGACGACAAGCCGGCCGCCGAGGGCGAGGTCTGCCTGGTGCTCGATCCGCCACCCACCGGGCTGATGCTCGGCTATGCCAGCGATGCGGCGAAGACCGCCGAGGTGATGCGCGACGGCCATTACCACACCGGCGACGTGGCCCAGGTCGACGATGCGGGCTACATCACCTATGTCGGCCGCGCCGACGACGTGTTCAAGGCCGCGGATTACCGCATCAGCCCGTTCGAGCTGGAATCGGTGCTGATCGAACATGCGGCAGTGCTCGAAGCGGCGGTGGTGCCGAGCCCCGATCCGGTGCGCCTTGCGGTGCCCAAGGCCTTCATCGTGCTCTCGGCGCAGCGCGAACCGAGCGCCGAGCTGGCGCGCGACATCCTCGCCTTCTGCCGCGAACGGCTCGCGCCGTACCAGCGCATCCGCCGCATCGAGTTCGCCGACTTGCCGAAGACCATCTCCGGCAAGATCCGACGCAACGAATTGCGCCGCACCGAGGCCGCGCAACGCGCCGCCGGCACGAAAGGCGTGACGGAGTTCTTCGAGGAGGACTTCCCGCGGTGACGCGCGCCCCGGAAGATGCCTCGCAGGGCTTGCCGGCGCTTGCGCCGCGTGGGTCTAACTCGTAAGGTACAGGCCTTTCGAGAAGGTGCAGTCGGGGCCAGGGGGGTCATCGATGTCGGTCGTTGCAGCAAAGCCTCTGCAGGTGTGCCCGAAGACGGGGTCGTCACGCTCCAGGCAGCTGATGAAGGCTGGCTGCGGTGCGCGAGGCGCAAAGGGCATGCCATGAGACTTCCCGTGTTGACGAAGGCCCCGGGCGGCGGTCGCCAGGCCGCGCTGCACGCGGACCATCGAGGCTCGACAGCGGGGATCGGGATGCGCGGATGAGCAGCCGGCCGATCGATGCCTCCGACACCACCGCGCTTCGAGCGCTGGAAGCCACCGCTGCCCTGCCGCGGCAACTCGTCGGCCGGACCGAGAGCCTGCTGATCGAGACCGGCCCCTGGGGCGACGACGGCCGGGCCGCCCTCTTCAAGACGGTGCTGCGGCCGGCACAGGCCGCGGCGACACTGGCAGCCCTGCAGGCCGAGGCGCGCATCCTGATGATGCTGGACGGGGTGCGGGGTGTCCCGCAATTGCTGCAGGCGCCGCGAGTCGATCGGCAGCTGGTGCAGAGCCGCCCGCTCGGCCGGGCCCTCTCGCTGCTGCCGACCACGCCCGTGCGCGATCCCGCCGTCGCCGTGCGCATCGCGATCGGCATGCTGACGGTGCTCGCCCGGGTGCACGAGGCCGGGGTGGTGCACACGCGGCTGTCGCCGCAGACGGTGCTGGTCGACCTGGCATCGGATGATGTCGCGATCATCGATTTCGAGCACGCCCGTCCGGCGCCGCCGCTAGAGGCGGCCGCGCCCTGGCCGTCCGGCCCGCATCCGCTGCGCCCGTTCGAGGCGCCGGAGCTGCGGCGCGGCGCCATCGTCGATGCACGCGCCGACCTGTATGCACTCGGTGCGCTGCTCGGCTGGTGCATCGGCGGCGAGACGGCGGTCGAGCGCGATGCCCCGCTGGCGGCCGTCCTGCGCAAGCTGCTGGCCGATGATCCCGATCAGCGCTACCGATCCATCGCCGCCCTGCAAGCGGATCTGCAGCATTGCCTGCAGGCCGGCAGCACCCCGGCGCCGCACTTCGTCGCCGGCCTTCACGATCATCGCCAGCAGCCTGCGGCGCCGTCGCACCTGATTCGCGGCGAGGCCGAAATGGCTGCACTGGCGAGCCTGCTCGATGCACAGGACGGCCATGCCCGGCTGGCCTGGGTGCATGGGCCCGCGGGCTGCGGCAGGTCGAGCCTGCTGCACCGGCTGGCTGCCGAGCTGATTGCGCGCGGCGGGTTGGCGCTGCACGGGCGCTGCGAGGCGGTCGCGAGCGGCACGGTGTTCGACGGCATCAGCGGCGTGCTGGACGCGCTGGCGGCGCACTGGCTCGGTGAACCGGCCACGCAGCTGGCGATGCTGAGACTGAAGCTGCTCACCGCGCTCGGGCCCCAGGCTCCGCTGCTGGCACGCTGGGCGCGCGGATTCGAGCGTCTGCTGTGGGATGACGGGCTGCCGCCTGCCGCGGCCGGTACCGAGGAGGCCGCCAGCGCCGGCGAGCGGCTGCGCCTCGCGCTGGCCGAGGTGCTGCACGTCGCCCGCACCGAAGATCGCCCGCTGCTGCTGATCGTCGAAGACCTGCACTGGGCCGATGCCGATACCCTGGCGCTGTTCGCCGCGATCGCTGCCCACCAGGGCAGCGCACCGCTGGTCGTCGTCGGCAGCTATCGCGATCCTGCGCCGGGTGCGGTGACGGCGTTGCAACCCGCTCTGCTCGGACTGCGCGCGGCCCGGCCCGAGGC
>Ga0207671_10001443_pt1 | contig 27506 bp, 28 predicted proteins | sample KBSC24metaG_FD_184352 | JGI IMG/M metagenome (GOLD analysis project Ga0207671, IMG submission 184352) | Corn rhizosphere microbial communities from Kellogg Biological Station, Michigan, USA - KBS C2-4 metaG (SPAdes) (version 2) | ecosystem: Host-associated > Plants > Roots > Rhizosphere > Soil... | reverse complement strand
CAGGAAATAGCTTAGATTAGCTACACAGTTCATTAATTTATTTACAAGGTTACCTTGATAGTACATAGTTAGTACGACAGCACATAAGTGGTTTAAAATATGCTTAATAAAGGTAGAAACGAATATAAGGCTTCCACCTTACAAGCAGAGGGTCACTGGTTCGAACCCAGTAACTCCCACAAAGCCTTCAGATTAATTTCTGAGGGCTTTTGTTTTTTAGTCGCAGACTACAGGCGTATTCATCCGAATTTTATTATACAAGCTTATTCCGACAGCTTAATAACACCCGCGCGCATCGCATTTCCTTTCCTTATGTTATATAATTGCAAAAATGGCTCAGCTATCGACAGCGGTACGGCCCAGCAGGCTCAGGCCATGATGTCGACGGCGGCACCGGGATCTACTTTGATTTGTTCGGTTAGTATTTTGGCCGGGAGCCGAAAAGTAACAAATGCGCAGGTAACCCACGTTAGGGATTGGAAGGGTTTCAGCCGCGACGAAGGAGGGGCCGCAGCGACAGCGGAGCCATGGAAAGCCAGGCCCTGATAAAATCGGGGAAACGCCCCAATAATGGAATGATTAAAAAACTCAATATTTTGTATCCGTGGCGTATTGGTCGCCTTCCATAGCTGGGATCGCGGCATTTTTGTAGGCCGGCTTTTGCACCTGTATTTTTAGCTTGCGGAATATTTGCAAGGGGCCGTTGGTGGCAAACATGTTTGTTATCCAGCCGGGGATGTTGCCGCCCGGATCTGCGTGGAGGGTATAGTTAATTTTTACCTTGTCGGGGCCGTCGGGTGTAAGGATCCATCTGCCTGTTGAGTTGGCGATGCGCACGATGCCTTCTTTTACCGGCACCATGCCTGCAACCGCAGGGCCATCAATAACCACTACTTTGGTTACCGGGTTGTGGGTAACAGTTAAATGGGCCACAAAATCCCGGTTGGATGCGGGCCAGGGCAGGTCTATTTCGGAATAATAATAAAGCTCATCAACTGAAACGCGTTTGATCAGCTCGCAGGATTTGGTATGATATATCCATTCGGCGCTCCGATTCACATCCATCAAAACCGCCACAAGCTGGGCCATTGTAGCATTAATTTCGCATTCGACCCTAACAGCCTTGACCTTTGAATTGGGTACTTCTGAAGTATAAATTTTTATCCCTTCCTTGTCGGTACTTAATTTCCACGCACTTTGTGCGAAAACATCAGCCTGGGCGATCAATAAAAAGAGGGAGATAAAAAATGCCTTATACATGGGAAACGGGTCGATCAAAAAGATAAAGTTAAGGCACCTTTAAATTATTATTAACAGGCTTGTGTCATTTGAGTAAAAGTTTACAAAATGCAGATGATTGATCTTAATATCGTACCTCATCCCAGGTGGCAGCACTTTAAGAATCCATAAACGACAAGTCACCAGGGAAGGCGCGGCGATAATGCAGCGTGCTTTACTCAGTATTTTCTTTCTGATGCCGGGTTATAATTCTCGTCAGCAAATTAAAATACCTTGGCGTACCCGTTATAAAATACCCAATTGATCCTTAGCCTTATCCGCATAACCCCATTCTTCATCGGCACCTAATTCCGGGTAACTGCGGGCGGTGTCCTTTAGGATTGTTAGAACCATGGTAATTACCAAAAAAGGGGACAGAACAAAAAGGTAAGGAATTACGCTGACTGCTATCTCCGTGGCACATAGAAAACTGAAAACCATCAAATAGATGGTTACACAAATTACTGCTATTGTCGATTTCATAACTGTTTTTTTGCAATTAACAACCGGTTTTAAATTTTGGTTTCTTTTAAAAGCTAAAAACTTAACTATCATAAGATCAATAGGCTAAAGTTTTAAAGCAAATGATTAATATTACTGTCGCATATTATTTATGGTGAAAATACTTTAAAGTTCATGAGCGACAAGACATCAAGAGCCGCAGCGGCGTTATTTGCCCGGGCATTACTCGGTATCATCTTTATGATGCAAGGTTATGGTAAGATATTTACGCTCACGGTGCCGAAAGTTTATGCGATGTTCTTCCGGGATTTTGAGAAGACATTCCTGCCCAATTGGCTGATATGGGGTACTGCCTACTATACCTCTTATGTTGAAATGATCTGCGGGTTTTTGCTTATCATCGGTTTGTTCAGGCGATACGCGCTATGTTTTTTGGCTCTCGACCTGCTGATCGTATCCTATGGTCATGGCCTCATGGAGCCGATATGGGACCTTCAGCATGTGATACCAAGGGCTATTTTATTGATCACGATATTGTTGATACCGGGTCGATGGGATAGATGGAACGTGGATGCTTTGCTATTTTGGCAAAAGGAGGGATAACACCTGAAACAAGCGTAATAACCTGCACTGCTTTCTGCGAGCGGAAATTGGTTTCATTTAAAAATACGTCAAAGAACGATGTTAATTATTCGTCACGAATAATTAGTTATATGATGGAATGCCGGGGAGCCGATAAGGCTGTGGCATGTTGATGTCAAGAAAAACAATGTATTCCTGCTGATATCTTTTCCGGGTGCGGAAATTAAAATTCAGAACAGGTAAATATGAACTACTAAGATAGCTAAAAAAATTAGCAAAAACAAATCTTTTTTATTTTTTCAGACCGTCAACTCGTTCAGGAACTACAGCCAGATCAGGGGATGGCGTATCGGCAGATTCCGGATCACTTCTTCGACCTGCGGGTTATGATCCAGTTTTTTCCAGGTTTGGAACCACGCATCCTGGTGATAGGTGTTTGCGCCGAACAGGAGAAATGGCTGTGCGACCGGCCAGTTGGCCCAATACATCACATCCGGCTTTAACGTCCATTTGCTTTTATCGGCTACAAAGGGGTACAGGTAATTGAGACCCTTTTTTATCGACTTGCCATCAGGTGTTTCAAAATCCCATAGGTTATCCTGAGGGGTCGAGAGGATCTGGCAGAGCATGGTCATGGCATCCAGGTTAAAGATGGAGTAGCCGTAGGGCTTGGTGCGCGCCATTTCCAGCGGGAAACTTCCGTCAGCCCCCATTTGATTGGGCAGCAGTATGGTTTTGTATTCAATCCTCAAAGAATCAAGGACCGCCTTGTTTTCGCATAGCTTAGCGAAGGACGCTACCTGCATGGCCCAGCAGGTGGAATGGTTGTTTTTGGTCAGCTTTTCCTGTATGCCGGGTTTACTGGTCATGAGCCAGTTGGTGTATTCGGCAAACCAGTGTTTTAAGGCCGCGGTGGTTTCGGGATCGATAGCCTTTTCCATCACGATGATGCCTTGCGCCACTTCCATCAAATGGATGCTGTCGATAATGCCATAATTACGGCCTGTGAATTTGCCTTTCACCGCCTGCGCGTAAAGCAGGTTGGGGTTCATCAAAGTTTCCGGGTTGATAAACCAGGCCTTTAGGTGGATAATCGCTTGTTTTACATATTTTTCGTCCCCCGTTATTTTATAGGCGGAAGCCAGCGCACCGATGATCTTACTGAAGCGGATCATGGCTTTGCGATGTTCCACGAAATTATCAGGGTTGGTCATGCCATCGCGATCGATGTAAGGGCCGTCGGGATTTTTAGGATCGGGCCAAAAATAATCGGCTTCGGAAAAGAAATCATGTTTGCCTCCTGCGCTGCGCGGAGAAAAAGATGCGGTGACTGTTATGGGTGACTGTTTCATGGCCCAGGCCGCTTCGGTCATGATTTGCTTTTTCAGTACAAGTTCAGCCGCTTTTTCTATTTCAGACTTCGGGGTGGGTGATTGTTTTGGGATGAATGCAACCGGGCTGATGTAAAGGGCTGCGATCAATATCCCGGAAACTATATTTTTCATGGTTGGTTTATAAAGTAAACAGATCGGGAATACCAATTGAGGGGATTTGATATGCCTGACAGAAAGCTGTTATGAAATATAAAAGTATTAATTTTAATAAATGGGCAAAGTACAAATAAAACGAATTTACGAACCTGCCGGGAAAGACGACGGGGTGCGCATATTGATCGATCGCTTATGGCCGCGCGGTGTTAAAAAGGAATCGGCACATATCGATAACTGGATGAAAGCCATTGCTCCAACTACCGAATTGCGGAAATGGTTTCATCAGAATCCAGCTACATGGCCGGAATTCATCGCCAGGTACCAGTTTGAATTGAAGAAAAATGGTGCGATGAACGAGTTGCTTGACCTGGTCGGAAAAAATGAAACGGTTACACTGCTGTACGCGGCACACGATGAGCAGCATAACCATGCCCTGGTATTGCGGGATTTTATAAATTCGGTATTAAACTGAGCACCTCAGCTTATTACTGCAAATGATAGCTGGTTTCCACATTGGTGCCACCGGCAATGGTTTGGTAAACCACGCAGTATCTTTCGGTCAGTTTGGACAGGCTTGCCATTTGCTCTTCTGTTGCATCGGATTCCAAATGAAAGCTAAGACGTATCTGTTTGAAACCCACCGAAGCTTCTTTTGAAACCCCGAGTGTTCCGCGAAAATCGAGGTCCCCTTCAGCTTTGACCTGGCCGCTTTTGACGTCGACCCCGATGGCGGTAGCTACCGCAGTTAAAGTAACGCCTGCGCAGGCTACCAGGGCTTCCAGCAGCATATCACCTGAACATGCCAGCATACCATCGCCTCCGGTTGCCGGGTGCAGGCCGGCTTCAACCAATGCACGGCCGGTATCTACTTTACAGGATATTCCTTCGCCGATATTGCCCTGTGCTTTCAGGGTGATGATCGCTGAGTCGGGTTGTTCTTTATATTTCTCTTTTAAAGGAGCTTGCAGATCTTTTAATTCAGATGCATTCATATGGTAGAATTTAGATTTATCATTTTAAACAGGCATTGCCTCGATTTCAAATGTACTTTTCTTCCCATCAAAAAATAGCTGCTCACAAAAATTTTACCTAAACAAGATATTGATCTTAACCCTGAAGCTACTGCTTATTTTGGGGCTTATGAAGCAATAATAGCTTTTGATGCTTCATTACCTCATATGTGGAATCAGGGCAGTCGGGAGGACTATCATCACCATAGCTATTGGTGCTATCTTCCAAATGGGCAGTGAACTTTCCTTCGCTTATATTTCTAACCTCATGGCCGGCCTTTACATTGGCGCGAAATGTCCCGGATATCTGCCGCCCGTCGTATGAATCGATAGTCAGTGTACCGCTGGAACCGTAGTAGATGATAGCATTATCCCAGTTAACGTATATCACCGCTACTGTTTCATGCATGGTGTCCATATTATAAGTACCGGGGGTGAGAACGGTATCGATGAAAAGTGTAAAGTCTTCTGATCCTTTTGTACCGACTATCATAATGGTAGAATTGTAGATAAAGTAGGTACCCTCGGCTTTGGTGCTTTTTAAAATACCATCTACTTTGTAAGAGAGATTACTATCGGGGGCTGGGTCGTCTTTTTTACACCCGCTTAATACGGCTGCGCAGCAACCGGCTATTAATAATTTTTTGATAAGGTTCATGACTTTATGTATTTGGTTTACATAATTATAGATGACGGCCGGATCAAAAGGTTTAATGGAATGCTAAAAATTTTAGCTTGTCATTGGGCGATTAATGATAAAGCGAGCCCTTATTTTACCAGCCTTCCCTTCCAAACATATTTACCGGTGTTGCCCAATAAACCGATGTACACAAAATAAATTACGTGCAGGGGTATCATAAATATTAACAGGGCAACCAGAACAGGGCGTTTCAGGAAAGTGGTTATTGGAATGAGAAAGATGGCTTCAATAATATACTTCAGGAAAAACTGCAGGAGGAAAAGCTTAAAAAAGTAGATATTGTAAAAACCTAAACCTGCGTTAACCAATAGTGACAGGTTGAACAGCCAGATGGCCACTGCCAGCGCTACTATTTTTTTGTCCTTGTATTTGGTTGACTTGGAGGCCCAGCGGCGGCGTTGTTGTAAAAACTCGCCGAGGGTGTGTTTGGCGTGAGTGTGCACGATGGCCTCGCGTCTTTTCAAAAAACCGATGCGATTTGAATAGCGAACAGCTACTTTTTGCAGGAGCAATTCATCATCGCCGGATGCCAGCTCATCGATCCCGGTAAAACCACCGACCTCGTAAAATACATCTTTCCGGTAAGCGAAATTGGCACCGTTGCAGGTGGATGCCCGCCCATTGCCAATGAACGACGCCCCGATACCGATGAGGTAAGCAAACTCCAGCGTTTGCATGTATTCGAACAGGCTGCGCTCTTCGAAATAAGCCACCGGCGAGGAGATCATCACCAGGTCATGGGTTTCATAATAATTCACAATGGATGAAAGCCAGGAAGCTCCCATGCGGCAGTCGGCGTCTGTACAAACCATAAGTTCACCAGTGGATAGGCCGATGGCCTTAGCGATCGCTTTTTTCTTGTAGGAGTTTAGGGGCTTATCTTCTTTTAATTGCAGCAGTTGAACACCCCTGTCGGCATAGCTTTGGATGATCTCGGCAGTACGATCGGTGGAATGGTCGTCAACGATGATGATCTCGGTCAGGTGTTTTGGATAATCCTGGGCCAGGATATCATCGATGGTATAGATGATCCTTGATTCCTCGTTGCGGGCGGCTATTAGTACTGTTACTTTGGTCGTAAAATCGCGCGGCGTCAGTCTGGGGCGCTTCAAACCGGCCCATCCTTTTATAAGGTAAGCGACGACTAAAAGGTAGATGCCCGTAAGCAATAACGATATGCTGCTATGAAGTGCGATCAAAGAATCGGAGTTTTAAAACAAATACAGAGCCTAATATAGCAGGAATGATGAGGTTGATCAGCCAGATGGATGACACCGCAGCCATTACCGCTATCTTCTGATCGGTAATATAATTAAAAAAGATGGATGCCGTAAAATTGCGGACGCCGATGTCGAGCAGGTCGAGCGATGGCAGGGCCGATTGAATGAAGAACAGGATGAATACCATCATCATCACCGGGAAAATGGCTAAAGATGGCATGAGTAAATGAATGACCAGGTAATACTGGAATGAAAAAACAAAAAACCGGGCGAGGCAAAACCACATGATGTCAAGCAACTGTTCGCTTTTATACCTGCCCATGATGTCAAAAAAGCGGTGATATTTTTTGAGGAAACTAATGCTGTTCAATAGCATGACCAGCCAGCCGATGTTAAAATAAAGCAGCAGGAACAAAGCAATCACCCCTAAAGCAATCACCGATAAGCCCATCGTCAAGCCTACACCGATAGGGTGAAAGGTAAACGCGAACCAGATCAGCGCGGTCAACCCTAAAACATTTGTGATCACGTTCTGCCCAAAAGCCCCCACCGCCATGGCAAATACCCCGTGTATACGTTTGCGATTTGGTAGAAACATTACCCGGCCACCGTATTCGCCGATGCGGTTGGGTGTGAAGATGGCCCAGGTCAACCCGCAAAAAACTGCTTCAATAGCCTGCCAGGTGGTCATTTCGGATAATTCCAGGGTAAGATATTTCCATTTAAGTGACTCGAGCACCCAATTCACTATCATTAGCAGCAACACAAACGACATGGTGACCACCACCTGGTTATGACTGATATTGGCGATCAGGTCTTCAAATTGCTTTAGGTTTTTATTATTGTTTACACGGTGGTAAATAAAAATACCCGCTAAAACCAATATGGAAGCTTTTAGCAGGTAGGAGAATATTTTTCGGGCAGCGGCAGTCAATTCGTAAAAATTTGTGCAATGTTACGAAAAAGGTTCATAGTTGCGGGTTGATAGTTCATAGCAGGAAACACAAATGATAAACAAATGTTCTCTTGCTATGAACTATGATCTATGAACGGGCCGCCGGAGTTATTATTTTAGCCTTGGCTTCAAAAACGCAAGGGTGCGGGCGTATGCATCGGTGGTAGCCGGACTATTGTATATCGGGTTTGACGGATTGGCAAAACCGTGGTCGGCATCGTACTCCTTGTAATCGAGTTTTTTACCGGCAGCTTTCATATCATCAGCAAATTTTGATACGATCTTTGGGCTGATAAAGCCATCCTTGTTGGCAAAATTACCCAGTACATCCGCATTCAGAGTTTTGAGCTTGTTCACATCCTGCTCAGGCATACCGTAATACATTACGCAGGCTACATCCTGCTTGCCGGCCATTAAACTTGCCTGCAAACTCCAGCCACCGCCAAAGCACCAGCCGATGGTAGCGATATGCGCTTTAGCCCCAACATAAGCATACGCACCGCTGATAATGGCCCTTGCCCTTGCGTCGGTAACGGTTTGCATTAATTTGCCTGCATCCTCGCGGGTGGTGGCAATTTTACCATCATACAGGTCAAGGTCAAGTACATTGACGTTGCCGAGGTCGGTATATAGTTTTTCTGATTCGTGCTTTACAAAATCATTCAGGCCCCACCATTCGTGGATCACGATCAACCAGTTATTGGTTGCGGTTTTTGCCTTAAATTCAAATGCGTTGGCATCCTTGCCGTCGGCCACTTTGTAGGTGATGGCTTTACCAATACTGCTTTGAAAGTGATAAGGACGCGGGTTGGCATGCGACATGCGGAACTTTTTATCCGAAGCCAGCATCGCAAATTTTTGCGTGGCCGATTGGTTACAGCAGGCCATTTTGCTCTGACTGAAAGCAAATGCACTGCAAAGGACAATTAATGTTAAAAGGAACAGTTTTTTCATGATGATGAATATTTTAGGTGAAAATAAATAGCGAACGCAATAGATGTTTCAACAACCAATATTAAGATAAATTTGTTTGAAATTTACTTTTCCGCTATTAAAATTACCTAACTAAACCGGGGTTATAAAATTCTATTTACCAAAAAGATATTTAACCCCTAAACTTGCCGAGGCGTTCGCAACCGCAAAGCTACCGGTATCTATGTATTCAGCATATTTGATGAAGGTGAAAGCAATTTCTATTTTTTTATTCAGGACTACACCGGCCTGGAATGGCAGATTGAGCCATAGATGCTGCGCGTCAAATGGTTGATTTAGGGTAGCGGGAGCGTTATTGGTGTTTTCTATGATCAAATTATTATTTGAATAAGTTGAGAAATTAAGTCCTATTCCTGCGTCGATATAAACCTTAAAATTTTCTTTATTGTAAAAGTTATATAAAACCTGCGGGGTTAGTGAAGCAGTATATTGGTCAAATGAATAATTTTTTAAAATATACGTTTCACCATGATCATTAAAGTTTACCGGTTCAGTATAATTGAATTTCGGATTGATGTAGGAAAATGATAGTTCAGCCCTGAATACCAGTTGACGGGTATTAGGATTATTAAAAATATCGAAACCGAAATTGATTTTTGGTGAAACGACGGTTTGTTTTTTGACTGTTCTAATGGAAGTAATTATCCCATTTTCTACTGAGGTGCCTGTAATTGCCAGCCCGGCGAAAAACCTCAGCGGCGACTCCTTTTTATCCTCACCAACATTATTGTTGATCTTATTTACGACCGATTTCAGGTCGGACTTTTCATAAAATATACGTTTGATCCTGCTGATTAAATTCTCGTTCCCCGGCGACTTTTCAGCATAGTATGCCAATTGCCCTTTGTAGGTGTCTGAATAGACTATTTCATTCGCGCCGTTATAATAAGGGCTATATTTAAGTTCGACGGGGTCACTATTCGTAGCTGCAATAAAGAAACGGGGCTTACGGGTATCCTCCTGGGAATAAAGTGTGAGGTATTTACCCGTGGCGATCTGCTGAAGAAAAACTGTATCCTGCTTTGTTGTGGTATCCAAATGAGTTGGTATATCGGGAATATGAGTTAAATTCATACTGACCGGCCCGCGATAGGAAATATATGTTTCCATTCCCATGATCCGGAATTCCCTGAGCATAGCAGGACTAAACCTCAGCGACTGTTTATCTTCTTTATTCGCTTTAAAATCGACAAGCAGCGGCGACCTGGTCCATTCACGATAATCGATATATCCTTTTAGGGTATCGCCGTTATTTTTTAAAATGTAACCGGGCTGATAATTTGTTTGTGCGAAAACTGCGCAAGGCAGAGCTGTAAGCAGAAAAATATAAAACGATCTTTTTACCATGTGACGTGGTTTAGACCGCTAATATAAACGCCGTATATTACCTTAATGTTAAAATATAGCCTCAGCGATTTTCCTGGTCGGGCCGGGGTTACTCATGGTATAAAAATGTAACACAGGCACGCCGAATTCGACCAGCTCTTTGCACTGGTTGATCATCCACTCGATACCTACTTCTTTAACCTCTTTTTCGGATTTGCAGGCATGCACCGCCTCGCTGAGGTCTTCGGGTATATCGATATGGAATATCTTGGGCAGGTTGATCAGTTGCTTTGACGAGGTGATAGGTTTTAATCCCGGTATGATGGGAACGTTAATACCATTCGCGCGGCAATTGGCTACAAACTCCTTGTATTTATCATTATCAAAAAACATCTGAGTTACGATAAAATCGGCGCCCATATCTACTTTCTTCTTCAGGTATTTAAAGTCAGATTTAAGGTTGGGCGCTTCGAAATGTTTTTCAGGGTACCCAGCAATGCCGATACAGAAATTGGCGTTCATCACTTCATGATCTTCATATAGGTATTTGCCGTTATTCATATTTACTACCTGTTCCAGCAACTCGTTAGCATAAGCATGCCCGCCGGGTGTAGGTATGAAGCCGGAATCGGCCATGCGGGCGTCACCACGAAGGACAAGTACGTTGTCAATTCCTAAAAATTGCAGGTCGATCAACGCGTTCTCGGTTTCCTCCCTGGTAAAACCGCCACAAATCAGGTGTGGCACCGCGTCTACCTTATAGCGGTTCATGATAGCCGCGCAAATGGCAACTGTACCTGGGCGTTTACGATAGGATACTTTTTCCAGCAAACCATTTTCGTGTTGCTTATAGATATAGTCCTCGCGGTGATAGGTCACATCAATAAACGGCGGATTAAACTCCATCAGCGGGTCGATGGCGTTATAAATGCTTTGGATGCTGTTACCCTTAACCGGCGGCAACAGTTCAAATGAAAAAAGTGTTTTGCCTTTGGCGTTTTGTATATGTTCGGTGATTCTCATTTGTGATTCAGTACGGTCAAATATATATTATAACATTCTAATCTTTGTCATTGCGAGCGTAGCGTGGCAATCTCTTCACCTGCATTGCGACGAGATTGCCGCGTCGTTTCACTCCTCGCAATGACAAACCTTAGTAATTCAAGTTAGGGCCAAGCCAACGTTCAACTGTATCTACCGATAAGTTTTTTCTTCGCGAATAATCTTCTACCTGGTCCTTGCTGATCTTACCCAGGCCAAAATATCTGGCCTGCGGATGCGCGAAATAGAAGCCACTTACCGATGCTGCCGGTGTCATGGCCAGACTTTCGGTCAGGTGCATGTGGGCGTTGTCTTCAGCTTTCAGCAGTTCAAATAGGGTGAGCTTTTCCGTATGGTCCGGACACGCAGGATAACCGGGCGCCGGACGGATACCCTGGTATTCTTCCTTGATCAGGTCTTCGGTACCCAGTTGCTCATCTTTGGCATAGCCCCAGTATTCGCGGCGAACCAGTTCGTGCATTTTTTCAGCGAATGCTTCTGCTAAGCGGTCGGCTAGAGCTTTGGCCATGATGCTGTTATAATCATCATGGTCTTTTTCAAATTCGGCCACCAGTTCATCACAGCCGATGCCGGCAGTTACGGCAAACCCACCCCAATAATCGGGCACCCCGCTTTCTTTTGGCGCAATGAAATCAGACAGCGCATAATAAGGCTCGCCTTTCACTTTTTCGGATTGCTGGCGGAGCGTATGAATCCGGCTTAATATCTGCTTGCGGCTTTCGTCGGTGTATAATTCGATATCATCACCCACACTGTTTGCCGGCCAGAAACCTATCACGGCATTGGCTTGCAGCAATTTTTCTTTTACTATTTTGCTTAATAAAGCCTGCGCGTCATCATAAAGCTTCTTAGCTTCAGTGCCTACATATTTATCGTTAAATATTTTAGGGTAACTGCCGCGCAACTCCCAGGTATGGAAGAAAGGAGTCCAGTCGATATAGGGTACTAGTTCTTCTAATGGATATGCTTCAAAAACTTTGGTGCCTGTAAAGGTTGGTTTTGGCGGGATGGAACCATTCAGGTTGATCTGCATTTTCAGATTCCTGGCATCATCGATGCTCACAAAGCGTTTATCAGAACGTTTATTCAGGTGCGCTTCGCGGGCTTTTTCGTACTCGTCTTTTGTATTCTGAATAAATTCGTCACGGAAATCCTTGTTCATCAGGTTGCTGCAAACGCCCACACTACGTGAAGCATCCAGCACATGGATAACACCATGCTGATAATTTGGAGCAACTTTTACTGCAGCATGTATACGCGAGGTAGTAGCTCCGCCAATAATCAGCGGAATAGTAAAACCTTCGCGATCCATTTCTTTGGCAAAGTGAACCATCTCATCCAAGGATGGGGTGATCAAACCACTCAAGCCGATAATATCCACTTGCTGTTTCCGGGCCTCTTCAATAATACGCTGTGCGGGAACCATTACGCCCAAATCGATCACTTCAAAATTATTGCAGGCCAGTACCACGCCTACGATATTTTTTCCGATATCGTGCACGTCGCCTTTAACGGTCGCCATTAATACCTTGCCTGCGTTGGCTCTGCTACCGCTGCTGTCCTCACCGGCATCTATTACACGTTGTTTTTCCAGTTCGATAAAGGGCAGCAAATAAGCCACGGCCTTCTTCATCACCCGTGCCGATTTTACCACCTGCGGCAAAAACATCTTGCCGGCACCAAACAGGTCGCCCACTACGTTCATGCCATCCATCAACGGGCCCTCGATCACTTCCAACGGTTTGGCAAATTTCAATCGAGCCTCTTCCACGTCATCATCCAGGTATTCGATAATGCCTTTAACCAAAGCATGGGATAAGCGTTGTTCAACCGGCTCTTTGCGCCATTCTTCATCTCGCACGATTTCTTTACCTTTTGATTTGATGGTATCAGCAAATTCAACCAAACGCTCGGTAGCATCCGGGCGACGGTTGAGCAATACATCTTCTACATATACCAACAGGTCCTTCGGTATTTCCTCGTAAACTTCCAGCATCCCGGCGTTCACGATACCCATGTCCAGGCCAGCCTTGATGGCATGGTATAAAAATGCGGAGTGCATTGCCTCGCGGACGGTATTATTTCCCCTGAAAGAGAAGGAAATATTACTAACTCCACCGCTCACTTTAGCATAAGGCAGGTTTTGTTTGATCCAGCGGGTGGCCTCGATAAAGTCGACCGCGTAATTGTTATGTTCCTCTAAACCTGTCGCTACGGTTAAAATATTAGGGTCGAAGATGATATCCTGCGGCGGGAAGCCAACTTCGTTCACCAAAATATCATAACTGCGTTGGCATATCTCTATACGGCGGGCCAATGAATCAGCCTGTCCTTGTTCGTCAAACGCCATCACCACCACGGCAGCACCATAGGTTTGTATTTTGCGTGCCTGGTCGCGGAATTTATCCTCACCTTCTTTTAAGGAGATCGAGTTAACGATGCCTTTCCCCTGCAAACACTTCAGGCCGGCTTCGATGACCGTCCATTTGGACGAATCCACCATGATGGGTAGTTTGGCGATATCAGGCTCGGATGCGATCAGGTTCAAGAATTTCACCATTGCCGCTTCCGAATCGATCATACCCTCGTCCATGTTCACGTCGATCACCTGCGCGCCGCCTTCTACCTGCTGACGGGCTACTACCAAAGCGCCTTCATAATCTTCACCCAAAATAAGCTTGGAGAATTTTGGCGATCCGGTAATATTGGTACGCTCGCCAATATTTGCAAAATTGGTTTCAGGAGTGAGTGTTACCGATTCGAGTCCGCTTAATCTTAAAAAAGGTTCCGCCTGCGGAACTTTACGCGGTGCCGCTTTTGCCGCTTTCTCAGCAATGCAACGGATATGGTCGGGTGTGGTGCCACAGCAGCCGCCTACAATATTTGCCATGCCGAAATCCAGGAAATCCTCGATCAGGTGAGCTGTTTCATGCGGCATTTCATCATAGCCACCAAACTCATTTGGCAACCCCGCATTAGGGTAGGCCGAAGTATAAACATTAGCTTTTTCAGAAAGTTCCTGCAAGTGGGGGCGCATTTCCTTGGCACCCAAGGCGCAGTTCAAACCAACTGACAACAAATCAGCATGCCGAACGGAGTTCCAAAACGCCTCAACCGTCTGTCCCGAAAGTGTGCGACCGGAAGCATCCGTAATGGTACCCGAGATCATAATATTGGATGTGCTCCTATAAAATGAGCGATCCTTACCGGCCTCGCGGCATTCATGCTCATAGCGTTTGATGGCAAAAATTGCCGCCTTAGCATTCAGCGTATCAAATATGGTTTCTATCAATAATAAGTCGGAGCCGCCATCTACCAGTCCGCGCACCTGCTCATAGTATGCTTCGGCAAGGTCGTCAAAAGTAACGGCGCGGTAACCGGGGTCATTTACATCCGGCGACATGGAAGCTGTACGGTTGGTTGGCCCAACGGCGCCTGCCACAAATCGTGGTCTTTCAGGGTTCTTTTTGTTGTATTCATCCACTACCTCGCGGGCAATGCGGGCACCCTCATAGCTTAGTTCATAAGCCAGGTCTTCCATATGGTAGTCGGCCAGCGAAATGCGTTGTGTGCTGAAGGTGTTGGTCTCGATAATATCGGCACCGGCATCAATGTACTCTTTGTGTATAGCTTTGATCACATCCGGGCGCGTGATATTCAGCAGGTCGTTATTCCCCTTCAGGTCGGAAGGATGATCACGAAATCGCTCTCCACGAAAATCCTCCTCGGTCAATTGGTACCGTTGTATCATGGTGCCCATCGCGCCGTCAATCACCAGTATGCGTTTTTGTAGCTCTTTCCTAATATCCATTTCTTAGTATCAAGTAGTTAGTATCAAGTATCAAGTACTAAGAAAACGCGACCATAAGTCTTGCTACTTGATACTGGTTACTTGCTACTAGAACAAAAGCTTATATCGAAAAGTCGGGTATAAATATTGACTTTCGCTTATCTTTCCTATCCATTTTTGAGGCGGATAAGTAGAACGTAGCACCTTGTAAGCACAGGTTGCTAAGACATCGCAGGGTCTAATCCCTCCGTCTTTCTCTATAAGCAATGCAAAGTTGCATAATAATGTTGTAAGTTCAAAATGCGGAAAGGGTTGGTGTGTTGGGGGAGTGTCAATTTTGGGGGATGTTGCAAGATGAAGGTTTAAAACTCTCATCTATCCCGGGATTCAGTTGGAAACTTAAGCCAGTTATGGTTTAATAGAATACCAAAGCAGGATTGCACTACCCACCCAACCCCGTCCTGCTTAATTAACTATCAACTGACAGTGATCTAATCTGTTAGTTATTTATGATTACGATAGCAGTACAGCGAATGCTACAATAATGGGAAAAATTGATTTCTTTTATTTGAGCATTGGTGAATAAACGTTTTTATCGAGGGAGTGTAAATTTTAGAATCGGCTTGCAAATCCGGGTGTTTTTTCGGTCGGGGATTGGAAAGTCCGACCAAAGAGGAACCATTTTGTAATTAACGAATATATTACTAAATTGGAGTGTAATTTTATAATCCCTAAACCAACGTTATGAAACCAGAATTCAACAAAATTTATGAAAACCTTTATGCAGACTATGTTTATGACGCTGATAAACGTAGCAGCATATTCGTACGTTATAACGAATATGAATTATTGAGAACTATTCGCAGATCAATTGATAATTCAGATAAAGAAGATAAGTTAAGACCCGATGCCAAATATTTTTTACTCACAAATTTTCACAATCTTATTGTAAGGCCATTAATTGATGACTATAGATATGTATTAGATAACCCTGATTTATCTAACCTAGGAGAATATATAGCAGAAGACATTCAAACTATAATTAATACAACCACAAACGAAATTTCGACAGACAGTGAAAAGATAAGCGGACATCAAATCATGTCCACCATTAATGGTCTTTGGAAAACTTTGAAAACTACAAGTTTTGATATCTGGGGATGAGTGATAAAAAAGATGCTGTAAATATTGGTGTATCATTAAGTTCACAACTTATTGCTGCTGCGTTAGCTATGATTACCGTTGTAGGAGCGTTTGCAGCGTTTGTGCTTGACAAAAAGATTGTTGGGTGGGTTTACTACCTAATAATTATAAGTTCATTTTTATCTTTTGTAATTAGCATTTTCTTTGGCGGAAAAGGTATAGATAAAGCTAGAAAGGATGGATATGCCAGCAACTGGAATTTAGATAATACAAAAAACTTCTTTAAATTTCAAGCCTTATTTGCCTTTATTGGAATTTTTTTGTTTATAGGGAGCGTATTTATAGGTAAAGAGAAAACTATAGATATTCAAAAGGAAATTGAAGGGCAAGAAAAAGCAATTTCCCAATTGAAGTTTACAGACTCCTTAAACCAAAAGCATTTATTGCATTTGAAAAACCAAATCGACTCTATTCAGGCAGTTAATTCTTGTAAAAGAACAACTCAAGATTGTTTTAGGAAAGCGTCTTGCCCGTCGCATAAATAATTTTTTCTTTTACTTATACTTATTTAAGAAAATAAATTACCTCCGAAATATTTTTAAACACCATTTCCAATTTCGCGGAAAGTGTCCCAACTTCGCAATCCGTTATTGGTGGATTTCACCGATTGGAGAATGATTACACCGATAATCTGTGTAATCAAAATAAAGTCGGTGTAATCAAAAATGAATCGATGAAATAAAAACAAAATGAGTATTCATTATAAAAAAATTGCTTTAGAACTGAATATTGCTGAAAAGCAGGTAAGTACCACCGCCGGCTTGCTGGATGAAGGCGCCACCGTGCCTTTTATATCCCGTTACCGCAAGGAGCTCACCGGCAGCCTCGACGAAGTGCAGGTAGCGGCTATCCGCGACCGTGTGCAGCAACTGCGTGAGCTGGATAAACGCCGTGAAGCCATATTGAAGTCGCTGACCGAAATGGGTAAGCTTACGCCGGAACTGGAAAAGCAGGTCAACGAGGCGGAGACGATGGTATTGCTGGAAGATATCTACCTGCCTTATCGCCCCAAAAGAAAAACAAGGGCTACAGCAGCACGGGAAAAGGGCCTGCAGCCTTTAGCCGACCTGATCTTAGAACAGGGCAGAACAGATTTAGAATTGGAAGCTGCCAAATATATTGATGAAGAAAAAGGTGTAAGCTCAACTGAAGAAGCGTTGGCTGGAGCAAGGGATATCATTGCCGAGCACATCAGCGAAAACGCGGAAGTGCGCACCCGGATGCGGGCCTTATTTTTAGAAAAAGGGACGGTACAGTCGAAAGTAATTACAGGCAAAGAAGAAGCCGGAATTAAATACAAAGACTATTTCGACTGGACAGAGCCTGTAAAGTCGATCCCCTCACATCGCATATTAGCGATCCGTCGCGGCGAGAAGGAAGAGATGCTATGGCTGGATATTCAGCCGCCAGAAGATGAGGCGATTGGCCTGCTGGAACGGCTGTTTGTTAAAGGCAATAATACTTCGACCGACCAGGTAAAACTGGCGATCGCGGATGGCTACAAACGTTTGCTTAAACCATCAATGGAAACGGAGATCCGCCTCTTTACCAAAAAGCAAGCCGATGAAGAAGCGATCAGGGTTTTTGCCGAGAATGCACGCCAGTTATTGCTAGCTGCGCCGCTTGGACAAAAACGCACCATGGCGATAGACCCCGGTTTCCGTACAGGCTGCAAGGTGGTTTGCCTGGATGAACAGGGTAAGCTTTTGGAATATACGGCCATATTCCCGCATACCGGGGCAGGCGGGGCAAAAGAGGCTGAAAAGACAACACGCCATTTGATCGAAAAATATAATATTGAAGCTGTTGCCATTGGTAACGGAACGGCTGGCCGCGAAACGGAATTGTTTGTACGAAACCTGAATTTACCGGGCATCAATATCGTGATGGTGAACGAAAGCGGCGCATCCATCTATTCTGCCTCAGATGTGGCAAGGGAAGAATTCCCGGATAAGGATGTGACGGTGAGGGGTGCGGTTTCTATCGGTCGCAGACTGATGGACCCGCTGGCTGAACTCGTAAAAATCGACCCAAAGTCAATTGGTGTTGGCCAGTACCAGCATGATGTGGATCAGAATAAATTACAAACGTCATTGGACGATACCGTAGTTAGTTGCGTGAACGCAGTAGGAGTTGAATTGAATACGGCATCGAAACAAATATTGGCCTATGTATCTGGCTTGGGGCCACAACTGGCGCAAAATATTGTGGATCATCGCAATGAGCATGGCGCTTTCAAACGCAGGGATCAGCTCAAAAAAGTAGCCCGATTGGGTGATAAGGCATTTGAACAAGCGGCCGGCTTCCTGCGTATCCGCGACGCGGAAAACCCTTTGGATACCAGTGCGGTACACCCTGAAAGGTATGCCCTGGTGGAGCAAATGGCTAAAGACCTTAAATGTTCGGTAAAGGATCTGATGGGCGATACTATATTGAGAAAAAGCATCCCGCTTCAAAAATATGTGACGGAAACAGTGGGCCTGCCTACCTTGAATGATATCATGGCCGAATTAGCCAAACCGGGCCGTGATCCGCGCGAACAATTCGAAGCATTTAGCTTTACAGACGGGGTAAATGCCATTGGCGACCTGAAGATCGGCATGAAACTGCCGGGTATAGTCACCAATATTACCAACTTTGGGGCGTTCGTTGATATCGGCGTTCACCAGGATGGTTTGGTGCATTTGAGCCAGATCACCAACCGCTTTATCAAAGACCCTAACGAGGTGTTAAAGGTGCATCAAAAGGTAGAGGTAACTGTGACCGATGTGGATGTTAGCAGGAAACGGATTGCATTATCTATGAAAGCGAATGAACCACGTGAACAGCCCAAACCAAGAGAGCAACCAAAATATCAAGCCAAATCTGTGCAACAGAAAAGAGTACAGGAGCAACCCGAAACCGATATGGCGATAAAGCTTGCCGCGCTTAGGGGGAAATTCAAATAGTGGAGGATTTCGTGGCTTGTGAGTATTGCGGAAGTGTGCTATATTACTCCACGTAAATGCGGATCAAACACATCGATATCCTCCGGGGATTAGCGGCCTTAATGGTCACCGTTTTTCATCTTACCGGGAGCACGGGTATTTCAAAAACTGCTTCGATATTTGGGCGATATGGTTCGTTGGGCGTTCAGGTATTCTTTGTGATCAGCGGCTTTGTGCTGCCCTATAGCTTGTATAAATCGGGGTACCAGCTTAAAAACTTTTTCAGCTTTTTAATCAAGCGGATCATCAGGATACATCCTGCTTATATCGTTGCTATCCTGATCGGGATCATTCTTGCCGTGGCTGCACACCGGAAGCCGATCACCTGGGACGGCGCTTTATTGCATTTGGTTTTTTTGAATACTTCTTTTGGCTATAATGATACTTCAGCTGTTTTTTGGACTTTGAAGATAGAATTTGGCTTCTATATACTCGCCGCGTTATTGTTTTCTCATATTATCACTTCCAATTACCGGTCGGCTATTTTGATTATCGTAATACTGATCCTTGTTCTGCTTAATGTAGCGCCGTTATTGATCCCCTGGCTTACCTTTTTTGCATTAGGCATTTTAATATTTAACAAACAATGCTGTAAAATGAACCCGGTGCTATTTTGGGGGATGGCTGTAATTATTACCATCGTCAACCTTAAAGTGCATGGCCTTGCCGGAACCATTGCCGGTAGCATCGCTTTCTTATTTATACTATTTGGTAAGATCGAATATTTTCAAAAGCAAACCGGTCGGGTTTTGCTTTGGCTGGGTATGATCAGCTATTCATTGTACCTGGTGCATTGGGATATAGGGCGGGTAGTGGTTGGCATTTCGAGACACATACCTGTGATAGGTAATTCAGAGGCCCTGAGGGTCTGCGCTGGAGTAGGCGCATCCATCATATGTGCGTACGGCCTTTACAAACTGGTTGAAAGGCCGTCTATTAAACTTGCTAATAAAATAGAGTACAAACCCTGACGGGCAGTACTTTTTAGTAAATGTGATTATTCCAAAGTGATCTGTCTCCTGATGCTTTCTTCCAGCGAGATAAAGGTTTCGGTGCGCTGAATACCTTTTACACTCTGGATAGATTCATTCAAAACTTCGCGCAGGTGATTGGTATCATGGCATACGATCTTTGCAAAAATGCTATAGCTGCCAGTAGTGTAATGCAATTCTACAATCTCCTTTACAGCCTTCAATTGCTTCACGGCTTCGTGATATTGCGAGCCTTTTTCGAGGTAAATACCCAGGAAAGCGGTAATGTCATAACCCAATTTCTGCGGATCGACCTCCAAACTGGCCCCTTTTATTACACCCATTTCTTCTAACTTTTTCATGCGGACATGTATGGTTCCGCCGGAAACGATCAACTCTTTGGCTATTTCAGTGTAAGGAGTAGTCGCATTTTTCATCAATATTGATAAAATCTGTATATCCAGATTATCAATTTCTAAATTTTGAGCTTTTCTGTGGGACATAAATTTGGAATTCTCTATTTAAATACAAGTTTAATTAAAATAAAATTAAAAATACAAATATATTGTTAAAATATTTGCAAGAAATTGATAGTCCTGTTATGTTTGTAATAAGCAACTAAAGAAGCTTATCGTTCGTTTAAATAAAAAATACATTGTTGGGTGGTGAAATTTTTGGCAGACACACCTCCTTGTCCCGGTGGCGGAGAGTATGGGAAATCAGTTTACTGACTAACCACTCCTTGAAGGTTCGACCCCTTCCCCAACAGCACTCCTGCGCGATGCAGGATTATATACTGTAGGATGGTGAAATTTTTGGCAGACACACCTCCTTGTCGCGGTGGCGAAGGTTTTGGGAAACTCTTAGCAATAAGAATAACCACTTCGTGAAGGTTCGACCCCTTCTCCTACAGCCCTTCTCATAATTTAGGTTTATAATTGGTTAGTAAAGACCCCTGCCCATCAGGGGCTTTACTGTTTTTAGGCCCCCCGGCCCCCTGAAGGGGGGGGGTCTGAAAATATCGAATTATGAATGTTGAACATCGAATGTCGGGCTGTGCGGGAATCTAACTTCATTAAGCCGCCCTCTGCAAACTAAAAACTGCCAACTGATTATTAATACCTACCTTTAGAAAAATCCACTACGCATGATACTCTTTTCAAGAAGAAACTTATTTTACAGTGACTACAGATGGAGTACCTACGTGCCGAACGATCCACGCACTACGGGCCGGCCAGATGATACCCCATTTTCCAAAGAAGAAGGTAATGAAGTGGTTTACCTAATTAATAAGTTAATGGCGCTGTGGGATTACAGGTTCGCGAACACCGGCAACAAAATGGAAAAACTGATCCACGATAAAATGCCCGCCGACATCACTACACAGGAAGATGTGCAGGCGTGGTTAAAGGCAAATCTAAAATTCTAAGAATTTTAATATCGAATAATGAATGTCGAACGCCGAATATCGAAGTGCCTTATTACTTCATTATTCGAAATTCATTATTGGGTGTTCGATATTTTAAAAATTGACCATCACCCGTTACTTATCACTGTTTTTCAAACCGCGCGGCCCAGCCACCACCGGAGGCCATTTGAACAACCATGATATCCTTTGATTTTACGTTGGTAACCACTTTTGTATAGTCAGACCCGTCGCGGTCGGCATTCATGCCATCCTGGAATAGGGTGACTTTATAAGACCCTGCCGGTAAAAATGATAGGTCGATCGTGATTTTCCGGCTATCCCAGTTGGTCATTGCCCCGGCGAACCAGGTAGTGCCTTTGCGGCGTGCAATAGCTACAAACTCGCCAACTTTACCATCAAGCGCTACTGTTTCGTCAAATGTTGTTGGTATGGCAGCTATAAAATCAGTGCTTTCCTGTTCCTTTTGGTAGATGGTCGGATTGTCCGCAAGCATCTGTAATGGAGCCTCAAAGATAGTGTACATCGCCAGTTGATGACAACGTGTTCCCTGGCTCATGGGGTTGCCGTTTACCGGGCGGAAGGCGCTTTTGGGTGCATTGCGCATGGCTCCGGGTGTATAATCCATGGGGCCCGACATCATGCGGATAAAGGGGATGCTCACGTCATAACCGGGCTGGTTGTCAGTGCCCCATTTCATATTTTCCAGGCCTTTCACGCCTTCGGCATTGATTATATTTGGCCAGGTGCGTTGCATACCACTGGGTTTGTACATGCCATGGTAATCAACCAGTAAATGGTGATCGGCGGCTTTTTTTGCCAGATCGTATAATGAGCTTACTGCCTTTTGATCATCGCGGTCAATAAAATCTATCTTAAAACCCTTGACACCCATCTGGCTGAATTTAGCAAGCAAACCATCCGCATCACGGGTGATGGCATACCAGGTAGACCATAGTATCACCCCTACATTTTTCTGTTTACCATAATCAACGATCTGCTGCACATCCAGTTTGGTTTTGTTCAGATCGTGATCGTCAGACCAGCCTTCGTCTATGATGATATATTCCAATTTATTTGCTGCAGCGAAATCGATATAGTATTTATAAGTAGGTACATTGATGCCGGCTTTGAAATCAACATGACTCACGTTCCAGTCGTTCCACCAATCCCAGGCTACTTTGCCAGGCTTTATCCAGCTAACGTCTGCGATTTTTGATGGTTCGGCCAGGCGCTGCATCATATCGTTATCGGCCAGTTGCTTATCCTCTGAACTGATCACCACCACACGCCATGGAAAATTGCGGGTTCCGCTGGTTTTGGCGATGTAATCAGCCCTTTTGTTCACTACATAGTTCAAACCCACCACTGACTCATCAGTAGGACAGGGCGCAAATACGCCATGAAGCCCGTTCTGTCCAGGTATGCCGGTGAGGTACATGCCCGGATAATCCTGCAGGTCAGCTTCCAGTATAACTGCTTTTTTGTTATTACCCAGGTCGGTTAACACAGGTAAAAAAGCCATGGTATCTTTCTTTATGGCCGACAGACTGATCACGTCATAATGTGCCTCGAATGAAGTATTGAATTTATCGTGATGGCGGTAATCATTTACGAAGGGCAGGAAAGCTTTGTCATCATCTTTGAAATTAAAATTGGCTTCTTCATTTTTTACGGTAATATCTCCTTTTTTAGCGGTGATAAACCGGTAAGCCACTCCGTCGTTATATGCCCTGAATGCCAGGCTATAATCGCCTTTGAAATTTAAGGTCAGTTGACTATAATTATCATGTACCTTATCTTTTTTATAAACCGGTGTGCTGAAATCCTGGTTAACTGAAACCGTTTTTGTGGATTTAATGGATGCGTTTTCTCCTAAGATAGCTCCATTATCCAATGTCATAGATATTGCAGATGGGATTATCACATCCGTTTCCCCGTGCTTTACAGACCAGGTAGTGGTTTTGCCAGTAGCTACCGTCAATACAATTTTGCTATCGGGCGATTTTACCGAATAGCTTTTTTCAGATTGGGCATAAGCCATAGTAAACGGCAGTGCAAAAAACAGGGACACCAGGGCACGTAATTTCATCAGGTTGCAGGATTAATGGTCAATTGGTTTATAGTCAGCCTAAACTAAATAAAAACCGTATTAATGACAATTTTATTTTTTATTGGGTTGGAAAATCAGGGGGATTGATCAAAATTAATACTTCCGGACTTATGTGGGCTTTCTGACCTTCGGACTATCAGTTCGTCTGCTTATAAACCCGCACATAATCAACATACATGTTTTCGGGCAAAAGGGACTCATCAATATTAGGCCCCGGGAAATCACCACCCACGGCAAGATTTAAAATGATAAAGAATGGCAAATGAAAAGCGCCGGTAGTATTTATATTATCAGCAATATTACCAGTCTGGTACAAGGTGCTATCTACATACCACCTGATGGATTTTGTATCCCATTCCACTGCATAAATATGATAATCAGCGGCGGTGGTTTGAGTGGTACTTCCGTATTGCACGTGCCCATTTACATTCCAGTGCATAGTGCCATAAATAGTATTGTCGGCATTTACATGCTCCATAATATCGATTTCGCCGCATTGGGGCCAGTTTACCGTACTGATATTGGCGCCCAGCATCCAGAAGGCAGGCCACATACCCTGCCCAACGGGTAGTTTAATGCGTGCTTCAATGCGGCCATATAGCTGAGTAAATTTATTGAACGTGGTTATTTTACCAGATGTGTAAGGCTGACCGCTAAAAACTTCCTTTTTTGCAGTAAGTACCAGGTTGCCATTATTTATGCTGATATTATCCGGCAGGTAATATTCCTTTTCATTATTTACACTGGGGTTGCGGTTTTCAATTGCCCATTTGGTTGTATCCAAGCTGCTGCCATCAAATTCATCCGACCATTCCAATGCATAAACAGGAGTGACGGGGATTGTTTTGGTAGTGTCAACCGGATGAATAGTTGTATGTATTATCGATTTGCTGCTATCCTTTTTACAAGAAACAAATGCGACAAGAAAAAATGATAGGCCGCTAAGGACTAAGAGTAGCTTTTTGATAATGATAGATTGACTGATTTATAATGGAGTGATAAATATAAGTATTATCCATTGCCTTTCAATATCCGGTAGTGTCTCAGTTTGAATTTATTTTATAACGATATAGCATTGCGAGATGGATTTTATTGGAAATACACCAACAAACCAGTTATTACGATAAATGCGATATAAAAACAAAATCCATACAGTGTCCATCTAACCATTTCTTTATATTTTCTAATATATCCGTCTGCTTTATAAGTTACTGCAAATAAAAGCATCAATAATCCCGGAAATAAAAAGGCGAATATTTTCGAAACGATATTTAATGGCTCGTTTGCTTTCGTTTCTAAATCCTGCTCTTTTTGTTTTATTTCAGTTTTGGCGGCTGATATTTGGTCGTTGGAAAGATTCCTTTTTTCAAACTCTCTTATAGCCGCTTCGAGTGCTAAAGGTTGATAATCACCAACTGGACTATTAATGACAGACAATAATTCGGCATCTGTCCGTTTTGCCATTACCGCTTCAAATTGGTTACTCATGATAAGGGTTTAAAGTGAAAATAAATAGAATAAAAAAGCCACTTGTTAGGTGGCTTAAATGTAGGAATAAGTTTTTTATTTTTAATCCGCCAACCTTACAATATCTTCAATGCTCATTACATCCTTAGTTAAACCTGCTTCCATAGCCGGGGTTACTCTAAGTGTTTTGTGGATTTTAGCGATATCCTGTACTTATTAGAATATTATTAAAATCTATTTTAATAGATTGAAATATGCCTGCTGGACATTAAATTTAACAGAAATTAGAATAATAAGCGTTTATATCATTATGAAAATAGGACTCGGTACTCTCAGTCAACTTAAAAGGTCGGTTTTACTAACCGCATTAAGTTTATTTCTCGCTGCAGCATCCTTTGCACAGGGGTTAAAGGTTGCTACCGCCGCAAATCTACAGGGGGTTATCAAGGTGCTGGGGAAAGATTTTACAAAAAAAACCGGTATCGTAATTGAGCCAATCATAGGCTCATCAGGGACCCTGTCGGCACAGATCAAGAACGGGGCGCCGTTTGATGTGTTCCTGTCGGCTGATATGAATTTCCCTGAGACCTTATTTAAGGAAGGCTTTGCCTTGAAAGCACCTGCTGTATATGCCTATGGATATCGGCTTTGAAAATTGGGAGCGTCTCTTATTAAGCGAACGGGTAAAAAAGATCGCTATTGCCAACCCGGCCATTGCTCCTTATGGTAAAGCCGCCGAAGAATCATTAAAGCTAAAAGGCATACTGGATGACGTGAAGCCGAAGATAGTAAATGGCGAAAGTATCGCACAGGTAAATACTTATATCACTACCGGGGTAGTGGATGTAGGCTTTACTACCCAGGCCCTGATCAAAGATGCAGAAGGCAAAACCAAATTGTATTTTAGTATTATCGACCCTAAAAGCTATAGTCCGATCAAGCAAGGGATGATCATCATCAAGCAAACCAAGGAAAGCGCAAACGCGATGAAGTTTTATGAGTACCTGCTAAGTCCTGCTGCTAAAACCATATTGAAAGAGTACGGATATGGGGTGTAAGTTTTAAGTCAAAAGAATAAGTCCATTTTTGACTTTTGAATTTTTACTTTTGACTTAACGCATGGATCTCACCCCGATATGGCTCACTCTGAAACTGGCAAGCGTTACTACGCTGATCTTGCTGCTCATCGGGTTGCCGCTGGCTTACTGGCTGTCAAAAGGCCGGTCAATTATCAAGATAATCATAGAAGCCATCATCACCATGCCTTTGGTGCTTCCCCCATCGGTACTGGGGTTTTACCTGTTGCTGGCTTTTAGTCCGCGGCATGGCATCGGCAAGTGGCTGGCTGAGACATTTAATGTACAATTTGTTTTTTCCTTCCAGGGGCTGATCCTGGCCTCGGTTATTTACAGTATGCCGTTTATGATCGGGCCTATCAAATCAGCATTACAGCAATTGCCGGTGTCACTTGCGCAAGCATCCTACACCTTAGGCAAAACTGAAAGGCAAACCTTTATAAAGGTGCTGCTGCCAAATATCAGGGCATCGGTATTAACGGCAATTATATTAACCTTTGCCCATACCCTGGGTGAGTTCGGTGTGGTGCTGATGATCGGTGGAAACATACCCAATGTTACCCGCGTAGCTTCCATCGCGGTTTACGATTCGGTAGAGAATATGGATTATTCGTCCGCCAATGCTTATTCGCTTATCTTATTTTGCATCACGTTTGTGATGGTAATATCCGTTTTCGTGTTTAATAAATATAAAGCCAAAAGCCCTTTAGAATGATCAAAGTAGATATTGAGAAAAAGCTAAAGGCTTACCATGGGCAGCAGGTGCTGAAGATCTTGGGGGAATTTCCTATGGGCAGCATCACCAAGATCTTTGGCCCATCCGGTTCGGGTAAAACTACTTTTTTGAAGATCGTAGCGGGGTTGATCGAACCAGAAAAGGGCAAGATTACTGTTGAGGATACGGTTTGGCTTGATACCAGTAATCATATATCATTATCACCACAGGAAAGAAAGCCGGGTTTTGTTTTTCAAAACTATGCGCTATTCCCCAATATGACGGTGCAGCAGCATTTAGAATATGCGACTGATGATCAGCAATGGATAGCTAAATTACTGGCGACGGGGAAACTGAACACCCTTTCAACACATAAACCAGAATACCTTTCGGGCGGGCAGCAGCAGCGACTGGCAATATTGAGGGCGATGGCCATTAAACCCCAATTATTGCTGATGGATGAACCATTTTCGGCACTCGATCCTAAAATGAAATCAGAATTGATTACTGAACTGAAACTGATCTGGGGGGAGCAGGCCACCACTGTCCTGATCGTAAGCCATAATCCCCAGGAATTGGAAGGGCTAACAGAGCGGGAAATGGAAATCGGTTAAAAATTATGTCTTTTTAACTGTCGCGATCAATTCATCCATGGTAGGTGCTTTGTCGTAGGCTTTTAC
>Ga0207671_10001442_pt1 | contig 27518 bp, 32 predicted proteins | sample KBSC24metaG_FD_184352 | JGI IMG/M metagenome (GOLD analysis project Ga0207671, IMG submission 184352) | Corn rhizosphere microbial communities from Kellogg Biological Station, Michigan, USA - KBS C2-4 metaG (SPAdes) (version 2) | ecosystem: Host-associated > Plants > Roots > Rhizosphere > Soil... | reverse complement strand
CCATGTCTGGTGGCGGTCCGCTTATGAACCTGGGCATCTATTGCATACAGGTAAGCAGGTATATACTGGGCGAGGAGCCGGTTTCGGTAACCGCGCAATTTAATCCCGTAATCAATAAAGACATATTCAATGAAGTGGAAGCATCCATTACCTGGCAATTAAATTTCCCTTCCGGAGCCGTTAGCAATTCAACCAGCTCCTATACCAGCAATATCGATCGTGTGTATGCCGCCGCAGACAATGGATTTTTTGAATTAAGCCCTGCCATTAGTTATGGCCCATTCAAAGGCAGATCGGGCAAGGCAGAATTTAATTTCTCAACTACCATCAACCAGCAGGCTGCACAAATGGATGGAATAGCGCAATACCTTTTAGCCAACAAACCCCTGCCATTGCATATCAGCGGGGAGGAAGGACTAAAAGACAACCGCATTATGGCCGCCATTTATGAATCAGCAGCAACAGGAAGAATGGTTTCACTGGTATAAGGCTAACCATAAAAAAAATTATTATACCCGCTGGAGCAATATGGCTATAGGCCAGTAACAAATTGTATCCGTTTAACAGGTCTTCGCAAATGCATAAGCCTGTTCGGTGCACATATGTTTCAGCCCGAAATAAAAATTACCGGGGGCTGCTCAGCACCGCCCATAGCATTCCTGCAGACGAACGGAGCGTCGCCTCAAATACTGCTCAGGGGCCAGCTGCCCGTTGCCAAAAAATCTTTTTCCTGATCTTTAAAATTGATACTACCCGCCTACCTTTGCCCCTCAAATAATTGCTCATCTAATAAACTCTTTTACATGAAAGTGACTGTTGTAGGTGCCGGTGCCGTAGGTGCAACCTGCGCCGATAATATTGCCCGCAAGGAACTGGCTACAGAATTGGTTTTACTGGACATTAAAGAAGGCATTGCAGAAGGTAAAGCACAGGATATGATGCAGACCGCTGCCCTGCTGGGTTTTGATACCCGTATTACAGGCAGCACCAACGATTATAGTAAAACTGCCGGCAGCGATGTAGTAGTCATCACCTCGGGCCTGCCCCGCAAACCCGGTATGACCCGTGAAGAACTGATTGGCACCAACGCCGGTATTGTAAAAAGCGTTACTGAAAACATACTGAAATACTCTCCCGATACCATTATAATTGTTATCAGCAACCCCATGGACACCATGACCTACCTGACACTCACTACCTCAGGCATGCCAAAAAATAAAATCATCGGCATGGGCGGTACGCTGGACAGCGCCCGTTTTAAATACCAGCTTAGCGAACACCTGGGCTGCAGCCCGGGCGACCTGAATGCTGTAGTAGTGGGCGGACACGGCGATACCACTATGATACCCTTAATTCGCCTGGCTACCTGGAACAGTGTGCCGGTGACTGCATTCCTGAGCGAAGAAAAACAAAAACAAATTGTGGCCGATACTATGGTGGGCGGCGCTACACTTACCAAACTGATCGGAACATCTGCCTGGTATGCACCCGGCGCTGCCGGCGCTGCACTGGTAGAAAGCATTGTGCGCGATGAAAAGAAATTGTTTACCTGTTGCGTATCGCTTGATGGGGAGTATGGCCAAAAGGATATTTGCCTGGGTGTACCCGTTACCATTGGCAAAAATGGGTGGGAGAAAATCCTTGATTTTGGACTAAATGAAGCGGAACAGGCTGAATTCAACAAAAGCGCCGCGGCCGTAAGAAACATGAACGATGTACTGAAGACTTTATAATCATTTAATACACAGATTTTATTGCTGGTAAACCAGTTTTGAACAACCCGGCCGGACACCAACCAGGCCGGGTTTTTATTGCAATTTTTCTACATGATATCCTATTCAAAAAGCATCTTCCGGGATGCTTTTATCGTCATACAAAGACCGGGTATACAAAATAAAAAGCCGTAAACGCTTCCTAATCCAACATTCAATTTCTACTTTTGTCGTCAGCCCTGCGCTATCCGCAAGAGTACTAACAGTATTCCATGAAAATCTTCCCGGCTGTCTGATCTACCCCGCATCTATTATTACACTTAAACCACATTATGGGAAAGATTTTTACAATTTCGACCTTATTTTTATTGGGTTTTCTGCACTCGGGGGCACAATATTTTGATCGCAAACACAACCCGGGCCTGGATATGAATCTGAGCCCGGCTCACAACAGCGTCATCCACCCCGACCATAACAGCAGCATTAACCCCAAACTGAACTGGAATGTCAATCCCTACAAAAACGGGTTGATTAATCCCGATAAAATTGCCGCCATCAATCCCCGCCAGAACAAAGAAATGAACCCGATGGAAAACCCGGAAATGAACCCGATGTTTACCCTCAACATATCGCCCAAATATGAGTACTGGCACGGGCTTTATGTTTTCGATTCCAGCAATAACCTGATAGGCTATGTAACACAGTACAGCCAGGACATAATCATCCAGTTTGATAAAGATTCAAAGTGGTCTTTTTTTTATGTAAGAACCGCCAAGGGTACCTATAACCAGTTTACGCTTGACGCCAACTGGACCGGCAACTTCCTGGTTTTTGACTCAATGACGGGGTTTAACCTATTCGATAAGGAATGCACATGGACCGGCTGGCATATTAAATAAGTAGTGAGTATTTAGTATCAAGTATTTAGACCCGGGACTTGTGTTCCAGACATATTTAATACTGAGTATTTGGTACTTAGTATTCAAACACGGGCCACTATTCTGCAACATATTAATATTGGGTATTTAAATAGCCTTCTACTATCGGAGGGTCTATAGTCTATATACTGAATACTAAGTACTGAATACTAAATTCTATTCAGCCTTGCTACGGTTTTTTGAACAACTTGCTCAACCGCAATTTGCTCCATGCATTTAAAATGACCCTTGGGGCATTTATTGTAACCAATCTTTGAACAGGGCCGGCACGAAAGATTGCTCACTTCCATTATGTCGTAAGGCAAATGCTGCTGGCGCGATAAAAAATGTTCGCCATAATAAGGATACATACCAAATTCGGGCACGGTGTTGCCCCATAGAGATATAACCGGCCGTTTAAAAGCGGCAGCTATATGCATAAGACCGGTATCATTGCTGATGACCAGTTTGGCCCTTCGTACCAGATCGGCCGATTCATTCAGGTTAAATTTGCCACAGGCATTGTAAATCTTAAACGGGTCAATGGCTGATAATTTTTCACCAATAACCGCATCTTCCTTACCGCCTAAAACAATAATGGGGTGATTGATTGTTTTACAAAATGCTTCCAGCTTGTGCAGCGGGTATTTTTTTGTGTTGTGTGCGGCGCCGATAGCCAACCCAATATAACCGGCCAGGTGAGAAGTAGGGATATCCGACTCCTTTACGGCATCTGCTGCCGGAATAAAATAGTCCAGCCCGCCCCCGTCGTTTTTTACTCCAAATCCTGCTACTGTTTGCAGGTACCGATCTACGATATGCGTGCCGGGCATTTTGTTAATCTTAAGCGCTGTAAGCAGCCATTTTTGAATGTTTAATTTGTTAAATGAAAATGACTGTTTTTTTAATGCCCGTTTTACTTTTAGTGTACGCAGGTTATTGTGCAGATCAATTACATAATCAAAATCTTCCTGCTGTAATGCGGCAATCACAGTATCCAAATCATCGTCCATATAATGCATCCTGTCAATATATGGGTTCACTTCAAAAATTTTGGTAAATGATCTTTTGGTAAGAAAATGAATTTCGGCAGTCGCCACCTGTTTCTTCAGGCAGCGTATTACTGGCGTAGTAAGTACAATATCGCCAATAGAAGAGAAGCGGATGAGGAGGAATTTCATGACACGAATTAACGCGAATTAATGCGAATGATACTGAATTTTATTCTTCAATGTAATTGAGATCCTTACCAAAGGTTTCTTCTGTGAACAGCAGGGATATAATTCCAATGATCATTACAACTATCCCTGTTATCCATCCGCTTTTAAGGTATCCCTGCGAAGGTTGCATAGAAACAAACAATAGTGAAACGAGGTTTAAAGAGCCCCTTACCATATTGGGAACTGTTGTAGCTACCGTTGCCCTTATATTGGTACCAAATTGTTCGGCAGCCATTGTCACAAACATGGCCCAGAAACCCGTAGCAAAACCAAGCAATGCACAGGCTGCATAAAAAGTATTTACCGTTTGACCCTGCAGGTTAAAAAACCAGCAGATTCCGGTAATTGTTAGCCCGTAAAATAGGTATACTGCCTTTTTCCGGCTTTTCATCCACTGGCTGATAAAACCAACCGCTACGTCGCCAATAGAAATAGCTGCATAGGCATACATTACAGCTTTACCCGGATCCACTACTCCCTGCACATTCATTTTGGCAGCAAATTCTTTTGAGAAAGATACGAGGATGCCGATAACATACCAGGTTGGCAATCCTAAAAAAATAGCGGTAAGGTATTTTTTTAGCCGTTTGCCATTTGCAAACAGCATAAAAAAATCACCTCTTGCAGTATTACTCTCTTGCAGACTTTTGAACATCCCTGATTCAAGCACGCCTACCCGTAAAAACAAGAGCAGAAATCCCAGGCCACCGCCTATAAAATAACAGGTCCGCCATTCAAAATTTTGTTTAATAAAAAAAGCAAATACGGCGCCAGTTAAACCAATGCCCGCTACCAGTGAAGTGCCAATTCCTCTCTTCTCCTTTGATAACAATTCGCTGACCAGTGTAATACCAGCACCCAACTCGCCTGCCAGGCCAAAACCTGTGATAAATCTTACCGCCGCGTACTGGTTCACCGTATGCACAAATCCATTGGCAATATTACCCAGCGAGTAAAGTATAATGGACGCATACAAAACGTTTAGCCGTCCCTTTTTGTCGCCCAGTATGCCCCAGAATATACCGCCCACCAGCAGCCCCATCATTTGTATATTGATAATCTTGAGACCGTCTGTAGCAATGGCCGTATCATTCAACCCAAGGGAACGCAAAGACGGAACACGGATAATACTAAACAACAACAAATCATAGATATCTACAAAATAACCCAGCGCAGCTACAATCACTGCCAGCCCAAAAACTGATTGGTGTTTTTTTTCCATGAAAGCTTACATATTTTGAGAAGGGGGTATATCAGTGCTGTCTGCACGCTTGCCAAAAAATAATTTATAAATAACCGGCAGGGTGGTAATCAGTATAATTCCTATAACGATCACCTCCAGGTGCTTTTTCAGATCAAAATTGAATTTCTTCATAAACAATTTGTCCAGGTAGTGACCGGCCAGTAACATACTTGATACCCACGCCACACAGCCGATGATGTTATAGTACATAAATTTTTTGCGATCCATCTGTACAACGCCTGCTACAATGGGCGCAAACGTTCTGATAATGGGCAGAAACCTGGCAAATACAATGGCCTGGCCACCATGTTTATCATAAAAATCTTTTGCCCGCAGCAGGTGTTTTCTTTTAAAGAAAAAAGTGTCTTTCCGGGTGTACAAAAACGGGCCGCTTTTTCTGCCAAACCAATAGCCCGCCATATTGCCAATAATGCCACAGGCGGCCACCAGCAGTATCAATATCATCAGATCTATAAAATCGCTTCCGGTGCCGCCGGGCAGAATACTGCTCACCAGCATTTTGCTATAGATACCCGCCACAAATAACAGGCTATCGCCCGGCAAAAAAAAGCCAAGCATCAAACCAGTTTCAGCAAATACAATAAACAGCATCAGCCACAAACCCCCGTTGTTAATGTAAAACTCAGGGTTTAGTAGATCTTTCAGGGTAATATTCAGTAACTCAATCATAGTCTCCGTTCATTAAGCCATTAGCGGTTAGCTGTTGGTTATAAGCTGTTAGCTATAAGCCGTTGATTATTTTTAATATTATTGTCCGGCCTTGTTTTCTTCTGGTATCCCGGCCGGTTAGTCAATTTCTCACATTTTTCACATTTACCACATTTTCACATCTTATAATATTTCCACATTTTCTTCCGTCAGCTCTCCTTCCCATTTGCTAACTACAGAAGTGGCCAGCGCATTGCCGAGTACATTGGTGCCCGTCCGGAACATATCGCAAAAATGGTCAATCGGCAGAATTAAAGCTATCCCTTCCGGTGGTATTTTAAACATGGCGCAGGTAGCGGTAACCACCACCAGCGATGCCCTTGGTACACCTGCAATACCCTTGCTGGTTAGCATCAATACAATAAGCATGGTTAACTGTGTACCCAAATCCATATGGATGCCATAAGCCTGCGCAATGGCCAGGCTGGCAAAGGTCATATACATCATACTTCCATCCAGGTTAAAAGAATAACCCAGTGGCAGAATAAACGATACTATTTTGTCCCTGCAACCAAACCGCTCCAATTCCTCGGTTAATTTTGGAAACACCGCCTCGCTGCTGGTGGTGCTAAATGCCACCAGCAATGGCTGGGAGATGCGTTTAAGCAAGGCAGGTACCCGGTTGCGCAGTATTAGAAAACCGACTGTTATCAGCACGGTCCACAACAAAGCAATACCCATTATAAAATACATCAGGTACAAACCGTAGAATCTGAATACTTCCAGCCCCTTGGTAGCAATTACTGCAGCTATGGCACCAAACACACCCAATGGCGCAAAATTCATTACATAACCCACCATTTTTAAGATAATATGGGCGCCTGCATCCAGGGCCTTTACAATGGGTTTTCCATAATCGCCCACTGCTGTAGTAGCCACGCCAAAGAAAATACTGAACACCACAATTTGCAGTATTTCGTTTTTGGACATGGCTTCAAAAATGCTTTTCGGAAAAACGTGCTCTACAAAGGTTGACAAAGAGAATTCCTGCGTTTTACCAATCAAATCCTGGGCGCCGGCTTTATCCGCATTGCTTAAATCGATGGCAGTGCCGGGATGTGATAAATTAACCACCAGCATACCCAGCAGCAGGCTGGCCAATGATGCAGAAACAAACCAGAGCAATGCTTTGCCCCCTACCCTTCCTACCGCTTTCAAATCGCCCAGTTTCGCAATACCTACCACAAGTGTACAAAACACCAATGGTGCAATAATCATTTGTACAAGGAAAAGAAATATTTTGGTAAGCAGCCTGATGTTATCAGAAAATTTTTTAATGGTTTCCGGGGGCGACTGTTGGTGCACTAAATACCCGGTAACGATACCCAGCACCATCGCAATAAGAATGTAAATCGTCAGCCTGTTTTGTTTCATACCCGGCTTTGGCGATGTTGCGGTAAGTTCCATCCACCGAAAATTCAAAAAAAAACTGATACCGCAAAACTTAAATCACTAAATCGGCCATTAAGCCCAAAGAAAGGCCATGTGTATTAAATAATTGTTTATTTTACGACCCGGGAAATTTCTATCTGAAAACCAATACTATATTTCTATGAGTCTATTTGTAAAAAAATCCATTAGCAAATTAATGCTGGAAGCCGATGATTCGGAATCGGGACTAAAACGAACATTGGGCGCCGGCGCTATTATAGCTTTGGGTATCGGCGCCATCATTGGTGCAGGTATATTTGTCCGAACGGCCAACGCGGCCGGGGCGCACGCCGGGTCTGCAGTTACTTTTTCTTTTATTCTTGCGGCAATTGGTTGTGCATTGGCCGGTCTTTGTTATGCGGAATTTGCCTCTATGATACCGATAGCCGGAAGCGCTTATACCTATAGTTATGCTACTATGGGCGAACTGATTGCCTGGATAATTGGATGGGATTTGGTGCTGGAATATGCATTGGGTGCAGCTACAGTCGCCATAGGCTGGTCGCAATATTTCAGTAATCTCTGTTCAACGGTCTTTGGATTTACGGTCCCATTTCAGTGGTGCCATTCACCGTTTCAAATTTCGGATGCAGGGGTCAGGGGTATCATCAATTTGCCCGCCGTTTTTATCCTGCTGATGCTAACGTTATTGCTAATCCGGGGAACAAAAGGTTCGGCGGCAGTAAACAATATTATTGTCGTATTAAAAATGACCATTGTATTCCTGTTTATTGCGCTGGGCTGGCAATTTATGAACCCGGCAAACCACAATCCCTACCTTATTCCGGCTACACAACCAGACGTTGTGCTGAACATCATTGACCCCATTACCAATTCCCCCAAGGTTCACCATTACTCAGATTTCTGGAACCATGGATGGGCGGGAGTAATTGCTGGTGCCGGGGTTGTATTCTTTGCATTTATTGGCTTCGACGCTGTTTCCACGGCAGCGCAGGAAGCAAAAAATCCTAAAAAAGACATGCCGCGTGGCATCCTGGTATCGCTGGGCATTTGCACGGTTCTATATATACTCTTCTCTTATGTGCTTACCGGCCTGGCCCCTTTCACAGATTTTCTGAAACAAGGTGGTGAGGCATCCGTGACTTATGCAGTACATACTTATATGCCCGCCAGTTATGGTTGGCTGGGTATATTTATTACCTGCGCTATCCTGTTTGGGTTTTCGTCGGTTATACTGGTAATGCTACTTGGACAAACAAGGGTTTTTTATACCATGTCAAGGGATGGACTGATTCCGAAGGTATTCTCAGATCTGCACCCAAAACATAAAACGCCTTTTAAATCACAATGGCTGTTTTTTGTTTTCGTATCGCTTTTTGCGGCATTTGTACCAGATTCTGTAGTAGGCAACATGGTAAGCATCGGTACCCTGTTTGCGTTTGTACTTGTGTGTATTGGTATTATTATATTACGAAAAAGAAACCCGGAATTGCCCCGGCCTTTTAAAACACCATTGGTTCCATTGGTTCCCATTCTCGGCGCCTTAACCTGCCTGCTGATGATTACCGGGCTGGGCGTTGACAACTGGTTGCGCCTTGGTATCTGGCTCGTAATAGGTTTCGTTATCTATTTTGGTTATAGCATAAAAAACAGTAAGGCCCGCAAAGAAGAATAATAATATTCGTCAATAAAAAGAAACCGCTGCCTTTATGGTGGCGGTTTTCTTTTTTATACAGGTGGAAGCCTTAAATTTGCAGCCCTGACAAAGGCATCTTAATTTGCTATTGCACCATTCAATAGTCAGTTAACAATCATCAATAGTTAATATATTATGGGAAGGATTTTTGAAGTTCGGAAGGCCACCATGTTTGCCCGCTGGGACAGAATGGCCAAACAGTTTACCCGCATTGGTAAAGAAATCATCATAGCCGTTAAAGCCGGCGGGCCAGACCCGGGCACCAATCCCGCCCTGCGCCGGTGCTTTCAGAATGCCCGTAGCGTGGGGATGCCCAAGGACCGCGTAGAAGCAGCCATCAAAAGGGCACAGGGCAAGGAAATGACCAACTACGACGAAATTTTGTATGAAGGATACGGACCCCATGGCGTAGCGATTTTGGTTGAAACAGCCACCGATAACCATGTTCGGACTGTTGCCAATGTAAAATCTATTTTCAATAAAGGCGGTGGTACACTGGGAAATAGCGGCAGTGTAAGTTTCCAGTTTAAAAAAATGGGTGTTTTTAAACTGAAAAATGAGGGCATTAACGCAGACGATCTTGAGCTGGAGCTGATTGATGCCGGTCTGGACGAAATGGGTGAAGGAACCGGTGAAAATGGCGAGACAGTACTGGTGCTGCGTTGTGCTTTTACCGATTTCGGAAGCCTGCAAAAAGCGTTGGAAGAAAAAAAGATAACGCCTATTAGTTCTGAACTGGAATGGATTCCGGCAGTTACCGTTGAATTGAATGAAGCACAGGCTGAAGAAGTACTAAAACTGGTAGACAAAATAGAACAGGACGAAGACGTGCAGAAAGTGTTTCACAACCTCAAATAAACTTAGCAACCATTCTATTGTTATAAAACCAGCTATCGCAAAAGCTGGTTTTTATTTTATTGCATGCAAAAAGAAATAAGCCAAAAGACTGTTCTGTTCGATGGCGTCTGCAATCTTTGCAGCAGCAGCGTTCAATTCATTATAAAGAAAGACAAAAAAAATCAATTTCTTTTTGGCTCCTTACAGGGAGAAACCGGCCGGCAATACCTGAAAAAATTTAGCCTGCCGGCAGATAATCTTAATTCTTTTGTGCTGGTAGAAAATGATAAACTATATACCCGGTCTGCAGCTGCTTTGCGTATACTGAAACATTTGGGTGGCGCCTGGTCATTGTTGTATGGGTTTATTATTGTCCCGGCATTTATCCGTGATGCAGTCTATAAGTGGATTGCAAAAAATCGTTACAAATGGTTTGGCAAGAAAGCAGCATGCTGGATACCGGCGCCGGCACTGAAAGAAAAGTTTCTTGATTAAGGAACGTGAGACGTGAATAGTGAGTGGTGAATCGCGAGTGGTGAGTTTTGCGACGAAACCGCCGCGCTTGCGACTCACCACTCACCACTCACGATTCACGTTTACTCCGCCATCATTTCCACAATAACATCTGTAATATCTTCTGCATTTGGCTTGCTGAAATAATCGCCGTCGCTGGCATAGGCAGGGCGGTGGTCCTTTGCCGTTATAGTCCTGGGCGCCACATCCAGCCAGCGGTAACCGCCCTGTTCTTCCATTACCTTGTTAAACATATAAGCGGCGCCACCACCAGGCACATCTTCGTCCACAAAAACAATACGGCTCGTTTTTTTGAGTGATGCCAGGATGCTGTGGTTAATATCGAAGGGCAGCAGGGTCTGTACATCAATGATCTCACAACTGATGCCCGTTTCCGCCAATATTTGCACCGCGTCGTTAATAATACGCAGGGTAGAGCCATAAGAAACAATAGTTATATCGGTACCTTCATGCAACACTTCGGGAATGCCCAGCGGCACCCTGAATTCGCTGAGGTTGGCAGGCAATTTCTCCTTTAACCGGTAGCCATTTAAACTTTCAATTATCAAACCGGGGTCGTTACCCTGCAATAAGGTATTGTACATTCCGGCAGCCTGTACCATATTGCGTGGCACACACACATGCATACCCCGCAATGAATTTACAATCATACCCATGGGCGACCCACTGTGCCAGATACCCTCCAGACGATGGCCTCTTGTACGCACAATCAGCGGTGCTATCTGTCTGCCGCCCGTTCTGTAATGCATGGTAGCTACATCATCTGTCAGTGGCTGCAACCCATAAACCAGGTAATCCAGGTACTGAATTTCTGCAATAGGCCGAAGCCCGCGCAAGGCAAGGCCAATACCCCGGCCAATAATACTCAGTTCACGTATACCGGCGTCGGATATGCGCTGTTCGCCATGTTTGGCCTGCAGACCGGCAAAGCCCTGGTTTACGTCTCCGATAAGCCCCAAATCTTCTCCAAAAGCTAGTACCCTGGGGTTGTTGGAAAACAATTCGTCAAAATACCTGTTCAGTATTTCATACCCGTTTATCATGGGTGAGTCTGAATTGTATACTGCCGGTACGCCTGCAACCCGCAATGTGCTTTTTGGCCCTTCCTGGTAAAGGTTGGTATTGTATAAATTTTTATTCTCTTTTTTAAGATCGTTGTAATAATCCTTTATCCAAAACGCCGCCTCATTGTTGCCTGCCAGCAAGATGCCCCTGTGAAGGGCTTTCATAACATCCCGGCGGTTTGGCTCCCGGTTTGACAGCAGTTCTTTGACCGTTTTTTTCAGCGCCCCGGCCTGTTGCGGCAATGCGTTTGCAAGGTTGTTGATTAACTCAGCCGAATGCGTTACCTGTTTGCGAATGGGCGTCTGGTATTCTTCCCATGCAATATTCCTGGCACTGCGAACAGCATCTTTGACAGCAGTCTCAATTTCTTCCAGTTCCTCTTCTGAAGCCAGTTCATTTTCAATCAGCCATTGTTTCATTTTTTTAATAGCATCCCATTCGCGCTCCCATTCAAGTCGCTCCGGCGATTTATACCGCTCATGGCTGCCCGAGGTAGAATGGCCCTGCGGCTGCGTTACCTCCTCCACATGAAAAAGGGCCGGTATATGCGTTTCTCTTGTTTTTTTAATCCCGGCTTCAAACACCTCACACATACCCGCATAATCCCAGGCTTTTACCCGGTAAATATCAATCCCGTTTGTACCTTCTTTTTTCTGAAATCCTTTTAATACCTCCGAAATAGACCCCTTGGTGGTCTGCAATTTTTTGGGCACTGAAATGCCATATCCATCGTCCCAAACAAAAATGGCAAGCGGAATCTGCAGTACGCCTACCGCATTAACAACTTCCAGGAAATGGCCTTCGCTGGTAGATGCATCGCCAATGGTACAAAAACAGACCTCGTTGCCATTATTAGACAACTGTGTAAACTGTTTCAATTCCTTTATATGCCTGAACGCTTTAGACGCATAAGCCAGTCCAAGTGCTTTGGGCATTTGAGCGGCGGTGGGCGCCATACCTGCCGCCAGGTTTTTTCTATTCACCAGGTCTGTAAATTCGCCCTCCTTATCAACAATTTCCGTAGCAAAATGGGCATTCATCTGCCGGCCGGCACTATGAGGATCATTATTGGTATCGGGGTCTGCGTATAACTGCGCGAAAAACTGCTGCAAACTGGCTGCCCCGGTGGCAAAAGCAAAGGTCTGGTCGCGGTAATACCCGCTATAAAAATCACCTGGTTTGAAAAATTTGGCCATCGCCACCTGCGGTACTTCCTTTCCGTCTCCAAATATGCCAAATTTGGCCTTTCCGGTCAGTACTTCCTTCCGACCCATCAAACTGGCTTCGCGGCTTTCGCAGGCCTGGCGAAAATCTTTCAATACTTCCTCACGAAAGTGGTCGAAAGAAAGCGCTTCGCCTGTGGAAATTTCGTTGGTGGTGTTGTATTCCATATGACAAACGTACGGGTTTTTTTAAAGTGGTTAACAACAATAAATTAACAAACTAAGGGGTATGTATCCCGCTCTCTGGTAAGGTCTTAACCAGACCTGCGGTCATCTGGTCCGGCCTTCCAGCCTTTGTTTGTTAATAAAACCAGAATGCTAAAATTATACTATGACGAATAAGGCACAATATGTAAATTTGGGAACCGTTTTATTATTTTTAAACCGAAATATTATCATGAAAACATTGCTAACCCTCTTAGCTACAGCAGTTATGGTAAACCTGGCCATTGCGCAGGGTACCCAGGCCACTGCAAAAACAGGCCCCGAATTGCTTGTTTTGAAAGAAACCTCTTTTGATTTTAGCAAAATACAGCAGGGTCGTCCGGTTACCCATGAATTTATTATTTCAAATCCCGCTGCTACAGACACGCTTAAAATTGAAGATGTACGCGCAAGCTGTGGTTGTACAACACCGGTTTGGAAACGCGAACCGGTAGCACCCAACAGCAGCACAAAAATTACCGTAGGTTACAATGCATATAATGAAGGGCCGTTTGAAAAAACAGTTACCATTACCTACAATGGCGGGCAAACCAAATTACTTACCATAAAAGGAACGGTCTATAAGGCACCCACCACAGCAGCCCCGGAAAACCAGGGTGTGGATTTATTAAAAAAATCAAACCAGTAACAATGAAAAAATTATTTCTATCATTTGCTGCAGCAATAATAGCAGCAAGTGCTTTTGCACAAACACCTGCTACAGCAACCACGCCGGTTGTAAAGGGGGAAGATCTTATTAAGTTTAAGGAAACGGTACACGATTTTGGAAAAATAAAACAGGGAGTACCGGTTACATACGATTTTGTTTTCACCAACATAAGTTCAAAAACAGTTGTGATTGAATCTGCCACGGCAAGTTGTGGTTGCACAACACCTGTTAAACCAGAGCAACCTGTTGCAAAGGGCAAATCAGATAAGATAAAAGCAGGGTTTAATGCTGCCAGTCCAAGCCCATTTGATAAGACAATCTATGTGAAAGTTGCCGGTGTCGCGCTGCCAATGGAAATAAAAATAAAGGGAGAAGTGCTGACTGCCGACGCCTATGCAAAGTATGAAGCGGAGAAGGCGAAATCAGGTGGAAAAAAATAATTAATACTTAGAGTAGATTCAAAACCGCCTCCTTTAAGGGGCGGTTTTTCTTTGCAATAAGCACAAAGAATGTCCACCATGCGATAAGCGATTCCTTGTTTTGCACTTTGTACTGTAGTAGCATGCTTGTCAAACCCAAATAAAAAAGGCTGCTCTTTTCAGAACAGCCCCTGCTTATATAAAAAGCAATTAGTTTACACTTTAAAATGAGCGAATGCCTTATTGGCCTCGGCCATGCGGTGTGTATCTTCTTTCTTTTTAAATGCACCGCCTTCACCCTTGGCTGCAGCAACTATTTCATTGGCCAGCTTATCGGCCATGCTGCGACCATTTCTTTCGCGGCTGTAACGAATCAGCCACTTCATGCTCAGCGATATTTTTCTGTCGGCACGTACTTCAGAAGGTATTTGAAAAGTAGCGCCACCAATTCTGCGGCTGCGAACTTCAACGGAAGGTGTTACATTGGACAATGCCCTTTTCCAGATATCATAGCCATCTTCACTGGTTTGTTTGCCTACCTTGTCTATTGCATCATAGAAAATAGTAAATGCATCACTTTTCTTACCCTGCCACATAATGTTGTTTACAAAACGGGTTACGTTTTTGTCATTATACTTAGCATCGGGTGCCAGTGGTAATTTTTTGGCTTGTGCTTTCCTCATCTTATTGAAAGTTTATATACCGCGCAGAACACGGCAAATATTTGAGATTTTACTTAATTATTTTTTGCCGCCTTTGTCTTTCTTGGTACCATATTTTGAACGGCTCTTCTTCCGGTCTTTTACTCCGGCAGTATCCAGGCTACCACGTACAATATGATAACGTACACCCGGTAAATCCTTTACCCTTCCGCCACGTATCAAAACAATTGAGTGTTCCTGCAGGTTATGTCCTTCTCCCGGTATATAGGCAATTACCTCAACCTTATTGGTTAACCTTACTTTGGCCACTTTACGGAGCGCAGAGTTGGGTTTTTTAGGGGTAGTAGTATATACACGGGTACATACTCCGCGGCGTTGAGGGCATGCATCCAGCGCACGCGACTTGCTCTTAGCCCTGATGATTTGTCTTCCTTTACGTACTAACTGTTGAATTGTAGGCATTCGTACCTTTTTTATTTGGGACGGCAAAGGTAAGGTTTGACATGGGAAAAGTCAAAATTAAAACCCAAAAAATCTGAGAAAAGCAAAATTTAAAAGTCTACAGTCAAAAAGCAGCCAGAAAACCGTCAGCTGGCTAAAAAAAACAAAGGCGCCGGGCGAAATTAACCACCAGACGCCTTTGACGCTTAATTTTTACTTTAAATTTTATACAACCACCCGTATTTATCAGCCTCTTTGCCTTCCTTAATGGCTGTCATGCGGCGCTTAATTTCGGGGCTCACCTTCCATTTGGCAACGTCAAAATTCATAATAAAGTCCTTATAACGCAATTCTTTTATCAGGGAAACGGTTGCCGCAGTGCCCGTTCCAAACACTTCATGCAGCAATCCGGCCTTATAAGCCTCTGTAATTTCATTAATATCAAGCTTACGCTCCTCCACCACATAGCCCATTTCTTTTAGTAACACAATGGCGCTGTTTCTGGTCACACCATCCAGGATGGTGCCCTGATCAAGGCCTGGCGTTACCGCTTTATTGCCAATAATAAAAAAAACGTTCATTGTTCCGATTTCCTGCACATATTTATGTTCAGCCGCATCTGTCCACAATACCTGGTCGTATCCTTTCTTTTTCGCTTCTGCTGTGGGCAGCATTACGGCTCCATAATTACCCGCATTTTTTGCAAAACCCACACCACCTTCTACAGCTCTTACATATTTTTCTTCAACATAAATACGCATAGGAGCCGCATAATAAGGGCCGGTTGGACTAAGCAGTATAATGAATTTATACGTTTCTGACGGTTTTACGCCAATGACTTCGTCAGCAGCAAACATAAACGGCCTTATATATAATGCATGATCTTCTTTAGCCGGTATCCAGTTCTTGTCCAGCTCAATCAGCTTGCATAAACCGTCTATAAAAATCTCCTGAGGAACAGCCGGCATCTGCATGCGGTCTGCTGAAAGATTAAATCTCCTGAAATTATCCAGGGGCCGGAAAATAGCAATATTCCCCTTGTCATCTTTATATGCTTTAATTCCTTCAAAAATAGCCTGGCCGTAATGCAATGCAGCACAGGAGGGACTGATGAGCAGGGGCTGGTAAGGTTTTATTTCAACATTTTTCCATTCACCGTTTTCGTAATCCGCTTCCAGCATGTGATCGGTAAAATATTTACCAAAAGGAATATTATCAAAAGGAATATCATTCAGTTTACTCCTTTCAGCCTTGGTAATTTGAATATCTATAGTGCCAGTCATATTTCCTTAGATTTGTTGCAAAGAAACAAAGATTTACCCGGCAGACAAAAAAAACTAACATCCGTTCGGGGTTTTAACAGGCAACTATATACCAGTTGGGACAAGGATAATTCTACGAAGGTATCGTAAACTAAAGGTTTTTTGATGCTGGTATACCACGAATAGGGTATACAATGATATTTGATTATAATTTAACTTGCTTTTTTAACCCCTTAAATTCTTAAACTTAACGATGGCTGCTAAAAAGGCTTTGCCTTATGGGAATTATTTACGTAAAACTTTTTGGTGGTTAATGGGGAATACGGTATTTGGATTAGCGCCACTTTTGTTTATGTGTATTGTGTATTTAGTCGCACAACAAAAGGCAGGTAATAGTGAAATTTCACATTTAATTCACGAAGGAGTAATACCGTTTGTTTGTGTTGCTATAATGGGCTCAGTTTTAGTTGATTTTGCGCTATCTGGGTTTGCTATGAAAGGATGGGGAATTTTGGCGGTTTACATCTGTCCTTGTTGCATAATGTCTATACTATGCATTGAATATCTTTTAGTTACGTTGAAAATAATAGACGATAGCTGCTTTAATTTAGATTCACTGACAACCATTATAGTTATTGGATTATCTTTCGTATATTGTATATTCACAAAAACAAATCTGTATATAAAGGAGGATACCCGCCATGAACCTATCGTATAATATTGCCATTATTATTTTGGCTATAGTTGTATTAACCCTTTTTTCAATTGGCATTTATAAAGACTCCAAAGAAAGTATGCATAAATTGCGAGAGCATGGTCATGAAGAAGATGCTGGTAAATCGAAGGGTAATAAAAAAGCCGGGAACAGAAAACCGATGCTTCATAAAGCACATTGATAAAAATTGTAAAGCCGCTCAAACGAGCGGCTTTTTATTTATTTTCCAATCAGTGTATTATACTTTAACCGTCCGATGCTATTATGCAAAGTCAAATCAAACCTTGCGCCGTCCTTTAAATCCCTGCTGTTATAACGGGCTGCAAACTCATCGCAATACCGTTGCAAGTGCCAAGGGCTTACCTGATGGAATATACCAATGATACCGCGTTTCAGCAGGCTCCAAAAGTTCTCAATCCCATTGGTATGAAACTTACCGTTTACGTACTGTCCTTTAGCATGGTCAACTACTACATGGGTAAATTCTGTGTTGTTTTTCAGGTAAGCATAAATTACATACCCGTCAGTTACCATAGTAGTACCCTTTGCTACCTTTTCGTCAATTAAAGCCTTCACAGTCTTTTTATCAACGAAATCAGACACATGAACCGAAACCTTGCCGCCTGTCTCAACTATCCCCATAACAGGCGTTTTAACGGCTATGCTACGGCCACCGGCAGGGTCTTTCCTTTTGTTCTTATGCTTGTTGATTTCTCGACCGCCCACGTAGGTTTCGTCAATTTGAACCTCATTAGCCAGCATATTAGGCGCTTGGCTTTTTAGCATTTCACGAACCCGGTGTAAAAGAAACCATGCGGTTTTTTGGGTAACACCCAATTGACGGCTTGCCTGTAATGAACTAATACCTTTCTTAGATGAGGTACACAGATAGATAGCGGCAAACCATGTACGCAGCGGTATTTTTGAATTTTCACACACCAGCCCAACGGTGACTGTAAATTTCTTATGACAGGCTTTATCCCGGCATTTAAACCCCCTGTTTGTGCGGTAAGGATCAATAACACCACAAAAAGGACAGCAAGGTGTACCGCCCCAGCGTTGTTGTTCCAAATACGCCTTACAAGTTTCTTCATCCTTAAAGAAATCAAAAAGCTGGGCTAGTGTATTAAAGTTTGTCATTTTCTACGTTTGTACAATAAAGATAATATTTGTCCCATTAACTACCTAATTATTCACATCATATTTCGAAAATATTTCCAAATAAAACAAGGATTAATTTTTGTTTATAAAATATAATTACATAAATAATTGATATTTAAATAATTATAAAATTTTAATTACTTGGTTAAAATATTTGTTTTTTTTAGTGATAAAAATAAGCTTACTTTTATAGTGCTAAAAAATAAGGTTATGGAAGAAAACTCAATCCCCGCCAAATCTGGGCGAAAACAGACAGTTCGGAGTACTGCCTACCCGGCTATAACAATTGAATATTCACTTAAATTCTTATCAGAATTTTATAAGAATTTCAGAAATGAATTCGCAAAAAGAGAGGATATTTTGGATGTTATTGAAGGAAGTCACGCACGACATTTAGCCGCATCTAGATATTACACGTTCTTGGAAAGAGATGGCGACTTATACAAACTCACAGAATCTTACAAAAAAGTTGTGAATTCCATTGACCCACTAGAAAGACAATTGACAATTTTGTATGCATTTAAATCCCCAAAATTATATTCAACACTAATTGAAAAATTTGATGGAGACGAATTGCCCGATGAAGAAACTTTACAAAATCACTTAATTAGATTTTATGGTATTACAGAGGATGCCGCGCCATTGGCCGCCGAAATTTTTATTAGCAATGCGAAGTATTGCGGTGTATTGGACGGCCTAAATTTCTTGGAATATAAATCAAAATTAGGTTCTGTCTTAAATCCTGGCATATCAACTGAAGAAATTAAAAATGAAAATCCCGAAGAAATCAAAAGCAATAAACTTTTTGATGCACTCAAAAACGAGGAAAATCTTTTGCAGCAGGCTATGGGCCCTATTAATATGCCAAATAACCAAAAACTGATTCCTGAAATATTAAATGAAGAAAAAGTTAAAATAAGACTTACTAATGGAAAATTGGCTTATTTAATCCACCCATTAGATATAACAAAGACAGATATTGCTATTATCCAAAAACAAATTGAGCAACTTTTGTTGATAGTTGAAGCAACATAAATAAAGGGGAAATAAAAATTTCCCCCGATGCTAAAAATTAAGGTTGGAAAGAACGGCATCACAGTATGTGCCGTGAACCTCGCTCACACAGCCCCCCATAAGGGTCTCTCATTAGGCGCAAGTGTGTTGGCGGGGATTTCCCTTTTGTAAAGGTACACGAAAAAAAGGTAACTTTATGACCTAAAACAGCCTTAAAAATGGCAAAAGCAAAGAAGTCCCGCGCAGAAAAATACGATACCAAACTGGCTATAAACGGCACGTTTGCAGAGGCTATGAAGGTGTTTGCAACCCCCATGCCTGCTGGCAGCAAGGTGCAGCCTAAGAAGGACAAACCGAAAAAGAAGTAAAATGAGCAGATCAAAAAAGAAAGTCCCGATAAGAGGGATTACACCCGCACCAACCGAAAAGGAGGAAAAGAGGGCTGCAAATAGAAAATATAGGCGGATTACAAAAATTCAAGTTAAAAAGAATGAAAACATAAGTGATATAAGGGAAGTGTCCAATATTTGGGCTTTTGCGAAGGATGGTAAGAAATTCTTAAAAAAACACACAGAAAAAGACCTAAGAAAGTAGAAGGTCTTTTTTTTATTTCGCTCTTGTCCCAACTCGTATATAGTTGCCTTTTAACAAATTGATTATATCTTGTTGCTGTATTACCTCAATTTTGCTTTTACTATTAATCCCCCGCTTATTATGGATTTGAATCATATTCAGCTTCCTGCTTCGTTATTGGCAGATTTTTATAAAACCCACCTGGTGGAAGCCGCTGTACCAAAAACTGGCAAAACAGCCACCAGCGAAAACCCAGGTACAAAAAAAACTATTCAATACCTCGGAAAAAATCAAAAGGGGATCTGCCTGCTGGTAGCATATGCCAAAGAGGTTTATTTGCCAGACGGGCAGCTGCATTTTCTTACCACCATTTTACAGGCTTGCAGGTTAAACCTTGGCGATGTGGCCATTATCAACTGCCAGCGTGAAAAAATATCTTTTGAAACACTCAGGTTGGAACTTGCATGTAATTACCTGCTGGTTTTTGGTGACAGCTTCCCCAACATTGGCCTGGATGAACCGCCAATGTTCAACATTCAACAGGCTGATGATTGTATGATACTTTATGCCCCGGCGGCTGAGCAGCTTAATCATGATGACGCATCAGGCAAATTGCTGAAAAGCAGGTTATGGACCTGCTTAAAACAAATGTTCAACGTATAACATCACTATATAATAATAGAGAATCTTATATACCGCACAAACAAACGAACTACTATCTTGCATGAAATTAATTTTTGCCACCAACAACCAGCACAAAACTGAAGAAATGCAGGCTGCTATTGGCAGTTCATTTGAGCTGATGAGTTTACAACAGGCGGGTATCAATATTGATATTCCGGAACCGCACGACACACTGGAGGCCAATGCATCAGAAAAATCATGGACAATTTACAAGCTAACCGGTAGCAATTGTTTCAGCGAAGATACCGGGCTTGAAGTGGATGCATTAAACGGGCAGCCTGGTGTAAAAAGCGCCAGGTATGCCGGCGAAGACAAAACATTTGAAAACAATATCGCCAAATTATTATCGGAATTGTATGGCAACAAAGCGCGCAGCGCAAAGTTTAGAACAGTAATATCGCTGATTATTAAAGGCAAAGAGTATTATTTCGAGGGGGTTTGCGAAGGTAGCATAGGAGAATTACCCATCGGCAAAAATGGTTTTGGATACGACCCGGTTTTTCTGCCTGCCGGTTCATTAAGAACATTTGCAGAAATGCCACTGAAAGAAAAGGAGTTATACAGCCATCGTAAAAAAGCAGCCGATAAACTGGTTAAATTTTTGCAGGAAATGGCCTTTCATAGTTGAGTTATTTCATATGATAAAATGAGAAAAAATTGAGTGAACTAAGCAACCATAACCTTACAGAGAACGACTTAATAAATGGATGCCTTGCCGGTGACAGGCGGATACAGGAACTTTTATACCAACGTTTCGCTCCAAAGATGTATGCCGTTTGTTTGCGTTACGCTAATAATACTGACGACGCACAGGACTTATTGCAAGAAGGCTTTATTAAAGTTTACAGAAACTTAGAGAAATTCAGAAAAGAAGGATCGTTTGAAGGCTGGGTACGAAGGGTTTTTGTAAATACTGCTATCGAACATTACCGGAAGAAAGTGAACCTTAACACAATTAGCGAGAAAGAAGAACGGACTATTGAAGATGGTGCCTGGAATGTGCTTGACCATTTGGCAGAAAAAGACATTATTGAACTGATACAAGATTTATCGCCAGGCTATCGATCAGTGTTTAATATGTACGTTATTGAGGGGTATTCGCATAAAGAGATTGGGGATATTTTGGACATCAGTGAGGGAACGAGTAAATCACAATTAGCAAGAGCCAAGGCCATTTTACAGAAAAAAGTCCAGGATTTCCTGGATACTAAACATAAATCCATAACCCGCCCATAATGTCTGAGCAGTTAAAACATAAAATGTTCGACTTTGAAGCAGCGCCTCCGCCTGCTTCATGGGAGGTTATAGCTGCCAGGCTTGATGATGATATCCGGTATGCAACAGTGGCAGCAAAAATGAATAATTTTGATGCTGCACCCCCATTATCTTCATGGAATACCATTGCATCCAGGCTTAACGACGATATACATTATGCCGGTCTGGCAACAAAAATGAACCATTTTCAGGAAACGCCCCCTCAAAACATATGGAGCGAAATAGCCGCCAGGCTTGATGACGACAGACAATATGCAACGGTGGCGGCAAAGTTGAATAATTTTGATGCGACGCCTCCTGCACAAGTATGGAATAATATTGCAGCATCTTTTCAAAAGGAAGAATTTAAGCCCATTCCTGTAAGAAATATCAACACTATCATTTACAGACTGGCGGCAGCAGCCATCTTAATTGGCTTATTTGCCGGTATATGGATGTTAGTGAATAAAAATGCAGTGAAAGTTGATGTAGTAAAAAATAAACCCGCCATTCTTCCTGATCGTTCTGCCACCAGGACAGATAATAAAGAAGACCATACAATTACACCACTCAATAATTCAAATCAGTCAAAAGAGGAAGTTGCTGTTGCTGATCAGAACGGAGAACGCGCTGTACAGGCAGGTACAAAAAACCGTCTCCCGTTCAGCACTGATGCTTTTTCCAACAATCAATATCCGGCTTTAAGACACGCGGTTGTAGATGGTTTACTGGCATACCAGGAAAAACCAATTGTTATATCCTCCCCGCCCATTCTGGATAAAGACGGCAATGTAATCCGCGATATGGATGTTTTAACCACCAGCAATTATATAGTCGTTACCGGTCCCAACGGGCAATCAACCAGGATCTCTTCGAAGTTTGCCAGCGTAATCAGGTATCTCAATGGCGATAATGATGACCACGAAGAATACATTGATAAAGTTATCAAAGAAAGTGACACCTGGAAAAAACGCTTCCAGGAATGGCGCAATAAAATCAGCCAGTCTTCTTTTATACCATCATCGGCCAATTTTCTTGATATAATTGAGTTTAAAGAGCTCATTGAGGAAAAAAAATAAGGCATTACTTTCTGTTGCTGAAACCAATTATCTTTAGCCATTAAAATTTTTTATGGCCAGAGTGAGAATTGAATTACCTGCCTCATTTCATTTTACCACCAGTATTTCGATACGCATTACAGATCTTAATTACGGCGGCCATGTTGGCAACGATACCGTGTTATCTCTTATCCACGAAGCCAGGATGCAGTTTTTACAACATTACGGCCATACGGAAATGAATTTTGGCGGAACAGGAATGATTATGAGCGATGTTTCCATTGAATTTAAAAATGAGCTTTTCTATGGCGATAAAATTGCAGTGTCTGTTGCGATTGCAGAGATTACAAAAGCCAGTTTTGCACTTTATTACAAATTGGAAAAAGAAACAGGCGGCAAAACATTATTGACAGCAATTGCCAGAACAGGGATGGTCTGCTATAATTATGAAACAAAAAAGATAGCTCCGTTTCCTGAAAAAATAAAAGGGCAGTTTACAGGTTAACATCATTCCAAATCTTCCAGCTTTCTTCTGCCTGTATCAGCAACATATCCTGCCCATTTTTGATTACAGATCCCCGCTCTTCTCCGCGCAGCAAAAAAAGGGTTTTTGCAGGATTGTATACAAGGTCGAAAAGATAATGGTTATTGCCCAGTGCTTCATAGGGAAGCGGTGGTAATTCATCTACATTGGGATACATTCCCAGTGGCGTTGTATTTATGATAAGCGTATGCGTCTCCAGCAAAGCGGGCGTTAGCGCTGCATAAGAAATCGTTCTGGCTGAAGCTTTCCTGGAAACATACTGATAAGAAATACCCAGGTGCTGCAAGACATATTCAACTGCTTTGGCGGCTCCGCCGGTTCCCAGTATCAGCGCTCTTTTATGATGAGCAGCTAACTTTTCTTTCAATGAAAGTTCAAAGCCGGTTACATCTGTGTTATAACCGGTTAGCCTGCCGCCCTTTATTTTGACACAGTTACAGGCGCCTGTTTCTCTTACCACTGCTGATTGTTCTGCTAAAAATGGCACTACCTGCTCCTTATATGGAATAGTAATATTAAAACCTTCCAGCGAAGGGTTGTTTGCAAGCATAGCGGGCAATTCAATGATGGAGCCCAAAGGAAAGTTCTCATAAACACAATTATTCAGCCCTTCCTTCTCAAATTTTTCTGTAAAATACCGTTTAGAAAATGAGTGCGACAGCGGATACCCTATAAGACCAAACTGCCTCACTTTACAACAGCTTTGTCAAGAAATAGATCAAATGTATCTCCGCGCAGGCCCAGGCGCATGGTTTCCAGCGGTATCACTTCTGTAGGCGCGATATTGCCCAGGTTAACATTGGCGCCTATTAACTCTATAAAGTACAATTGCTGTCCTTTCTGCGGCGCTTCCCATATTATTTTTTCGGCAGGTATCTGGGTTAAAATTTCCTGTACAAGCCCCTCTCTTACTTCGCCGCTGCCGCGGTATATACCCACGTTACCTGCCTCACGTGCTTCGGCTATTACATAAGCAGACCCTGCTTCCAGTTCGGCACGCATGAGCTCAATCCATTTATAGGGGGGGATAATATGTTCAGCGTCTTTACTTCCCACCTCACTTAAAACAGTTCCATGTTTGGTTAGCTTTTCTATATACCCGCATTTTTCGGCATGAGGTATGGTCACAGACCCATCGCTTACTTCCATAAACTGAACGCCAAATTCCTTACAAACATTTATATAATCTTCAAACTGGTTGCGTATTAAAAATGCTTCAAATAATGTACCTCCAAAATAAACAGGTAGTTTATAGTCGCGGTATACAGCCAGTTTTTCTTTCAGATTGGGGGTTACAAAGGAAGTTCCAAAGCCAAGCTTAATAATATCAACATGCGGATGTGCGACACTCAAAAAATTCCTTGCTTCCTCAATGCTTAATCCCTTATCCATCACCATCGTAAGACCATTTGCACGGGGCTTGGGAGTTCTTTCCGGAATCTGTGAAAGACTGAAGTTCATTATCTGTTATTAATTATCATTGAATACTATACCTTCTCTTATGCCGCGCAAAAATAAGAAAGTAAGGCAAACATACAAGCCCACCGTAAAGTTAAAAGGAGATGAAATCAGTTCTTTTTATTGCGCCTGAACCTGGCCAGCAAGTCAACCACCTGCTGGTTTTGAAGAATGGCGGGATTAAGCTCTACAAATTTTTTAACAAGTTTGGGTGATTTGTTGAGGGCTCTTTCCAGTTGCAGCAATCCTTCTTTTGCTTTGCCCGATGCAAAACAAACAGCGCTGTAATAATAGAGAAAAAGAGGTTTATTCTCTGTGTGTCTTAATGCGGCCTGTACCTGCTCTGAGGCTTCATCATAAAACCCGGCTATGTACAAACAGCAAATAAGTGCCTGCCACCCGGCAATATTTTTGGGGCGGGCCCTTACTACCAACGAAAAACATTGAATGGCTTCCTTAATTTCACCCAGGTTCATTTTACATTCACCCATTGCCAGATTATAGTCGGGGTAATTGCGGTGAATCTGCATGGCCAGGTCAAGCTGCTTTACAGCCTGCGTCCATAACTGTTCGTTAATATAAGTGCGTGCAATTTTATAAAACAGTTTACTGTTGGTCTGATTTAAATGGGTTGCCTTTCTGTAATAAAACCTTGCCTGGGCATAATTTCTCAGCCTGTCAAAACAATACCCAATGGCTTCATAAATTACTTCCTCGGGCCGGGAAAGTTCCAGTACTTTTTCCAGTACTTCAATGGCATCTTTGTACTTACGCAGACGTATATACGCATCGCCCATGTTCCGGTAGGCATAGTCGAATTTTTCGTCTATCGCCAATGCATACTTGTAGGCATCGATGGCTTTTTCATATAATTTGATACCCTGGTAAGCTGCCGCCAGGTTAAACCATGCCAGTTCACTGTATGGATACTCGTCTATTATTTTTTTGTGCAGCCTGATACTTTCTTCATTCCGGCCTGTAAAATCCGTCCAGAAACAAATTTTATACAACGCTTCTTCATTAACAGGCTCCTGTTCAAGGATTAATTTAAGACAGTCGAATATTTTATCAAATTCTTCATAGTCATCATATACATCTGCCAGTTCAAACAGTAAATCAATCCGTTCATCCCCTTCAAAATAAAGCAGGGCATTTTCCAATAAGATGACTGCTTTTTCCTGTTGATCGAGCGCCAGGTATGCGTCTGTTTTTAAAATGTAGAGATTAATGTCACGGCTATCCAGGATTTCTGCTTTTTCCAGTACAGAAAGCGCATCCGTATAACGCCTGGTGGCAATGAGCAGATCGGCCTTTTTTAAGTGAAGGGAAGATGAATAAGGATATTGTGAGGTAGCTATCTCCACGGCTTCCAGTGCCAATGGAATATCCTCGGCTTCATCATAATAGTCGATAATCTTTTCGAAAGAATCCTCATCCAGAAAACTATGGTTTCTGCCAGTTTTCAGATTCTGGTACTGACGCAATAACTCTCTTATTTCTTCCCTGTCCTGACGGGATGGATTTTCACTCATGTATTACGGGTTGTTGAAAGCTAACCTTTTATATGGTTATGGCCAAATTTTTAACGTGTTTTTAATTTAGTTAAGGTATTTGTAAAATAATTGATGAACGGACTATGAATTAGCAAATATTTTTACTACTTTTGTCGTAATGTTAAATAACACTGCAATATTTACTTCTGCTGCAAAAAAAGCGCTAACCAGCTTGTTGTTGATTGGCGTTGGTGTTTGGGCACTTGCAAGTATGGGTGGCGGTGGAAACAAATCGAAAGATAAGGCTGTAAAACCTGAGTTTACTCCCATTAGAACTACAAATGGGTTTACGTTGAAAGCCGGACCTGTTTATCACGGAAGTATTATTTTCGGGCAGGAAAAAAGCAAAAACCTTGTTTCCTACAATTCAGTGGTAACTTATCAGAAAGGCAATACTACTTATATTCTTCCCTGTAAATACAAATTACAAACATCAACCATTTCTCAGTCAGGCTCCAGTCTGCAGATGTTTAATTTGAGAATTAAGATGCACAAATAATCTTACCAGCCAATTTATCCGCCGATACCTAATTTCCTGCTTTCCTCATAAGTCAGCTCACGATAACCACTTTTAGGGATATCAAATTTAGAGGCGGGAACGGGGTTCATATTAATTTTTGAAACCGTATATTTTATCCTCAGTTTGCCCTGCGAAAGCTCATATTCAAGGGGCAATCCTTCCAGGTTTTTAAATTGCACATCGTAATCCGAATTTTCGGGAATTATGTCTTTTGTATAATAGACTGTAAAAGTGTTGCCATCTTTCATGGTTGCTATTGCCTTTGTGCATTTATAACCTGCAATGGCCTTGGTTTCACTGGTATTGCTAAATGAAATGCCTTCATACCTTTTATTCTTGTCTTTCCAGTTATCGGCCGTCATTCTTATCAGTAGTTTCTGGCCACTTATTTCCTGCAGCACAACAGCAGACCCTGTTTTTGCATCGTGAATTGAAGTGAACGAAGCAAGCGCACTGGTCATCTCAGACCGGCTCATAGTGCCCTTAATGTAAACAGTGGTAGTGGCGCCGTCAAAAGCATCGGCCAGTTTTGGTTGGTTATCGCCGGTGGTTATAGTAGCATCATACACAAGCGTTAATTCTCCCACCCGCTTTTGGGCATAAATAGCGGGGCTAAAGCAGAAAAGAACCAGGCTAAAAAACAGGCTGTATTTTATCATTATAAATATTCTTCTACCTTATATTAAAAAGACGTGCCAATATATATATAAGTTGTCTAAAATAAGAAAGACCGGCCAGATTTAAGTATTTCTGGCCGG
>Ga0207671_10001440_pt1 | contig 27565 bp, 32 predicted proteins | sample KBSC24metaG_FD_184352 | JGI IMG/M metagenome (GOLD analysis project Ga0207671, IMG submission 184352) | Corn rhizosphere microbial communities from Kellogg Biological Station, Michigan, USA - KBS C2-4 metaG (SPAdes) (version 2) | ecosystem: Host-associated > Plants > Roots > Rhizosphere > Soil... | reverse complement strand
ATCACTCACGCGGCATTGCTGGATCAGGCTTTCGCCCATTGTCCAATATTCCCCACTGCTGCCTCCCGTAGGAGTCTGGGCCGTGTCTCAGTCCCAGTGTGGCTGATCATCCTCTCAGACCAGCTATGGATCGTCGGCTTGGTAGGCCTTTACCCCACCAACTACCTAATCCAACGCGGGCTCATCCCTGGGCGATAAATCTTTGGTCCGAAGACATCATACGGTATTAGCAGTCATTTCTAACTGTTGTTCCGTACCCAAGGGCAGATTCCCACGCGTTACGCACCCGTGCGCCACTAAGGCCGAAGCCTTCGTTCGACTTGCATGTGTTAGGCATGCCGCCAGCGTTCGTTCTGAGCCAGAATCAAACTCTCATGTTCATGTCCATCACCAACCCAGCGTGGAATTCGCCAGACCAGCAACAGCATCTCCAGGAGCCGTTCCTGCACATATTTGCATAAAGCATATACGAGACATCGGAACGGCTTATTGCTCTAACGACGCAGCGATGCCTAGAGGCCATCGCTACACGCCGAGCCGCCGCCCGCATGTCCCTTCATCCAACCAACAATGAGAAAGAACGAACCGCTAAGCCGACACCCTCTTGCTCCCGCCCTTTGTGGGGGTGGGGCAATCGGTTGCCGATGTAGCGGTGAACCGCGTTCCGCCGTGGCGAAGCGCCGTTGACGAGGGGCTATCTATGAGCGGCGGCCGCCCCCGTCAACCGGGTTTTGCAATTTTGTTGCGGAATAATGGGAAGTGCCCGGAAACCGGGCTTTCTTAACCCCTGAGCGGGCATATCCTGCCCATGCAGAGCGTGGAGAATCGGGTGTCGGCGATTCGTGAGGGTCGGGAATCGGCGGAATCGGGCGGGATGACCGCGCGAATCCGCAGCGCGGTGATCTGGCGGTCGGGCAGCCAGTTCGCCGGCCAGCTGGTGATGTGGGGATCGACCTTCCTCGTGCTCCGGCTGCTGACGCCCGGCGATTACGGCCTGTTCGCGATGACCCAGGTGGTGATCGGCCTCGCCCAGCTGCTCAACGGCTACAGCTTCGCCGCCTCGCTGGTGCAGGCCGAGCAGCTCGACCGGATCCGGGCGGGCCAGGTCTTCGGCATGCTCATCCTGATGAACTTCGGCATGGCCGCCGTGCAGTTCGCCTGCGCCCCGCTCGCCGCCGCCTATTTCCACCAGCCGGCGCTCACCCTGATGCTGCGCGTGCAATGCCTGCTGCACCTGACCACGCCTTTCACGGTCATGCCGCAGGCGCTGCTCAGCCGGAACATCGACTTCCGGACGCAGGCGCGCGCCAACCTCGCCGCCGCGCTCAGCGGAGCGATCACCGGCCCGGTCTGCGCGATCGCCGGCCTCGGCGTGTGGACGCTGGTGATCGCGCCGATCATCATGTTCTGGACGCGCGCGATCCTGCTCCAGGCGCTCGGCCGCTGGTGGATCCGCCCGCGCTTCGCGCTCGCCGGCGCCGGCGCGATGTTCGGCTATGGCGGGATGGTGCTGGTCAGCGACGTGCTCTGGTTCGTGCAGAACCAGGCCGACACCTTCATCGCCGGCCGCCGCTTCGACGCGCACATGCTCGGTCTCTATGCGGAAGGGCTGTTCCTCACCCAGCTCTTCATCAACAAGTTCGTGCCGGCGCTGAACGAGGTGGCCTTCCCCGCTTATGCGCGGATGCAGACAGACCGGAGCGCGGTCGCCTGGAGCTTCGCCAAGGCGCTGTCGATCATCATGGTGGCGGCGCTCCCCTGCTTCATCGGGCTCGCGGCGACCGCCGAGCCGCTGGTGCTGACCGTGATGGGGCCGAAATGGGCGGAGGCCGTGCCGCTGGTGCAGACGCTCGCCTTCGCCATGCCGTTCACGACGCTGCACGTCCTCTACCCGCCGGCGACCAATGCGCTGGGCAAGCCGAAGATCGCGGCCATCACGTCGGGCGCCGGTGCGATCGTGCTGCCGATCGCCTTCGCCATCGGGGTGGGATACGGGCCGCTCGGCATGGCCAAAGCGTGGGTGGTGTCGATGCCGCTGCTGGTCCTGCTTTCCTCCGCGCTCTCGCTTCCGGTGCTCGGGCTGAGCTGGGCGCGGCTGGGACAGGCGGTGCTGCCGCCGCTCGCCGCCGCTCTGGCGATGGGCGCGGTGGTGACGGGAGTCGATCGGCTGCTGCCGCCGCTGGCGCCGCCGGCACGGCTGGCGACGCTCGTCCCGGTGGGCGTCGTCGCTTATGCCGGTTTCGTGCTGCTTTTCGCGCGCGACATCGTGACCCAGGCGCTGACGATGGCGCGCGGCCGAGGCAAGCCGGCCGCCGCATCCGCCTGAGACGACGCGCGAGACCACGGTCTCGCGCGCTGCCCGCCTAATTGCCGGCGATGTAGAGCCGCATCGCCTCCGCATCGGCCTCGATGCGGTCGATGCGCAGCTTCACGAGATCGCCGATCGACACCAGGCCGACGATCGCTCCGCCTTCCACCACCGGCAGGTGGCGGATGCGCCGCTGGGTCATCAGCGCCAGCGCCGACATGATCGGCGTATCGCGCGCCACCGTCAGCGCCGGCGAGGTCATCACCTCGGACACGCGCCGATCGAGCGCGCTCGGCCCTTCCTGGGCAAGGCGATAGATCACGTCGCGCTCGGAGAAGATCCCCTCGACCTGCCCGCCGGCGATCACCGGCACCGCGCCGATGCGCCGCTCGGCCAGCAGCTTCACCACCTCTCCGACCCGCTGCTCGGGGCCTACGGAGATGATCTCCGTGCCCTTGTGCTGGAGTATCGCCGCGATCGTCATAGCCGGCCTCCTCTCGTTCTCGTTGACGAGCCGGCCCACATTGCCGGCCGGGTTGATCATCCCACGTCCCGGGCGCAATGGAAAGCCATGCCGAGGCCCGATCCCGTCCCGAACGACCGCATCGCCAATCCGCACGCCTGGGCGCGGTTTCGCGCGATCATGCGATGGATGACCCTGCTGGGGCTGGCCTGCGTGATCGGTGCGCTCGCCTATCTGCACGAGGGCGGCACGCCGCTGACGGCGCAGATGGTGATCGCCACCGCGCTCGGCGTGTTCTTCACCGTGCTCGTCGGCACCGGGCTGATGAGCCTCCTCTTCCTCTCGCACGGCAGCGGCCATGACGAGCAGGTCGACGATCCCTTCGACGAGAGGCCTTGATGACCGACAGCCGCGAACCCATCCTGCGGGTCGTCCCCACGCCCGGCGACATCAACGCCAACGGCCACATCTTCGGCGGCTGGGTGCTCTCACAGATGGACATCGCCGGCGGCATCGTCGCCTCGCGCCGGGCGGGCGGCGCGGTGGCGACGGTGGCGATCGAATCGATGGCCTTCATCTCGCCGATCCTGCTGCACGATCTGATCTCGCTGTACGCCTGGGTGGAACGGGTCGGGCGCTCCTCGATCGCCGTCCGCATCGAGGTGATCGCCAGCCGCGACCGGGGCGAGCAGGAGGTGAAGGTGACGGAGGGGCTGTTCACCTTCGTCGCGCTGGACGCGGCGCATCGCCCGCGCCCGGTGGGGGATTGACGGCGGGAGGCCCGATCCATTTCCCGTTCGGGCTGAGCGTGTCGAAGCCCTGCCCTTCTTGTCCCCTGGTCCACGAAGAAGGACAGCCCTTCGACACGCTCAGGGCGAACGTGTTGGGCACGGCTCTTCCCGATCTATCCCACAAACAAAAAAGGGCGCCGCTCCATCCGGAACGACGCCCTCTTCGATCAGGATCGGCGCGGATCAGGCCGCGACGTCGGCCTCGGACGCGGCGGCACGGCGGGTGCGACGCTTGCGCGGGGCGGCCTCGGCCGGGGCTTCCTCGGCATGGCCATTGGTCTCCTCGGCGGCCGACGCCCCGAAGGACGGCGGCAGGCGATCGACCTCGATCCGCTGCGGCGCGTCCGCCTCGGCTTCGGCCTTCACCTTGCGCGGACGGCCGCGGCGCGGCTTGGGCGCTTCGGCCTCGGCTTCCGGTGCGGGCGCGGCAGCCGCGGGCTGCTCGGCCTCGACGGCGGGCTGAGCGGCGACCGGCTCGCGATATTCGCGGCGCTCGCGGCGATTGCCACGGTCCTCACGCCCACGCTCCTCACGATCGTCGCGGCGGTTGCCGCGCTCCTCGCGGTCGCCCCGGTCGCGGCGATATTGCGGCTGCTCCTGCTGGGGCTCCCGCGCCTCGGTCTCGCCGGCCTCGTCGATGCCCTCGCCCTCGTCGCCCTCGCCGTCGAAATCCTCGTTGTCGAAGCGCGGGCGGCGCTGCTGGTGCTGGTTCTGATCTTCGAAGCGCGAGCGCGTCTCCGCCAGAACGCGGAAATAATGATCCGCGAACTGGTGATAATATTCGGTCATCACGCGGTCGCCCTGGGTCTGGGCGTCGCGCGCGAGATTCTTGTATTTCTCAAGAAGCTGGGCGGCGTTACCCCGTGCCCGGTTGTCGATCCGGTTGCCTCTGTCACCGCCGTTGTTGGGGCCCCGCATCTGCTGCGGACCGCCGCCACCACGGCCACGGCGACGGCCGTTCTGCCGATTGTTGATCAACGTCTGAGAGTCCTCGTTCTTGTGGCCTTGAAAGTCACCACTCCTGCCGGTGCAATTCCGGCGTCATCATCCGGGCCATCCCGGCGATTCTCTTGTCCGATCCCAGGCCGCGCCAGCGACAGGGCACACGCCAAGCGTGCGCCTGATCCGCGTCGCTGCTCCCACTCCCGGAAGCAACAGGCCATCGGTGTCGGCATGGGGCCACAGCTTTGGAAACGCATGTTCCGATGCTGATTTACCCCCGTTCCTGAGCGCTATGTAGTGCGCCCGAACGGCAAAACCAAGTCAAATATGCGTCCTATCGCCGCGTGGCCACGATACAGCGATCGAGCTCCGCAAGGTCGTGGCGGATCTGCACCATCAGCCCTTGCGCAGCCATGAACGAGGCGACGGCCGGGCCTTGCGTGGCCCCGATCTCGATGCAGGCGACGCCGCCGGGCGCCAGCTGCGCGGGAAGCAAGGGGGCGAGCGCGCGATAATCGTCGAGGCCGTCCGCGCCGGCGAACAAGGCGGAATGCGGCTCATGCTCGATCACGTCGCGGGGCAGCGGCTCGGCCGTGCCGATATAGGGCGGGTTGCACAGGACGAGATCGAAGGCCTCGCCGGTCCCCGCCCAGCCGCCCGCGACGATGCGGGCGCGATCGGCCATTCCGAGCGCCGCGGCATTGGCCTGCGCGATCGCCAAAGCATCGGCCGAGCGATCGATGCCGACGCCTGTGGCCTCGGGCCATTCGGCCAGCGCGGCGAGCAGCAAGGCGCCCGATCCGGTGCCGAGATCGAGGATGCGCCTTGGCCCCGGCGTGCCTGCGAAATGGGCGACGGCGGCCTCGATCAGCGTCTCGCTGTCCGGACGCGGGATGAGGACGCCGGGCGCCACCTTCAGGCGGATCGTCCAGAAATCGCGATGGCCGAGGATGTAGGCGATGGGTTCGCCGGAAGCGCGCCTCTCAATCAAATCAGCAAACGATCCGTTCGCACTGAGCGTAGTCGAAGTGCGGGCTTCCAACGCAGCGCCTGCTGCCCGTCCTTCGACTTCGCTCAGGACAAACGGTGGGAGGGGCCGGCCCAGACCCGCAAGGATCATCGCCTCGCGCGACATCCCCAGCGCCTCCGCCATCAGCAGTTCGGCATCCAGCCTCGGCGTCTCGGACGTCTCCGCCAGCCGCGCCGCAGCAGCCCGGATCGCGCTCCCGATGGTCTCAGGCGGCGACATCGTCCAGCGCGGCGAGGCGCCCCGCTTCGTCCTCGGCGATCAGCGCGCCGATCAGCTCGTCCATCTGGCCCTGCAGGATCTCGGGCAGGCGATGCAGCGTCAGGTTGATGCGATGGTCGGTCACCCGCCCCTGCGGGAAATTGTAGGTGCGGATGCGCTCGGAACGGTCGCCCGATCCCACCATCGCCTTGCGCGATCCGGCGCGCTCGTTCGCCAGCCGCTCGCGCTCCTGCTCGTAGAGCCGCGCGCGCAGCACCTTGAGCGCCTTGGCCTTGTTCTTGTGCTGGCTCTTCTCGTCCTGCTGGATGACGACGAGGCCGGTCGGCAAATGGGTGATGCGCACCGCCGAATCCGTGGTGTTGACCGACTGGCCGCCCGGACCCGAGGAGCGATAGACGTCGATCCGCAGATCCTTGTCGTCGATCTTGACGTCCACCTCCTCCGCCTCGGGCAGCACGGCCACCGTCGCGGCCGAGGTGTGGATGCGCCCGCCGCTCTCGGTGACGGGCACGCGCTGCACCCGGTGCACGCCGCTTTCGAACTTGAGCCGGGCGAACACGCCCTGCCCCGTCACGCTGGCGACCACTTCCTTATAGCCGCCCATCTCGGCCGCATTGGCCGACATCAGCTCCACCCGCCAGCCGCAGGCGTCGGCATAGCGCTGGTACATGCGGAAGAGATCCCCCGCGAACAGAGCCGCCTCGTCGCCGCCGGTGCCGGCGCGGATCTCGAGGATGGCGGAGCGCTCGTCGGCGGCATCCTTGGGCAGCAGCGAGATGGCGAGGTGGCGCTCGGCGGCCGGCAGGCGCGCCTTGATCGACTCCGCCTCCTCGACGGCCATCGCGCGGATATCGGGATCGGGGTCCTCGCCCATGCCGGCCAGCACGGTCAGCTCGGCGCGCAGCCGCCGCACCTCGGCCGCCGCGCGGGCGACCGGCTCGATCTCGGCATAATCCTTGGACAGCTGGACGAACTGCTCGGGCGCGAGGTCGCCGCGCGCCATCGCCGCCTGCAGCTCGTCGCGCCGGCCTTCGATCTGGGCAATGCGTTCGGCGGAAATGGAGATCATGCGGTTCGGCCGAATTGATCCAAGATGGCCCTGACCTTCTCATGCTCCGGCATATCCCCGGCTGAGCGAAGATTGGCCTTCGCGGTCGTGCCGTCATGCTGGATCGACACCAGCAGCTTCGCCGACATCTTGGCGGCCTTGTCGTAGCGCTTTCGCGGCGAGCCGGTCGTCACCGCATCGGCCGATACGCCGGCGCGGCGCAGCGCCGCGAGAGCCGCGACGCCGTAATCCAGCGCGCGATCATCCTCGACGGCGATGATGACCGTCAGCTGCTCGGGCTTGGGCTCCTCCAGCAGCATCCCCAGCCGCTCGATGCCCGCCGCCCAGCCGACCGCCGGGGTATGCGGGCCGCCCAGCGTCTCGATCAGCCCGTCATAGCGGCCACCGCCCAGCACCGTGCCCTGCGCGCCCAGCCGGTCGGTGACGAACTCGAAGGCGGTGTGGCGATAATAATCGAGCCCGCGCACCAGCCGCGCATTGCGCGTCCAGGCGACGCCCGCCGCGTCGAGCCCCCGGGTCACCGCCTCGAAGAAGGCGCCGGCCTCGCTCGACATATGGTCGTCGATGCCCGGCGCCGCATCCGCGATCGGGCGGTCCTTCGGGTCCTTGGAATCGAGGATGCGCAGCGGATTCTTGTCGAGCCGCGTCTGGCTGTCCTCGGACAGGTCGCCACGATGCCCCTCGAAATGCGCGACCAGCGCCGCTCGCCACGCGTCGCGCGTGGCGCTGTCGCCCAGCGTGTTGAGCTGGAGCGTCACGCCGTCGGCGATGCCCAGCTCCTTGAGCAGCTGGTCGGCCAGCACCAGCAATTCGACGTCGGCCGCCGGCTCGGCCGCGCCGATCACCTCGGCGTCGATCTGGTGGAACTGGCGGTAGCGCCCCTTCTGCGGCCGCTCGTAGCGGAACACCGGCCCGTGCGTGGCGATCTTGAGCGGCGCGAATTGCTGCCAACCCTCGGTCAGATAGGCGCGGCACAGGCCGGCGGTGAATTCGGGGCGGAGCGTCAGCGAATCCCCGCCGCGATCCTCGAACGTGTACATCTCCTTGGAGACGACGTCGGTGGTCTCGCCGATCGAGCGCGCGAACACCGCCGTCGCCTCGAAGATCGGCACCTCGACGCGCTGGAAACCATAGAGCCTCCGCACCCGGTCGAACGCCTCCACCACGGCATGATGCCGTCGCGCGGACTCCCCCAACATGTCCTGGGTTCCGCGGATGGGCTTGGGTGTCTCGGGGCGTGCCATGGGGGCGGGCTCCTAACCTAATTCCAGCACAGGGAAAATATCATTCGCAATTGCACAATAAGACGCTTGTGGTTGTCATATCCGAACCGCTATCCCGCCTTCCGCTATGAACATCGACCTGATCCCCACGGGAAGCAATCCGCCGCACGAGCTCAACGTCATCATCGAGGTGCCGGTGGGCGGCGAGCCGGTGAAGTACGAGTTCGACAAGAAGTCGGGCGCGCTCTTCGTCGATCGCATCCTGCACACCCCGATGCGCTATCCGGCGAATTACGGCTTCGTGCCGCACACGCTCTCGCCCGACGGCGATCCGCTCGATGCGCTGGTGATCGCGCGCTCGCCCTTCGTGCCGGGCAGCGTGGTGCGCGTGCGCCCGATCGCGGTGCTGCGCCTGGAGGACGAGGCCGGCGGCGACGAGAAGCTGATCACCGTGCCCGACAACAAGACCTTCCCTTATTACAATGAAGTCGGCGAGAAGAGCGACCTGCCCGAAATCGTGATGCAGCAGATCGAGCACTTCTTCACCCACTATAAGGATCTGGAAAAGCAGAAGTGGGTGCGCATCGGCACCTGGGGCGACGCCGAGGAAGCGCGCCAGATCATCGTCGAGGCGATCGAGCTGGCCGCCCGGAAGAAGGCGGAGACCGGTTCGGACGCGGGGGCCAAGCAGCTCTGAAATATTTGAAATGATATTGCGCGCTCTGGACGATCGTATCGGAGCGCGCAATGACTGGCGTCGTATCCTTGTCACGGAGACGACGCTTCCATGTTCACCCTGTCCCGCCTCGCCCTCGGCGTGGCGCCGCTGGCCCTGATCGCCGGCGCCGCCGAGGCCCAGCTCCAGCCGGCCGGCAACAGCCTGCCGCAGCCCGTCACGATCACCGATACCATCCCGGCGCCCAGGGACGTCGCCTATCCGGGCGGCACCATCCGGCTCGCGGTCGATGCCACCGACGTGACGCGCGGCATCTTCTCGGTGAAGGAGGTGATCCCGGTCGCCGGCGTGGGGGACAAGCTCACGCTGCTGCTGCCCAAGTGGCTGCCCGGCAACCACAGCCCGACGGGCCAGATCGCCAACATCGCCGGCATCGCCTTCCAGGTCGACGGCAAGCCCGTATCCTGGGTGCGCGACACCGTCGACGTCTACGCCTTCCACCTCGATCTGCCGGCTGGCGCCAAGGCGGTGACCGCGACTTTCCAGTATCTCTCCCCCACCAGGGAGAATCAGGGCCGCATCGTCACCACCCCGGACATGCTGAGCCTGCAATGGGATTGCGTGGCGCTCTATCCGGCGGGCTGGTTCGTCCGCCAGATCCCCTTCTCGGCGAGCGTGCAATATCCCAAAGGCTGGAAGTCGGCGACGGCGCTGGCGCCCGGCCTGTCGGGCGACGCGGTGACCTATCCGACGGTCGATTTCGAGACGCTGGTCGATTCCCCGGCCATCGCCGGCCGCAACATGGCGAGCCACGATCTGGCGCCCGGCGTGAAGCTGGACATCGCCGCCGACCGGCCCGACCAGCTCGCCGCGACACCCGAGCAGATCGCGCCCCACAAGGCGCTGATCGAGCAGGCCGTGAAGCTGTTCGGCGCGCAGCATTACGACCATTACGACTTCCTCTTCACCCTGTCCGACACGCTGGGCGGCGAGGGGCTGGAGCATCATCGTTCGTCCGAGGATGGCACCGGCGCCGACTATTTCACCGACTGGGCCTCGAACGCGCCGGATCGCAACCTGCTGGCGCACGAATTCACCCACAGCTGGGACGGCAAGTTCCGCCGCCCGGCCGATCTCTGGACGCCGGATTACCGCACCCCGATGCAGGACACCCTGCTCTGGGTCTATGAGGGCCAGACCCAATATTGGGGCTATGTCCTCCAGGCGCGCTCGGGCCTCGGCACCAAGCAGGAGATCCTGGATTCGCTGGCGGCGACCGCGGCCTATTACCAGAACAGCCCCGCCAAGGACTGGCGCTCGGTCGAGGACACCACCAACGATCCGATCATCGCCCGGCGCCGCCCCAAGGGCTGGACGAGCTACCAATGGTCCGAGGATTATTACGAGGCCGGCAAGCTGGTCTGGCTAGACGCCGATCAGCTGATCCGCGAGAAGACCGAGGGCAAGAAATCGCTCGACGATTTCGCGCGCCTCTTCTTCGGGATGCGCGATCGCGACTGGGGCGTGCTGCCCTACACCTTCCAGGATGTCGTCGCGGCGCTCAACCAGGTCATGCCCTATGACTGGGCGAGCTTCCTCAACGAGCGGATCAACGCGCCCGGCGCCAAGTTCCCGCTCGATTGGATCACGCGCGGCGGCTACAAGCTGGTCTATCAGGACACGCCGAGCAGCTGGTGGAAGCAGCGCGAGCAGGGCCGCAAGATGGCGGACCTCAGCTATTCGATCGGCCTCACCATCAGCACCGAGGACAAGGGCTCGATCAGCGGCGTCTTCTGGGGCAGCCCCGCCTTCGACGCCGGCGTGACGATCGGTTCCAAGCTGCTCGCGGTGAACGGGCGCGAATACAGCAAGGACCTGTTGACCAGCGCGATCGCGGCGGCGAAGGGGACGAACCAGCCGATCCACCTGCTGATCAAGCAGGGCCCGCAATATCGCGACGTCGCGCTCAACTGGAGCGGCGGGCTGCGCTACCCGACGCTGGTGAAGGTCGGCAAGGGCGAGACCGGCCTGGACAGGCTGCTCGCGCCGAAGTGAGCTGCAAGGCCCTCTCCCGCTTGCGGGAGAGGGCTCTGGCGCTGGCGCCTTCACCCGCTATGCTCGGCGCATGGCTCTCTCGCTCCATCTCGGCAAGCGCATCGCGCCGCCCCGTTTCATCACCTTCGTGATCCTGCTGGCGATCGGGATTCCCGTCCTCCAGCCGCTGCTCGGCTGGCGGCAGGGGACGATGGCGGCGTTCGATCTCGCCGCGGCCATCTTCCTCGTCTCGCTCTGGCCGCTGCTGCGGACGCCGCACGCCAAGGAGATGCGCGCCCAGGCCGCGCGCAACGATGCCAACCGCCCGCTGCTGCTCGCGATCACCGGCGCGGTGATGCTGGTGGTGCTGGTCGCGGTCGGCTCCGAGCTCATCGAGAAAGGCTCGCCGAAGCCGCTGTCGGTGGTGCTGATCATCGCGACCCTGCTGCTCAGCTGGCTGTTCTCCAACATCGTCTACGCGCTGCATTATGCGCACATGTTCTACAGCCAGGAGCCGGGCGACGGGGGCTGCGAGGATATTGGCGGGCTCGACTTTCCGAACACCGAGGAGCCCAATTACTGGGACTTCGTCTATTTCAGCCTGACGCTGGGAATGACCTTCCAGACCTCCGACGTGGAGATGACGGCCACGCCGGTGCGGATCGTCGCGACCTTCCACTGCTTCGCCGCGTTCATCTTCAACCTCGGCGTGCTGGCCTTCACGATCAACACGCTGGGCGGTGGCTGAGACAGCGGGAATACGGAGCTCTTGCAGCTGCGCGATACCCAAGCGGATGTCTTATTGGACGCCCCGGCGCTCTAGCTCCGCAACCGCGCCACCTGCTCCGCCGAGCGGTGCCGGTATTCCGCCGTCGAGTAGCGATGAGTCCCCACGAAGTGGAGGAAGCGCGCATCCGCGTTCGGCGCCTCGTTCCAATAGTTGAGATAGCGGCGATAGGGCAGAGGCGTCATGCCCGGCTCGTTGGAGAGCAGGAAGCTGGAGGCGACCTGCTCGGTGCCCCATTCGGTCCAGCGGTCCTGGCCGACCAGCGCCGCGCCGGCCCGCGAGAAGGCCTCCGCCTCGGCCCGTCCCGACGGCCCGCCGCGCGCGAAGCCGGTGAAGCCCGAGCAGCCGCGCACATAAGAATGCCGCGCGGCGTCGGGATAGCCGGCGAAGCGGGATTCGATGGCGGTCTGGATATGCGGGCGGCCCGGCGGCACGCCGTCGGGATAGCGATGCGCGGCGAAGTCCGGCAGCGCCAGCACGCCGACGCCGTCGCTCTCGGGATCGCCGAGCAGGGTGAAGCTGTGGTTGGCGCGAATGGCCGCCAGCACCTCCGGCACCTCGCCCACCGTCACCGTGTCCGAATCGAGCTGGAGGACGTAATCGTCGGCGCGCAGGTCGAGCAGGGTCAGCAGCCGCTCCCAGGTGCCGCCGTGCGGGCAGCGGCCCACGTCGACATCATGGATCGAGCGGATTTCGGGCTGGCCGAGATGATGCGCCAGCACCGCCTTGTCCCCGGCGGTTAGCGAGCCGTCGTCGAGGATCGCGACGCGCCCGATCCCGAGCCGCGCGTGCAGCGACTTCACCGCGACCAGATAGGGCAGCAGCACCCTGGTGCCGATCATCGAGAAGATCACGACCCGGTCGTCGGTCGGCACGATCGGCGGCGTCGCCAGCACCCCGCGCGCGGAGCGGAGGTGCAGCGCCTCGCGGCCCTTGCGGAAGATGCGATCGATCATCGCCGCTTTCCCTAGCGGATGCCGGTCACCGCTCCGTTAATGCCGGCCCGATATCACCGGCCCGCCAGCGCCAGCGTCGCGATGCCCTCGCCCTCGATGCGCCAGGGCTGCCAGCCGTCGTGCCGCCGGGCGCCGAGCCGCTCGTAGAATTTCATCGCCTCGGTGTTCCAGTCGAGCACCGCCCAGTCCATCCGCGCGCAGCCCCGCGCCAGCGCCTCCTCGGCCAGCGCGACCATCAGCGCGCGCGCCACGCCGGACTTGCGTGCCGCCGGATCGACGAACAGATCCTCCAGATAGAGGCCGGGCCGCCCCGTCCAGGTCGAATAATTGAGGAACCAGAGCGCGAGGCCGACCGCGCGCCCGTCCCGCTCGGCGAGATGGGCATGGACGTGGGCGCCCGCGCCGAAGAGATTCTCGGCCAGCATCGCCTCGGTCGCCACCACGGCATCCGGCTCGCGCTCGAAATCGGCGAGCGCGCGGATCATGCGCAGGATTGCGGCCTCGTCACCGGGCGCGGCGGGGCGGATGGTGACGCTCACCGTGCCATGCTCCGCGCCGGGGCGTTCTCGAACATCGCGCTCAACAGCATGGATCCCGCTTTCCTTCGGTCATCGGATGCCGCCGGTTCTGGCAGGCGGATTCCTACTTTGGAAGGGTGGACGAAGCAGCGGTCAATGTCCGGAACTCTCCCCTCCCTGAAAGGGAGGGGTCGGGGGTGGGTTCGCCGGGGGCAGGCACGACCGTGATCCGGAGGCGAACCCACCCCAACCCCTCCCTTTCAGGGAGGGGCTTTCCTGGCGCCATTCGCGATTCGCGGCTGCCCCCGCGGTTCAACATGGACAACATGGACACCAGGTCAGGTACCCATCGTCCCCTCCCGATGGGATGCGAGCCGGTGACGAGGGGATGGACGGCGAGAAAGAGCCCTGGCGGCATCTGAGAAAATGCCATCTGTTTGTACTCTATTTGTTCCGATCTGTCAATCCCGGCTCCGGGGCGACGCGATGGCGGTCAGCCAGAACCGATGGCGATCGCCGAAGGATCTTCCGGCGCAACGACGCCCATGGCCTTTCGCTCGGAATAGCGATCGACGAGCCGGGTGGCATGGGGCCGCATCAGCACCGTGATCCGCACCAGTTCCTCCATCACATCGACGAGCCGGTCGTAATAAGCGGACGGCTTCATCCGGCCCGCTTCGTCGAACTCCTTGTAGGCCATCGCCACCGACGACTGGTTGGGGATGGTGAACATGCGCATCCAACGGCCGAGCAGACGCAGCGTGTTGACCGCGTTGAAGGATTGCGACCCGCCCGACACCTGCATGACGGCGAGCGTCCGCCCCTGGGTGGGGCGCATCCCCTTCATCTCCAGCGGCAGATGGTCGATCTGCGCCTTCATGATGCCCGAGATGGCGCCGTGCCGCTCGGGGCTGCACCAGACCTGCCCCTCCGACCACATCGACAGCGCTCGCAGCTCGTGAACGGCGGGATGGTCGTCGCCGGCCACCTGGTCGGGCAGCGGCAAGTCCGCGGGATCGAAAATCCGGGTCTCGGCGCCGAAGAACCGGAGGAGCCGGGCCGCCTCCTCGACCGCGAGACGCGAGAAGGAGCGCGCCCGCAGCGAACCATAGAGCAGCAGGATGCGCGGCGGCGGCCGGTCATCGCCGAGACCGAGCGCCGGCCGCCGGATGGCGAAGGCGGGATCGAGGGCGGGCATGTGATCGGGATCGGACAGGGGGCGGACGCGGCTCATGCGCGCTCCTCTGCGGGCTTGGCGAAGACCATGTCGGCCACCCGATGCGCGGCGACCGCACCGGCGAGCTGGGCGGCGATGAAGGCCGGCACGCAGACGGGGGCGATCCCGGCGAAGCTGTCGCTCAGCGAGCGTGCGACCGTGATGGCGGGATTGGCGAAGCTGGTGGACGATGTGAACCAGTAAGCGGCGGCGATGTAGAGGGCGACGCTCGCCGGGACATGATCGGGCCGCATCCTTGCGGTGCCGAGGATCGTGAGGATGAGGCCGAAGGTGGCGACGGCCTCGCCGGCCCATTGCCCGGGGCCGCTGCGGATCCTCGCGGACAGCTGCAGGATCGGCACGTCGAACATGAGGTGCGCGAGCCAGACGCCGAGGATGCCGCCGATGAGCTGGGCCGCGGCATAAGCGATCGCCGTGCCGGTGCCGATGCGCCGGCGCAGGCGCATGACCAGCGTCACGGCGGGGTTCATGTGGGCGCCGGACACCGGCGCGAGCATCGTGACGAGCACGAACAGGATGGCACCCGTCGCGAGCGTGTTGCCGAGAAGCGCGATCGCGACATTCCCGCCGGCCAGCCGCTCGGCCATGATGCCGGAGCCGATCACCGTCGCGAACAGCAGCAAGCTGCCCAGCCCCTCGGCGAAGACGGCCCGGCGGGTCACGCCGGCTGGATGCGGTTGCCGGCGGTATCGACGACCCGCTCGCCATCCTCCTTGGCGAAGGCCGCCCGCTGGGCGCCGGGCAGGATGGCGAGCACGGCTTCGGACGGGCGGCAGAGCTTCACGCCAAGCGGCGTCACCACCAGCGGGCGGTTGATCAGGACCGGATGCTCCATCATCGCATCGATCAGCGCGTCGCTGGAGAGCGAGGGGTCCGCGAGGCCGAGTTCGGCAAAAGGCGTGCCCTTCTCCCGCAGCAGGTCGCGGGCCGTCATGCCGGCGCGGCCGATCATCTCGACGAGCAGCCCGCGGGCCGGCGGCGTCTTGAGATATTCGACGACATGGGGCTCGACACCGGAGTTGCGGATCAGCGCCAGCACGTTGCGCGACGTGCCGCATTCGGGATTGTGGTAGATGACGATGTCGGTCACGGCTCGATCCTTCAGCAGCAGGTGGTGAGTTCGGCGACCAGCGGCTCGCACAGCTCGGCGCGGCCCTGGCAGCAGTCCCTGGCGAGGAAGGTCATCAAGGCGCGCAGCGTGTCGATGCTGGCATGCTGGATCTGCTGTCGGCCATGCTTCTCGGAGCCGACGAGACCGGCCTTGGCGAGGACCGCGAGATGGGTGGAGAACGTGCTCTGCGTCAGCCCGCTCGCCTCGACGAGCGCGCCGGTCGACAATCCGTCCGGCTCGTGTCGGACGAGCAGGCGAAAGGCATCGAGCCGTGTCGGATGAGAGAGCGCCGCGAGCGCCCCCAAAGCGGATTGAGCGTCCATGCATCGGAATTACCCGATGCGATTTCAGCGGTCAACACGCATCGGATATTACCGATGCGTCAGGCCAGCCGGGGCTCGCGCTCCCCCTGCGAACGATTCAGGACGGCGTCTTCGCGATCGCTCCATCGCGAAAGTCCAGCCACTTCGCGAAGCTGTCCGAAGCGGTGTCCAGCGAGAAGAATTCGCTGGTCTGAAGGTCGAGGCCCCGCCCGCTTACCGCATCGAGAACCCGCTGGACCGCGACCAGCGCCGGGCCGCCGCCATGGACGCGCAGGCTGAAGCTGTCGCACAGTCCCTCCTCCTCGCCCATGGTGAACTCGAGCCCCCATCCGTCATCGTCGAGCATGCCCCAGCTCGGATCGGAGAAATCGGCCGCCGGAAACGCGGCTTCGAGGCGTGCGATCACCTCGGCCCGCGTGCCGAACGGCTCGGGGCGGAAATCCTTCGCAAGCTCGTCCAGGGATTGGACGGGCGGGAATTTGGCGACGAAGATGGTCCAGCTCATTCCAGGGGCCTTTCGGCGGCGGTTGCGCCAGCGGCCCGCCGGAACCGGGCGATCGCCAGACCACCCGCCCCCGCCTTCACCGTCCCGCCGGCTCCGACAGGAAGCCGACCTTGATCGTGTGGCCGGCCTTGCGCAGCGTCGAGAGCACGCTGTCGACGCAGCTATAGGGCACGCCCTTCAACCCTTGCAGCTGCACGGCGCGCTGCGGGCCGGAAAGCGCGCCGGTCAGCGCCTTCCCGCCATCGTCGGTGGTCGGGTCGCCGATCTCGATGCTGCCGACGCGGGCGTGGCAGGCTTTGGTCTCGGCATCCCAGCTCAGATAGACGGTCTGGTGGCCGGTCTCGTCCGGCAGAGCCGGACCCACCGCCGCCAGCCCCAGCAGCAGGCCCGCAATCACTCCGCCGCGACCACCTGTTCCGCTGCCGCCTGCTCCGCCGCCGCCTTGTGCGCCTCGATCTCGGCCGCCTTGGCCTCGACCAGCTTCACGACGTGATCGATCATGTCCTCGTTGGCGATGGTGTGGTCGGTCACGCCGGAGAGGTAGATCATGTGCTTGCCGTTGCCGCCGCCGGTGACGCCGATGTCGGTCTCGCGCGCCTCGCCGGGGCCGTTCACCACGCAGCCCAGCACCGAGAGCGAGAGCGGGGTGGAGATGTGCTTCAGCCGCTCCTCCAGCTTCTCCACGGTGCGGATCACGTCGAAGCCCTGTCGCGCGCAGGACGGGCAGGAGACGACGCGCACGCCCCGCGTGCGGATGCCGAGGCTCTTGAGGATCTCGTAGCCGACGCGCACCTCTTCCTCGGGCTCGGCCGAGAGCGAGACGCGGATCGTGTCGCCGATGCCGTACCAGAGCAGCGAGCCCATGCCGATCGCCGACTTCACCGTGCCGCCGATCAGGCCGCCCGCCTCGGTGATGCCGAGGTGCAGCGGGCAATCCACCGCCTCGGCGAGCTGCTGGTAGGCGGCGACGGCGAGGAACACGTCGGACGCCTTCACCGCGACCTTATATTCGTGGAAATCGGCGTCCTGCAGCAGCTTGATATGATCGAGCGCGCTCTCGACCAGCGCCTCCGGGCAGGGCTCGCCATATTTCTCCAGCAGGTCCTTCTCCAGGCTGCCGGCATTGACGCCGATGCGGATGGCGCAATTGTTGGCCTTGGCGGCGTTCACCACCTCCTGCACGCGGGCCGAGGAGCCGATATTGCCGGGGTTGATGCGCAGGCAGGCGGCGCCGGCATCGGCGGCTTCCAGCGCGCGCTTGTAGTGGAAATGGATGTCCGCGACGATCGGCACGCGCGCCGCGCGCACGATCTGCTTGAGCGCCGCCGTCGATTCCTCGTCGGGGCAGGAGACGCGGATGATGTCGGCGCCGGCCTCCTCGCAGCGGCGGATCTGGTCGATCGTCGCCTTGGCGTCGGAGGTCAGGGTGTTGGTCATGGTCTGGACGGTGACGGGGGCGTCGCCGCCGACGGGGACGTTGCCGACCATGATCTGGCGGCTCTGGCGCCGATGGATATCGCGCCACGGACGAACGGACATACTCAAGCCTTCGCGGTTGCTTCGCCTGCCTCTATAGGCGCTCGATGTGGCAAAAGTAAGCGCTGCGGAGGCTACCCTTTTGCGCATGGGACGATCCATCCCACCGTCATGGCGAGCGAAGCGAAGCAATCCACCGCCGCGAACGCCGCGCCGATGGATTGCTTCGTCGCTCCGCTCCTCGCAATGACGATGGGGTTGCGGAACAGGAGAGTGCGAATGGGCTGGACCCTGATGATTCACGGCGGCGCGGGCTCGATGCGGCGTGGCCAGCTGAGCGACGCGGACGAGCAGGCCGGCCGCGCCGGGCTGGCCGCGGCGCTCGATGCCGGCGGCGCGATCCTGCGCGACGGCGGCGGCGCGCTCGATGCGGTGGAGGCGGCGGTGCGCGTGCTGGAGGACGATCCCGCCTTCAACGCCGGGCGCGGCTCGGTCTTCACCTGGGACGGCCGGATCGAATGCGACGCCGCGATCATGGACGGGCGGGACCGCGACGCCGGCGCGGTGGCGGGCGTCACCGCGACGCGCCACCCGATCAGCCTCGCCCGCGAGGTGATGGCGAACAGCGCCCACGTCCTGCTCTCGGCCACCGGCGCCGACGCCTTCTCGCGCGAACATGGCCTGGAGCAGGCCGGGCAGGACTGGTTCGCCATTCCCGAGCGGCGGCGCCAGCTGGACGAGATGAAGGCGCGGCCCGAGGGCGCGTTCGATTCGGGGATGAAATACGGCACGGTCGGCGCGGTGGCGGTGGACGCCGCCGGCCATGTCGCCGCCGCCACCTCGACCGGCGGGCTCACCGCCAAGCGCTGGGGCCGGATCGGCGATTCGCCGCTGATCGGCGCCGGCACCTATGCCGACGACCGCGCCGCCGCCATCTCCTGCACCGGGTCGGGCGAGCATTTCATCCGCCTCGGCCTCGCCCACGAACTGTGCGCGCGGCTGCGCCTGTGCGGCGACGAACTCTCCATCGTGGAGCAGGACCTGATCGCCGAGCTCGGCCGGATCGGCGGCAAGGGCGGCTTCATCGCGGTGACGCCCGAGGGCGAGGCGCGCTGGGCGTTCAACACGCCGGGCATGTATCGCGGGCGGGTGAGCCAGGATCGCGCGGCGCAGGTGGCGATCTTCGGCGACGAGGGATGATGTTTCGGATCGGACATCCCAAACCGCCAAGTCACTGCTAACGCTTCGTTCGTCCTGAGCATGTCGAAGGACGTGCCACCAATACCGCGCCCGCTGGACGTGCTTCGACTTCGCTCGGGACGAACGGCGGAAATGGGAAGTCCTTATGATTCGCATCCGCCTGTTGCTTGCCGCCTTCGCCGCATGGTTTCTCGCCGTCTCGCCAGCCGCCGCCTGGTGGGAATATGGGCATGAGACGGTCGCGGCCATCGCCTACCGCGAGGTCACGCCGCAGACCCGCGCGGGGATCGACCGGCTGCTGCGCCAGGCGAAGCTGCTCGACACGCCGACCTGCCCGGCCCGCACGATCGAGCAGGCCTCGGTCTGGCCGGATTGCGTGAAGCAGCTCGGGGACCGGTTCAGCTATGCCTATGCGTGGCATTTCGTCGACATCGACGTGTGCAAGCCGTTCGATCCCAAGGGGCCGTGCGCGGGCGGCAATTGCGTGATCAGCCAGATCGAGCGCAACCAGCGGCTGCTCGCCGATCCCAGGCTCAACCCGCGCGAACGGCTGATGGCGCTGATCTTCCTGGTCCATTTCGTCGGCGACCTGCACCAGCCGCTCCACGCCTCGGAGCGGGCCGGGGACCAGGGCGGCAACAAGCTCAAGGTCCATTACGGCGCCATCTCCCACACCAACCTGCATTCGGTGTGGGACGGCCTGCTCGCCGACCGCGCCATCTCGACGCCGCCGGGCGACGCGGCGGGCCTGCTCCAGGGCACGACGGCCGAGAGCCGCGCCGCGATGGCGCAGGGGAGCGTGACGGACTGGGCCAAGGAGAGCTGGGAATTGTCCCGCGACACCGTCTACCCGACCGCCACCCACGCCCCCGCCTGCCCGACGACCGCGCCGGCCGATGCCGGGCTGGACGAGGCGGCGATCCAGCGGCTGGTGCCGGTGGTGCGCGAACAGGTGCTCAAGGGCGGCGTGCGGCTCGGCCGGATGCTGGACGATGCGTTCGCGGGGCGCGTGGATCGCAAGCCCAAGTATAAGTGAGAAGGCAAATATAGGCGAGGAGTCAGATAATCCGTTCGGGCTGAGCCTGTCGAAGCCCTGCCCTTCGCCTTTTGCCGACGCGAAAGGGAAGGACAGCCCTTCGACAGGCTCAGGGCGAACGGATCAAGTGTCCCTCTCCGCCGAGAAAGAGGGGATCAGATCCCGATCCTCCCCAAGCAAGCTTGGGGAGGATCGGGAAAGCTTACTGCGGCACCACCGTCACGGCGCGGCGGTTCTGGGCCCAGGCGCTCTCGTCCGAGCCCATCGCGACCGGGCGTTCCTTGCCGTAGCTGATCGTGCTCATGCGATCGGGCGTCACGCCCGCGCTGGCGAGGAAGTTCTTGGCCGCGGTGGCGCGGCGATCGCCCAGCGCGAGATTGTATTCGCGCGTGCCGCGCTCGTCGCAATGGCCCTCGATGGTGACGCGCACGTTCGGGTGCGCGACCAGCCACTTGGCCTGCGCGGTCAGGATGCCCTGCGCCTCCGAATCGACGTCCGAATGATCGGTGTCGAAATGGACGGTGTCGGTGCCGACCTGCTGGAGGAAATCGGCCCGCGAGCCGGGCACGATGCCGGTGCCGACGGGGCCGGTCGCGGCGCCCTGGTCGCCGGCGGGGCCGGCGGGCCCCGGGGGGGGCGGCAGCTCGGCGGGCTTCTTCTTGGCGCAGCCGGCCAGCGCGATCATCGCGGCGACGGTCACCACCGTGGCGGTTCTGGCGGCGGTTCTTGCAGTCATCGTGGCGTCTCCTCTTTTCTCAACGGCTGCCCCCGTCATCGTCTTCATTACAGGCTGGTAATGTTAACGGGCACGAGTCAACCCCTGAACACGCAAATCGTTACGGCAGCAACGGCGACCAGGCCGGATCGGATCCATCCAGCGGCGTCGGAATCCGCCGCTCGTTGGTGCCGGTCAGGTCCACCGACCAGAGATCCGCCTTGCCCGAGCCCTGCCCGGTGCGGAAGAACATGATCACGCGGCCATTGGGGGACCAGCTCGGCCCCTCGTCCTGCCAGCCGTGGGTCAGGATCTTCTCGCCGCCGCCATCGGGCGACATCACGCCGACGTCGAAGCCGCCGCCGACGCGGGTGAAGGCGATCAGGTCGCCGCGCGGGCTCCAGGCCGGCGTCGCGTGGCGGCCGGCGCCGAAGCTGATGCGGTGCTGGTTGGAACCGTCCGCGTTCATCACGTAGATCTGCTGGCCGCCCGAACGGTCGCTCTCGAACACGATGCGGCTGCCGTCCGGCGAATAGCAGGGCGCGGTGTTGATGCCCGGCGCGTTGGTGAGCCGCTGCGGCGTGCCGCCGTTCGCGGACACGCGATAGATCTGCGTGTTGCCGCCGATCGACATCGAATAGACGATATAGCGCCCGTCCGGCGAGAAGCGCGGGCTGAGCGTCATGTTCGGCGCGTCCACCACCAGCTTCTGCGAGCCCGAGCCGATATTGTAGGTGTAGATGCGCGGCCGGTTGCCGGCATAGCTCATGTAGACGATCTGCTGCTGGTTCGGCGAATAGCGCGGGGTCAGCACGATGGTCTGGCCGTTGGTCAGGAAATGGTGGTTGGCGCCGTCCTGGTCCATGATGGCGAGGCGCTTGGTCCGGCGATTCTTCGGCCCGCTTTCCGACACGTAGACCACGCGGCTGTCGAAATAGGGGCCTTCGCCGGTCAGCCGGGTGTAGATGGTGTCGGCGCATTTGTGCGCGCCGCGCCGCCAGTCGCCGGGCTTGAGCACGAAGCCCTGCCGGGTCAGCTCCTGCTTCTGGTACACGTCGTACAGATAGCAGCCGACGGTGACGGTGCCGTCGCCATTGGCCTGCACGAAGCCCTGCACCAGCGCCGAGGCGCCGGTCGAGGTCCAGTAATCATATTCGGGCGCGGTGACCTGCGGGTAGGAGACGGCGTGATCGGCCGAGACCGGCTTGAACAGGCCGGAGCCCTGCAGATCGGCGGTGACGATCTGCGCGACCTGCCGGCCGAGCGCCTCGGTGTCGCCGGCGGCGGTGTGGGCGGCGGCCGGGGTCGGCATGGCGGGGATGGCGATCGGCATCGGCTGCGACAGGCCGCCGGTGATGTCGACGACGAGGCGCTGGCCGGGCTGCGGACCGGCGCCGGGCGCGGCCTGGGTGGCGGGAACCTGCGCCAACGCGGCGGTAGAAGCCATCAGGGCGCAAGCACCCATCAACAGGCGGGCTTTCATCGACACTCCCTCCTCACTGCATCTGGTCCGGCCGGAACCGGAAATCGAAATCGCTCCAGCCGCCGTCGTAAAGCTCGGGCGGCAGGCCGCTGATCGGCGAGCAGCGCTTGACCGCGCGCACCGCCGCGTCCGCCATCTGGCGGGCATAAGCGGAATTGGATCCGTTGACCCCGCTCTGCGCGCCCGGCGTCACGCTCGCCACCGATCCATCCTTGTTCATGCGGATCGACAGGATGGTCACGATCTGGCCGCTGCCGGCGCCGCCGGCGGGCGGGTTGTAGCAGGGCTTCACCTTGGAGGCGATCAGCCCGATCAGGCCGCTCATCGACTGGGCGGAGATCGCCGCCGCATGCGGCGCGCTCGCCTTGCCCGGCGCCTTGCTGGGCGACAGGCCCTTCAGGAAATCGGCGCCGAGCCGCGAGCCCTTGGGCTTGGCGGTGCCGGGCTTGTCGGGCGGCAGGTCGCTCAGGAAGTCGGACGACAGGCCGGCCTTCTTCGCCGGCTTGGCGGGCGCCGGCTTGGCGGTCTTCTCCGGCGCGGGCTTGGCCTGCGCCTTTTCGGGCTTCGGCTTCTCCGCCGGCTTGGGCGGCGCGGGCTTCGGCTTGGGCTCGGGTTTCGGTTCCGGCCTGGGCTCAGGCTTCGGCGGCGCGGGGGTGGGCTTGGGCGGCACCGGCCTGGGCTGCGGCTTCGGCACCGGCTCGGCCTTGGGCGGCGGCGGCGTGGCGTCCTCGGGCGCGCCTTTCTCCGGCGCTTCCGACGGCGCGGGCGCCTCCTGGCTCACCTTGGGCGCGGCCGAGGTCTTGCCGACCTTGTCGACGAACTGCACGTCCATCGGATCGGACAGCTGCGATTGGGGGATCTTCGCCAGCGACAGGCTGAGCGACAGCAGCACCAGCAGGGCGACATGCCCTGCGACCGCGACGCCGAGGCCGATCCGCTCCGCGCGCTCCATGGCTTACTCGCGCTCGCCCTGCGCGGTGGAGACGATCGAGATCTTGTTGAGGCCGGCCCGGTTGAGCTCGCCCATCACCGTCATCACCTTCTCGAACTGCAGCGCCCGGTCGGCGCGCAGGAACACCTGCTGCGGCTCGGGCGCGCCGGCCGACTGCGCCGCGATCGTCGCCAGACGCTGCGGCAGCTCGGCATCGGAGACGAGATCGTCGTCGACATAGACCTGGCCCTGCTGGTCGATGCTGATCTGGGTCGGCTTCTTGGGCTGCTCCAGCGCCTTGGCGCGGCTATCCGGCAGGTTGATCGGCACGCCGGTCATCAGCAGCGGCGCGGTGATCATGAAGATGATCAGCAGCACCAGCATCACATCGACCAGCGGCGTGACGTTGATCTCCGCCATCGGCGTGCGCCGGCCGCCATGGCCGCGCCGGGGGCCCACACCCATGGCCATTACCCGATCCTCCCCCGCCAGGGGGAGGTGGCGGCGAAGCCGACGGAGGGGGAGGACGGCGGTGTTTCGGCAGAAGCGCGCCGCCGTCCGCCCCCTCCACCACCCTGCGGGCGGTCCCCCTCCCCCTGGCGGGGGAGGATTTGGATGCGCACCCCCATCAATCCGACTCCAGCTCGCGCGAGAGGGTCGCGTGGAAGCCGTCGGCGAAGCGGTGGAGGCGCGCCTCCAGCTTGTTGATGCCGTGGCTGAGGCGATTGTAGGCGATCACCGAGGGGATGGCGGCGAACAGGCCGAGCGCGGTGGCGAACAAAGCCTCGGCGATGCCCGGCGCGACCACGCCGAGCGAGGTGTTCTGCTGCGCCGCGATCGACGTGAAGCTGCGCATGATGCCCCACACCGTGCCGAACAGGCCGACGAACGGGCCGACCGAGCCGATCGTGGCGAGGATGTTCAGCCGGTCCGACAGCCGGTCGATCTCCGCCGCGATGGTCGCCGCCATCATCGTGGTCAGCCGCTCGCGCGTGCCCTCGCGGTCGATCTTCTTGCCCGCCGTGGAGCGGCGCCACTCGGTGACGCCGGCGCCCAGCACCTTGGCCGAGGGCAGGTCCGAATTGCGGTTGGTGGTGTAGAAATTGTCGATGTCCTCGGCCGCCCAGAAGTCCTTCTCGAACTTGGCCGAGCGCCGCGCGATGCTCTTCAGCCGGCCGCCGTGGCCGATGATGATCGCCCAGGTCCAGACCGAGGCGAGCAGCAGCCCGATCATCACGACCTTCACCACGATGTCGGCCTGGAGGAAGAGGGCGAGCGGCGACATGGTCGCGGCGTCGGTCGCCAGATGTGGTGTCATTACAGTCCTTCTTCCCCTTGCAGGCGGCGGAACGCATCGAGCCAGGCTTGCGGCTGCCGCCTCGGCCTCCCGTCCGGGGACAGGAAGGCGGCGGTGACCTCCGCTTCGGCGACCAACACCCCGCCCCGCATGACTCGTTGCTGAATGACGCAGGAAACGGCCTTCGTATCCATCACCCGCGAAACAATCAGCAGGTCGTCGTCGAGGCGCGCCGGCGCGCGATAGCGGATGGCGAGATTGGTGATCGCGTACACGCCTTCGCCCGCCTCGAACGCGCCGCGCTGGTCGATCCCGGCGGCGCGCAGCATGTCCGACCGCGCCCGCTCCATGAAGCGCAGATAGTTGGCGTGATAGACGACGCCGGACAGATCGGTGTCCTCGAAATAGACGCGCACGGGGAAGCGGTGCTCGCTTCCCGCGAAGCGGCCGCTCCGGGGCTGATCCTCGATATCCGCGTTAACCATGGCGCCGCCGGTCCTAACGGTTCGTCGCAGGGAGGCCAAGTGCGGGAGGCGCATCCCTTGCCTTAGCCCCTCCCTTGAAGGGGGGGGGTGGGGTGGGTGGAGGCGCGCGTGACTTTCGCCTCACCGCGCTCGACAGCCGTATCGAGACCCAAGACCCACCCCCGACCCCTCCCTTATAGGGAGGGGAGAGTCACGCTCCATCCAGCAATCGCTCGTAGAATCCGCCGAAGCCGCCATCCGGCGCCACCAGATGAATCTCCAGGATCCAGTGCCGCCGCCGCCCGTAGCCGTCCGGCTCGCGCATCCGCGTCGGATTTTCGGGCCGGATATGGCCATGGCGCTTCTCGCCCAGCCAGCGGGCGTGCGGGAACTCGCCGACGAGGTGGCCGGCGATCTCGCCGCCGAAGCGCCAGCCGGCCGCCTCCGCCGAGCGCACGGCAAAATCGTAGAGCGCGGCGCCGGTGATATCGGGATGCGCCAGCGCGTGGGCCCTCACCGCCTCGAACTGGGTCCCCAGGTCGGCGACCAGCTTGTGCTTCAGCGGATCCGGCCCGACGGCATAGCTGCGCCCGACATCGGCCTCCCACTCCGCGAAGACCGGGCCGAGATCGAGGAACACCATGTCGTCCGCGCCGATCGTGCGGCCCGGCGGATTGTCGCCCGCAATCGCCAGCGTGTTGAGGCCGGCGCGCACGATCCGCTTGTGCCAGTGCCTCTCCACCCCGAAGCGATCGGCGGCGATGCGGAGGATCTCCTGCTCGACCTCGCGCTCGGTGCGGCCCGGCGCGATCAGGCCCAGATCCTCGATCGCGTCGAGCAAAGCGAGCGCCTGCGCCTCGGCCGCGACGAGATCCGCGTGGCGTCGGCGCTCCTCGTCGGCGGTGATGATCATGTCCATGCGCCTATCGTGGGCGAAGCATCGCCGATGCACAACCGGCCGTTCTCGCCTAGGATGGCCGCGGGAGGATCGCGCATGGCCTATCTCGGACTGTTCTTCGCCGGCATGTTCCTGTGCAACGCGCTGCCGCACCTGATGAAGGGATTGCAGGGCGAGACCTTCTACACGCCCTGGGCCAGGCCGCGCGGGACGGGCCATTCCTCGGCGCTGGAGAATGTGCTGTGGGGCTGCGCCAACCTGCTGGTCGCGGTGTTCCTGATCGACCGCATCTTCCTCAAGAACGTGCCGCACGGCATGGTGGCGCTGGCGATCGGGTTCATCGGGATGGCGGCGGGGCTGGCGATCGTGTTCGGGAAGCGGAACGCGGCCTAGCGAGTCAGCAAACCCGTTCGTCCTAAGCCTTTCCCCGTTCGGGCTGAGCTTGTCGAAGCCCTGTCCTTACTTTTCCAGCGCGGGCGAAAGAAGAACAGCCCCCTTCGACTGCCTGCCAAGGCAGGCGCTCAGGACAGGCTTCGACAAGCTCGGGGCGAACGGTTGCTTGAGGGCCTAGCCCCGATCTCCGTCGAACAGCCCCTCCTGCGCGCCGGCCGGCATCGGCAGGCCGAGATGGGTCCAGGCCCGCCCGGTCAGACAGCGCCCGCGCGCGGTGCGGGCGAGCAGGCCGAGCTGGATGAGATAGGGCTCGATCACCTCCTCCACCGTGTCGCGCGGCTCGGAGAGGCCGGCGGCGATCGTCTCCACGCCGACCGGGCCGCCGCGATAGATGTCGGCGATCATGTGGAGATAGCGCCGGTCCATCGCATCGAGGCCGAGCCCGTCCACCTCCAGCCGGGTGAGCGCGGCATCGGCGACCCTCTTGTCCACCCGCACATCGCCGGCCATGTGCGCGAAATCGCGGACCCGGCGCAGGAGACGGCCGGCGATGCGCGGCGTTCCGCGCGAGCGGCGCGCGACCTCGGTGGCGCCATCGGGCGCGAGATCCATCGCCATCAGGCGGGCGGCGCGGGAGACGACATGCTCCAGCTCGTCCACCGTGTAGAATTGCAGGCGGACCGGAATGCCGAAGCGATCGCGCAGCGGCGTCGTCAGCAGCCCCTGCCGCGTCGTCGCGCCGACCAGGGTGAAACGCGGCAGCTCGATCCGCACCGAGCGCGCCGATGGGCCCTCGCCGATCATGAGATCGAGCACGCGATCCTCCATCGCCGGGTACAGCACCTCCTCGACGGCGGGGGCGAGGCGGTGGATCTCGTCGATGAAGAGGACGTCGCCCTCCTCCAGGTTGGTGAGCAAGGCGGCGAGATCGCCCGACTTGGCGATCACCGGGCCGGAGGTGGCGCGGAAGCCGACGCCGAGCTCGCGCGCGACGATCTGGGCGAGCGTGGTCTTGCCGAGGCCGGGGGGCCCGAAGAACAGCACATGGTCCATCGCCTCGCCCCGCGCCTTGGCGGCGCCGATGAACACGCGCAGATTCTCGCGCGCCGCTTTCTGGCCGACGAAATCGTCGAGCGTCTTGGGGCGCAGCGCGGCGTCGAGGTCCTCGGGCTTGCGCTCGGCGGCGATGAGGCGCTCGGGGGCGGGGGCGGGTTCGGCCATGGATGTTCCCTAGCCGTTCCGGATCGGCGGCGCCAGCCGGGTCAGGCCCGCTTGGTGATCTGCACGCCGATCGCGGCGTCGGCGGCCGCCGACAGCTGGAGCGTGTAGACGCCGCGGGGCAGCGTGAAATCGACCATCTTCGCGATGCCCGAGCAAGGCGCGCCATGGGCGTGCGCCGTCGACGCGACCACCTTGCCGCCGCGCATCACGTCGATCCACGCCTTGTACTGGAGCGCGATGCGATAGGTGCCGGCCTCGC
>Ga0207671_10001439_pt1 | contig 27570 bp, 27 predicted proteins | sample KBSC24metaG_FD_184352 | JGI IMG/M metagenome (GOLD analysis project Ga0207671, IMG submission 184352) | Corn rhizosphere microbial communities from Kellogg Biological Station, Michigan, USA - KBS C2-4 metaG (SPAdes) (version 2) | ecosystem: Host-associated > Plants > Roots > Rhizosphere > Soil... | reverse complement strand
GGGGGGGGGGGGGCGGACGGCGGCGCGTTCAAGAGAGGACACTGCCGTCCTCCCCCTCCGTCGGCTTCGCCGCCACCTCCCCCTGGCGGGGGAGGATTTTCGAATGTCGATACAACCTAACCCCTCCCTTTCAGGGAGGGTTGGGTCACGCCGCGTGCGCGGTCCTCGCCCGATGCAGGACGTCGCTCACGGCGCGTTCCAGCGCGGAGACGGTGAAGGGCTTGCGCAGCACCGCCTCGCCTTCCAGCTCGCCGCCTTCGCCCGCCTCGCCGGCATAGCCCGTCACGTAGAGGATGCCGACCTGCGGAAAACGCTGGCGGACCTGCGCGCCCAGCTCGGGCCCGGTCATGCCCGGCATCACCACGTCGGTGATCATCAGCCGGATGTCGTCGCGGCCCTCCAGCAGCGCCAGCGCTTCCTCGCCGCTCGCGCAGGCCAGCGGGCGATAGCCGAGCTCGGCGATCGCCGAGGTGGTGGCGATGCGGACGCGCGGATCGTCCTCGACGATCAGCACGGGCTCGCCGGCGAGCCCGGCCGCAGCGGGTTCCGAAGGCCCCTGCCGCCATTGCGGCGGCACGACCGGAATGGCGTGCGACGGCGCGGTCTGCTCGCCCCGCGGGAGATAGAGCGACACGGTGGTGCCTTCGCCGGGGGCCGAGCGGATCGCGATGTCCCCGCCCGACTGGCGGACGAAGCCGAAGATCTGGCTCATCCCGAGGCCGGTGCCCTTGCCCACCTCCTTGGTGGTGAAGAAGGGCTCGAACACCCGTTCCAGCACGTCGGGCGTCATGCCGCAGCCGGTATCGGTGACGGCGATGCGGACGTGGTCGCCGGCCTTGGCCTCGCCGATCTGCCCGGCTTCCAGCGTGACGTTGTCGACCGCGATCTCCAGGCGCCCCGCGCCGTTCATCGCGTCGCGCGCATTGACCGCGAGGTTGAGGATGGCGTTTTCCAGCTGCAGCGGATCGACCCAGATCGGCCAGGCGCCGGCCGACAGCCGCGTCGCCACCATCACCCGCTCGCCGAGCGTGCGGTCGATCAGCTCGGACATGCCGTCGATCAGCTTCACCGGATCGAGCGCCTCGGGCAGCAGCGGCTCGGCGCGCGCGAAGCCGAGCAGGCGGCGGGTCAGCGCGGCGGCGCGGTTGGCGCCTTCCATGGCATTGTCGATATGGCGGCCGACCTCGTCCGCCTCGGTCTGCAGGCGGCGGCGGGCGAGATCGAGGCCGCCGACGACGACCGCCAGCATATTGTTGAAATCATGCGCGATGCCGCCGGTGAGCTGGCCAACCGCCTCCATCTTCTGCATCTGCCGCAGCCGTGCCTCGGCCGCCTCGCGCTCGGCCATCTCGCGGTTGAGCAGGACATTGGCCTCGGAGAGTTCGCGGGTCCGCTCGGCGACGGCCTGCTCCAGCCACGCGGCCCGGTCCTCGGCCTCCTCGGTCTCGCGCGTGGCGCGGCGCTGGGTGGCGATGGCGAGCCAGGCGATCCCGGCGAGGCCGATCCCGGCCGTCACCAGCAGCAGGCCGGTCAGCGACAGCAATTTGACGACATGGTTGGATTCGGTGGCCGCCGCGTCGGACTGATCGAAGCGGCTCTGCAGCTTGCCGCTCTCATGCTCCTGGATCGCGTCCAGCGTCTTGTCGATCTGGCCGATCAGCTTGGAATGGCCGGCATTGTTGAACAGCAGCAAAGCGGGCCAGCCCTGCTTGTAATAAGCGCGCTGGGCGGTGAGGCCGAGCTCCTGGCCGCGCGCCTGGTAGAGCTCGCGCAGCCGGTGGACGAGGCCCACCTCGGTCGGATCGGCGCCGACCAGGCTTTCCAGCTGGGTGATCTGGGCGTCGGCGTCCGTCCAGGCATTGTAGTAGCTCGTGCCCATGCCGCGATCGGCGCTGGTCGCGAAGCGGCCGAGCGAAGCCTCGGCCTCGGCCATCGAGGTGCCGATCGAGCGGGTGACGAGCATCACGTCGTAGCTGTGCCGCTCCAGCTCCAGCGCGCGGTCGCGCTGGCGGTTGGCGGCGCTGGCCTGCAGGATCAGGAAGACGACGATCGAGGCGGCGACCAGCGCGCCGACCAATATGCCGAGATTGAGCGGGGACAGCCAGCCGTGCGTGCCGGCATCCTGCTCGTTCGGATCATGGGCCCCCATGTTCATGGTTGCCAATTCTAGGCCAGGAATGGTTACCGAAACAGTAATAAAGGATGACGAAGGGTAAGGATCGTGTGTCCGGGATCTTTCCGTGCCCCGTTCGTGCTGAGGAGTCGCTGAGCTCGGCGAAGTGGCGTCTCGAAGCACCTGCGCCGCAAGCCCTTCGAGACGGGTCTTCGCCGAGCTCAGCCCCTCCTCAGGGCGAACGGAGGGTTTTTCCTAAGCTGGAATGCAGCCCACGCGCCGGCCGGCCTCGGCGAACATGGCGATGATGTCGCCCACCTGCTCGTCGCGATGCTCCGCGCAGAGCGAGCAGCGCAGCAGGAAGGTGCCGGCGGGCGTCGCCGGCGGGCGCGCCATGTTCACGTAGAGGCCGAGCTCCAGCAGCGACTGCCACATGCCGACGGCCTGCTCCTGATCGGGCAGGATCACGGCGATGATGGCCGACTGCGCATCCTCGGTGCCCAGCTTGAAGCCGAGATCCTTGAGGCCCTTGTGGAGCCGGCGGCTATTGTCCCACAGCTTGCCGCGCTTGTTGCCGGCATGCATCAGCTTGCGGATCGAGGTGGCGGCGGTGGCGACCACGCTGGGCGGCAGCGAGGCGGTGAAGACATAGGGGCGGCAGACCAGCCGCAGCACCTCGAACTTCGGGTGGTTGGAGACGCAGAAGCCGCCGACCGTGCCGACCGACTTGGAGAAGGTGCCGACCACGAAGTCGATATCGTCCTCGCAGCCGAGCTGCTCGTAGACGCCGCGGCCATGCTCGCCGAAGAAGCCCATGCCATGGGCCTCGTCGCACAGGATCATGGCGCCGTGCTTCTTGGCGACCGCGACCATCTCGGGCAGCGGCGCGATGTCGCCGAACATCGAGTAGACGCCTTCCAGCACCACCAGCTTGCCGGCCTCCCTGGGCAGGCGGCCGAGGCGCTTGTCGAGATCCTCGACGCTGTTGTGGCGGAAGCGGACGATCTCGGCATTGCCCAGCCAGCAGCCGTCATAGATCGAGGCATGGCTGTCGGCATCGAGGATGATGTAGTCGCCCTTGCCGGCGAGGGTGGAGATGATCCCGAGATTGGCCTGGTAGCCGGTCGAGAACACCATCGCGGACGTGGTGCCGTAAAATTCCTTGAGCGCCTCCTCGACGTCCCGGTGCGGGCTGTAGGTGCCGTTGAGCACGCGGCTGCCGGTGGTGCCGGAGCCGTAATCGTCGAGCGCCCGCTTGCCCGCCGCGACCACGTCGGGATCGAAGGTCATGCCCATGTAATTGTAGGTGCCGAGCAGGATGGTCGGCTTGCCGTTGATGATCGCCTCGGTGGGCGACAGCACCTTCTCCATCACGATCGCGAACGGGTCGCGCACGCCGGTGGCGAGCAGCGCCTCGCGCTCCGCGATCAGCGGATCGAACTTGGAGAGCAGGTCCGGCGTGTGGGCGCCCGTCAGCGCGTCGACGGGCTTGTCCTCGGGGATGGTGCCGGCGTCGGTCATGCGGGCGTCCGCAGCTTCTCGACGGCGTCGACGAGCTGGCCGACCGTCTCGATCTCGGCCTGCATGTTCATCGTGATGATGATGTCGAACTCGTCCTCGATCGCCGCGACGAAATCCATCACGGTCAGGCTGTCCCATTCGAGATCTTGGGCGAAGCGGGTGCCCTCGCTGAGCTCGACGCCCTTCTTGTTGAAGGGATCGATCAGTTCCTTCACCCGGGCGAAGGTTTCGTCGCGCGTTGTCATGGGGCGATGTCCTTAATGGCGTGGCGCGGGCCTGCCAAGCGATTGCGGCGGGAAGGGGGCGAGGGCGTGACGGTTCCCGCAATCGTCATTGCGAGCATAGCGAAGCAATCCAGAGCCGCACGCGCCGCGCATCTGGATTGCCGCGTCGCTTCGCTCCTCGCAATGACGACGTTATTTCAGCAGTCCCTCTTCCCGATAGCTCTCCGCCGCGATGGCGAGGCCGTCGAGCGTGGCGAGCTGCGGGCGCCAGAGATGGGCGGGCGGGCGATATTCGGGGTTGGACACCCAATCCTCGTGGAGGAAATAGCGCACGCGATCGGCGGTGAGCTTGGCATTGGGGCCGCGCAGCATCGCATCGACCTTCACGCCGGCGCGCATCGCCCAGCCCGGGACGGGCTGCGCGCGCACCCGGCGGCCGACCGCCATGCCGATCGCCTGCGCGAACTCGCCATGCGTCCAGCCGCCGGCGCGGCCGTCGTCGGGCTCGAAGATGGCGGCGTGGCTCTCGTCGTCGTCGGGCAGCACGGCGAGCAGCAGGCGCACGAGATCCTGCGCGGCGATCACCGAGATGCGGCCGCCCGGCGGATGCGGCACCAGGCCCTTGGCGGCGGCGCGGAACAGCTCCAGCATCTCGCGGTCGCCGGGGCCGAAGACGGCGGGCGGGCGCACGATCGTCCAGTCGAGCGCGGAGGCGGCGACGATGATCTCGGCCCGCGCCTTGGACCAGCCGTAATTGGACAGACGAGGCTCGCGCGCGGCGAGCGAGGAGACGTGGACGAAGCGGCGGATGCCGGCGGCGCGCGCCGCATCCACCACCGCCAGCGTGCCCTCGACATTGCCGATCGCGAAGCCCTCGCGATCCGGCGCGCTGACCACGCCGGCGACATGGATCACGGCGTCCGCCCCCGCCACCAGCTGGGACAGGGCGAGCGGCTTCTCCATCGATCCGTAGATCCAGTGCACGCCCTCGCGCGGCGGGCGCGGCGCGCGGGTGAGGGCGCGGACCAGATGCCCCTGCGCCAGCGCGGCGTCGATCAGGTGGCGGCCGACGAAGCCGGTGCCGCCGGTGACGGCGAGCGTGCGATAGCGGTTCCTCACAGCAGCACCATATGGTCGCGATGCACGAGCACGGCGCGGGGCGCGTGGCCCAGCACGGCGGCGAGCTCGCCCGAGCGCTTGCCGGCGATCAGCCGCGCCTCCTCGGCATCATATTCGCAGAGACCGCGCGCGATCGGCTGGCCGTCGGCGACGATGTCGATCACGTCGCCGCGCCGGAAGCCGCCTTCCACGCCGGTCGCGCCGGCCGGCAGCAGGCTCGCGCCGCCGAGCAGCGCCCTGGCCGCGCCGGCATCCACGACGATCCGGCCCTTGGCGGTCAGCCGGCCCTTGAGCCAGCCCTTGCGCGCGCCGGACCGGGCGGGGGCGGGAAAGACCGTGCCGCGATGGGTGCGCGCGAATTGGCCGAGCGGATCGTCCTGCTTGCCGCCGACGATGGCGAGGTGCGCGCCGCCGGCATGGGCGATCCTGGCGGCGAGCAGCTTGGCCACCATGCCGCCCGATCCCATGCCCGATGCCGAGCCGGTATCGGCCATCGCCATCACCGCGGCGTCGAGGACGGGCACCTCCTCGATCAGCGTGGCGGCGGGATCGCGCTGGGGATTGGCGGTGTAGAGGCCATCGACGTCGGACAGCAGGATCACGCCATGCGCGCCCGCGGCCTGCGCCACCCGCGCGGCGAGCCGGTCATTGTCGCCGAAGCGGATCTCCTCGGTGGCGACCGTGTCATTCTCGTTGACCACCGGCACCACGCCGAGCGCGAGCAGGCGCGCGAAGGTCGCCGACGCGTTGAGATAGCGGCGGCGATCCTCCAGATCGTCCAGCGTCAGCAGCATCTGCGCGGCGGTGAGGCGATGCGATCCCAGCAGCTCCGCCCAGCAATGCGAGAGCGCGATCTGGCCGGTGGCGGCGGCCGCCTGCGCATCCTCCAGGCTGGCGCGGCCGCCGCCGGGCAGGCCGAGCCGCCGGGCGCCCAGCGCGATCGCGCCCGAGGAGACGACGATGATCCTCTGGCCGGCGGCATGCCGCCCGGCGAGATCGGCAACCACGCCGGCCAGCCAGTCCCGCCGCACATGGCCGTCGGGCGCGACCAGCAGGGCCGATCCGATCTTCACGACCAGCGTCGGGCAGGCGGCAGGGGCGAAACGATCGGCGCGAGTCATCGGCGGAGGCAGGAACCGGCGGAACAGGAGAAACGGAAGCGCCCGCTTAAGCGCAACCAGCCCATGTCACAATGGGGACCACGGCTTCTCTTCGTCCGCCACGCTCGTCTGGACGCTCTCCGCCGACGGGCCGGCCGGGCCGATCGCCTCGACGAGCGCGTCGAGCACCGCCGGCAGGCCCTCGCCGGTCGCGCCGGAGAGGAGGAAGGGCTCGACGCCGCTTTCCTTCTTCAGCGCCTTGAGCAGCTTGGTCTTCGCCTTGGCGTCGATCGCGTCGATCTTGTTGAGGGCCAGGATCTCGGTCTTGTCCTCCAGGCCATTGCCGTAGGCGGCCAGTTCCTCGCGGACGATGCGATAGGCCTCGATCGGATCCTCGCCCGTCGCATCGACGAGGTGGAGCAGCACGCGACAGCGCTCGATATGGCCGAGGAAGCGATCGCCGATGCCGGCGCCATCGGCCGCGCCCTCGATCAGGCCGGGAATGTCGGCGACGACGAACTCGCGGTCGCGATGGCTGACCACGCCCAGTTGGGGGCGCACGGTGGTGAAGGGATAGTCGCCGACCTTCGCCTTGGCGTTGCTCACGCCGTTGATGAAGGTGGACTTGCCGGCATTGGGCAGGCCGACGAGACCGGCATCGGCGAGCAGCTTGAGGCGCAGCCACACCCACATCTCGTCACCCGGCCAGCCGGGGCCGTGCTGGCGCGGAGCGCGGTTGGTCGAGCTCTTGAAGCTGGCATTGCCGCGCCCGCCGTCGCCGCCGCGCAGGAAGACCTGGCGCTGGCCGGGCTCGATGAAATCGGCGAGCACCGTCTCGCGATCCTCGTCGGAGATGAGCTGGGTGCCGACCGGCACGCGGATGATCAGGTCGTCGCCGCCGGGGCCGGCGCGGTTGGAGCCCGATCCGCCCTTGCCACGCGGCGCGCGAAAATGCTGGGTGTAGCGGAAGTCGATAAGGGTGTTCAGGCCGGGCACCGCCTCGAACACGATGTCGCCGCCCTTGCCGCCATTGCCGCCGTCCGGCCCGCCATATTCGATGAACTTCTCGCGCCGGAAGCTGACGGCGCCGGGGCCGCCCGCGCCCGAGCGGATGAAGATCTTGGCCTGGTCGAGAAAATGCATGGCGCTCGCCGTCCTGCTACGCGGGATCGATCGCCCGGAAACGGCCGGGCGACATGGGCCGCATCGTCACGAAAGGGGCGCCCTTAGCGGGAATCGGGGGATTGCGCCACCCCTGTGCGCGGGGGCTTGGAGCGCGGGGCGCCGATGGGTGCGGGGAGGCTGGCGATGGTGCCGCAATCACACGTCCCCCGTTCGCACTGAGCGAAGTCGAAGTGCGTGCCTCAGGCGCACCGCTTGCTGCACGTCCTTCGACTTCGCTCAGGACGAACGGGGTGAGGGGCGCCTGACGTTCATCAGGGTTGACAAACATGCCTTCGGCCTGCCCGCGCTCCGGCCTCGGCCGGAGCGCGCACGGTTCACGCCGCCTTGTGCTCGTACATCATGCAGTCGACCTCGCCGCCGCGCACGGCGCTCCACCGTTTCTCGACCTGGCCGGTCGGGCGGAAGCCCAGTTTCTCCAGCACGCGGCCGGACGCGGGATTGTCCGGGAAATGGCCCGAGCGCAGCTTCATGCGCAGCCCGTCCTTGGCCATGCCGACCACGGCCTGCCCCGCCTCCGTGGCGAAGCCCAGCCCCCAGCAGGGGCGCGCGATCCAGTAATCGAGCTCGGCGGTCTCCTCGTCGCCGGTCTCGCGCAGCGCGATGCCGCCGACCAGCTTCGGCGCGCCGCGGGTCCGCGCGTAGATCAGCAATTCGGGCAGGTCGTCGTCGCCGCGATCGCGCAGCAGGAAGGCTTGCGCATCCTCCTCGCGATAGGGCCAGCGCGTGCCCGGCAGCTTGTCGATGATCGCCTCGTCGGCAATCGCCTTGAAAAGGGCAGGGGCGTCCTCGCCCCAACCCGGCCGCAGCAGCAGCCGTTCGGTCCGTGCAAACATGGCGGTAGTCTCTATGCCTCTCCCACGCCCGCCCGAAACGCGCCTAGCGGCGATAAGTTACGGGGGAACGACAGAATATGTTCGGGGAGAAACAAAAAAGGGAGCCGGGGCGACCCGTCTCCCTCTTGGCTCCGCTGGTCGCGGAGCCCGGATCGCCCGTGGGACGATCCGGTGAGAATCGTCCGATGTTACTCGGCGGCTTCCGCCATCACGTCGACCGACACGTACTTGCGGCCGAGCTTGCCATCGTGGAAGCGCACGCGGCCATCCGCGATCGCGAAGAGCGTGTGGTCCTTGCCGATCCCGACGTTCACGCCCGGATAGACCTTGGTGCCGCGCTGGCGGATGATGATGTTGCCGCCGATCACTTCCTGACCGCCGAACTTCTTCACGCCAAGACGGCGGCCGGCCGAATCACGACCGTTGCGCGAGGAGCCGCCTGCTTTCTTATGTGCCATTGCTCTATACTCCTAGCTGACGCTCAGGCCTCGGCGGCCGCAGGCGTCTCGTCCTGCTTCGCGGCGGCCTTCTTGGTCGCCTTCTTCTCGGCGCCGCCGACCGACAGGATCTCGAGGATCGTGTGATACTGGCGATGGCCGTTGCGGCGGCGATAATTGTGGCGGCGACGCTTCTTGAAGACGATCACCTTCTCGCCGCGCGCCTGCGCGATGATCTTGGCCGAGACGGAGAGGCCGTCGGTCGACTGGGCCTCGCCATCGGCGCCGGCGAACAGGACGTCGCCCAGCGAGATGGTGTCACCGGCCTCGCCGGCCAGCTTCTCGACGACGATCTTGTCTCCGGCGGCGACGCGATACTGCTTGCCGCCCGTGCGCACGATAGCGAACATGGCTCTCTCTTCAATCTGGACCTGACGCGCGGGAATGGAGCGGAAGCCCCACGGCCCCGCGCGGAAAGCCGGCCGCCTAAGGGATTCGGGTGAGTCTGTCAATCGAAACAGACAGGCCTGCGCGCCTAGTGGCGATGTTCCCGGCGCAGCGTGTAGCGACCGTCGGCGAATCCGTCGAACAGCCCGTCGAGCGCGGGGTGCTCGACGGGCTCGTCGCTCTTGTCGGCCACGAGATTCTGCTGGCTGACATACGCGACATAGCTCGATTCGGCATTTTCGGCGAGCAGGTGGTAGAAAGGCTGGTCCTTGCGCGGCCGGATGCCCTCCGGAATCGCCTGATACCATTCCTCGGTGTTGGCGAAGACGGGGTCGATGTCGAAGATCACGCCGCGGAAATCGAGCAGCCGGTGCTTCACCACGTCGCCCACCGAAAAGCGCGCATGCACGACGCTCGGCGCCGCGAGCAGCGCCTCGGGCACGGTGCGGGCAGGGCCGGCGATGTTGGGGCTGTTGTCCATTTCATCTATCTAGGGCCTGGAATGCGCAACACAAGCGCAAGCCCACTTGGCAAGCGCGTCCGGTGCCGCTAATGGCCGCGCCTCGATCATGGCGGTGGCGGTCCACGCCCGCCAGCGTTTCTCGCGGAGAGGTGCCAGAGTGGTCGATTGGGACGGTCTCGAAAACCGTTGTGGGTGCAAGCTCACCGTGGGTTCGAATCCCACCCTCTCCGCCAGACGCCCCTCCACAGGGGGCCACAGACGTCTCCTGGGATTGACGATTTCCCCCTGAAAACCAAGCCTTAGCGGCTTCGCTCGGCCACTGCCGTTCACACGCCTCCTCTCAGGGCGTTGGTTCGATTCGTGGTCCCGGCACTGGAAAAACGTGGTCCTGGAGAACACAGTGCTGAACGAAGCCAAAATCCGCGCGGCCAAGCCCCGCGACAAGGCCTACAAGCTGACCGACAGCCATCGGCTCTACCTGCTCGTCAAACCAGGCGGCTCGAAGCTCTGGAAGTGGAGCTACGCCTATGACGGCAAGCAGAAGACCATGCATCTGGGCATCCATCCGATGGTCACCCTGCTCGACGCCCGGGCGAAGCGAGACGAGGCGCGGGCGCAGCTGTCCGACGGGCGGGACCCTGCCGTCATGAAGCGCCTTCGGATCGAGGCGAACCTTCAGTCGGCCCGAACCACGTTCGAGATCGTGGCGCGCGCTTGGCACGAGAACGCCAAGGGCCAATGGGCCAAGATTCACGGTGAGGACGTCCTTCGCAGCTTCGAGCGGGACGTCTTTCCTTCAATCGGCAATCTGCCGATCTCGGAACTGAAACCGCCCATCGTCATGGAGGTGCTTAGCGCGATCGAGGAGCGGGGGGCGATCGAGACCGCCAAGCGCGTGCGGCAGCGCGTCTCGGCCGTCTTTATCTATGCGATCGCCAAGGGCCTGGCCGAAACGGACCCGGCCGAAAAATTGGGGGCAGCGCTCAAGCCCCTTCGGAAAGGGCGGCAGCCCGCGATCGTCGACCTCAAGCTGCTCCGCAAGATGATCGGTGATGCCGAACAGGACTACGCGCGCCCCGTCACCCGGCTGGCACTTCGCATGCTGGCGTTGACCGCCGTTCGGCCGAGCGAACTGCGTGAGGCTCGCTGGCATGAATTTGAAGGTCTCGATGGTTCCAGCCCGCTCTGGCGGATTCCAGCCTCCCGCATGAAGGGAGACCTTGATCGCAAGGAGGAGATTGGAGGAGACCATCTGGTACCTCTGGCTCCCCAGACGGTGGCCATTCTAAGAGCGATCTGGCCGCTGTCTGGCACCAACGACTTCGTCTTCCCCAGCGATCGGCATTCGCATCGTCCGATGAGCGAGAATGCGATCGGATACCTGCTCAACCGGGCAGGCTACCACGGTCGCCATGTCCCCCATGGATTCCGGGCCGCCTTCTCGACGATCATGAACGAATGGGCGGAGCGGGACGGCAAGGAACATGACCGCAAGGTTATCGATCTGATGCTCGGCCACGTTCCCGCCGGCAAGGTCGAGGGCGCCTACAACCGTGCCGCATATATGCCTCGAAGGCGGGAGCTCGCGGTGATCTGGGCGAAACTGATGACCGCGAACATGCCGGATCCGACCGATCTCCTCGATCGTCCCTCAAGAGCGACGAGCCTCAAGACGCGACGTTCGCATCGGCGTGTCGTGGACAAGGGATTTTGCTTTCCAGCCTCATCAGCGTAATGCCGACAGGGCCGGCAGCCGGGAGAAGCGCCGGCTGCCGCGCCGCGCTGCACATGATCTGCAACGGTGGTCGACCAGGCTTTGGGCGTCGCCTGTGGCCGATCTGTCGATGTGGCGGTGCTCATTCCCTAGGCGACCATGAGCCGACAGGGAAGCTCTCGCTCGCTCCACCGGGTCGAGAAGGCCTCTGAAATCCTGGTTCGGAGAAAAAGCCCCAAGAATCGGGCACTCCGCGACCGTGCCGCCAGCGCAGTTCGCGATGATACTCGACAGTTTGCGCCTGACCGAGCGCGATCGTCTGAAGGGTGCGGGGTCTTCGATGGCGGTGATGAACGATGTAGCAGTCACGGGGCTGACGCCGAGAATGGACATGAGGAGCTGACGCCCCTTCCTACAGCGCGCGTCGGCAAGCAGCTGGCGGCGAAGTTCGGTGGCACGAGCCCGAACACTCCGCCATGCATCGATCAGGGAAGGACGATGCGGGCGAGAGCCGCATCGGCCCTTCACGCATAGCCTTGTGCCGCCGACGCTTCGGGTTCCTCCGTGTCGACGCCCTCTTCACCTGCATGCGCCCGCACCTCGGCGATCCGTTCGGAGATCGTTCGCACAAAATCGCCGAGCATGCTTCCGGCGCCAGCGGGCATGGCGGCGACCTCTTCAGCCGCCTGCGGGAGCACGCGAAGCAATCGCGCGGTCATGTCTTCGACGCGGCGAACCGTCGCCCGTGCGGCGAGTCCGGAAGCGTCGGCGAATCTCCGCCAATGACGGCCATAGATATGTCGACCACGTCGTTGACCGCCTACCTCCTGCGCATGGTTCTGGGTGATTCCGTCCCAGGCGAGGCCTGACATCAGGTCGTAAAGCGGTGCGAGGGTCGCGCCATCGGGGCCGAGCAGGATGGAATAGTTCTTGGCGTGTGAATCCACATTCCCGATGGCGACGTTCAGGATCGCTGCATCGAGCAGTCGCGTGGTGTCGCGGGCGGTCATGTGCTGTCGGGTCAGTTCGATCATGTCTGGAAGGGAGGGCCCTCGAACACCCGTTCGATTGAACTCGTATTTCGCGACCGGCGGTCGACCAAGTGCCTGGCAGAAATCCTCCTGATGGATGCGCGCGACATGATCTTCGGCATCGGTAGTCCGATCGTAGCGCGTGACGAGGAGGTATGATCTTGCTCCGGCCATGCCAGTCGTCACCGGGGCGACGTCGAGTCCCACAAGCCGCGCCAGGGTCATGCACAGGGCTTCGTTCTGCACGCTACCTGGTAATCTCGAATTGTCAGGCTTCAGGATATGCGTCGAAGGCGCGCCGTTGAGGGGGACGCTCAGTTTCGCACCGTCCCAATGGACGGGCAGCTTGTCCTGTGCGCCGGCAAGGCTCATCGACACGCCCTCCTCATCGACGAGGAAGGGGCGCGCGGGAAGTTCGGTGATGATCCGTTCGAGCGCTTCACTGCCGGGAACGAGCCGGTAATCCGGCGCCCCCGGCCAGGAGCGAGACGCTATGGAAAGAGCGCCGGCCAGATCGTTGCCGGTCTCGACGATCAGGCCGATGACATCTTCGCCCGACATGCCAAGAACCCGTGTCATCGCACGCAAGGGTTCGCCTTCGGGCAGAAGGTTCATCAACCACGGCAAGACCAATTCCGCCGAATAGGGGGCGGGTCTGACTGGCATCGCGATGGATATGGGGAACCGGTCGGCCGCGGTCTGCCAATCGGAATGATAGAAAAGGTCGGTTCGTTCGGCGTCGGCGATGATCGTTGCGACAGGTCGTCCTGCGTAGGAAACGGGGAGATCCACGGCCTAACCCGGATGGCCCGGCTGAAGAGCCAGACGCAGCCCGACGGCCTTGGCGGCCGCCAGAGCCTTGCCAAGTTGAGCCGTAGGCTTGCCGGCCTCGAGATCGACGATGAACCGCTCGCCGCTATTGATCGCGAGCGCGAGGTCGCGCTGCGTTATGCCCAGCTTCTTGCGGGCGGCGGCGACTGCGGCGCCGAACTGGATCGCGGTATCCATCATATCTTCCCGATCGGTAAGATTTCATGCTTTCGCCGCCAAGGCAAGCGATATCTTCCCGATCGGGAAGAATTTCAACATGACTGACAACTGCGATTTGGAATCTTCCCCATCGGTAAGATTGAACGAGGGAAGAGAGGAAGCGGCCCGCGGGTTCAGGCGGCCAGTGCGTCGCATGCGCCAACATGGAATGGAGTGTGTGCTCGAATCGGGTACGCCGCCACATTGTGGGATCAAGCACCGGCCCCTACGCCATCAGGATGGCGAGCAGCACCCGCCCGGTAACCGCCTGCATACCATGGTCGAGGGCTGACGGAGAGCGGCTTGCCAATCCGCCAAGCACGGCGAAGCATGCGCGCACCTGAAAGACGGCGACGTCGGCTGGAAGCGCTGGACGAGCCGCATGCATCGTCGCCAGCAGCGGCTCCATCAATCGCTCGCCGATCGCTTTGACCTGCGCGCGGTCGCGTTCGTCGAGTTCTGTGATCTCGGTGTGGATCAACCGCAGCGTCGTCCACTTCTCGGTGGCATAGCTGACCATCAGTTACACAATCCGGGCGAGTTGTGCCACCGGATCCGCGGGCGAGCGCGTTGGCGTATCCAGATCGGCGAGCGCCGCCGACACCGCCTGATCCAGCAGCGCTATCAGTATATCCTGCTTGCGAGCGAAGTGTCGATAGATCGCCGCTCCGCTGATTCCCATCCGCGCCCCGATCGCATCGACGCCACCTGCGGCATAACCCCGCTCTCCGAATACGTCCGCCGCCGCGTCCAGGATCATCGCGCGACGTTGCGCAGGCGGCAGGCGGCGTCGGGGCGGGGAAGTAACGGCGGACATCGGGAAGAGATAGCGCCGACCCGAAGGCCATGCTAGTTAACGGTGACTAACTTAAGGAGATCGGCCTATGACGACCGCGAACCGGCCACTGGCCGATCCGAACTGCTTCGATCCGGACACGTTCGCGGCGAACGGCTATCCTCATGCGATCTGGACGGAGATGCGCCGCACCCAGCCCGTTGCTTGGGTGGACGATGGCGTGCGCGAGCCGTTCTGGGCGGTCACGCGCTACGAAGACATCTGCACAATCGGCAAGGACAGCGATCGTTTCATCAACGCGCCGGGCGTTACCATCATGCGCCGCGATGTGCTGGCGCAGGGCGAGATCCAGCGCGCTGTGCCGCTGATGCTGACGATGGATCCGCCCGAACACCACAAGAACCGCATGGTCCTGCGCGATCGTTTCAAGCCCAGCATCATGCGCGCGCTGGGAATCCATATCGCCGAACGCTGTCGTATCATTGCCGATTCCGTCGCGGCCCGCCGAGTGGAGCGGGCTGGCGGTGCGGAGACGATCGACTTTGTCGAGGCGATCGCGATGCGATTGCCGCTCGACGTCATTCTCGAGTTGCTTGGCGTACCCACCGACGACCGCGACCAGATGTATCTCTGGAGCAATGCCGTTATCGGCAGCGAGGATCCGGACTATGGCGATGTCATGCTGCCGCGCGAGGCGATCGCCGACGCGCAACAAGCCATGTTCCGCTATTTCAGCACGTTCGTCGCGCAGCGTCGCGCGGCTCCGCGCGAAGATCTGGTCAGCCTGCTCGTTACCGCCCGCATCGATGGAGAGCCATTGAAGGATATCGAGATCCTCGGCTTCTGTTTCCTGCTCGCCATTGCCGGCAACGAGACGACGCGTAACGCCACCAGTGGCGCGATGCTGACGCTGATCGAGCACCCCGACGTGATGCGCGCCCTGATCGCCGACCGCATGCTTATTCCATCAGCGGTGGAGGAGTTGCTGCGGTGGGTGGCGCCGATCGTCTACATGGCGCGCACCGCCACGCAGGACGTCACAATTGCTGGCCAGATGATCGGAGCGGGCGAGAAAGTGGCGCTCTTCTACCCGTCGGCGAATCGCGACGAGGCGATGTTCGAGCATCCTACCCGGCTGGACATCGGCCGCAGGCCCAATCGCCACCTCACCTTCGGCTTCGGTCGCCATTCCTGTCTCGGCAATGATCTCGCCCGCATCGAGTTGCGCGCCGTGCTGAACGAGATTCTCTCGCGCTTTCCAGGCATAGCGCTCGCGGGGCCAGTGGCGCGGCTGCGTTCCAATTTTGTCGGCGGCATCAAGACAATGCCGGTGCGGCTACGCTGAGATATTGGAACCCGGCTGTCCCCGAAGTCGTGCCACTGGATGCGCAGATCCGTATCATGACGACGACCATCTGCAGAACGGATGTCCACATTCTCAAGGGCGAGAATCCGGTCTCGGCGGGCCTTCGCCTCGGGTCTGATCGTCAAAGCTGCCGGGTGAGCTGAAGGTCGCGTTTTCGAACCAGCTTTCGGCCCAGTCTGCGGCGCGGGCCGGCGCCGCGAGCATGATGAAGCCAAGCAGGAGCAGCAGGGCAGGGATCAGGCGATGGCGGGTCGGCGTCGTGGCCATGGCGGGCTCTAGGGACTATGACGATCAAGGAGCTGCGAGTCCGCCATGCACGCACGTCCCTGGATTGAGAGCTGCGATACGGCCCTCAGGCATGTCCACGGGCGCAAAATAACCATGCAAAATTGGAATGAAAATCCAAGAATGCTAGGATGATTGAGCGTCGCATCGTATCGCATCTGAGGTGGTCGAGCGTCTGGCCGAGAGTCCGGCCCTTGCTCTGCTGGGGCCCCGGCAGGTTGGCAAGACGACGCTTGCGATCGAGATCGGCGAGACGCGTCCGTCCATCTACCTCGACCTTGAATCCGATGCCGATCGCGCGCGATTGCCCGAGCCCGAACTCTACCTCGCGGCCCACGAGGACAAACTCGTTATCCTCGACGAGGTCCATCGCATGCCGGACCTGTTCCAGATCCTGCGGGGCATCATCGATCGCGGACGGCGCAAGGGTTTGCGGACCGGCCGTTTCCTGCTGCTGGGAGCGACGAGCGGATCTGTTCGCGGTCGAGCGTCTCGCCCTCGATCTCACTTGATTGCGTGATCTCCTCGGTCAGCGCCTCGAGGACCGCCTCCTCGCGGAAGGCCATGCTCATCCCCTCCATGCGCCCGACGAGGCGCCCTTGTTGACGGCTGACCGCCGCCAGCTGGCCGGAAATGGCCTTGGCGCTCCAAGCGAAATCGGGCCATTTCTCGTTCTGGTAGATGTAGGCACCCATAATATCCGCTTCCGATGCGGAGATTATGGCCGTTATCTCCGCATGGCTAGATTCCTTGGGCATCGAGCCACGCGAGGGTCGCTGGCATATGCCGCTTGATTGCTTGCTGGCGCGGCGTCGTTTCCCTTGTTGTGGACATGGGGGTCTGCACCGGCACGCAGCAGGATGGCCGCGCCCCTTCACGATGTCGTGCACTGGGCCTCGTCCTCGCGGGGCCGGCGTCGTTTCTGCGAATTGGACAATATCGGCTCGGGCCAGTCTCACGAGTTAGAGTTAATGCACCCGAACGGGAGCATAGCCTCCGATGAGTCGGATATCGCGACATCATGCACCCGTTCAGGTGCATCTAGGAGAATGTGTTTGCTCCCGTTAAGGAGCAAAAACTTTACTTTTTATCGGCATGCTCAAATGTGTCCCCGAACGGGAGCAGATGAGATGAGCACGAGCGATTCCGCGTCAAAGGCCGCCGCCGCCTTCGACAGGGCCTCTTCCGGCTCCGCGGCGGCGCGGATCGGGCACGATCCCGCCTGGAGTCCGAATGACCGAAGCGCACTGGACGAAGCGGCGAGAGGGAGCGTGGGCGTCGCAGCGCATGCCTTGCCTGCCGCCGGATCGGCGGTGGACGAGGTGGCCCGCGCCGGGGCGCCGGCGCGGCTCGATCCCGCCCATGCGCTGTCGAGTGCCGCGATCACCCTCGATAGCCTCCATCGCGTCGGGTCGGCGCATCCCTCGCCGGGCTCCATCGAGGCTGCTCTCCGCCAAGCCGCCATTTCACCGGCCGCGCTCGCCGCGGGGGCCGCCAAGCCGGTGCTCCCCGATTATCTGTCCGGCGTGTCGAGCGCTGTGTCCGCGTTCGGCACGGTCTCGGCTCTCCACGCGGCGCAGGGTTCGGTCGGATCCGTGCTGGGAACGGTTTCGCGCTCCGCGATCGCCGATGCTGCCCAGATCGGATCGCTGGGCGCCAGCATCCAGAAACTGCTCCCCGGCGCATTGAACGCCGGCGATATCGGATCCTCTCTTCCTGCCGGATGGGCCCTGTCATCCGCTGCCGCCGCGACGTCCGCCACCAGCGTCCAGGATCGGATCGCGGATATCCTGTCGGGCAAGGATGTCGCCGGGACGGCACGGAACGTTTTCGATGGACTTTCGTCCGCCCGGGACATCGTCGCGCCCGGTGTCGTCGATCGCCTGCTGTCGAAAGCCTCTCCCTCAGGCGGTGCCCCGTGCGTGGCGGAGACGAAGACGTCGCCGCCTGCTCTTCCAGCCCCTCGGTCCGCAGCCCAATCCCGTGCCCATGACGGAGAGACGGCGATCGCCACGGTCGCGGACCTTGGCCGTCTGGTCCGCGCCGAGCGCAAGCGCCTCACGCTCAGCCAGCAGGATTTCGGCGATCTCGCCGGCGTCGGCCGACGCTTCGTCTCCGAACTCGAAGCCGGCAAGCCCACGCTCGAGATCGGCAAGGTACTGGCCTGCGCTGCCGCGGCCGGCATCGATCTCCTGGCCCACGCGCGATCTCCCCGGTGACCACGCTCAACGTCTGGATCGAATCCTGGGCCAGTCCCATCGGCTATCTCCGCTCGAACGAGGATGGCGGAATCGAATTCGCCTATAGCGACGACTGGCTTGCCTCGCCCGCCGCCCATGCCATCTCGTTCTCGCTGCCGCTTCAGCCGGAGAGGTTCGGCGACGCCCGCACACGCGCTTATTTCCAGAATCTTCTCCCCGAGAACGATCAGCTCGACAGGATCGTCGTGCAGATGGGCCTTGAGCGGAACGATGTCGTGGGCATCCTCTCCCACCATGGTTCCGACCTTTCCGGCGCGCTCTCCTGCCTGCCGCTCGACGCGCCCCCGGTGAAGCGCCCCGGCCTTCTGGCCAGCGACTATGACTGGATCGATCGCGAGCAGTTCGTCGACCTCGTGCGGCGTCTCGGCGAGAATCGCTCGCTGCCCGACGAATTGCGCGATCCTTCGCCCGTCGCCGGCGTCCAGCGCAAGATCGCGCTCGTCGCGCTCGAAGGCGATCGCTACGCCGTGCCCAAGGCCGGGACCGGCACGCCCACGACCCATATCCTCAAGGTCCCGGGCCCCGACATCAAGCGCGAGGCTTTCTACGAGGTCGGCGCGGCCAGGCTCGGTTCGCTCGTGGGTCTCGATGTCGCAGAATCCCGATCCTTCTGGGTCGGGGATTACGAAGTCGTGCTTGCCAGACGATACGACAGGGTGGTGGGCCAGGACGGAAGCGTGGACCGGCTGCACCAGGAGGATTTCGCGCAGGCGCTGGGTCTTCCCCCTTCGCTGAAATATGAGCGTAACGGCCATGCGAACCGCGCATTTTCGGCCGCCGCCATCGCGCGCCTCATTGCCGAGACGCTCTCACCGGCAGACGCCCGGATCGCCTTCCTGCGCTCGGTCTTTTTCAACCTCGCCATCGGCAACACCGACAATCACGCCAAGAATTACGCCCTCCTCTATGACGAGGGCGCGATCCCCCGGCTGGCGCCACTCTACGACCTCGTGCCGATCCGGATCAGCGACCGGCACAACCATCTCTTTTCGTTCCGCATCGGCAGCGCGACGCAGGCTGAGGAACTGCGGTCTGATGACCTGCTCGCCTTGTTCGCGACCTTCGGACTTCGCCCTGTCGCCGCGCGTCGCTTCCTGCGCGACCGGATCCGACCGATGCTCGAAATTCTCGGCCAGCCGCGCGACATCAGCGATCCATGGGCGCGGGCGTTCGATGCCCTGATCGTCCAGGAGAGCCGGCGCATCCTCACTCTTATCGACGCGATCGGCGATTGAGGGGCGCAGCAGGGCCGGTCATGTGCTGTTTGCCGGGCGCCCCACCTGGCGAGCGAGAAGAGAAGGCTGGACGGAGGAGCGGCCGTCCCCGATCTCCACGAGGCTGGTCGTCCGGTTATCGTTTCCTCGTCAGGGGACAGGTCGGACGAGAAGCGGCACGTCATAGTCCACGAAGCCCACCATTGGAGAGCCCGAGGGTAGATCCGCGCTGCGGCCGGTCACGAATGCCGAGAAGGCGCCCGCCAGTACCGCGGTGACGACCACGTTGGTCGTACCGCTCTCGCCGCGGTTGGCGGCGCGGCCGCTGAGCCTGATACGCGCGTCGCCGGTGTCGACATAGAGGAGCTCGATATCGAGCTTTCCCGACTTGCCGAAGGCGCCCTTGGGAACGAGTCGCGCGATCTCGCCGACGGCCCGGCTGCCTTGGCGGATCACGATAACGGGCCAACCTTGACGTCCTCGGTGACCGCCAGATCGAAGCGGTCGCCCTGCTTGTTGGTGCGCGAACTCAAGTCGGTCAGCCGCACATGATGGACGCGCAACTCCTCGCTGCGGTGGGGCGCCCACCGGACGGTGTGCCCGCCACCAAAGCTTCGCGCTCGCCGCCGAGGAGTTGAACGTGACCGCGGCGGCGGTCGGGCAGTTGGTCCGACGACTGGAGGAAAGCCTCGGCATCGAGCTGTTCCACCGCTCGCAGGCCGGACCCGCCAGGCTGGTGCTGACCGAGGCGGCGAAGGCGGCCATTCCCGATCTGCGCACCGGCTTCGCCCATCTGACGGCGGCGATGGGCCGGCTGCGTGCGGCGCGGGGGCGGCGCTCGCTGGCGGTGACGGTGCCGATGGCCTTTGCGGACAAATGGCTGTTGCCGCGCCTCGACGCTTTCCGGCGGCTGCATCCTGGATGCGAATTGTTGATCGACACGAGCACAGCGCTGGTCGATTTCGGCACGCAGGCGATGGATGTCGGCATCCGCTACGGGGCGGGGATGTGGCCCGGGCTCGTTGCCACGCCGTTTGCGCACGATGCCTTCCTCCCGGTGTGCAGCCCAGCCCTGCTGGTTGGTGAGCATCCGCTTCGTGGTCCTGCCGACATCCGGCATCACCAGCTCATCCACGACACGTCGATGGCGTCGACCGCCGCATTCCGGACATGGCGGGACTGGTATGCGGCGGCGGGCCTGGATGCTTCGGAGAGCGAGCGCGGCCTGCGTATCAATGATTCCGCCGCCGCTTACCGGATGGCGATCTCCGGCAATGGCATGGCGATGGGTCGCACCACGCTGGTCGAGCAGGATCTGGCCGATGGGCTGCTGGTCCGCCCGTTTGGGCCGGAGCTCGACTGCTCGCTCGCATATCATGTCGTCTCACGGTCGCAGGATGCCGACGATCCCATGATCGGCGCGTTCCGGAATTGGTTGAGGCGCGAAGCGGCTTAAGCCGCGACCGATCTGTGCGTCGCCCGCTAGTCCCTGACATCGTGGCGTAAACTCGCCGCGATCGCGTTGATCAGGGCCAGTGATTTCTCCAGTGCTTCGGGCGAATCTCCCAGGTCTGGCGCATTCTCAGCCTTCACCTCAGCGGCCCGTTCGACGATCGCCAACGCCTCCTGGGCAGTAAGAACCGACTTTTCAATGAGGCCATGGAGCAAGCTCTCGACCAGGAGCAAGGCAGCATGTCCGTAGGGGTCGGACCCCGCCCACAGGCTGTTGGAGTTTGGCTGCTCGCTGCTCTGCCTCATGATCGACACTCCGATGAAGGCGGAAGCGCGGGCGTCTCCCAGCCGTCGGAGCCCGATACAAGCCGACGATCAGGGCAAGATAGCGGAAGCCGAGCAGGAGGGCCATAGTCTGATCAACTATCGTTTATAACTTACGGCAATATCATGGATCGATGACCTGTGGGATGATGAAGCATGGGAAATCGCTTCATCGACAAGTTGAAAAGCTTTGGGGTGCTCGAGCAGGCCGATGTCGCGGCGCTCGCCACCGCGACGGGCAGCGGTCGGCTGATTGGAGCAAAAGTCGATCTGATCCGGGAAGGCGATCGCCCCGGCCCCGTTTTCGTGATCCTCGAGGGCTGGGCGTTTCGTTACAAGATCCTGCCGAACGGCGCGCGCCAGATTATGGCATTCCTCATGCCCGGTGACTGTTGTGATCTTCATGTCGGCCTGCTGGCCGAGATGGACCACAGCATCCGAACGATCACGCAGGCTGAGATCGCAACGATCGAAAGAGATCAGATGGATGCGTTGATGGATAGGCATCCAAAGATCGCCCGTGCTATGTACATATCTCAGTTGGTCGATGAGGGCATCATGCGTGCCTGGATCACGAGCATGGGAAGGCGCACCAGCACCGAGCGAGCGGCTCACCTTATCTGCGAACTCTATTTGCGAGCCCGCAATATCGGATTGACCTCCAGCCCGGAGCTTTCCCTGCCTTTATCGCAGCTGCTCCTGGCCGACGCCCTTGGAATGACGCCGGTCCACCTGAACCGGGTGCTCAAGGAGTTGAAGGTCCAAGGAGCGATGACCCTCCAGCGCGGCACGCTTGCCGTCACCAACCCGGGAAAGCTAATCAGCATCGCAGGCTTCGACGAGAATTATCTGCACCGGCGCCTTCGCGTGAACTGAGATTGCATTTCCGACTTTCCCGATCGCCTCACAGGTTGGAGAGCCATCGGTCGTCGAGAAGGCGTATCGAGCCTTTGTTTCTGTTCATCGTGGAACAGTTTGCGGCGCCGGTTTTGGTCGGCACAAACGGTTTTCTTGATCCATGTTTTAACTGAAAATCAATAAGATTGATCATTCGCTTCTTATTAAAAATTGCTACTTACTTTTTCTAAAACTATGATATTGTAGTTATTGGATAAATAAATCGAGTGATGATTCGGGTAGAAACTTGTTATTGAAGCGATGATTATTCAGTATATTACACAATGAGATTTTAGTCGTAAAAACACGATTCTATATCCATAAAGATATTTTGCTGTGAATGCCTGAGGGTGGCCCTGGCAGGCATCCGCCTCTGGCTCGACTAGTCCGGAAGGCCCCAGCGGGGACTTCGGGCTGGCGTGCGGCGGTACGGTCGAACTCCTTTGCACTCGGCGGGGCAGGGGCGTGAGGGAGGATCGCCTGCCGTCGCCCGATATATCGACGGGCATCACCTGGTCATTGAGTGAAAGTGGAAACTATCCTTGCCCTCGTGGTCGACTGGGATGAGGCGGGGCCATCTGAACAAGGGGATGATATGAGTCAGAAATTGGCGATGCTCCTCATCGCGCGACGAGATTTCGAAAGAGAGGCTCTGGCTGCGATATTGACGGATGCGGGCTTCGAAATAGAAGTTTGTGATCCTGCGGATGGATTGAATCCATTAACCGGCTTGTCATTTGCGGATTATCAAATAGCGCTCCTCGATGCTCGTATCGCGGATCCATTGGCGGAACTTGCTGCGCTCAACTCTCTGTCGCCAACGCTCAAAATCGCTTTGATAGCCGACGGCGCGCCGGCAGAGTTCGTCCATCGTGCTTTCGCCGCTGGGGCGATCGGCATCGTGGATCGAAGTGTCAGCTGTGCGATTCTCGTGCGCCAACTGCAACTTCTTGCGCTTGGCGGATGTGTGATCCCGTCGAGATTCATCGATGCTCTGACCAAGCCCCAGCGGTTGACCTCTGCAAGCCTTGCTGATGCCGCGGCGAAACGGCTGTCGGTGCGAGAGCGCGAAGTTGTTCAATGTCTCGCCACCGGGATGTCTAACAAGGTCATCGCTCGCGAGTTGCGCCTCTCCGAGCCAACCGTAAAAGTTCATGTCGGCGCCGTTTTAAGGAAGTTGAATCTCGCCAATCGAACCAAGGTAGCGGTATGGGCCGTTTATTTCGGGGCGACATAACTCCTTGGATGATATCACTAGGTTCGATTCCATTGCCTCAAAGGACCCTCGAAGCAGGCAGTTGCCAACCTGGAACAGCCTCGCAAAAGGTACTTGGCCAAGATTCTGTCACCCCGAGCTGCGAGCCGCTCTAAGGTGCCCCTGCCGACGGAGGACAATCGCCAGTCAATGATTGAGGCTGCTGCTGCGGTGCTGGAAAGGCCGACTTTGGTCGAGAGCTATCGGCAGCTTCGCGCCCATACCCGGTCGTAGAGCGACCCAAGGCAGTAGGATGTTGTGCACCAACGTCCAATGCTCCGGGCCGAGAGACATCTCCCGATGCAGGACCATCCGCTCCCGCATTGATCAATCTCCCCCAGGAGGTTGCTGCATCCGGTTTCAAGGCGAAGAGTTCTGGCTTCGACAAGTAGGCTTTGAGTTAGAATCTTCGTGCGAGGCGCAAGCTGATCAGCCTCGGAGTCACGGGGATGACCTGGATAGATTCGGTGCCGCAGATCGAGATGGTGCAGGATGCATAGCGCGCCGCCTCGGCATGCCGGTCGAACAGGTTGGCGGCGGTCAGCTCGGCCGACCATCCGTCCCGATCGACGCCGAGCGCGAGATCGGCCGTCACATAGGCCGGCTGCCGCCCGAGCAGGGGGCGATCGGAGGCGATCAGCGTGGCCTCGACATCGCTCTGGTAGAAGAGCGATCCCTGCACATGTGCTTTCATCGTTCCGAACGGGAATTCGTAGCGGGCGGTGGCGGTGGCCTTCACTCTGGGCGTCGCGGGGAAGCGCGATCCCTTCGGCGCCGTCAGCGCATTGGCGTTGCCGGCCGGGCTCGGCTGCGAGCAGTCGAAATCGGCATTGGCATATTGGCACAGGTCGGTTCGCAATCGCGCATCGACATAGGCGGCCGACGCGCTGAGCGTCAGGCCATGCACCGGCAGGAACTCGATCTGGCCCTCGACCCCCTTGGAGCGGGCGCGGCCGGCATTGACGATATCCTCGATGCCGTTCTGGTCGCTGGTCACCGGGAATTGCGCCTGCGTCAGGTCCTCGAGGAAGATGTCGCCATTGATGCGCAGCCGGTCGTTCCACCAGCTCGTCTTCCAGCCGATCTCGTAATTGGCAAGCTTTTCGGCCTTGTAGGGCGCGGCATTGGCGCGCCGGTTGATGCCGCCGGGGCGGAAGCCGGTCGAATAGGTGGCGTAGATCATCCGCTTGGGATCGATCTGCCAGCTCAGGCTGATCTTGTGGCTTTCGCCGCTGCCCTTGGCGGTGGCATCGATATTGTCGCAGGGCCGGCCATGGCCCGCCGTGCCGATCGTGTCCGCGAAGCAGGAGGCCTCGCCCACATCCGATCGTTCGGCATTGTAGCCGAAGAAGCCTACCACGCCATTGTCGTACCGATAGGCGCGGATTCCGCCGGTGAGCTTGAGGGATTTCGTGATGTCGAACGAGGCCTGCGCGAAGGCGGCGTAATCGTGGTCGGTGCGGGACTGGATGTTGGCGTAGTTGACGCCCGGCAGCCCCGTCACCGATTGCGCGTCGGCCAGCCCCGGGATGAGATAGAGGTTGGTCCAGTCGTTGGTCTGACGCTGGTAGAACAGTCCGCCGACGATCTGGAAGCGCTCACCCTTGGGCGAGGAGAGCCGCAATTCGTGCGACATCTTGGTGAAATGCTCGTGATCGGTCATGATCTGGCCGGGATTGATCGGGTCGCCGGCGTTGTTGTAGAAATTGTCGCCAAAATATTCGGGCGTCGCCGAATAATAGGTATCGTAGAAATAGGAATAATCCGAATAGTCGGACACATATTGCGTGGTGCGGTTCAGATAGGCGCCGGCATAGGTCAGGTCGATCGGCCCGATCTTGCCTTCGATGGTGAGCGCGGCCTGATACCAGCGATCGGAGAAATGCTCGTCGGCATAGCGGGTATTCTCGAGATAGCCGGTCGACGGGCGATAGGCGGCCGATCCGTGCACCTTCAGGCGCTGCGCCATGATCGAGGGCGTGATGCTCCAGTCGCCGAAGGTGGCGCGCAGCATCGCGCGGCCGCCATAGCTGTCGGTATCGTTGATGTTCTTGCGGACGAAGGCGGCATTGTCGCGCACGACGCCGGAGGTGGGATAGACCTCGTCGTCTTCGTGGACATTGTCGATATAGCCCGGATCATGCTCGTAGAAACCGACGATCCGCACCGCGACATCGTCGGCCAGCGGGATGTTGGCGAAGCCTTCGCCGATGCCGCCCGCGCCGCCATGGGCCACAGTGCTGCCCGTCAGGTCGATGCCGGCGGCGAATTTGGCGGGATCGGGCTTGTTGGTGATGATCCGCAGCGTGCCCGCTTCCGAGCTGGCGCCGTAGAGCGTGCCCTGCGGCCCGGCCAGCGCCTCGACCCGGGCGATGTCGTAGATATGGACATCGAGCGCCTGGCCGATGGTGGTGACGGGCTGCTCGTCGAGATAGACGCCGACCGAGGGCAGGGCGCCCGTCGCCAGCCGGTCGCCGTTGGAGATGCCGCGGAAATAGATTTGCGCCTGGCCCGGCCCCAGCGTGTCGAAGGACAGGCTCGGCAGCAGCTTGGCATAATCGGCGAAGCTCTGGACATTGTGCTGGGCGAGCGCGGTCGTGTCGAGCGCCTGCACGCTCAGCGGCACGCGCTGGAGGCTTTCCGACCGCTTCTGCGCGGTGACTACGATCTCGCCGAGATTGTCCTGCGGCGGCGCGTCCTGCGCCATCGCGGTTGCGGCGGCGAACACGGCCCAGAGCGCCGTGGAGCAGGCGAATGTCGCCGATAGGGTGCCGATGCGCCGGTTCATAATGGATGGTTCCCGCCGTTGCTCGAGGGCGGCGCTAGGTAAGAACTGTTACGCCAGCGTGTCGGTCGTGCTTGACCGGGGCGCTTCGGCGCCCGCATGGCCCCGGGGGCAAATCGCGGTGGACCGGACGTCTCATGAACCAGCCCGGCAAGGACGGCACAGGATCGATCGGTTTCGCCGTGCGTCATGCCGGACGCCTGCTGGAATCCCGCCCCGATCTCGCGCTGGAGCAGGCGATCGAGATCCTGCGGGTGTTGCCCACTCATCCCGAGGCGCAGCTGATCCACGGCGCCGCGCTGCGGCGGTTGGGGCGGCTGGAGGAGGCGCACGCCGCCTTGCAGGCGCTCGCGGCGGCCGAACCGCGATCGGCGGCGACGGTTTATGAACTGGGCGTCGTTCAGGCCGAACAAGGCGATCAGGCGGCGGCGATCACCTCGCTGCGGCATGCTGTCGCGCTCAAGCCCGACCATGCGGGTGCCTGGCGCGCCTTGGGCGATATGTTGCGCCTATCGGGTGACGAGGACGGGGCGGACCGCGCGCATCTGTCCGCCGTGCGCGCCTCGGTGCGCGATCCCGCCCTGCTGGATGCCGCGACGGCACTGATCGACGGGCGCCTCGGGCAGGCCGAGGCGATGCTGCGCGGACGGCTGGATGCCGCGCCCAATGACGTGGCCGCGCAGCGGATGCTGGGCGAGGCCTTGCTGCGGCAAGGTCGGTTCGAGCAAGCGGAGGCGCATCTCCGCCGCGCGCTGGCGCTCGCGCCCGGCTTCGCGCCGGCGCGCGAACTGCTCGCCCGCAGCCTGCAACGGCGCCACCAGCCGGCCGAGGCGCTGGCGGAGGTGGCCCGGCTGCGCGTCGATGATCCGTCCCATCCGTCCCATGCCATGCTGGAAGCCGCCTTGCTGGCGCGGATCGGCGATCAGCGCGGTGCGGCGGCCCTGTATGAGGAGGTGCTGGCGCGCCACCCGCATCAGCCCAGGGGCTGGATGAGCCTCGGCCATGTGCTGAAGGCGATCGGCCGCGTCGATGATGCGATCGCCGCCTATCGCACCGCGATCCGCCAGCAGCCGGCGCTGGGCGAGGCGTGGTGGAGCCTCGCCAACCTCAAGACCTTCCGCTTCTCGGACGGGGATGTCGCGGCGATGCGCGCCGCGCTCGGCGCCATGCCCGGCGACGAGGACAGGCTGCATCTGCACTTCGCGCTCGGCAAGGCGCTGGAGGATGCGCGCGACGATGCCGGCGCCTTCGCCGCTTATGCCGAGGGAGCCCGCATCCGGCGGGCGCAGCTGCCCCATGACGCGGATCGCCTGCACGAGGCGTGCGCGGAACGGGCGGGGCTCTGCACCGCCGAATTCTTTCGCGATCGTGGCGAAGGCGGCTGCCCGGCACCCGATCCGATCTTCATCGTCGGGCTGCCGCGCGCCGGCTCGACGCTGGTCGAGCAGATCCTCGCCAGCCACAGCCTGATCGAGGGCATCGCCGAACTGCCCGACCTGATGACCATCGCCGGCCGGCTCGGCGGCGGCGACGGCGCGCGCTACGGCGCGGCGCTCGCGGCGCTCACGCCCGAGCGGCGTTTCGATCTGGGCGCGGACTATATCGCGCGGACCCGCATCCACCGCCGCGAGGACAAGCCCTTCTTCATCGACAAGCTGCCGAACAACTGGATGCATGTCGCGCTGATCCGGCTGATCCTGCCCCATGCGAAGATCATCG
>Ga0207671_10001436_pt1 | contig 27619 bp, 21 predicted proteins | sample KBSC24metaG_FD_184352 | JGI IMG/M metagenome (GOLD analysis project Ga0207671, IMG submission 184352) | Corn rhizosphere microbial communities from Kellogg Biological Station, Michigan, USA - KBS C2-4 metaG (SPAdes) (version 2) | ecosystem: Host-associated > Plants > Roots > Rhizosphere > Soil... | reverse complement strand
CTGCCGCCCGATGCGACCATGAGTTTCCGGCGCCAGAAGAAGACCGAGGATCGCGAGTTCCAGGGCAAGCTGATGAATTTCCTCTTCTACCGGACTCACCTGGTTGATCCCACGCCGCTGCTCAACGCGCTCCTGCCCTGGTTCCGGCCGGTCTTCACGCGCTTCGGTGCTGCGCTCTGGATCGTGACCGTTCTTTGCGCGCTGAAGATCGTAGCGGAGCACTGGCGGGCCATCTCCGACCAGTCGAATGGCCTCTTCGCGCCGTCGAATATTTTCCTGATCTACGTCGCCGCCGTGATCACCAAGTGCTGGCATGAACTCGGCCATGGCCTCGTCTGCCGCCGCTTCGGGGGCGAGGTGCGCTCCCTGGGCGTCATGCTGCTTATCTTCACTCCCCTGCCCTACGTCGACGTCTCGAGCAGCTGGGCCTTTCCCCGGCGTTACCAGCGGATGCTGGTGGGAGCGGCGGGCATGCTCTTCGAGTTCTTCCTCGCCGCGCTCGCCACTTTCCTGTGGGTCTCGACCAGTGCGGGACCGCTCAACGCGCTCGCCTATAACATCATGGCGCTCTCGTCGATCACGACGCTGCTTTTCAACGTCAACCCGCTCCTGCGCTTCGACGGCTACTACATCTTCAGCGACTGGGTGGAGATTCCCAACCTGGGACAGCGTTCCGTTCTCCAGCTCAAGTACCTGCTCGAGCGCTATGTCTTCGGCATCCGCCACAGCATCAGCCCTGCTCAATCGCGGTCGGAAGCGCACTGGCTCTGGGTCTACGGCGTCGCCAGCGGGCTCTATCGCGTCTTCCTGATCTGGACGATTTTCTTCGTGCTGGCAGGGCAGTTCCTCGGCGTGGGACTGGTGCTGGCCATCATCGTCATGATCCTCTGGGTCGGTTTTCCGGTCGGGAAGATGATCCGCTATCTCGCGCGCGATCCGTTGCTCGACCGATGCCGCCCGCGCGCCATTGGCATCTGTGCAGGCACGGCGGGCGTTATCTTCCTCTTTCTCGCGCTGGTGCCGATGCCGCATCATTTCCGGGCTTCCGGCATCGTCCAGGCCGATGTTTCGCGCGATCTCTATGCGGAGGTGAACGGTTATCTCGAAGAAGTTGTCGTTCCATCAGGTTCGCCGGTTCATGCCGGGGATGTTCTGCTGCGACTGAAAGATCCGCTCATGGATCTGAGGATCGAGCAGATCCGTGGCCAGGTGCGCGCGGGGTTGCTGATGGTCGGCAACCTGGCCGATAATTCGCTCGTTGCTGCCAAGTCGGCCCGGATGCAGCTCGACACCGCACGGGCCAAGCTGGCCGATCTGCTTAACCAAAAGAAAAATCTCGAGGTCACTGCTCCCATCGACGGCACCTGGGTCGGACTCAATCTCAGCGGCAAGATCGGCGCCTGGATGCCCCATGGCACGCCGCTCGGCCAGGTGATCCAGCCCGGGCGCTGGCGCTTTGCCGCGGTCGTCCAGCAGTCGCAGGCGGCGGACCTCTTCGCGGGGCCTCTTAGCTCCGCCCAGGTGCGGCTTCACGGCCAAAGCGAGCAAGTGGTGCAGGCGAGCAGCATCCGGATCATCCCTTCCCAGCAGCGGACGCTTCCTTCCGCCGCGCTCGGCTGGTCGGGCGGAGGCGACATCGATGTGGCGAAGGACGATCAATCGGGGCTGACGGCGACGAAGCCCTTCTTTGAAGTCTACGCCGAGCTCGAGCCTTCCTCGCGTGTCTTCCTCGCACACCGGCGCACGGGGGTCATCCGTTTCAACGCGCCGTGGGAACCGCTGTTGACGCAGGGCATGCGACGCCTGCGCCAGCTTTTCCAGGAGAAGATCAAATGAAGGCGGCCTCCTCCGAAAATTACCGGCGGCTCAAGATTCGCGAGGAACGGGTCATGCACCAGGGGCTCGACGCCTTTTCTTTTTCGCTGGCCGGACGCTGGAAAAACTGGCGGGAGAATCGCGAACGACTGGTGCAGCGGTCGGAGGAAATCGGGCGGCTCGTCGAGCAGTGGTCTTCGCGGACCGACGCCGAGATCGTCGCCGAAGTGGAGCGGGTTGCTCCTCTCCTGCTGCGCAAGCCCTTTCCGGAAGAGGCACTGATCGCGGGCCTCGCCTGCACGGCGCTGGCCGCGCGGCGAACGCTGGGGATGAGTCCCTACCCGGTGCAGTTGCAGGGCGCCTCCGCCCTCTTCGACGGTTATCTCGCGGAAATGGCCACGGGCGAAGGCAAGTCGCTGAGCATTGCGCTGGCCGCCACGCTGATGGCCATTACTCGCCTGCCGTGCCACGTCATTACCTCCAACGATTATCTCGCCCAGCGCGACGCGGAGGAACTCGCGCCGCTCTACCGCTTCTTCGGCCTGCGCTCCGACTGCGTCACCGGCGCCAAGGAGCCACTCGACCGCATGCTCGGTTATGCCGCCGACATCACCTATACCACGCCCAAGGAGGTGCTGGCCGATTTCCTGCGCGACAAGCTCAAGGTCGGACGCATCCAGGACCCGACCCGGCAACTCATCCGGCGGATGGGCGGCTTTCCGCACCAGCAGGGCAATCTCGTGCTGCGCGGGCTCCACTTCGGCATCGTCGACGAGGCCGACAGCGTGTTGATCGACGAGGCGATCACGCCGCTCATCATCAGTCGTCCCGTGAAGGATTCCCAGCTGGAGGAAGCGATGAAGGCGGCGCTGGAAGTTTGCCGCCAACTAGAAAGCGGGATCGATTATGAGGTCGACCACCGCTTCCAGGAGATTCACCTGAACGATGAGCAGTGGGAACGGCTGAAGCCCGCCGTCCGTCATTTCCCTCCGTGGTGGCGCAACGAGGAGCGTCTGCGCGAGGCGATCAAGCTGACCCTGCGCGTGCGCGAGTTTTATCACAAGGACATCCAATACGTGGTGGAGGACGAGAAGGTGGAGATCATCGATCAGTCGACGGGCCGTATCATGCCCCACCGGACCTGGCAGCACGGAATCCACCAGGCGGTCGAGATCAAGGAGCATCTGCCCATGAGCGCCAACAACGAGTCGATGGCTTCGTTGAGCTTCCAGCGTTTCTTCCGCTGCTACCCTCATCTCTCCGGACTTTCCGGCACGGCGCGCGAGGCTTCGCTCGAATTCTGGACCAATTACCATTTACCCACGGTCTCCATCCCGACGCATCGTCCCAGCCAGCGCCGGGAGGAACCCGAAATCATCGTCCGCACCCGCGCCGAGAAGTGGGAGATCATCACCTCCGAGGTGCAGGACATGCGGGCCAAGGGTCGTCCCGTGCTGATCGGCACACGCTCGATCCAAGCCAGCGAGGAACTGGCTGCCATTTTCCAGGACATGAAGATCCCTTTCCAGCTGCTTCATGCCACCCGTCATGCAGAGGAGGCGCGGATCGTCAGCCACGCGGGCGAGGCTTCCCAGGTGACCATCGCCACGAACATGGCGGGACGCGGCACCGACATCAAACTCGGTCCCGGCGTCGCGGAAAAGGGCGGTCTTCACGTGATTATCACCGAGCGTAATGATTCGGGACGCATTGACCGCCAGTTGATCGGACGCGCCGGGCGCCAGGGAGACCCGGGAAGCTATCGCCTCGTCCTGAGCCTGGAGGATGAGCTGCTCCAGCGCGATCCTCTCAACCGGCACATCGTGACTTATCTCCACGATCACTTCCGCGCCCTGCCCGCTTCCCGTGCCCTGATTCATCACGCCTTCCTGCATGCGCAAAACAAAACGGAAAGAGGCGGACGTCGGATTCGTTTCCGGACTCTTAAAAACGACACATGGCTTGACGAGAATCTGACTTTTGCCGGGCGTTCCACCTATATTTAACCGTTAAGCGGCAAAATAGTTTTTAGGGTGAAATGAAATTTTTGTATAATTTTGGAAGAACCTCGTGACTTCTTCCAGCTGTTCTGGAAGAACGTACGCAGCCGAATGCAATCCAACATTCCCCAACCTCCTTTTTCTATCCAATCCGCTAAATTCATACGTCTCTTTTTATTTTCGGGGCTCGCCTTTCTGGCCATTTTTCTCGGCCTGATTAACTTCACCTCGCCTGCCAGCGCGCAGTCATCGCCCTCGACGGTACCGCCTTCGACTCATATTTTGCAGAACCGGGCAGAACGGGACCAGCGCCTGCAGGATCGCAACCAGCTGCTCTATAGCGGCACCGCCCCCGGCAATACCACCACGACGCAGGTGCCTTCCGATGCCGGTACTTCCACGGATGAGACCGCGGGGACCAATGCGGCTCCCCAGTCCCCAGCTCCCACTCCCATTGCCAAAGGTTCCTCCGACGATGAGCCCGTCATGCCTCCCTCGGCAATGACCGCCGATCTTTCGGCCCAAGAGACCGAGTTCAAGACGCTGCTTGAGGCCTCGGAGCACAACCTGCCCCTGAAATCGATCACGCAGACGCAGGCCATCGCCAAGGCGCTGAGCCAGAATTACGACATTCAGATTAAGAGTTACGACGTCGAGGCCGCCAATGCGGTCATCCGGCAGGCACACGGCCCATTTGATCCGGTCTTCAACGCCGAGGCCAGCTACGAGGATATCCGCGATCCGCAGAATACCCAGGACTTTATCGCCACGGGCGGAACACCCGCCGAGATTCTCAGCGGCAAGCCCCATATTTTCGTCGAAAACAACGGCCATTATAAACTTGCTCTCAGTGGAAAGATCGAGACGGGCATGACCTACGAGTTCAAGACGCAGATGGACATGCTTTCCAACACGTTGAACAAGACGAGTCCCCTTTCCCTTTACACGCCGGAGTATCAGAGCTTCACCGGTGTCACGGTCAGCCAGCCCTTCCTGCGCGGCTTCGGCACCGACGTCAACAACGCAGAGATCCGCGCGGCCATCGTCAACAAGTTGATCAGTCGCTACGACCTGGAGGACGCGATGCTAAGCACGGTGTCGCAGGTGCTGCAGTCTTACAATCAGCTCACCTATCTCACCGCCGAGCTGCAGGCCAAGCGGCAGGACAAGGACCTCGGTCTGAAGCTTGTGCAGGGCCGGATGAAGAGCCTCGAGCGGGGCCAGATTTCGCCGCGCGAGCTCAACCGGGCCGAATCGAGCCTGGCCGAGATCATCGAGGACTACACCAAGGCACAGAACGAGGTGATCAACCAGCAGACGATCCTGCAGGCCCTCATTTCGAGTCAGCCGACCGATGTGGGACAGTTCACCTACCTCCCCATTTCGACCCTGAAGACGCCGGAACTCCACTCGAGTGTCGAGGAACTGATCGGCCTGGCTTTGAGTCACCGGCCCAAGTACCTCGAAGCCCGCTCGAAGGTCGAGGAGCAGAACATCAAGCTGGTCTACGCCGAGAACCAGAAGTATCCGCAGCTCGACCTCAAGGGCACCTACGGCGTCAACGGCCTTTCCGGCAGCTTCGGTAATTCTTACTACCGCGAGACCATCCCGCAGGGACCGCAGTTCACCGTGGGCGTCCTGTTCTCGATTCCGATCGGCAACAACGAGGCGGGCGGCAAGTACGACGAGGTCAAGGCCCGCAAGCAGCAGGCCGTGATGGCGATGAAGCAGATCGAGCTCAATACTGATCTTATCGTTCGCAAGCTGGTCGCAACGATCCGTTCGAATCAATCACGCCTCGAGGCAATGCATATCTTTTCCAAGACCGCACGGAATAGCTTCGACCAGGAGCAGACCCGGCTCGAAAAAGGTCTCAGCAGCGACCTCGACGTCCTGAAATACCGTCGCGATTTCACCGAATCCCAGGCCCGCGAGCTCGCCGCCCTGGCCGACCTGAATAACGCCTACGTGCAGCTCCAGGAAGTCACGGGCACCTTGCTCGACCAAGCCCACGTTGACCTCGTCAAATAACCAGCCATCTCGAGCTGTTGGGGCTTGGAAGTACCAGGCCGAATTCCAGTCAATCTCGGGGTAACGTCGTTAGAGTAAAACTCACGTCGAAGCCGGAATCGGCTCCATGGCATTCAGCAAATCGACCAAAGGCACGGTGGCGAAGGAACTCGCCGTATCAGACATCGCGTAGGGAAGAATCAACTTCCCCGCATGAACCAGGGAGCCGCAGCTGTAGACGACGTTGGGGACATAGCCTTCGCGTTCGGATTCGTCCGGGCTGAGGAGTGGCTGCGGGAGGCGACCGATCACGCGCGAGGGATCCTCCAGATCGAGCAGGAAGGCACCGATCGAATACTTGCGCATCGGACCAACACCGTGGCTGATCACCAGCCAGCCCCTTTCTGTTTCAATGGGTGAACCGCAGTTGCCGATCTGCAAAAATTCCCAGCTATAGGTGGGCTTGAGCAGTGGAACCTTGGTGTGCCAGAAGTGGAGATCGTCCGAATACATCAGGTAGAGATTCTCGGCGTCCTGCCGGGAAAGCATGACGTACTGGCCGCGTATTCGACGCGGGAAGAGGGCCATGCCCTTGTTCTGCACTTCAGGGCCGTTGAGGGTGCAGACGCGAAAATGGAGAAAGTCGCTGGTTTCCAAAAGCTGCGGAATGGTGACGCGACCATCATAAGCCGTGTAGGTGGCGACATATGTCGCAACGCCGTCTTCCTCCACGAAGCGGACAAAGCGGGCATCCTCGATGCCGTTCGATTCGCTCGGCGCATTGGGGAAGATGACTCTTTCCGTCAGGGCTTGTTCCGGCAGGTAGATCACTTCGTAATTGGATCGGGCCACGTTGAGGAGGCGGCTGGCGGTCCGGTCGAAATCGGTGTTGCGATGCTGGGCGTAACGGCGCAGGTATTGAATCTCCTGGCTGAGCTCATCGACCGTGAAGCTGTCGCGCAGGTTCTTTAAGATCGTTTCCGTGATGTTATCGATCAGACCCAATTCCTGCAGTTGATGCCAGAAGATGCCCTTGTTGTAGGTCGTGGGTGGAATGTGATCCGGGGTGGTCACATATCGCGAAGGGACATGCACCTGGATTTTGCCTTGGCCGTCGACCGTTCCCGTGCGAAAGGTGATGGAGGAAATATGCCCCTCACCCGTGGCGCGCAGACTAAGAACAAAGCGCAAAGTTCCCTCGGGAAGCCCGGTTTGATCCGGATGCGGTACGATGGAAGGATTGAAGAGTGCCGCGGCTTCGAGTGAATATTCGTGGGTGAAGTAGGCTCCGATGAGATACTTGCGTTCATCCGAAAGCTGCTGATCGGTGGGCAATAGGCGGCGAACCGCCTGGTAACGCACGAGGAAATAATCGAGAAGTCGCTGGTGGCGCGTCTTAAATTCCGTCATGACCTGCGCCAGCACTTGAACAACCTCCGGCTCGGGCAAAGCCAGGACACGGGCCAGGATGCGCAGAGGGCGTTCATCTCCCACCGGGTTGAAGGGACGGAAGAGGACGCGTGAGGGATCAGGTTTTAGAACGATTCCCGTTCTGGTGACATTCATCAAAGGGATTTCTTTTCTTAGGGTTTGACCAGGCTGTGGGCTTTCAGGGCTTCGGCTTCGTGATCGGTCGGTTTCTGGAAGGCTTTCAGGTCTTGTTCGAGCAGCTCCATTTCGCTCAACGCAATCAGATAGGCCAGGGTCGATTCGGCGCCCTGGTTTTGATTGACACGATCCACATGCAGGCCGTCGCAGCAGCCGCCCGTTTTTGAATCATAGAGGGATTGCCCCAGATCGTTCCGGCCCAAAAACCACTCGAAGGCAATACGCGCTTCCTCGTGCCAGATCGCATCGTCGGTGGATCGGTAGGCTTCCAGGCACGCCGAGATGGTGCTGTGGGCCTCGATCGGTTGTTGATCGAAATGGGCCCGCTTCCCGCCCCGCTCGTAAAACCCTCCCGAACCTATCGGACGAAAATGTCCCTGGGGCGCCTTTTGCGTGGAAACCAGCCACCGGAGCGATTGCAGTCCGATCTCAAAAGCACGGGGGTTATCCGCCCAGCGTCCGCTCAGGATCAGCACATGAGGCAGCAGGGCATTCGCATAGGAAAGACTTCCCTCAAACCAGGGCCATTCCTCCGTTGCCGTTTTTTCGAAAATATCGATCAATCGCTGCGTCAGCATGTCACGGGCTTGCGCCGCCAGGCGATCTCCACTGAGGCGGCGGAAATATTCATAGATTCCCAGGAGCGTGTAGGCCCAGGTACGGGGCGATTTCAAATCGATAATGGCAGGGAGTGCGCGCTCGAACATCTGGGCGGCCCATGCCTGCAAATGCGGGTGCTTGGAGCGCCCCGCGCAGGTGCCGAGAGCCCAGAGAGCGCGCCCCTGGCTGTCCTCCGATCCCTCGGCCTCCAGCCAGCGCCGGTCGAAACTCATGAAATTCCGGAAACGTTTTAAATCAGGATCGAATGCGTATTGCATGAAGCTGGCGTAGGTTTCCGCCAACCGATGCAATTCGGGTCCCTCGAGTTCCAGCTCCTCCAGAAGAACCGTGGCGATGAGCGCCCGGGCATTGTCGTCGGCGCAATATCCGTGATGAAAATCGGGCAGGGAATAAATCGCATGCTGATAAATGCCCGTGGAATCCGACATTCGCGTCAAATGATCCAGACGAAGGCCGGGAAGTTCCAGGCGCTCTTCGTCAAGCGTCCTGACTTCCAATCGGCGAATGGACTGGCTGGTCGGATTGCGCCGCGCTTTCTGAAAGGAGGCCATGTAACCCTGCGCGGCCTTGCTCCAGACCATTTCGCGGCCTAGCAGATAAGCTCGCTTGCGCATGGCGTGACGCCGGTTGTCGTCTTTCAGTAGTCCGATGATTGCCTGGGTCATGGCGTTTGAATCACCGAAAGGCACCAGCACGCCCCGGTCATCACCAAGAAGCTCCTCAGCATGCCAGTAAGGCGTGGAAATGACCGCTTTGCCACTGCCAAAGGCATAGGCCAGTGTTCCGGAAGTGGTTTGCGCCGCATTCTGGTAAGGCGTGATGTAGAGATCCGCCACGCCGAGAAACACCTTCAGTTCCTCCTGATCCACAAAGCGATTATAAAAACTTACATGGCGTTTGATGCCCAGGTCCTTGGCCAAACGCTCCAACGTGAGGCGATAGGCTTCGCCGTGTTCGCGCACCAGGTTGGGGTGGGTTGCGCCGAGAATGATGTAAACCAGGTTGGGAAATTTCTTGATGACTTCCGGTAAGGCGCGAAGAACATTTTCGATGCCTTTATTGGGAGAGAGAAGTCCGAACGTTAGGAGGACATGCTTTCCCTCCACGCCGAATTGATCCTTGTAGAAATTCGAATCAACGAAAGGCATGTCGAGAATGCCATGCGGAATAAGATCGATCTTTTCCCCGGGTACTCCATAAATTTCCCGTAACATTTTGGAACCACGCTCACTCATCACGACAAGACGTGCAGACAGTACGCTCAACTCTTGAAGCACGCGGCGTTGATCTGCGCTGGGATGTTCCAAAATCGTGTGGAGGGTGGTGATGACTGGAATCCTTAAGTCGCGCAGAAGCGCCAGGATAAAGCTCCCCGCTGGACCTCCAAAAATTCCATATTCGTGCTGGAGGCAGACCACATCCGCATTGCTGAAATTCAGGTAATCGGCCGTGCGCCGGTATGAATCCAGATCGTTCTCGCTGAATTCAAATCGCACCTCACGCGGATATTCATAGCCTTCCGGCAAATCGTTGACGGGAGCGACAAACGTTTCCGTTTCCGGATACTCCTCCGCCATGGCCTTGCGCAAATCATGCGTGAAGGTCGCGATTCCACATTTGCGCGGAAGGTAATCGCCGATGAAGGCGATCTTTTTGATTTCAGTAGTGGGACTCATCCAATGCCTCACCGGCCCGCTGCGGCCAGTCGCTCGCATTGTTTGCAGAGAGGGCGATTATCCGTCCCGTAACGGTGGTGATTTTTCTCGATAAGATCTCCATCCAGGCAGGAGGTGTTGTTGTGGTACACATCCTCTTCATCGGCGCGCTGATTTGTTTCGGTTGAGAACCAGGGATTTGTCTTCATGATTGATCTTTCGTTAGGTGTGTGGGTATTTCCCACGGCGCTTGCAGCATGCGGCTGGCGCACGCGGACTTAAGCTCAGTCCGCCTGATCTTTAAGCTGATCCGAACCGGGATCAGAACATACCATCTTCTGCCTCTTGTGCGCGTAGTACAATCCTTATTCCACTTCCGCCTGCTATTTTGCTTTCGCAATATTGCGGAAAGGGCTGCTTATCCAGATTGCACAAGGATTTCAGATGCCTTCCGGCTTAAATTCGGCGGTGTATCCAGCATCTTGCGCACCTTATAGGCAAGCGTTGCGAGGGTATAAGGCTTGGACAGAAATTCGACTCCTGCTTCAAGTATTCCATGGTGCGTGAGAGCATCGTCGGCGTAACCCGAGGTGAAGAGGATTTTGAGATCGGGGTAAGTTGTTTTCAGCAACTCCGCCATCACCCCACCACCCATTAATGGCATGATGACATCGGCGATCACCAGATCGATGGACTTTCCTTTGAGATCGTTAGCCAAGCGCAACCCTTCCTGGCCATTACTCGCCCGCAAAACGTGATAGCCTTGTGCTTCCAGTACGGCGCACGCCATATGTCGCACGGAGGGCTCATCTTCGACCACCAAGAGAATTTCCGTTCCGCGCGGCAAAGGCTCGACTCGAACCGGCTTTTCCACAACATCAAGCGGCTGCTCCATTCGCGGAAAATAAATCCTGAAGGTCGTACCCACGCCAATTTCGCTGCAGACGTCAATGTGACCTCCGGATTGTTGAATGATGGTCTGACAGGTTGCCAAACCCAAACCGGTACCTTTGCCCGAAGGCTTGGTCGTGAAAAATGCCTCGAACAAATGCGCTTTGACTTCGTCAGTCATGCCGGATCCCGTATCGCTGACACTTAGCATCACATAAACGCCTGGAATAACATTCGCATGAGTTCGCGCATAATCGTCGTCGAGCGTCACGTCATTGGTTGCAATGATAAGCTTGCCGCCGTTGGGCATGGCATCCCGGGCATTGATGGCCATGTTCATCAGAACCTGTCCGATGTAGCCGGCATCGGCTTTGATGCGACCGATTGGTTTTCCAGGGACCAGCGTCATTTCAATATTGGCGTCGATAAGCCGCCGCAACATCTGATCCAGATCGATGATCACGTCGTTGAGCTCCAGTATGACAGGCTGTACTGTTTGCTTGCGGCTGAAGACAAGCAACTGTTTTGTCAAGCCGGCGGCACGCTTGGATGCGAGCCGGATTTCCTCGGTATAAGCATGCAGCGGATTGTCCGCGGCAAGATCTGAGATGATCAAATCGCTGTAAGCCATGATAACCGCGAGAATATTATTGAAGTCATGGGCAACTCCGCTGGCGAGCTGACCGATGACATCCATTTTTTGTCCTTCGATAAATTGCGCCTCCAGACACCGGCGCTCGGCCCGCTCTTCGACTTCTTGCATGGCGCGGCGCACTGCGGGGACGAGTCGAGTAAGACGTTCCTTTAGGACATAGTCAGTCGCGCCATTCTTGAGCGAATCGATGGCCAATTCCTCGCCCAACGTCCCGGATACGAAGATGAGAGGCAGGTCGGGTCGCTTAGCGCGCGCTATTTCCAAAGCGGACAATCCATCAAACGTGGGCATCGAATAATCCGAAAGGATTAGGTCAATACTACCGTTTTCGAGTATCTCTACAAAATCATGCTGGGTTTGAACGCAGGTGATCGCACAAGCAATCCCCCCCTCTTTCAGAGTGGATCGAATGAGCTTGGCGTCGTTTGCATCATCCTCCAAGTGCAGGATGCGGAGCGGGGATTTCATTTTTGACCTCTTTTTTTTCGGGAGAAATGACTGCATCCCCGTGAATCGAGATGTCGCTTTTCCCTGTACCCGGAGGCGGTTCATTGACGGCCGCCCAAAAAACACCGAGCTGTTTAACTGCTTTTGCAAATTCGCCAAAGTCAACCGGCTTGACCACATAGGCGTTGACACCGTGATCGTAACATTCGATCAAGTCCGGCGTTTCGCGTGAGGAGGAAAGCACCACGATGGGTATTGTCTTTAAGTTTTTATCAGACTTGATGACCTTCAATACCTCCAAGCCATCAACCTTCGGCATCTTGAGATCGAGCAACATAGCAACGGGATTTCCTCCCGAACGCCCTTCGAATTTCTCCCGGCAATAAAGATAATCGAGTGCCTGTTCGCCATCAGTAACGATGAATACCTTGTTGGCCAGATTATATTCCTCCAAGGCAGCCAGGGTTAATTTCGCATCGCTGGGATCGTCTTCCGCAATCAGGATATGTCTGATATTCATCATTTAGCCTCTATTTGTTTGGGGATTGAAAAATAAAATGTGGCACCGCTATTCACAACGCCTTCCGCCCAAACCCGGCCTCCGTGCCGGTGGATGATGCGCTGGACGTTCGCCAGTCCGATGCCCGTGCCTTCGAATTCGTCGTGGCTGTGCAGACGTTGGAAGACGCCAAAAAGTTTCTTGGTATATTTCGGATTAAAACCGGCACCGTTGTCGCGAACAAAAATCACGGTTTCACCATTGTCGTCGGGAACACATCCTACTTTTATTCTAGCTTCAAATCGAGTACCTGTGAATTTCACTGCGTTGGAAATCAGGTTTACGAGCACCATTCGCAATAAGGAACGATCAGCTAGAACATCTGGCAGCGGTTGGATTTCCCAGATGATGTTTCGCTCCTTTATATCCACTTCCATGTCTTTCAGCGCCTCTTGAATTAGCTTATCCAAATCGACATCTGTCTTTTGCAATTCCGCACGCCCGATCCGCGAGAAAGCTAGCAGATCATCAATTAAATTACCCATACGTGCCGCTGCTTGGGAAATCGTCATCAGATGAAGAAGGCTTTCTTTCGAAAGCGAGGGGCCTGAGTCTTTTTGTAGCTGGGCCACAAAACCCAGGATATGTCGCAAAGGCGCACGTAAATCGTGTGATACGGAATAACTGAAAGCCTGCAACTCCTTGTTGGCTTCTTGCAATTGAGCCGTGCGCTCGGTAACGCTTTGTTCAAGGGTTTCATTAAGACGCAATATCTCCGCTTCGGCTCGCTTACGTTCGGTGATATTGCGGATGTTGCATTGGATAAGTCGCTTGTGATCCACTAAATAGGCATTGCTGATGAATTCGACCTCGACCCGCACTCCGTCCTTCGTTTCCAAGGGCAAGCCTTCATAGCGAATGCGGTCCGTATGCTGCAATTCGGCGAAGGCAATTTTGGAAGCATCCGTGCCCTTGAAGGGGCCGATTTCCCACAACTTTCTGCCTAGAAATTCTTCTTGCGAATAACCAAGCAGGTCTTTCATAAATGGATTGGCATCCACTACCTGCCCGGTATCTGCATCGAGAATGAGGATGCCGTCTTGCGCCGTTTCAAAAAGGCGCCGGTAAAGGAGTCCGGAGGCTTTTAGCGCTTCTACGCTCCGCGCTTCAGCCTGTTCTGTCCGTATATTGGCTTGGTCCGTACGTGTGTTGGCCTGATCTGTCCGGGCATTAGCTTGGTCAGTCCGAGCCTCTGCCTGCTTTGTCCGCGTATTGGCTTGATTTGTACGCGTCTCAGCCTCTTCGATTCGAGTGTCGTGGCCGGGTGCATTCGCTTCTGGATTCTCGCTCTCATCGCGAACCATGTCTTGCCCTGAATTCTTATGTACCAAAGTCTGATGCTCGGCCATGTCTTCTAATAAATCTTTGGGCTTCACAGGTGATAATATAAGTTAATGGCACTGTGAACGATATAGGGCATTCACCCCATAGACCTACAAGCTCTTTGCTGTTCCATATTTACGCGATGCTTGCCTATTCAAAGGCGACACGTGTTGCATGTAAGATCGGCGCTGAGGATATCGGGTCTGGCAAGGTACGTGCATCGCCCAGTCCCCAATATTTGTGGAATCTTAAATATGGCGGCGATTGTCCATGAATAACACGCCTACACCAGCAGCGATAAATATGGCGCCTATAATGGGAGGAAGCGGAACTGTCTCTGTCTCGTTATGCTGAATCTTCAAGTAACCAATCTGGGCATCCTGCTTGGTTTCTGTATAAGTAAATCCTTGATATACGAGTGCTAATATTCCCAAAATAATTAATGCTATTCCTGCAATTTTCATGGGTTTTCTTGTTTATTGACCAAACGTGCCGTGCTTTTCCTTCATGAGGTCATTCTTGAAAATAATCGTCACTTCCGAGGAGTTGTTGTGGTAGGTGTAAATCGTCTGCGTACCTCCAACAATGGGAATGGGTTCTGATTTGGATTCCGCAGGATCGCCCAAAATAGCCTTAACCTCCATGGGTGACATATCGTCGTGAATTTTGTCGAGGTTGGTTTGACTAAGTGCACTTGGAACCAAAGCTCCGCAACCCGAGACTAAAAAAGCTAAGGCAAGACATAAGTAATTTTTCATTAGATTTTTAGAATTAAGAGTCATTTTACCTGCGGGACTTGAATATCACTGGTATGTCCCAGAACACCAAAAGCAGACAGGAGCCAGATAACGACGCAGATAATAACTACGATATTGAGTATCTGCTTAATCTTGCCGTCCATGGGAATGTAAGTATTGACGAGCCAAAGCAGCACGCCGACGACGATTAGAGTTATGATAAGGGAGATCATTTGCAGCCTTTTGTTGGATTGATTCGATTGTGGTTGATGCTCAACACTATTGTTAGAAAAAAGCGTTACCATGGGGTCTGCACCCCATATACCTTTATTCATTCCAACGAGTAATGTGATGAATTCTGACAAGAGCCAGTTTAGGTTGAGCTCGGGCGTAAAGACTCACTAATCGCTCGATATCAAAGAGAGAACGTGTTTGATGAACGATGATGGTGGAAAGTCGGGGAAGTTTTTTGAGAGGATTATTGTTCATCTGCCCATCATTCTATGCTTTGGTAGAAGAAGCGTAATGGGGTCAATACCCTACGAGATGCCGGCAGGGGCAAGCACAATCCACAGCCTAACGGATAACTTTGGTATTATGAACAGCGGCAGGAACGGGATTTCCCTGCTGCTCAAGGAAGAAAAGTACACGTTGATGCCTACAGCATTCGAACAAATCTCATAGTGCAGCTCGCAACTTCCTCTCGCATCAAAAAGAGTATTTTTCGCAAAAAATATCCTGATTAACCCCAGCCCTCTTCAATGGGGTTAAAACCCCATATCACTGGATCCCAATCGGGGTTTATGTTGTGCATTGAAAATTATAATTTATGAAAACAAGCCCTTGGTTTTCCACAGAAAAACAGCAAGTTCGGTATGAACATAATGAAACGGTTCATCACGACAATACGTCGTGCATGGATGGAGACAATATTCACAAAAAATATCACCAATACGGAACAGACAACCGACCTTTATGCAAACAATGCGCTCGATTGGATGCCGCAGGGCGGTAACAAGTTCATTAAAAAGAGTGAAGCACCACGTATTTCCCGAGCTTATACCCATTAAGCAAATTACTGTTCTCCTCGCGGAGGACCATGCCCTTTTTAGAAAATCCTTAAAAGCATTGATCGAATTGGCTGGAGATATCGAGGTTATTGGAGAGGCTAAAAATGGCAGTGAGGCCGTCGATTTACACGCCAAGCTTCATCCTGACATCGTGGTCATGGATATCGCAATGCCCTTGTTGAATGGACTGGAAGCCACGCATCAGATCATGGAAACAAGCTCGACCGCCAGGGTGCTGATTCTTTCTTCGCATGCTGATCCTGAATACATCGAGCAGGCCATGGCAAGCGGAGCTTCTGGCTATCTGATTAAACAGTCTTCCGCGCCCGTCCTGGCCGATGCCATTCGGGAGGTTTTGAAGGGTAATACTTATTTCAGCTTGTCGATCTCAAAGCGGCTTCGTGATGAATGCCAAACCGTATTTGACAAGGGACGGTCATTAAAATAGGAATCGAATCCTACTATTAGGATGGCACGATTTTCGTAGGCATGGATTGAATACCACTTTCAATGATTCCGTTGGCGATCGCGAAGCGAGTAAGACCTGCTATGTCGTGAATATTCAATTTATCCATTAAATGCTGACGATGCTTTTCAACTGTCTTGATGCTGATACCGATCTCTGAAGCGATCTGCTTATTCGCATGCCCCTCAGCAATGAGCTGCAGCAACTCAGCCTCTCGTGGAGTTAATTCTGAACCGCTTTTCTTTTGCATACCCACTCCATCTCTGGATTTCTGGTACTCGTCTTTCAGACGTTTGGCGATTGCATGAGTGAAGAAGGTCTTTCCGTTGTGCAATTCACGAATGGCTTTGGCGACAACTTCGCCTGATGTATGCTTGACGAGATACCCCATAGCCCCCACCTTAACAACCTGCTCCACGTACTCGGGATCGCTGTGTGCAGACAAAATAAGAATCTTCGTCGCAGGGAATGCCTTAAGAATCTGTCGTGTAGCTTGAAGTCCATTCAGGAGAGGCATCGCGATGTCCATCACAACGATTTCCGGAAGAAGCTCGCCATTCATCTTCACGGCTTCGCGCCCGGTCTTGGCTTCTCCCACGATTTTAATATCGCCGTCTGCTTCAATTAATAAACGCAACCCCTGTCGCACAAGGGTGTGATCTTCGACCAATAGAACTTCGATTCGTTTCATAACCGGGGGGTATCAGGATGCGCTTCCTGGCCCCGGACACAAAGATATATTTCTTTGTGTCCGACACGCCCTGAAGTCCATCAACCAACGTTGATCCAAAAACGAACGCCATTGTGTTGATTCCAATACCCGCGGTGGTGATGATGATAACCGTATTGGTGATAATTACCACGCTGGTCGCGATAACCATTCCGATCACCGTCACGAGCAACTGCCTGAGTAGTTCCACCTAAAAAGACAGCGAAAGACAGAAGGGCTATTACTAACCACATACTGCGGTTGTTTTTTGATATTATATTTTTCATAGATGTAAAAGTAACTATTTACTTTAATTTTGTAATGGGGCATTTACCCCATAATTGCATATGCTGATGGTGAGCCCAGATGTTGCTATTCGGAGTCAACGTTAAGAGAGTTCAAATGTTTTTTAGTTGGACCAATGGCCGGGATGGTAGGAATACCCGTCCTGATTATGCGGATAACGAGGGGCAACCCAATGACTGTGCCTACGGGGGGGATATCCGTAGTAGCCTCCGATCCAGACGTAGCGCCCGTCTCGCCATTCATTATGCCCAGGAATCCAGACAGCGGTGCTGTAGGGACTCTCCCATCGACGATCTTCGCGATCCCTAGGCGGAGCTTGATTCCCTATGTGGATGGCGAATGAAGGATCCGCGAGGACGGTAGTACTAGCCATTAGTCCGGATGTCACAGTTAAGGCGGTAATCGCCAATGTTCGAATGGATATTTTTTTCATATTTATAATTATGAAAATATACTGAACATCTATTCGCTTCTATGGGGTATGCACCCCATAGGCTGTTCGATAAGAGCTAGAGATCAGATTGGTCAGAATCTGCTTTCGATTCTTATGTCATTCTCGATCTCTTCATTTTTCCCGTGAAGACTTCTCCAATGCAAGCAAGTCCCAAGCCTCTTCCCGAATGATTAAAGTATCGCAGCCAATTTCAACTGAAACTGGATGACTGAGCCCTTTCAATTATGGCTGTCATAGTTATCTTCCAGCAGTTGTTACTTACCTGACACATCTACAATGATACAGAAATCATCGGTAATGGGGTTTAAACCCCATTACACCCGACCTGAAAATATTATAATTTACCGGCTATGAAAAATATAACTCGGAAATGTTTAAACGCAGTAGCCATTGTTGGTTTTATAGCAACAGCAAGCCTAGCCTCCGCGCAGAATTCAACCACGACGACAACGACCTCTTCCCCTACTAATTCTGCAGGAACGATCAGTGAATTTAGTCCCACTATGATCACTGTCCGTTCGACAACATCGACTACTCCGACGAGCTACTCCTATAGCAAGACGACAACCTACGTTGACCAAAATGGCAATCCTGTCTCGGTTGAAACCGTAAAATCTGGCATGCCGGTTACCGTTTATTACACGCAAGATGGCGATAAAATGGTCGCCTCCAAAGTCGTTGTACAACGCACAACCACGACGACGACAGCCCCGACGCCTCCGGCAACCCCGAATCCGTAAACCTTCTCTCCTCAATATGTGCACAGGCTCCCAGCCTGTGCACAAGGGGCGGCAGATACAGCTTGAATTAAGCTAAAGATGAAACTCCTATTGAATGTCTATTCCTTAACAACATCAATCGGTTTTTTGTCTTCACGCAATCCCTGAAAAGATGCCTGTCGAAGAAGCCCGTCTTCAGTCCATTCAGCAAATTGCACCTGGGCAACCAGCTTAGGTTTCACCCAGCGGTTATCGGAAGCACTCCAGCCCTTGGGACGCCAGCGAGCGGAAGGATCCTGTATTTTTTCAACGAACGGCTTCGGTGATTCAAGTGACTTTAGTTTTCGATAAATTTCCTTGAGAGATTTTTCGGTAAAACCAGTCCCCGTTCGTCCTGCAAAAATCAGACGTTTTCCCTGATAATATCCCAGGAGTAATGCCCCGAAATAATGGCGCGACCGCTTCGGCAGGGTATAGCCAACGACAACAAACTCCTGCCCGCGGTGAAACTTGATTTTCACCCAAGCCCCCGAACGCTTGCCCGCTTCATAAAGCGAGTCTTTGAGCTTGGCAACAGAACCCTCGGCTCCCGCCGCTCTCATTTTATCCAAAATTTCCTCAGGATTCTCGGTGAAGAAAGGTGAGGGCCGAATTGGATCAGCAGCTGAAAGAAGAACTGCCTCCAATCGTGCTTTTCTCTCCATTAACGGCAAGCGTCGGACATCCTTGAAACCTTCAAAAAGGAGATCGAAAACATAATACACGATCGGATGAGTAGCATCGGCAGAATTTTGTAAAAATTGAAATGAGCTTTTTCCCTGATCATCCAAAGCGCAAACTTCACCATCGAGTATCAGGTTCCGTTTCGGAAGTTTTTCGATGGCCTTAATGACTTCAGGAAACCGCGCATCGAGTTGATTTTTATTTCGAGACCACAATCTTACATCCTTGCCATTCTTGATGGCTAAAACGCGGTATCCATCGAATTTTACTTCATAAAGCCACTCCTCATTACAAGGAGGAACACTCGCCGTGATGGCTTTCATGGGCTCGATGAATTTCAGACGCCTGCTGGAGACCATGAAAATTACGCCGCTTTCCGATGGTGTACTTTAGAGGCTTTGGATTTAGCCGACGTTTTCTTGATTTTAACGCCCTTGGTATGGGATAGACTCTCCTTTAATACACTCATGAGATCGATAATGTTGGAAGGCTTCTTTTGCGCCTTTGGAGCTGTTTGTTTTTTTTGAGGATGCTTGATCTTCTCCTGGATCATTTTCATGAGTTGAGTTTTGTATTCGTCTTTATACTTATTTGGATCCCATTTAGTGGTCATCCCTTCGATAAGCTTCCTGGCCATTTCCACTTCTTTCGGCCTGGCACGACTGGCTTTGGGGAATTTGATCGTATCGGCATCAATTAACTCATCCCCGAAATGCATAATTTCTAGAATAACAGCATTGCCCTGGGCCTTCACTCCAGCCAGATGTTCTCGCGTACGAATAATCACCTTTGCAATGCCGATTTTCCCGGAATCTCTCAGCGCTTCTCGAAGAAGCGAATAGGCCTTTTCTCCTCCCTTTTGCGGTTCCAAATAATACGGTTTTTGAAAATACATCGGATTGATCTCTTCAACCTCGACAAAATCCATGATGTCAATCGTTTGAGCAGCAGCTTCCAAGTCTACGCGCTTGAAATCTTCGTCTTTAATGACGATGAATTTACCCTTTTCATATTCGTAGCCTTTAACGATGTTTTCCCACGGTACTTCTTTTCCGTCGACTTGAGCGACACGCTTGTAATTGACAGGACTTTGATCCGATTTGCGAAGAAGCCGAAAATTTAATTCCTCACGGCGGGTCGCGGGATAAAGAGCCACCGGTATGGTCACAAGACCGAACGAAATACTGCCATTCCACATTGATCTCATCCCTTTAGCTTAGACAAGGAAAAAGACTTCCGCAAATTGCCGAGCTTTGGTTTGTGGCTTAGATTTTTCAGATGGCCCAAAATTCACCTCTCAATGTTGAAGGTAAAACTGTTCCCGTTTCTAATTTGGATAAAGTTTATTATCCCAAGACAGGTTTTACGAAGGGCGAGGTGCTCGACTACTACATCAAGATTGCTCCGGTGCTTCTTCCTCATCTTAAGGGAAGACCTCTAACCCTGAAACGCTACCCGAATGGTGTAAATGCGCCGTTTTTTTATGAAAAGGAGTGCCCCCGACCAAAGCCTTCTTTCGTCAAAACGTGCGAGATCGCTCGACATCATGAGCCCGGGAAAATCCATTATTGTCTCGTGAATAACCTTCCCACTCTTGTTTGGATCGCCAATTTGGGCGACTTGGAACTCCATACCTTTTTGTCTAAGGCCCCGAATGTGCACAAGCCCACCCAAATTGTCTTCGATCTCGATCCAGGTCCTCCAGCCAACGCGGTTCAATGCGCCCAAGTTGCCCTTTGGATCAAGGAAATATTTGATAACCTGGGGTTGAAAATTTTCGTTAAATCTTCCGGTTCAAAGGGCATGCAGGTTTATCTCCCCCTCAATACCTCCACCAGTTATGAGGAAACCAGGCCCTTTGCCCATGCGGTGGCTCAGACCTTGGAAAAAGCGCATCCTGAACTTGTCGTCTCGGATATGAAGAAGGAACTTCGACAGGGGAAAGTCCTCGTCGACTGGAGCCAAAATTCGGAGACAAAAACAACGGTGTGCGCCTACTCCCTGCGGGCCAAAGACCGTCCTTTTGTTTCGATACCGCTGGAATGGACTGAAGTTGAAAGATGTCTGAAGAAAAAGAATTCCTCACTGATCTTTTTTGAGACGCAGGCTGCCTTGAAACGAGTTGAAAAAAAGGGCGATCTCTTCGCTCCCGTCCTGACCCTTCAACAAAATTTGAAAAAAGCACTCGAATCATTCAACTCGGAACAGGCCCTCACAACGAAGAGAAAGCGCCTGAAAGGAACAGGTGATGGCTCCATCTCAACCTACAACGCAAAACGGGATTTTACCCGAACATCGGAACCATCGGGAAAAAACAAATTAAGCAGAGGGAAATCGCTCTTTGTCATTCAAAAACATGATGCGTCTCATCTGCACTACGATTTTCGACTGGAGCTTGACGGTGTTCTTAAATCCTGGGCTGTACCGAAAGGACCTCAGACTGATCTGGAAACGAAACGTCTTGCGATGATGGTGGAAGATCATCCCTACGATTATGCCCATTTTGAGGGAACTATTCCGGCGGGTAATTACGGCGCAGGTACGGTGATGGTTTGGGACATTGGAACGTGGGAAAATCTAGGTCCCGATCCGCATGAAGGACTTAAATCTGGAAAGCTGCATTTTCGATTAAATGGTAAGAAACTGAAAGGCGAGTGGGCCTTGGTTAAAATGCACGGTCCTCGTGCAAGCAAGGGAAACGAATGGCTTTTGCTCAAGCATGGCAAAGCCATGAAACCCCTCTCCAAGAAACAGGACGACACCTCAGCCATATCCAAGCGAACGATGGCTCAGATTGCCGGGCCTCACAGTAGGAAATGGATCAGCGACCGGCACTAAACAAGCAAGGCTAGTCCGATCAGTTCTTGGGTAATATGGGGTGTTCTCCCCATAACCATTAGCTGCGCCAAAGAAGTACACTGCATCGAGCAAGTAACTGCTTTTGGCTCTGCTCAATGACTAGAATTAAAGCATCGTTATACGTGAATAATCCGGCTTCCCTCTGTAGGGCCTGCGGCTGCTTTGCGTTGATTCTCGGAACCATGGTCATCATGGGTTGGTATGTCCACTGGACGGCAATCATCCAGATGGCGCCAAACCTTCCTCCTATGAAGTGTAACACAGCGCTCTGTTTTTTACTGGATGGTATTGGTCTTATTTTAATAACCACGCGAAGCAGGGGACTTGCAGCGTGGCTGGGCTTAGGCGTTGCCCTAATAGGTATTTTGACTCTTGCGGAATTTATCACCAATCGTGATTTTGGAGTCGATCAATTATTCCTTAATGATTACCTCGCGACATCTTCGGAACTTCCCGGCAGGATGTCGCCTTTATCTGCAAGCTGCTTTACCCTCTTGGGACTGGCACTTGTCCTAACCCAAAAAGGACAACCTTCCAAGAGACGTTTGACTGTGATTGGCATGCTCGTTTGCGTGGTGGTGGTAGTGACTTGCATGGTTCTACTCGGCTACGTTCTCAAAATCCAAGCTGTTTACGAATGGGGAGCCTATACGCGCATGGCTTTACATACGGCGGTCACGTTTCTCGTTCTTAGCGCGGGCTTGTTAATCTGGGCGTGGCAAGTGGTGGATCGGGTTAATTTAAATTTTTACCGATGGCTGCCACTGACCGGCTCAGTGACCTTAATGGTAATGATCGTGATTATCTCCACGGTGAATTTTTTCGAACTCAAAAATTCAAATGCCTGGCGCGATCACTCCTACGAGGTGCTTGCCTCAGCGCAAACTTTTCTCGGCAATCTTTTCGGCATCCAGCGTGGCGCCCGCAATTACATCCTTACTGGACAATCCACCGCCCTAGCGTCCTATCAAGACGGCGTAAAGGCTGCGACACATCAATTGAGTCACCTCAAGCTGCTCACGGGAGATAACCCTGACCAACAAAAGCGACTGGAATCGATCGCCTTCGATCTGGATGAAGTCATAGCCTTTTCAAGTCAGCGCATCAACGTTCGCAATGCCGAAGGGGTTCAAGGTTCCATTCTACTGGAATCAACGGGAAAGGGCGCCGCCGCCATCGACCGCGCCCTTGAGGATTTACAGATATTTACCGACGAAGAGCATCGCTTGCTCGGCTTACGCTCCACCCATCTGGAGGCAGATTCCCGCAACACCGGACGATTACTCGTATCCGGAAGTATCCTAGCTGCGCTCTTACTCATTCTCGCCAATTTGATGGCGGGCCATGCCATGGCAAAGCAAAAGGAGCTTACGCAAAAAGCGCAGACGGCCGAACGGGCAAAAAGCGAGTTTTTGGCCATCATGAGCCACGAGATTCGAACACCCATGAATGGAGTTATTGGCATGACCAGTATTCTTGGCGACATGGATCTCACTCCCCAACAGCGGGATTGTGTCAACACCATTAGCACCAGTGGCGAATCACTCATGGCCGTGATTAATGACATTCTTGATTTTTCAAAAATCGAATCGGGACAAATGCAGCTCGAAAACCGTTCATTCAACTTGCAACATTGCGTTGAAGAGGCGCTGGATCTTTTTGCCGCTCAAATTCGAATCAAGCATCTCGAAGCAGTTTATCTTGTTGCCCCCGAAATTCCTTCCTGCCTCGTTGGCGATGCCATGAGGCTGCGACAAATTTTGGTCAATCTATTGGGTAATGCCATTAAGTTTACAGCCCAGGGTGAAATCGCCATCAATGTCGAATGTCAGGGACAGGATCCGCAAGGCTACAAGCTTCTATTTTCGGTGACCGATACAGGCATTGGCATCTCCAAAGAGGGGACTGAAAAATTGTTCAAAGCCTTTCAGCAGGCCGATACGTCCACCACTCGCCGCTACGGAGGAACGGGGCTCGGCCTTGTCATTAGTAAGCGTCTCGCTGAATTCATGGGAGGGACCATGTGGGCGGAAAGCCAATTCGGCTTCGGGTCAACCTTCTTTTTTACCGCAATCATGAAAGCTTCCGATAAGCCTGTTCCCGAGCATCAATCTTCCCAGCAGGGTCTCTTGACCTCTCACACCGTTCTCGTCGTCGACGACAATGCAACCAATCGACGCATCCTGGAAATTCAATTGAAAATCTGGGGAATGAATGTCGTATCTGTGTCCAATGGCGCCGAAGCGCTCAAGAAAATGGCTGACCAACCCTTTGATGTCGCTTTGATCGATTTTCGGATGCCGGAAATGGATGCCGTCCTCTTGGCGCGAGAAATTCGCAAGCAGACGCAAACTCCCCTTATTCTTCTTTCCTCGTCCGGAGAAATTATCGTAGGGGAGGATGCCGATCTCTTTCAGATACAAATCCCCAAGCCTATCCGGCACTCCCACCTATTTAATGCCCTCCTCAGAATAACAGGAGTCCATCCGCAGGAACCGCTGCAAATTGTCGAAAAAACATTCGATAACACCCTCGCAACCAGATATCCGCTACGGATTCTGCTGGTGGAAGATAATTCCGTGAATCAAAAGGTTGGGCTACTCATGCTTTCCCGATTGGGATACGCGGCAGACTTGGCAACAAATGGCCACCAGGCAGTGCAAGCCATCGAGAACGCTCAATATGATTTGATCCTTATGGATATTCAAATGCCCGACATGAATGGGATCGAGGCGACCCGTCTAATCCGGGAAAAGCTGGATGGAAGTTGTCCTCTCATTTTTGCACTGACAGCCGAGGCTCTGGAAGGCGACAAGCGCAGATTCCTCGAGCTCGGTTTCGATGGATACCTGAGCAAACCTCTGCAAGCCCACGTCCTTCAAGACATGCTCAAAACAGTAAAATCAGCCGTCTAGCAAATGGATTTTGTAATTTTCCATCCATTAGCCGCCTCGTCGGCAAGCTGGCGGCAGTAATCGAGCGTATCAATTTCGCCGACAGATTTATCATCGCGAATGCGAAGAATTCGTGGAAAGCGAAGGGCATAACCGGAAGCATGCCGTTCACTGAGTTGAATTGTATCGAAGGCGACCTCGAGTACGGTATCGGGCTGCACCAAACGATAACGTCCTCGTTCTTCGAGTGTATTTTGCAGGAAGTGCTCGGTGTAGTGGGCAATCTCCGCATCGGTCAATCCCGAGTAAGCCTTGCCCACGGGTAAAAGCTTATCGGTCGCTTCGTCGCGGATCGCAAAGGTGTAATCCGAAAGCACGTTGCGGCGCTTGCCATGTCCCCATTCCACGCCGACCACCACGACATCCAAGGTTGCGTAGGCTTTTTTCAACTTCAACCACGCGAGCCCTCGTCGGCCGGGAAGATAAAGCGATTGCGGATCCTTTGCCATCAGCCCTTCATTGCCCCGTTGCCGGGCCTGAATAAAAGCCGATTCGATGGCCGCGGCCCCATGGGTTAATTGGTAGGGAGCGCATTCCACCTGTTCCACCTTCGGTAGGGCGTCAAGTTGCGCACGCCGTTCCCTCAGTGGAAGCTTGAGCAGGCTTTTTCCTCCATAACTCAAAAGATCATAAAACCAAAGTGAGAGAGGCACTTCTGATCCAAGAAAGAAATCATCGCCCTTACGTCCAAGCCGTTTTTGTAATTCCGCGAAGGGAAGCGCCCGTCCCTGGCTCCAGGCAATCAGTTCTCCGTCGGCGATAAAGTCGGCTTTGATCAACTTCACCTGTCTGACCAAATCGGGAAACTGGGCGGTAATTCGCCGCAACTCGCGTGAATAAAATTCTACCCGATCGCCCGACTTATGAACCTGACAGCGAATGCCGTCGTATTTTTCCTCGATCCAAACCGGATCGCCCAGTCTGGCCACAATGGCTTCAGCTGTTGGCTCCGGACTGGCGAGCATGAAATGAATGGGATGGAAGGTACGCAGTTCCACCTGCTGCAAAGTGTCCTCGCGCGCAGCCCTGGCTGTCACTCCCAGATCGCCACTCAGCATATTGGCCTCACGAATCGCCTCCGGCTCGCGCTGAAATGCCCCCGCCAAAGCTTCTTCTACCAGACCTTCTTTCAATCCGATTCGCAAATCACCGGTGATGATCTTGATCAGGTATTTCGCGGTTAACGGATCTAGCCTCGAAAGCCGATCCTGAAGCAATTGTTGTTTATGCAGCGGGCCGCAGCGCTCCGCCATGTTTGAAAAAAACGAAGGCAGGCTGGAAATAGCCCAAGCTTCCGGAGAGGCGTGTCCGGCCAGCATGGCTTCCGCGGTCTCACCGCCATCCCGGTATTTTTGATAAATCGAACGATAATCCTCCTCATTCATTCCCGACACGGCCAGCAACGCAGCCTTGATGATCGCCCAACCGCAATTCAATGTTCGCGCATCACACGAGGCGAAAGGACGTCCTGTGAATGAAAGGGCTGCAGGCCCCAATTCCTCGGGGGAGAGTTCAGATAAATAATTTTTGAGCAGATCGACCTTCTCCAGTTTGCTGGCCGTGACCTTGATTTTTTCGGCCACCTGCGCAAAAGCGGAAAGATCGTTTTTCGACAACATCTTTCCCTCGGCTGAAGAGACAATTTTCGCAGGAGATTTCACACGCAGAGGCCGTCGATTGACCTGTTCCAGCGATATTTCAAGCTGATTGGGCAAGCCAAGCGCCCACGCCTCGATTCCCCTGCCCCGGAGAGTACGGGCGAATTCCTCAACGAAACCGTGGACCGTAAAAACCTGTTTGGGCTTCACCTTCTCCACAAATTGAAGCAACTCTTCATAATCCGCATGATCACTCAGCGGAAAGGCGGCATCGCACTGATATCGATAGATCACGGCGGGATCAAGAGCCCAGCCCGTGATGATGGCGGTTCGGCGTGGTTTGATTTTACGTAACCAAGCCGACTGATTGGCCTGGGGTGGACATAAGACCACATGGCCCGCCATTTCCGTCAGTGTAAAGGATCGATAAGGGGGAAAAGTTTGCCCAAGCTCTTCGTATATCCGGGTGATTTTATGGATACTGGGATGCACCATGACCGGTATTTTTTCTCCGGCAAGTCGGGCCATGATCTCCTGGCTTTTACCAAGTGAGTAGGCAAAGAGTACGGGCACTTCGCCATCTTCAAGAGCCGATCGGCAAAAATGGATGATATCGCTTAAAACCTTTTCCACCGGTGGAAAAACATAGCGTGGCAAGCCGAAGGTCGTTTCCATGACAACCACATCCGCACGGGGAGGATTGCAGTCTTCCGCCGACAATCCCGGACGCATCTTGAAATCACCCGTGTAGAGGAACGATTCGCCAGCCCGCTTTAGGTAGAGCATGGCTGAACCGAAAATATGGCCAGCTGGATACAACCGTAATTCTGTCTCGGCATCAAACGCGTACCGAGAATCGTAAGGCAGGACGATCTCCTCTCTTTCTCCCTGCAGGCGTTCCGCCATCAAACGCTGTGTCCCTTTGGAAAGGATGACCCGCTGGTGTCTGGCCAGATGATCGAAATGGGCATGCGAAACGAAGGAAGTGGCAACGGGTTGATGCGCATCACACCAGAGATCAATCTCCGGCAGATAGATGCTCCCATTCTGCATGAGAACCTGCCATGACCGTGTCCCCACGGTTTTCTGTGTCATGAAGAAACGTAGGCCGAAATTCGGAGTCGGCAATTATGGCCATGTAAGAACCATGGGGAAATTTTCGTCATCTTGATGACGACCGGCAACCATACCAATCTTGGCGTGACCTACCTTTGTCTCGGCAGGAAGGTGGCTCCGTTTTGAACGGAGTCACCTCGCCTTGAGCTCTTGACTCAGGTCTGCAGTCCTAGTTCTGATGGATGACGAGCGCACCGAGGGAACCAATATGGTCGGTTCCCGCATTGACACTGAGAGCAATGTTACCCGAACCGTCGGGCGTCACGCTGCTGAACACTGCCGTGGTCGTGGTATTGTTTGTATTCACGTAGTTCAGTGTCGTCG